>Ga0187893_10003589_pt1 | contig 31111 bp, 26 predicted proteins | sample MA1701074metaG_FD_139574 | JGI IMG/M metagenome (GOLD analysis project Ga0187893, IMG submission 139574) | White microbial mat communities from a basaltic lava cave in the Kipuka Kanohina Cave System on the Island of Hawaii, USA - MA170107-4 metaG ...
ATCCGCTTCCACCCGGCAAAAATCCACGCCCAATCGCGACAAGCTGGCCGCCAATGTGGAGAGCGCGAAGAAAATCGGCACGCTGGCGGCGGACGTGGTGAAGAGCAAAGGTGTTTCCGCTGTCGTGTTTGATCGCAACGGCGCCCGTTATCACGGCAAGATCAAGGCGCTGGCTGATGCTGCGCGCGAGGCAGGACTCAAATTTTAACAACCAGGAGAACCTACTGTGGCTGAGAACAACATCGAGAACAGCGGACCAGCACCCGAAGCCGAGGCGCCGGCGCCGGAAGCGGTCGGCCTGGGTGCGGCCAGCGCCGGTGGCGGCCCGCCAGGTGGCGGTGGCGGTGGCGGTGGACGATTCGGCGGCGGTCGTTTTGGCGGCCGCGGGCCGCGACGCCCGCGCCAGCCGGATTCGGACGCGGGAAACGGCCAGGACGGCGGGCTGACCGAGAAAGTGGTTTTCATCAATCGTTCCGCCAAAGTCGTCAAAGGCGGGCGCCGCTTCAGCTTCAGTGCTCTTGTAGTTGTGGGCGACAAGAAGGGCCGTGTGGGGGTGGGGCTGGGCAAAGGCAATGAAGTGTCCGACGCCATTCGCAAGGGCGGCGAAATTGCCAAGAACCAGATGGTGCCGGTCTCGCTCAAGGACCACACCATCCCGCACGAGGTGGTGTCGCGTTATTGCGGCGCGCACGTTCTGCTGCGTCCAGCGTCTCCGGGGACGGGCGTTATCGCGGGCAAGACCGTCCGCGCGGTGCTGGAATCCGCGGGCATCAAGGACATCCTGAGCAAATCGCTCGGGTCGAAGAATGCTGCCAACGTGGTCAAGGCCACGCTCACGGCGCTCCAAAGCCTGCGTTTGCGCGAAGACATTTATCAGGGCCGCGGCCTGGCGGTGAGGAAGGCGGAAAAGCCCGCTGAGCCGCCGCCGCTCCCTGCTTAAACTTTATGCGTTTACACGATCTCAAACCGCGCCCCGGCGCCAAGCACCGCCGCAAGCGCCTCGGCCAGGGCGAATCCAGCGGCCACGGCAAGACCGCCGGTCGCGGCGGCAAGGGCCAGACCGCGCGGTCCGGCAGTTCTATCCGCATCGGCTTCGAGGGCGGCCAGATGCCGCTCATCCGGCGCATGCCCAAGCGCGGCTTCAACAACTCGCGTCACAGCACGCGTTACGTGGCGGTGAATCTCGATTCGCTGAACCGCTTCGACAATGGGGCGAAGATCAGCGTGGAAGCCTTGCGCGAAGCCGGTTTGGCAAATGGGCCGGTAAAATTGATCAAGATTCTTGGTGATGGCGAATTGACCAAGAAGCTCACCGTCAGCGCCCATGCCTTCAGTGCTTCAGCCAGGACGAAGATCGAAGCCAAAGGCGGCATGTGCGAAGTCATCGCAGTGAAACCGCAAGTGGCGCCGGCGGCTACCGCCGGCAAATAGCGTTCGCGGCCTTCTCCACCCATGATTGCGAACATCGCCAATACCTTCGCCAACTGCTTCAAGATTCCGGAACTGAAGTCGCGGATCATTTTCACGCTAGTGGTGCTGGCGATTTGCCGGGTGGCGGCGATGATCCCGATTCCTGGATTGGATGGGGCGGCTTTGGCCAAATTCTTCAAAGACAGCGCCGCTGCCGGAGACACCGGCGGGTTTCTCGGCATGTACAGCATGTTCACCGGCGGCGCGCTGGAGCGTTGCGCCATCGGCGCGCTGGGTATCATGCCTTACATCAGCGCCACGATTATCCTGCAACTGCTCACCGCCGTGGTGCCTCAGTTGTCGAAGCTGGCGCGCGAGGAAGGCGGGCGGGCCAAGATCATCCAGTACGGCCGTTATCTGACGGTGTTGTTGTGCCTGGGCCAGGGCTTTGTCATGGCCATTGGTTGGGAGAACGCCGGCAACATTTTCCAGGGCTTCACCGGCAAGTTGGTGATGTACGACGCCATCTGGTGGTATCGAATCCAAACCGTGATCATCCTGACCACCGGGACACTCCTGTTAATGTGGCTGGGCGAGCAAATCACCGAGCGCGGTATTGGCAACGGCATTTCGCTGGTCATCAGCATCGGCATCCTCGCGCGTCTGCCGCAGGCAGGCCAGGCGTTGCTGGACATGTTCAGCAGCGTGGGTGACGTTGGCTCCCGGTTCAATCTTTTCCACGTCATCGTGCTGATCGCCCTCCTGCTGGGAGTGGTCGCGGGCGTCATCGCTGTCACACAGGCGCAGCGCAAAGTGGCCGTCCAGTACGCGCAGCGCGCGGTGGGACGGAAGATTGTTTCGGGCGGGGCGTCTTTCATGCCGTTGCGTGTGAATTACGCGGGCGTCATGCCCATCATCTTTGCCCAGGCCATCCTGATGTTTCCACAGAAGATTCTGCAGTTCATCGGGGACAGCTACAGCCTGCCGTTCCTTCAGCGGGTGGCCGGCATGTTAAACGAAGGGGCGTTTCTCTACATGCTCCTCTACGCTGCCATGATCCTGTTCTTCTCCTACTTCTGGGTGGCGACGCAGTTCAACGAAATCCAAATCGCGGATGATTTGAAGAAATACGGCGGCTACATCCCCGGTGTGCGTCCGGGCCAGGCGACCAGCGATTACCTGCACAACGCCATGAGCCGCATCACACTGGCGGGCGCGATTTTCCTGACGATCATTGCCACGATCCCAATTCTGTTGAACCGGGCGATGGGCGTGGATTACAATGTCGGCTCGTTCTTCGGGGGCACGAGCATCCTGATTCTCGTCGGCGTGATGCTCGACACCATGCGCCAGATGGAGTCGCACCTGTTGATGCGGCATTACGACGGGTTCCTGAAGAAAGGCCGGCTGCGCGGCCGTTTCTAGGCTGCGATGCTCGGATGGCTCAAGTCCATGGCCGTTCTCAAGAGTGAGCGGGATTTGGCCCTGATGCGACCGGCGTGCGTGCTGGCCCAGACGATCCTGGACGAAGTCTGCGACTTCATCCAGCCGGGTGTGACGACGAAGCAGATTGATGCGTTTGCCGCCGAACGGATGCGGCATTACGGCGCGAAAAGCGCGTTCCTCGGGTACAAGAAGTTTCCGTGTTACTTGTGCCTGTCGGTCAACGACCAGGTGGTGCATGGGCTGGCCACTGACCAACGGCTGAAGTTTGGCGACATCATCAGCCTGGATGTCGGCGTGGTTTACCATGGATGGATCGGCGACACGGCGCGGACCGTGGCGGTGGGCGGGTGCAGTGTGGAAGCGCAGCGGTTGATGGACGTGACCGAACAGGCGCTTTACCTGGGCATCGCGCAGGCGGTGCCGGGCAATCGCGTGGCCGATATATCGCGGGCGATTCAACGCTACGTGGAAGGCAACGGCTACAGTGTGGTGCGGGAATTTGTAGGCCACGGCGTGGGCCGGTCGATGCACGAAGACCCGCAAGTGCCGAACTTCGACGAAGGCAAGAAGTCGCCGCGGCTGCAACCGGGCATGACCATCGCCATTGAGCCGATGGTGAATGCCGGCGGCCCCGAAGTGAGAATCTTGAATGACGGCTGGACAGTGGTGACCAAAGATGGTCAACTTTCCGCCCATTTTGAGCACACGGTCCTGGTGACCGGGGCGGAACCGGAAATTCTGACGTGCCACACGAAGACGCCATTGCCGTTGAAGGCACCGTAGTGGAAGTGCTGGGCGAAGGGCTGTTCCGGGCGGAACTGGCGAATGGCCACCGGTTGGTGGCGCATACGGCCCGCCGGCAACGGGCGCAAGCGGCGGAACTGGCCGCCGGAGACAGAGTGAGACTGGAAATGTCTCCTTTCGACATGTCCGTGGGCCGGGTTTTGTTTTAGAGAATTACGAAAGACTGGAAACATGAAAGTGCGAGCATCGATCAAGAAGCTTTGCGAGAATTGCAAAATCATCCGGCGCAAAGGCGTCATTCGTGTCATCTGCACGAACGCCCGCCACAAACAACGGCAAGGTTAAACGACTATGGCACGTATTATCGGTGTTGAAATTCCCGGTGAAAAGCGCATCGACATAGCGCTCCGCTCCATCTACGGAGTGGGCCCGTCCAACGCGAAGGTCATTGTCCAGAAGGCCGGCATTGATCCCAGCATCCGCGCGAAGGATCTGACCGAGCAACAACTCTCGCAGATTGTTCACGCGATTCAGGATGGCAAGTACGTCATCGAAGGCGATCTTCGCCGCGAAATCGGGTTGGATCTGAAGCGCCTTCAGGCGATCAAGTGCTATCGGGGCATCCGGCATCTGCGCGGCCTGCCCGTCCGTGGCCAGCGCACCAGCACCAACGCCCGCACGCGCAAGGGACCGCGGAAGACCGTTGGAGTGCAGCGCAATCCGAACGCCAAGACCGGCATTCACTAACACTCATTGACTTTCTATGGCTGACGAAACGAAACCGAAGAAGCCGGACGCGAAGAAAGCCGGCAAGCCTGCGGCTGGTGGTGACAAAGTCGAGAAGGCGGCCAAGCCCGCCGCCGAAGGAGAGCCGGCCAAAGCGCAAGCCAAACCGGCGGAAGCCGCCCCAGACATCGCCAAGGCCGGTGGCGCTCCCGGGGCCGCTGGGGCTCCTGCTGCTGCGCCGGGCGCTCCCGTTGCGGCGTCCGCGCCAACCGCCGCCGAACTGCTCGGTGAGGACCCGAACGCCAAGAAGATCATCAAGGCCAAAGGCTCCAAGAACATCGCCGTCGGCATTGCCAACATTCTGGCGACTTTCAACAACACCCAGGTTTCGATTACTGACATGCACGGTAATTTGCTCGGCTGGTCCAGCGCCGGGCGCGTCGGCTTCAAAGGCTCCCGCAAGAGCACCGCGTTTGCCGCGCAGCAGGTCGCGCAAGACGCAGCCCGCCAGGCGATGTCCCATGGGATGCGCGAAGTTGAAATCCGCGTCAAAGGCCCCGGCTCCGGCCGCGAGTCCGCCATCCGCGCCCTTCAGGCGATCGGGCTTGAGATCAGCGTCATCAAGGATGTGACGCCTGTCCCGCACAACGGCTGTCGTCCGCGTAAAAAGCGCCGCGTCTAGTTTCACGAAACTCGGAATACGCACCACGATTTATGGCTCGTTACACTGGTCCTCGCGTTCGCATCAGCCGCCGTTTCGGAGTGCCGATCTTCGGCCCGACAAAGTATCTTGAGCGGCGCAATTACGGCCCCGGCGTCCACGGCCCCAAGTCCCGCCGCAAGACGACGGATTACGGTCTCGGCCTTTTGGAGAAGCAAAAGCTTCGTTATTATTACGGCCTCATGGAACGCCAGTTCCGGGGTGTGTATGAAAAGGCGCTGCGCCGCCGTGGCGTCACGGGCGAGCAGATGCTCCAGATTCTGGAGACGCGCCTGGACAACGTGGTGTATCACCTGGGCTTCGCGAACACCCGCTCCGCCGCCCGCCAGATGGTCGGCCACGGCCACATCAAGGTGAACGGGCGCAAGGTGAGCATCTCGTCGTTTGGATTGCGGGTGAATGACATCATCGAAGTGCGCGACAACAGCCGCTCGCGCCAGATGGCGACCAAGAACCTCGAATCCGCCACCAGCCGGGCCGTGCCGGATTGGCTGTCGTTGACCCGGGACGCCTTTAAGGGCGTGATCATGCGCATTCCGACGCGCGATGAGATTCAGCCCATCGCCAACGAACAAGCCATCGTCGAATTTTATTCCCGATAGTAACAACCACGGATGGACATCCGTGGTTAAAGAGAAAATGAAATAACAATTATACGGGCTCCGGTCGTTGCCTGGGAATAACAGCGCTGGGGTCAGATTAAAATTGTTGAAAGGAACACATGCCAGTACGTCTAGGTCGGTTTGAAATGCCAAAACGGTTGCAGAAGGATGACTCCTCCGCAACCTCCACTTACGCCAAATTCGTCGCCGAACCGTTTGAAACGGGTTACGGCCACACCATTGGCAACTCCCTGCGGCGCGTGCTGCTTTCCTCACTGGAAGGCGCGGCCATCACTTCCGTCAAGATCGACGGCGCGATGCACGAATTCACCACCATCGACGGCGTGGTTGAGGACGTGACCGAACTTGTTCTCAACCTGAAGAAGGTCCTCTTTAAGTGCCACGTCCGCGAACCGCAGACGCTGTTGCTCTCCGTGAACAAGGAGGGCGCCGTTCTGGCGGGCGATATCCAGCTCAATCAGAACACCGAGTTGGTGAACGCGAAACAGGTCATCTGCACGCTCGACAAGAAGAAGAAGTTCGAGATGGAACTGGAGGTCAAGGTGGGCCGCGGCTTCTGTCCCGGCGACGAAAACAAAAAGGTTGATCAGCCCATCGGCGTCATCGCCATCGATTCGCTCTTCTCACCCGTCACTCGCGTCCGTTATTCCGTCGAGAACGCCCGCGTCGGCCAACGCACCGACTACGACCGGCTGATCGTGGAGGTTACCACGGATGGGCGGATGTCGCCTGATGACGCCCTCACCCAGGCCAGCGCCATTCTTCAGCATCATCTTGATGTCTTCGTCGGCTACGACAAGAACGCGGTCGAGTTCGAGGAGGCCGAAAACCGGCAGGACGACGACAAGTCCAAGATGAAGAAGCTGCTCAACATGAGCGTGAACGAGATCGAGTTGAGCGTGCGCGCGGCCAACTGCCTGAACAACGCCAACATCACGACCGTTGGCCAGTTGGCGATGAAGACTGAGCAGGAGATGCTCAAGTACCGCAACTTCGGCAAGAAGTCACTCAACGAAATTAAAGAGAAACTCACCGCCCTCGGCCTGAGCCTGGGCATGACGTTCGAGCCTGAGCTGCTTGAAGCCCCGAAGGAAGAGGTGGCCAAAGTCGCGCTGTGATCGGCGTGCGATTGTTTTATGCGACACCTGAAACGAACCGCCAAACTCGGCCGCCAGTTTGAGCATCGCAACGCGATGCTGGCGAACATGGTTTGCAGCTTGATCAAGCACCGCCGCGTGACCACTACCCTGGCCAAGGCCAAGGCCGTCCGATCCGTTGCCGAAAAGATGGTCACGCTCGGCAAAAGCGGCACACTCCACGACCGCCGGTTGGTTGCCGCCCGCCTGCGGCAGCAACCCCGCTCTCTCTTCAAAGGAACCCCCAAGCGTAAAGGCGCGACGGCCCGCGCCACCTGGCGCGAGAATGAAGACGTGGTGCATATCCTGTTCGACCAGATTGCGCCGAACTTCAAGGAACGGCAGGGCGGTTATACCCGCATCATCCGGCTGAACCAGCGCCAGGGCGACGCCGCGCAACGCGCCATCCTCGAATGGGTGGACCTGCCGGTGGAAGCCGCGCCGGAGCCGGTGAAGGAAGACAAGAAGGCCGCGGCGGCGAAGTAGTCTTCTCGAAGAATCAATTCACGCAGCCCGTTCCTCGGAACGGGCTTTTTTATTTGTGTGTTGGCGTCTGAACGTCAAGGCGCAAAGACATAGAAGCGGAAGAAATGCGGTGTGTTCTCGAGTGTTAACGGAAAGTCACTGTCTGGTGATTCGAGAACTGCAGACTGCCAACCTGCTCGGCACTCTGCGCCTCAGCGTCTTTGCGTTAAAAGTTGAGCGAATGGTTGGCTAAGGCGCGATGAGGCGGATGCGGAGGCGGAGGAAGCCACTCGCGCCTACTGTGTCAAGCCGCGCACGCAGGAGGCTCGCGCTGTTGTTGAGGACGGTGACTGCGGCCATCGACCAGTTGTCCGGTGCCAGGTTTGGAGAACCTTCAACTTCGTAGGCGACATCCTTTACGCCAGGCGGCTTCTTGAGGGTGAGCACCAGACGACCACTTTCAAGCGAAGCCAGCACAGGCGTGCCGGCCTGGGAGTTTGGATCTGTCCCAATCGCGTATTCGACGAGGTTGCGCCAGCCGTCCACGTCTGGATCCGATTCCGGTTCTCCGTCGGAAGAGTTGATGGGAAAGTTCCTGGCACGCCAGGTCTCATAGGTTTCGCGAATGGCGGAGTAGGGCAGCACGGGAATTTCCGTTCCAGTCAATGGCGCATTGGTGGCGGGGCCGATGAGGAGGAGGATGTGCCCGAGACGGTGATAGCCAGTCGCTGGTTCCCAAACGTCGTTGAGCGAAGCACCGGCGTGGTTGACGGCAGTGGAGTTCGCCAGCCGGATGGAGTAGTGCGCGAGGCCGTAGAGGGACGCGGTCGGATCGGGCAGGTGGAGCAGCAACTCGTAGCCGCCCGGCGGAAAATTCAGTGATAGAGCGAGGTGAGCGGAGACGAGATGATTCGTGCCGGGCAACCACCACCGGGCATCCGTGTCGCGGGAAAGCTCGGCGAAGAACCTCTGTCCGCTATTCGTGTGGCGCAGCACCAGTTCCAGGCCGCGCGGATTGAACGGTGCGGCAAAACCGGTGTTGCGCACTTCCAGCCGCAGCGGAATGGCCTGGCCCGGCCGCGTCTCCAGGGGCAAAACGCTGCTGACGAGTTCCAGGCGGTAGCCGAGCCGGCGTTTGATGTCCTCCAGGCACCCCTGTGCGACCCAGTCGTCGTTCACGTTCGCGTTGTAACCCTGATTCAGAAACGAGAAATGAAAGAGCGCAAGATCAGTGTCCGCGCGGCCTCCATTGGCAGAACAGTTGTCCGCGGGTGAATTCTCGATACAGGTTTCGCCGCCCATGACGGTGAAGCGCGTTTCCAGGGCCTGATATTGGCGCAGCCGCGTGATGTCCTGCGAATCAGTTGCACCGTCGTAGTCGGTGAACGTGCCTGCATCCGTCGTGTCGGCCAGGAAACAATCGTTGTGAAAGCCGAGCCGCGCAGTGGCGCTGCCGTTGAACGCCTGCCCGGCAGCACTGGCGGGTATGCTCGTTGGTGCGGCCGGACCGTGCAAAAACTTTTGCCGCTGCTGTGGCACGCGCACCTGGATCATCCGATCCTGCGGCAGCGCGTCGAGGAGCGCCTGGATAACTTCCGCGCGATCCCTCCAGTTCTGCGCGGTGAACGCCTGGCCTGCCGTTGAAAATACATCCGTGTAATAGCCTTCGCCCCACGCACCGATGAACCCCTGCTGGAGCAGCGCGATCACATCGCGGTTGCGGCGCAAAATCGGCGCCAGTTGCCCGATGTGTTCAAGGATACGTGCCTTGTCCGGTTCCGGAAAGGGGCGCTCCGGAGTCCGGAAATACGCGAAGCGAACAATGGCCTTGGCTCCCTGGTTGCGAATCGAGTCGAGGTCCGCCTGAATGGTATTGAGATGGTTCGAGCTGATGGGCGCATTGATAAACGTGTCGAGGTAGAAGACGCGCAGCACGAGCGAGATTCGAGCGACATAGGCATTATTCGGATCGCGCGACCCGTTGATGCGTAGATTTTCCAGGTTCGCTGGTACGGGCGAGGGATTGCTCGACCGGGTCTCGGTGTGGAGATAAAAGCCACGTTCCGGATTTGCGAAATCGTCAGTCGCGACAGTGTAGGTGTTGGTGAAGAAAGTTTGCGCCATGCCGGCGGCTGGCCAAAGCGTGCCCGTGACGAAAAGCAGGCCCACGCGCAGGCCTTCAGGAACAAGTTTCTTCAGCATGGCGAATAACCTTAGCGGTGCTGCCGCGCGGCCACAAGCACGTCGCTGTCGTCGAAATGTGACACGGCCGCTGAATTTTGGTGCTTGTTCGCTCTTTGGTTGGTTGTGCTAAGATCACGTTGTATTCATCCAGAAGATTAATCGTAACTCGACCTATGAAACCTCATCACCTCCTTCGCCATGCGCTCGCCGCTGTCTTCGTCGTCAGCCTCACCGTCGCCGTCCATGCCGGGACATTCAAACGCATCGCCATTGACGGGTCATTTGGCGATTGGGCTGGAGTCCCGGTCGCCTACAATGACGCGTCGGAAACCACCGCCGGCGCTGATTTTCGCCAGGTGTATGTGGCCAACGACGATCAGTATCTCTACATCCGATTCACTCTCTACACGCCGGACTCGCCGTTTACCTCGCGCAACAACATCTTCATCGACTCGGATGACAACCCTGGCTCGGGCTTTCATCCGTTGGGATTGGCCGGATTCGGTTCGGAGATGCTCATCCAGAGTGGCACTGGCTATCAGGAAAAGGGCGGCGGATTCAACGAGGGCGCAATCAACGGACTGAGTTGGGCCGCGTCGCCCGCAGCAAACGCCACCGAGTTTGAAGTCCGCATCTCCCGCGCTGCCACGTTCGCCAATGATGGCTTGCCGGTTTTTGCCGCTGGAACCATTGCCGTGCTGCTCGAGTCGGAGAACACCAGTTTCGTGGCCGTGGATCTTGCTCCCGACAGCGGCGAGCGGCTGAACTATACGTTCGCCGCCCCGCCGGAACCGTTCGTCGGGCTCCGCGAACTGTTGTCGCTGACGGGCTCGGCCTGGCGCGCGAACGCGTCGGGCAACGATTTGGGAAGCGCTTGGACAGAACCGGGCTATGACGACACTCAGGCCGGTTGGGTTGCAGGCACTGGCTTGTTCGGCTTCAGCGACAATTCTGGAGTGTATCCCGCGCCCATCGCGACACCCTTGGCCGTCGGGCGGACCACTTATTACTTCCGCGCTCGTTTCGATTGGACCAACGACCCGGGCGGAGTTGTGCTCGTGGCCTCCAATTATTTGAGTGATGGCGCGGTGCTCTACTTGAACGGCGCCGAAGCGAAACGAATTCGCCTTCCCGGCGGAGCCGTGGCGTTCAACACTCCCGCCACGGGCGGTCCTGCGGTCAAGGGACAGGCTGAACTGGCAGGTTTTCCGGCATCGTCTCTGTTGATCGGCGAGAACGTGATCGCCGTTGAAGCGCACCAAAGTGCGGGCGAAAACCTGGACCTGGTCTTCGGGCTATCGCTCACCGCCGCATCGCAATTTCCTGTCATCTTTACTGACCCGTCGCAACCCGCCGACCGCACGATCGTTGCTGGCCAGTCCACGACGTTCACGGCTGAACTCATCGGCTCTGCTCCGCTCACGTATCAATGGTACAAAGGCACGCAGCCCATCTCCGGAGCAAATGGCCCGGTGTTGACCATCAACCCCGTGCTCGCTGGCGATGCCGGTTGGTATCAACTCAAAGTCAGCAATCCCGTATCGACAGAGGTAGCGAGTCGTGTCGCGGTCCTGACGGTAGTCAGCACGCCGGTCACCATTACCGATCCGACTCACCCCGCCGATCAGACAATCATGGAGGGTGGCTCGGTGACGTTCACTGTCGTAGCCGCTGGTTCCGCGCCGTTGAGTTACCAATGGTTCAAAGGTGCCAATCCGATCCCGGATGCCACCGCGGCGAGCTACACGATTCCCTCCGTGCGAACGAGCGATGCTGGTGACTACCGGGTTGTCGTGAGCAATCCGCTGCCCTCTTCGGCCACGAGCCGCACCGCGCGCCTTACGGTGACAGCAGACCAGACCGGACCATCCATTGTCAGTGTGATCGCGAGCGTGAATCGCATCATCATCACCTTCTCCGAGCCCGTGGATGAAACTTCGGCGGGCCAGACAGCCAACTACTCCATTGGCGGCGGCCTGGCCGTAAACGCCGCCGCGCGCAGCCTGGGGAATCCCGCCGAAGTGACACTCACCACGAGCGCGCAACCCTTCGGCGTCTTGCACTGCGTCACCGTGAACAACGTCCGCGATCTCTTTAATAACGCCATCCTCCCGAATTCTTCAGCGCCATTCGTCCCAACAATCCTGATTGACGGCTCTTTTGCCGACTGGGCGGATGTGCCGCTGGCCTATACGGATGGGGTCGATCAACCCACGGCCAGTGATTACCAAAACATCTTCATTACGAACGACGCCACCCACATCTTCATCCGCGTCAGTCTCCACGCCCCAAGTGATCTCGGAATCTTCTACAACAACATCTTTGTCGATGGAGACAACGCCTCCACCGGTTACAACTTCCGGATTGGCTCGGAAATGCTCATCCAGGGTGGCGGCGGTTATCAGCAAAAGAACGGCGGCTTCAACGAGGGCGGGATCAACGGTCTGGACTGGGCGATTGTGCCCGGCGGCGTGGGAACCGATTTCGAATTCCGAATCTCCCGCAACGCGACCTACGCAAGTGATGGACTCCCCGTCTTCACGGCTCCTGCCATCGGCCTCGTCTTCGATGCGGAGAACACGAGCTTCCAGACGGTGGACACGGCGCCGGATGCCGGCGGCCTGCTCTACACTCTCTTCGACGCCCCGGCCACGAATCTCGGACGGATCCGTTTCGAGGCCGATCCATTTGGCCAATTGAGCATCCATTGGCCCGGCCCTGGCGTGCTACAAGCCCGTTCCTCGCTGACCAGCGGCCAATGGGAAACCGTCTGGGACCTGCCGCCGCCCTACGACGTGGGCACGCCGATCGGACAGCGATTTTACAGATTATTTCTCCCTTGCCCGTAATCGGGAACGCCAGCAAAGCTTCCTTGGTCTTAATCTTACTCCTGCTCTTCGTCGGGCTGCAACAAGTAGAGTAAGAGCAAGACCCTTACTGCTTCGAGACTCACCGGTCCCATTCGCGGGTCTTAGCTGGAGAAAGTCCTCATCCGGGCTTGTGGGAAATATCCCTTGGCTCAGGCAACAAATACGTGTAGGTATCGTCCCGTTTTCCGAAACCATCAGTCCGAATGAATTCTGCCGACACTTCTTCTCCTGGCCCATGGTGGCGCGAGTTGACCCGTTACCACTGGTTCGTTTTCTCCATGGCGTCGCTGGCGTGGCTGTTCGATTGTCTCGACCAGCAGCTTTTCATTATCGCCCGCAACCCCGCCATCGCCGACTTGCTCAAAGGCGGCGCATCTGAATTGCAGAAGGTATGGGGCGGCAATGCCACGGCTATCTTCGTCGCGGGCTGGGCTACGGGCGGGTTGATCTTCGGCGCCGTCGGCGACCGCATTGGGCGCGCGAAGACACTTGCTGTCACAGTGCTGCTCTATTCGGTCTTCACCGGACTGTCGGCATTCTCTCAGAGTGTTTATGACTTTTGCGTGTATCGCTTTCTGACGGGCCTGGGCGTTGGTGGTGTATTCGGATTGTCGGTGGCGCTCGTGGCCGACTCGTTGCCCAACCGCGCGCGGCCCCATGCACTGGGTCTCCTGCAATCTCTTTCGGCGGTGGGCAATGTGACGGCTGGACTGATCGCGGTGCTCGTTGGCTGGAGCCAGGTTTCTGCAGTAATGGGCGGCGCAAAACCCTCGACTGACTTCTGGAAATATCTCTTCTGGATCGGCGCTGCGCCGGCATTTCTCTGCGTGTTCATCCAGATTCGTCTTAAGGAGCCTGAGAAATGGGTGAAAGCCCGCGAGGAAGGCCGTAAAACAGGCGCCAGGTTTGGTTCCTACGCTTCGCTCTTCGGTGAAGCCCGCTGGCGGAGGCCGGCGTTGCTCGGCATGTTGCTGTGCGTCGCTGGCGTTGTTGGACTTTGGGGCGTGGGCTTCTTCAGTCCTGAACTCGTCGGGGATGTCATCAGCAAGCAGCTTAAGGCGGACAACGTGCCGGCGGAACAAGTTCCGGGCCGCCGACTGATGTGGACCGGCATCAACATGATCGTCCAAAACATCGGCGCCTTCTTTGGAATGATCGTCTTCACGAAGATGGCCCAACGTTATGGCCGGAAACCGGTCTTCGCGGTGGCGTTCGTCGCCGCGTTCATCAGCACGGCGGCCACGTTCAAGTTCCTGAGCCAGCCGTGGCACATCTTCACGCTCATTCCGGTGATGGGTTTCTGCCAGTTGGCGCTGTTCGCAGGCTTCGCGATTTATCTGCCGGAGCTTTTCCCCACGCGCTTGCGCAGCACGGGCACCAGCTTCTGCTACAACGTGGGGCGCTTCCTCGCCGCGTCCGGGCCGTTCACGCTGGGCATTCTCCAGGCGCACCTGGCCAGCGGGGCCGCCACGCCGGACGCCAAGCTCGAAGCCTTCCGTACCGCCTGTGTCTGGGTTAGTCTGGTGTTTCTCGTCGGCCTCGTTGCGCTGTTCTTCCTGCCGGAAACCAAGGGCAGGCCGATGCCCGAGGATATCGAAACTGCGAAGTAGGTTCCTTGCCGATGCTCGACGAATCCGCCTTTCGTGAAGCGAAGCTGTGCGTCGTCGGCAACATCAACCGCGACATCAAGACCGCGCCCATCCGGCCTGGCGATTATCTCTTCTCTGACGGCGAGACTTCGATTAACGGCGTCCATGAAACGATTGGTGGCGGCGGCGCCAACAGCGCGGCCATTGCCGCCGGATTGGGCGCATCGCCTTCGTTCATCGGTCAGATTGGCGATGACGAAACCGGCCGCCGTTTGGAGCAAGCCCTGACGTGTGCCGGAGTGCGCTGCCATCTCCACAAGGGTGCGCCCGCCACCGGCACGACGATCAACCTGGTTTTCGACAACGGCCAGCGGCATTTCCTCAGTTGCCACCCGAACAACGCCGCACTGTCCTTCGAGGCGCTGGACCTGGCGCCGCTGGCCTCCGCTGACCATCTGCTTCGCGCGGACATCTGGTTTTCCGAGGCGATGCTTTATGGCGGTAATGAGAAGCTTTTCTCTGCCGCACATGACGCCGGCGTGCCCGTTTCCATCGACTTGAATTGGGACCCGAAGTGGGGCCGCGCGGGCCGCGATGAAATCGAGCGACGAAAGGAGGCCGTGCGCGGCATTCTTCCTCTCATTGATCTTGCCCATGGCAACGCGCGCGAGTTGAATGAGTTCAGCGGCGAAACGGATTTGACGCGCTCATTGGGCCGGCTGCTGGAATGGGGCGTAAAAGGCGTGGTCGTCCACCTTGGTTCGCAAGGCGCCGGTTACTTCAGCGGTGTTGAGTTTCTGGTCGAACCTCCGGCTCCGATTCAGCGACAGGTCATGGTCACTGGCTGCGGGGATGTGTTGAGCACTTGCATGATGCTCTTGCACGGGAATGACGGCGTCTCCATTCCCGAGAAACTCCGTCTGGCCAATCGCGTCACCGCCGGATTCATGGAAGGCAGATTGAAACTGCTTCCCTCGCTTTGATTCGAACGCCTGGGCCCAAGGGACCATCCACAATTTCTCGACCGCGCATCGGGACCATTAACCGAAGCGATGGACCGCGACCGGTCCCCGGTCGCAGCGGCTCGAACCGGCGGTCAGGCGCAAAGTTTCCGACAAGCGTCCTGCGGCCCACCCGCTGCGAGCCGGGACGGCTCGCGGTCCGTCGTTTCATGGGAGGCGCTCATGCCGAAAAGTTCGTGGAGACCAAGTTCGTGGAGACCAGTTGCCAGCAATCGCGTGACTCGATACTCTGGCGTCCGTGAAACCTGTCGCGCTCACACTGGAGCTGACGCGGGAGGTCCATCTCCAATTATGGCGAACACCGCTGCAACCGAGCCACCCCCGGTTCCTCTGGCACCCCATGGCCCGTTGAATGAATTCTACGCGGCACCTGCCAAGCGTTCGCAGTTCGTCAATGAACTGTTCGACCAGGCCGCGCCGGACTACGACTGGCTCAGCGGTTTGCTGTCGTTTCGGACGGATCGGCGTTATCGCCGGCTGGCGTTGTCCCGCGCAGGCTTGAAGCCGGGTATGAAGTTGCTCGACGTCGCCACCGGCACCGGGCTGGTGGTTAAAGCTGCGTTGGAAATCGGCTTGTCTGCTGAGGACATCTGCGGCGTGGATCCCAGTCAGGGAATGCTGGCGCAGAATCGTGCGCGCAATCCGGTGACCTTGCTCCAGGGCCGCGGCGAGCGGCTGCCTTTTCCGGACGCCTCATTTGACTTTGTCACGATGGGCTATGCGTTGCGTCACGTTGAGGATCTGCGCGTTCTGTTCAGCGAACTTCGGCGTGTGCTTCGGCCGGAAGGGCGGGTACTTGTTCTGGAAATCACCCGGCCGCAAAGCCGCGTCGGATTCCGACTGATGGAGTTGTTCATGCGACGCCTGCTCCCCAAGCTGGTGAGTTGGCGCAAGCGCAGCGCATCCTCGGCGCGGTTGCTCGAGTACTATTGGGTGACCATTGCCGAGTGTGTGCCGCCCGCCGTGATTTTGGACGCGCTGAACAGCGAAGGCTGGCGCGAGGTGCGCCGCGTCACCTTCGGGCCGCTCTTGAGCGAATACGTGGCGCGAAAGTAGTTGGCCGGTGGCGCGGAGCGCGGATGAGAGCAGTCAATTCATTGGGGGGACGAGCTCCGCGAGTCCTCATTAAACCAGAAAACCCTGCAGAAAGATCAGGGACTCGTGTAACTCGTCCTTCCAAATCGAATTGCTCAAGACGTCCCTGAAAATCTGCCGTTGACGCAGATGGCCGCTTGACGAGTGGAGGGCTCCACACTTAGTTTGGCGCTCCGCAGAAAAAGCAACCTAGCGGTCGGCTCGACGCGGCTTGCGGCCCGACAGCTTCGCTTACCAATGACCGGGGTGCGCATCGCGTCTGCCGCTCCGGTTCCATTGGTCCATGATGCGTGGTGCGGGTTCCGCGGACTTACAGAACGGTAGGCGATTCGAACCTTCCACTTCATGCATCACGGACCAGCTTCTCACTTCGCCAGATTGAAACACACCAGTTTGCTCTCGCTCCTTAGATAAAGTTTTTTCCGCGACAGCACCGGTGCAGCCCAGCAGGGGTAACCCAGCCCCGGCACGAGGAATGAACAGATTTCCTCGGCTTGCTTTGGGTTCACTTTGAACATCCCAAGCTTTCCACCTTCGCCCAACGCAATGAGTTTGCCGTCGGCCAGAATCGCGGAACCGCGACCATAGACGGGAAACTGTGAGCCTTGGGGCGGATGCTTTTGCCAGTGCTCATCACGGCTCCACATCAACTTGCCATTCCTGAACTCCACGCAATTGAACTGCGCGTCCGGCTCGTCGCGTCCGCTGAAAGCGTAGAGGTAGCCGTCGTGCAGCACCGGCGTGTTCCAATGAATCTCCAGCGGTTGCGGCGGCGTGGCCCGGATGGCAGGCAACGAGTTCGGAACCTGTGCCGGCTGCCGCCAGACGTGCTCGACGGATTTGCCATCGGGTTTCACGCGCAACAGCACGGCGCCAACCCGATAGTAAGCAGCCGAGATGAGCACAAGATCATCCTGCACGACCGGGCACATCGCGTTGACGGAATCGTTGGCCAACGATTGAAACCAATAGCTGAAATTGACGACGCCGTTGGTCGGGTTGAGGGAGACGAGTCCTTGCCGCATCACGCAAAAGATGTGACGTTGGCCGTGGATCGTGGCCGCAACCGGTGTCGCATAGCTCGCCAGTTTTTCCTGACCGGTCCATTGGTAGGGTTCCTCGCGCCGCCAACCGGTCGTGATGACACCCGCCCAGTTTTTTTGCCCAACGCTCTCCCAAAGTGTTTTGCCTGTGCCTGCGTCGAGGGCGACCATGCCTGAGTTCGGCTGGCCACCGACCATCACGATGAGGCGGTCGCCTTCGAGGATCGGTGTGCTGCCGACACCAAAGAACGCTTCCGGGACGTTCCAATCTTTCGCCGTGTCTCGTTGCCAGACGAATTTCCCGGTCGGCAACTCCAGGCAAACCAGCTTTCCCTCCGCGCCGAAAGTGTAACAGCGATTGCTCGTGAGCAGCGGCGAGCAACGAGGCCCGTTGTTGTAGCCGAACGGATCGATGAAGCGACTGGGATAGGCGTAACGCCACCCGGGCTTGCCGGTTGCCGCCATGAACGCTTCAACCACTTCTTCACCTCCGACACGATGATGGAGCACAAGCAATTCACCGCGCACGCTCGGGGCGCTGTAGCCGGTCCCGACAGCTTTTTCCCAGAGCAACGGCGGGCCATTCGTCGGCCACCTGTCGAGCAAGCCGGTTTCGGCAGAAATGTTGTTGGCGCGCGGGCCGAGAAACCGCGGCCAGTCTTCGCCATCCTCTGCCGCAGCGAAAAGTGGGTCCAATGGAGACAACATCACGAAGCCGATGAAGACAGCCTGGATGGCTCGACGAAGGCTGCGTGCCGACCTGAGTTTCACCGGCGAAGAATGCCGCAGCCAGCGGGGTCGAGCAAGCGGCGGCTTGAGTTGGGCGGAGGCGTGATCTACAACGAGGCACGTAAAATGAGCCTGATGCCTAAAGCGACGATTGCCGGGTTGAGTTTGATATGTGTCATCGCGAGCCTTGAGGCAGCCGATACCAAGCCCATCGATGCCACGCTGCTGAAGCGGTTTGAGGCCCGCTTTTTCACGAACGCGCCCGGGAAAATTCTTCGTTATCGTTTGTTCAAACCTGCGGCCTATGACCCCCAAACGAACTATCCGCTGGTGCTGTTCCTGCACGGCGCCGCAGGTTTGGGCGATGACAATGCGCGGCAGTTCAACGGCGGCAATGAAGTGCCGCCGCTGGCGCTGACGGCAGACGATGCCCAGGCAAGGTTTCCAAGCTTTGTGCTGGCGCCCCAATGTCCGCGCGGCAGCAGTTGGAGTGGCTTCGGACGGCAGCCCTCGGAAATGACCGCGGTCACAATGGCGGCATTCGAAGCGCTCCAGCGGGAGTTCCGAATTGATGCCAGCCGGATTTACGTTGTCGGCGTCTCAATGGGCGGGCACGGCGTTTGGGACACGGTGGCGAAATTTCCGCGCACGTTTGCCGCCGCCGTGCCGATCTGTGCTGCGAGCGAGTTGGGGCAGGCCCCGAAGATTGCCCCGTTGCCGGTTTGGTCGTTTCACGGCGCGGATGATCCGCTCGTCAATGTCAGCAACGCGCGAAAGATGATCGCCGCCTTGCGCAAGGCGGGAGGCCAGCCCAGATACACTGAGTATCCCGGCGTGGGCCACGACTCCTATCGAAACGCCTTCAAGGAACCGGACCTGTTACCCTGGCTGTTCTCTCAGAAGCGGCGCTGAGCAAGGGAGTTCTTTGTCCGTGTTGTGTTCAAAGAGCGCGGGTCTGCGACCCGCCAAGGCGCCGGGAAGTCACGCTCTTTCGGCGAAAAACGCTTGCCGCCTTCGGAAGTCCTCCCGCAATATCCGCCCACTTAACCGTCAACCAATAGGAAGGATTTTATGGGCCGCATCTATAACGACATCGTCGAAACCGTCGGGCGCACGCCGCTCGTGAAGCTCAACCGCGTTACCGCCGGAGTGGACGCAACCATTCTGCTCAAGTGCGAGTTCTTCAACCCGCTGGGCAGCGTGAAGGACCGCATCGGCATGTCGATGATCGAAGACGCGGAGAAACGCGGCGTGCTCAAAAAGGACACCGTCATCATCGAGCCGACCAGCGGTAATACGGGCATCGCGCTGGCGTTCGTCGCGGCGGCCAAGGGTTACAAGCTGGTGCTCACCATGCCGGAGACGATGTCGCTGGAGCGGCGCACTTTGCTGGCCATGCTCGGTGCAAAGCTCGTGCTCACGCCCGGCACCGAGGGTATGAAAGGCGCCATCGCTCGTGCGGAACAACTCGCGAAGGAGACGCCTAACTCGTGGATTCCCCAGCAGTTCGAGAATCCGTCAAACCCGGCCATTCACAAGGCCACGACTGCGGTCGAGATTTGGGACGACACCAGCGGCAAGGTGGATATTCTCGTCGCGGCGGTTGGTACCGGCGGCACGATTACCGGGTGCTACGAAGTCATCAAGCCTAAGAAGCCGTCGTTCATCGCCATTGCGGTCGAGCCCAAGGATTCGCCGGTCATTTCGCAGACGCTTGCCGGCCAGCAGGTAAAGCCCGGGCCGCACAAGATCCAAGGCACCGGCGCGGGCTTCGTGCCGAAGAACCTTCATCTGAAGGACGAGAAGGGGAACGCGCAAATCACTGAGTGCATCCAGGTGAGCAACGACGACTCCTTCGCGATGGCCCGGCGGTTGGCGAAGGAGGAAGGCATTCTGGTCGGCATCTCGACCGGCGCCAACGTCGTGGCCGCCATCGAAGTGGCCAAGCGCCCGGAGAACAAGGGCAAGATGATCGTCACCGTGGCTTGCTCGACGGGCGAACGCTACCTCAGCACCCCGCTGGCGGCAGAGGCGAAGGCGGAAGTGGGGGGATAGAAGCTTCCAGACAGTTGAAGTCTAGTCTTCCATCGGTCCAACTGGGTGATGCGGATAGCAGATGGGGCTATTGGCAGCGATTTTTTTCGTTGCGCATACAAGTTCGGTAGATGCGGTGTCCATCCGATGGAAAGGGCGTTCGACCGGCGTAGTCGAGCGCCATGAACCGATGCAACCTACAGACCGACGCTGAATCCGCGCGTTTCCATTTTTTCAACAAACCCGTGCGGTGTCCCGCGAAGGTGCGAAGGCGGCGAAGTAGAATCCTGCCGGACCATCCATCCTTCGCTTCCTTCGCCTTCTTCGCGGGAGATTCCGCTGGATCGGAGGCTCCAGCATCCTCGAGATCAGAGGCTCCTCACGTCGGTAAGTTGGGGCCAAGGGCTGACAAGTTTTTTACGAGTGTGTTCTTGTCGGCGGGGCCGGCGTGAAACTATTCTCCGGCAGCACTGTCCAACGAAAACTTGAAACCAATCTGCCCACTGCGGTGTTGAGTGGGGAACGTCCATGGCTAACGGCAAAGGGAAAGCAGGGCGGAAATACTGGATCATCGCGGGCGCGCTCCTGATTGCAGGCGGCGCGGCGGCATGGTTTTTCTATTTCCACAAACGCGATGTCATCATCACCGTGCAGACGGAGAAGGTGGCGCGGCGTAACTTGACCGAACTGGTGGTCGCCAACGGGCGCATCCATCCCGTGGTGCAGGTCAAGATCAGTCCGGAAGTCAGCGGCGAGATCATCGAACTGCCCGTGAAAGAGGGGCAGTGTGTCAAAAAGGGCGACTTGTTGCTGCGCATCAAACCGGACTTCTATTTGGCCAGCCGCCGTTCCGCCGAGGCGAGTTACCAGGCGGCGGTGGCGAACAAGGATTTGGCCGAAGCGAACATGCGGAAGGCGGAGATTGAAGAGCGGCGCAACAAGGAGTTGTTGAACAACAAACTGATTTCGGAATCGGTCTATCTCGAAATGAAAACCGCCAGTGATGTCGCACGCGCGACGTTTCAATCCGCCGAGCATCAGGTGAATGTCGCGAAAGCCGCGCTATCGAGAGCGGATGAGGAATTGGCCAAAACTACAATCGTTTCGCCAATCACCGGGACGGTGAGCAAGTTGAACTCGCAATTGGGCGAGCGCGTGGTGGGCACGGCGATGATGACGGGCACCGAAGTGATGGTGGTTGCGGACTTGAACGAGATGGAGGCGCGGGTCGATATCGGCGAGGTGGACGTGGTGCTGATCGCCCAGGGGCAAAAGACGCGGTTGGAGGTGGAGGCGTTCCGTGACCGGAAATTCAACGGCCTCGTCACGGAGATCGCCAACTCGTCGCGCAATCTTGGCCAGGATTCCCGGACTGGCGGCGGAGGAGGCGGCGGGATGCAGCAGCAGGAAGCGACGCGTTTCGAGGTGAAGATTCGCATCAAGGACAAGGAAATGTTTCGTCCGGGCATGTCGGTGACGGCGGAAATTGAAACGCGCTCGCGGACGAATGTGTTGACGGTGCCGATTCAAAGCGTCACGACGCGCATGCCGAAAGGAAAGGACGGCAAACCGCTGGCGACTAATGCTCCGACGGCCAGTGGGTCGAATCCCGCGCGTGGCGACAAAAAAGTGAATGAGGGAACGAAGCCGGTCGAAGTGGTTTTTCTTGCGGACGGGGAAAAGGCCAAAATGGCGGGGGTCAAACTGGGCATCAGCGACGAGAACCACACGGAGATTACCGAAGGGTTACAGGAAGGGCAGGACGTCATCTCTGGCGGCTACAAGGCCATCAGCCGTGATTTGGAGGAAGGCAAGCGGATCAAGATTGGCGAGCCGGAAAAGGAGCAGAAGAAGTGAAGATTGCCGATTGCCGATTGCCGATTGCCGATTGGCACCGCCGCCGCGGCCACTCTGGCCAAAATCGGAAATCGGCAATTGGCAATTGCCAATCAACTTCGCCGGTCGGCTGAACGTCTGGCTCCTCGCATGTCTCTCATCCACTTCCATGAAATCTCGCGCCGCTACCAGATGGGCAGCGAGACAATTCACGCTTTGCGCGAAGTGTCGCTGGTGATCGAGCGCGGCGAGTACGTGGCCATTATGGGGCCGTCCGGGTCGGGCAAATCGACGCTGATGAATCTGGTGGGGTGCCTGGATACGCCGACTTCCGGGCGCTACGAATTGAACGGAGTGGACGTAAGCCAGATGGGGGACAATGAGCTGGCCGATGTGCGGAACCGGGAGATTGGTTTTGTCTTCCAGACGTTCAATCTCCTGCCGCGCTCGCACGCGTTGCACAACGTGGAGCTGCCGCTCATTTACGCCGGCATACCGTCAGAGAAGCGTAAGCAGCAGGCGCTGGAGGCGCTGACTCAGGTGGGACTGGCCGATCGGGTGCATCATAAGCCGAACGAGATGTCGGGCGGGCAGCGTCAACGTGTAGCCATCGCGCGCGCATTGGTGACAAAGCCATCCATCATCCTGGCGGACGAGCCGACCGGAAACCTGGACTCGAAAACGGGCGAGGAAATCATGGAACTGTTCGAGCAACTGTCCGGGAAGGGGAACACCATCATCGTGGTGACGCATGAGGAGTTTGTAGCCCAGCATGCCCGGCGGATTTTGCGAATCAGGGATGGGTTGATCGCGAGTGACGAAAAGGTGGAGAAGCGAACGGAGACGGATTCGCTGCCGGCGAGCGCTGTGATGGCTCAGGCCAGTTGACGCTGGGGAACAAATGTGAAACGTCCGCCCTCACCCCGGCCCTCTCCCCCAGGAGAGGGAGCGCGATGGATGCGCCATGAATCGTTCGAGAATCGCCTTCCGCGTTCGCACCACTCGGCCATTTCGCGTGGATGGATTGATGCAACGACCGCGGTGATCCGCGTTCGAGCTTTGCCGGACGCGTCGTCCGCGCCCCCTCTCTGGGAGGAGAGGGGCGGGGTGAGGGCGAACGCAAATCACCATTTCAATCAGAGTTTCGGCGGTGCTCTGTCTGTCCCATGAACCTTCTGGCCGAATTGAAAGAAGGCGTGTTAATCGCCGGAGGAGCGATTCGTGCGAATAAGATGCGGTCGGTGCTGGCAACCTTGGGCATCGTCATCGGCATTGTGACAGTCACGCTGATGGGGACCGCCATCACCGGCTTGAACGGGGCATTTCTCCGTAGCATTTCCACGCTGGGTACAGACGTGATGCATGTTTCGAAATACTCCTGGTTCATCAATTCCTATGCCGAATGGGTGAAGGCGAACAACCGACAGGAGATCACACTGGCGCAGGTGCGGGCGGTGGAGGAGCAATTAACGCTGGCCAGTGCGGTGGCACCCTACACCGAATGGCGCGCGCCGGTCCGCTACAAGAAGCGCAGTTCGCAACGGGTGACTTTGGTGGGCACCACGGAGAAGTTTTTACAAACCGGTGGCGTGAACGTGGCACAGGGCCGGTTCCTGCTCGACACGGAGGTCGCCGGCGGGCGTCCGTTGTGTGTGCTTGGCTCGCAGGTGGCCTCGAACCTGTTCCTAAAAGAATCACCGTTGGGCAAATCGGTTCGCGTGGGTGAGTACGTGTTTGAGGTGGTCGGTGTGCTGGAGCAGATGGGAAGCTTTCTCGGCGAGTTCAGTCTGGATAACCAGGTGATCATTCCCGTCAAGCAGATGCTCGCATGTTTTTCGGGCCGCCCGTTCTTTGCAATGCAAGTGAAGGCGATCAGCCTGGATCGCTTGGAAGAATCCAAAGAGGAACTTCGCGGCGTGCTGCGCAAAATCCGTCGCGTGTCCCCCACGCAGGAGGACGACTTTTCGGTCAACCAGCAGGAAATGTTTATCAACACCTTCCACCGCGTGGCCGGGACCATCGCCGCAGTGGGGCTGTTCATCACGGGACTCTCGCTGTTCGTGGGCGGCATTGGCATCATGAACATTATGTTCGTCAGCGTGGCGGAGCGGACGCGCGAGATCGGCATCCGCAAAGCCATCGGCGCGCGGAAGCGGACGATCCTGGTTCAATTTCTTATCGAGTCGGCGGGCATTTGTCTGTTGGGCGGATTGGTAGGGCTCGGCATTGCGTACCCGTTGACGTTCGTGATGAACAAGTTTCTCCCGGCCACGATGTCGTTGACAGCAGCGGGTATCGCGCTGGCCGTCGCCGCATTGACGGGAGTGGCCTCGGGATTCCTTCCAGCGTGGCGCGCGGCGCGGATGGATCCGGTGGAGGCGCTGCGCAGTGAATGAGTGATTTGCCATGCACGTTGCTGAAATCAAAGAGAGTTTTTTGATGGCCATGAATGCACTCACGGCGCACAAGCTGCGTTCCGCGCTGACGCTGTTGGGCGTGCTCATCGGCGTGTTCTCGATCATCGTCGTGATGACGGCGATGCGTGTGTTGCAGCGGAACATCGAGACAGAATTGACCCAGTTGGGCAGTCATACCTTCGCGGTGCAGAAATGGCCGGGGGTTTACTTCGGAGGAGAAGAGGGATTCGAGAAATTCTGGCGGCGCAAGAACATCACGTACGCACACGGGCAACGCGTCCTGGAGCGGGCTACCCTCGCGCGCAATGTCGGCATCGAGCAGACCTTCTGGACGGGCGAAGTTGCGTCGCGCTATGAGAAGTCCGCGCCGGAAGTACGATTGTTCGGCGTCACGCCCGGCTGCTTCGCGGCCAAGAATTGGATCGTGGCCGAGGGGCGTCCGGTGCTCGAAGCGGACGTGGATAGCGCGCGCGACGTGTGCGTGCTTGGAGCGAGCCTGGCGAAGACGTTGTTTCCGTACGGCTCCGCGTTGGGTGAACAAGTCAAGTTCGAAGGCATCAACTACCTGGTCGTCGGGGTGTTGGAACCGCGCGGCTCGACGCTCGGTGGCGACCAGGACAACTTCGCCGTCATGCCCCTGACCACCGGGCTGAACCGCTACGGTCGCACCTGGCGAAGCCTGTCGATTCTTGTGCAGGCGCGGGATCGGGCCAGCTACGAAGACACGGTCGAGCAGGTCCGTGGCATTCTCCGGGCGGCGCGCAAAGTGCCGCCGGGCAAGGAGGATGATTTCGAAATCTTTTCCAATGACTCGCTCATCTCGCAGTTCAACAACTTTACCAGGACGGTTCGTATGGGCGTGGCGGTTGTCAGTTCGATTGCGCTGCTGGCGGCCGGCATTGGCATCATGAACATCATGCTGGTGTCGGTGACGGAACGGACGCGCGAGATCGGCATCCGCCGGGCTGTGGGCGCGAAGAAGCGCAATATCATGACGCAATTCATCATGGAAGCGGTGGTGCTGTGCGAAGTGGGTGGAGTCATTGGGGTCGGACTCGGGATCCTGGGCGGCAACGCGACGGCATTCTTTTTGAAGATGCCGCCAGCCCTGCCGGTGGATTGGGCGGTCATCGGACTGGTGATTTGTTCGGTGGTCGGGATCATTTTCGGGACGTATCCAGCGTTCAAGGCGGCGAATCTCGATCCCATTGAATCGTTGCGTTACGAGTAAGGTAGGGCATCCTGCCTGTCGGCGAGCAGCCAAGCTGCGAGTGTGACGGTTTCCATGCTCGCGCCTGACGGCTCTCGCTGGACAGGCGGGATGCCCGTTGATTTTCCGAAAACTAAAGCTCGCATTTCCAGCAGGGACGTGTGATAAAGGGAGCGCCAACTTATGAACTCGAAACAGTTGCTTCTTTTGGGTCTGGTGGTTCTCGCTCCCTTTTCCGTGCGCTGCCAGAATTACGCCATTGATTGGTTCACCATCGACGGCGGCGGTGGCACAAGTACCGGAGGCGTGTATTCAGTAAGCGGCACCATCGGGCAGCCGGACGCGGGCCGCATGACCGGCGCGAGCTATGCGCTGGATGGTGGTTTTTGGGGCTTCGTTGGTGCGGTGCAGACTCCCGGATCGCCCTTGTTGAGCGTTGAGCGGTTGGGGGCCAGTGTGCGCGTTTTCTGGCCGCTGCCGGCGACGGGTTTTGTCTTGGACCAAACAGGCGCGCTGGGGGGCCCGCCCGCTTCATGGTTGCAAGTGGGGTTCCCGTATCAAACAAACGCCACGCACATCAGCATCACGGTGCCGGCCCCGGTGGGGAACAGGTTTTATCGACTGAGAAGACCTTAGCTGGCGGCTGTGGCCAGTTACCTTCCGTGCCTGTGTTTTGAAACCGGCACAAAGGAGTTCAAAAGAAGGACCGGCGGGTCGCTTTCGCAACCCGCCGGCAAACAACTCAATTCCAGCAGGACGTCAAGCCAAAGGCCCAACGCGCAATGGTAGGATAATGATGGGACTTTTTGCCTGCCCCATGATGGAGCAGACGGGGTGCAGTAATGCGCAAATCCGGTTGTTGGGATTCTGCATTAGCTTCATGCCGCTCTTTTAGCAGGGCCAATGCCACAGGGTTGAATTCGCAAAACTGGCCGATAAATGAAGGTTTCTCCGAGTTTCGAGCTTGTCCGAGGGTTGAATTTACCCACCAGCGGCAAGAATTGTCACGGTCTGCACGGCGAACGCAGAATATCCGGTTACCGGCATGGCAAAAGACTTTAGCGGCTGACTGGAAGTTGGAAGAACGATGGCCTGCTTCTGGACGGACTGCCGCACCCACCCGCGTTGGGAACGAGCCGACGGTGACAGCACGGATGTCAGAGCGACAACTGAACGACACGCTCTTGAAGTTGTCCGACCCAACGCGAGACGTAGCTCCACCGTCGATAAACCTGCTCCAGCTTTTCCAATGGAAGACTGGCCTTGCGCTTGGGATATCCGACCGGTGGCGCTGCGTCCCAGAGTGGGTTCATGGTTTTCAACTCTGCCTCCAGCGCGGCGCGTTGTGTGGTGATCCGCGGCAGGAGGAGGTTTGCACGCTGCGTCCATTCCATGCCCTGGTTGAACATCTTGACGCGCAGCATGGGGGAACTGGCCCGCGACCGTTCGAGAAGGAACCGATCCACTTCCTGACAGAACTGGCCCGCCTCCATGAACATCGACGTGAAATCCGGAGGAACAGTTTCGATCCCTTCAGGTTTTGAGCCGCGCTCCAGTTCCAGCAAGTGCCGCAAGCGATCCTTGGTTTCGCGCAGGCATTGCCAGGCGGTGTTTAGCGTCGTGTAACGCGCGTTGGCGGCCTGCCGCTCAGCCTCTGGTGCGGCGTGAAATCGATCCGGATGCACACCCGCTGAAAGGCCCAGAAACTTAACCTTCAACGAATCCGGCTCGATCCAGGGCCGTCGTGGTTCTTCCAGCAATGCGAAATAATCGGTCATCAGTCAGAAGAGGAATCGGCTGGAATAGGCAAAGCATAATGCCTCGCGCGGCTCACGCGTTGAAGCTCTCGCCGCAGGAACAACTCGTGGCGGCATTCGGATTCTTGACCTTGAAGCCTCCGTCCTGAAGTGTGTCCACGTAATCCAATTCGCTGCCCGTGACATAGAGGGCGCTCTTGGGATCGACCACTACCTTGATGCCGCTGGTCTCCACCAGAATGTCTCGGCTGGCCGGGCCGTCCTGCAAATCCATCTTGTATTGCAAGCCCGAGCAGCCGCCACCGACGACGGCCACGCGGAGCACGCCGTTGGCGCGGCCCTGTTTCGTTAACAACCCGCTGACCTTCTTTGCTGCGTTGGCGGTGACTTTAATCAAACGCTCGTCTCCAATGCGAAAGCTGGGAGGAGCGCTGTTCTTTTGTGCGGACGCGGCGATCATTCGTTCAACGCGCTCAGACTAGCCGCCAGAGTGCGTGCCGTCAATCGACCGTCAAAACCAGCGCCGCGTTCAGCGGCCGCAACCTGCCCGTTGATGCGCCCCCCACGTCTGCCGCCCGCTGAAACGAGAGCGGAGTTTTCGCAGCGCGAAAACTGCTACCTCTTTCAACCGGCCGCACCCCTGCACTTCAAAGGTCGAAAACTCCTTGCCCCGTCGCGGTGGTTTGAAGACTCTCCGCTCTTAAACGTCTGACAGCCATACAACCTATGATTACAGCAGCATTGTCCTTTGGCCGCGTCCTGGCTTTTGCAGTTTGCCTCGCGACACTTCCATCGAGAGTCATGGCCCAGGATTGGATCTGGTCCAGCGAAAAAGCGGGTGAAAACGATGTGCGCTACTTTCGCAGGCCGTTTCGTCTCGGCGACGTGCCGGAGAAGGCAGTGCTCACTCTGGCCTGCGACAACAAGGCTACGATTTACGTCGATGGAAAAGTCGTTGGCGAAAGCGACGATTGGAAAAACCCCGTAGTCCTCGATCTGGCGAAGACCCTCAAGGCGGGGGAGCACTTGCTGGCCGTGCGCGCTGAAAATCAAGGCAGCGCGGCGGGCCTGATTGCAAAGTTCGACATTCTATTTCCGACCACCAAGCGGCAGTCCATTCAGACGGACTCGTCCTGGGAAGTTTCCGCGCGAGAGGTCCCCGGTTGGAACAAGCCGGAGACTGAAGTGAGCGGCTTCACCGCGGCCGTCAGCCTTGGTAAGCATGGGATGCAACCTTGGGGCGCGGTGCTGGCGGCCGCGGGTGCGACCGCCGCCCCGGGCAGCGCTCGTCGAACTGGCCAGGCGACTCCCGCCGAGTCGTTGAAAGTGGCCGATGGCTTCAAGGTCGAATTGCTCCGCAGTTCACAGCCGGGCGAAGGGTCGTGGGTCGCGATGACCGCCGATCCGCAAGGCCGGCTCATCGTTTCGCCGCAAGACAAGGAGCCGATGTTGCGCTTCACCATCGGCAAGGACGGAAAAATTGCGAAGATGGAAACCATCGACCTGCCGGTGCGCAGCGCGATGGGTCTGTTGTATGCCTTTGACAGCCTTTACGTGAACGGCATGGGGCCGGACGGCTACCACCTTTATCGCCTGCGCGACACCAACGGCGATGATCAATACGACAAACACGAGTTGCTCCGTAAATGGAAGGGCGGTCCTGGAGAACACGGCGCCCATGGCATCGTGCTCGGCCAGGACAAGAAGCTCTACATCGTGAACGGCAACTTTGTCGATGTGCCGGAAGACATCCTGCCGACCAGCCCGCACAAGAACTATCGCGATGATTTGGTGCTGCCTCGCATGGAAGACGGCAATGGCTTCGGTGCAGGTCGCAAGCCACCCGGCGGTTATGTGGTGCGCCTCGATCCTGACGGCAAGAACATTGAGTTGTTCGCCTCCGGCCAGCGGAACACCTATGACATCGCCTTCAACCTGGACGGCGAACTCTTTGGTTTCGACAGCGACATGGAATGGGACTGGGGTTCACCATGGTATCGCCCGACGCGCGTCCACCACATCGTCAGCGGCGCCGACCACGGGTTTCGCGAAGGCTCCGCCAAGTGGCCGGAGTATTACGAAGACAGCCTGCCCGCTACGGTCAACATCGGCATCGGCTCGCCGACGGGCGTGCGCTTCGGGACCGGCGCGAAGTTTCCGGCGAAGTATCAGCGTGCTTTCTACATTCAGGATTGGTCGTACGGACGCATCCTCGCGGTGCATCTCACGGCTGACGGCGCGAGCTACACCGGTTCGTTCGAGAACTTTGTCGTAGGCAAGCCGCTCAACGTGACCGACCTCGAAATCGGTGGCGATGGCGCAATGTACTTCACCATTGGCGGACGCAGAACGCAGGGTGGGCTTTACCGCGTCAGTTACACCGGCAAGGACTCCACGCGATTGGTGAAAGCCACTGGCGCGGACAGGAAGTCGAACCAGGCCCGTGCGTTGCGCCAGAAGCTTGAGGCTTACCAAGGCAAGCGCGACGTCCGGGCGATCAATACAATCTGGCCACACCTCGACAGTGCAGATCGTTCCATCCGCTACGCGGCGCGCATCGCCGTTGAAAGCCAGCTTGTGGAGCAATGGGAACAACGCGCGCTCGACGAAACCCGCAAGCGCGCCGCGTTTGCCGCATTGCTGGCGCTGGCGCGTTACGGCGAGCGCGACGTGCAGGTAAAGCTGCTTACCGCGCTGGAAAAATTTCCGGCGAGTGAACTGAACGAACAGGAAAAGCTCGAAGCCCTGCGTGTTATCCAGGTCTGCTTCGCGCGCATGGGCAGACCGGGGGATGACGTGCTTCGCGACGTGGCTAAAGCGCTGGAACCGCTCTACCCCGCCAAAAGCTGGCCGCTGAACCGCGAGTTGTCGCAATTGCTCATCTACCTTGATTCTCCGGGTGTCGTGAAGGCGACGCTCGACCTGCGGGATTCCGCGGCGACGCAGGAGGAACAGATTTATTACATGGTCGCGCTGCGCAACGTGAAGTCCGGCTGGACACTCGACGAGCGCAAGCGTTACTTCGCCTGGTTCCAGAACCGACCGAAGACGGAAGACGGTGGCCCGACGTATCCAGGCGGCGCCAGCTACTTCATCAGCCGCAACACGAAGCATCCGGTGGAGCTGGTCCAGTGGTTCAAGGACGTGGGCCGTGAGTACGGCGATGGCGCCAGCTTGAACAATTTCATCAAGAACCTGCACAAAGCTGCGACCAATTCGCTGGGCGCCGCTGAAATTGGTGAACTGGCGGGGTTCATCTCCACGGCGCCCGCGACTGCCTCCGCCAAGCCGAAGAAGGAATACAAGTTTGTTCGGGAATGGAAGATGGCCGACTTCACCGCGGACCTGGAACAGGCGGGCAAGGGCCGCAACTTCGAGCGTGGCCGCGACGCCTACGCCGCCACACAATGCCTGCAGTGCCATCGGATCGGCAACGAAGGCGGCGCCATCGGGCCAGACGTCACCGCCGTGGCCAGCCGTTTCACTCGCGCAGATTTGCTTTCCTCGATTATCGAACCGTCCAAAGTCCTCAGCGAACAATATCAGAACATCACCCTGGTCAAGAAGGACGGCGATGACGTGACCGGCCGGCTCGTGGAAGAAACTGACACGAAGCTGGTACTCGTGCCGAACCAATTGACGGGAGAGAAGGTGGAAGTGAAGAAGAGTGATGTACAAAGCCGCGCGCCGTCCAGGCTTTCGCCGATGCCAGAAGCATTGGTGAACATTCTAACGAAGGAAGAAATCCTCGACCTGCTCGCCTACATCGAGTCCGGCGGCAAACGCGACCACGCGGCCTTCAGGCCGTGATCTTACCGATTCAGCGTGCCGCCATTCGGCGGGAAAAACCGGCCACCGGCGCGCAAGCTCCGGTGGCCGGATGGTTTCCAGTTGGTGGGTTGGCTTACAGCTTGACGCAAACTGCTTTTGTCTGTGTGTACAAGTCCAGCACTTCAGCGCCCATCTCGCGGCCCCAGCCGGACTCCTTGTAGCCGCCGAACGGCAGGGCGGGGTCGAAGATGTTATAGCAATTGACCCACACGGTGCCGGCGCG
>Ga0187893_10003590_pt1 | contig 31108 bp, 19 predicted proteins | sample MA1701074metaG_FD_139574 | JGI IMG/M metagenome (GOLD analysis project Ga0187893, IMG submission 139574) | White microbial mat communities from a basaltic lava cave in the Kipuka Kanohina Cave System on the Island of Hawaii, USA - MA170107-4 metaG ...
ATTCAATCCGGTGGGTGCCGCCTGGACGGGAGGCTCCTTCGCCCACGCTACCGTCAGCGGGAACGACCTGACGCCGCTGATTGCCAATGCCAGCAACGGCCGGCTGGTCCTGGCGGAAAAAGCGTATGGCAATGGCTGGGTCCTCTTTGGTGGCATGACGACGGACAACCACCATCAGCCGCAACCCCACGCGCAAAACCTGCGGGCCAACATCCTCGCTTACGCCAACGGGCAGGTGAATCCCCCGACGAACCAGCCCCCGGAAATCCTGACGCAACCCGTCAGCCAGGCCGTCCTGGCCGGACAAACCGTGACGTTGAATGCCACGGTGCGCGGCAGCCGCCCGCTGAGTCTCCAATGGTTCTTCAACGGCCAACCGCTGCCGGGCGCGACAAATGCCGCCTTAATCCTGAGCGGCGTCACCACCAACCAGGCCGGCGGCTACAAGCTCGTCGCCAGTAATGCGCTTGGCACCGCCACCAGCGAACGCGCCACTGTGACCGTGAGTCTGCAAGGGCCGCGCATTCTCCTCCAGCCCGCGAGCGTTTCCGCCCTTGCGGGTGAAGATGTGAGCTTCTCCGTGCAAGCCGCGGGCGGCCCGCTCTATTACCAGTGGCGATTCAACGCCGTGGATCTGCCCGGCGCCACGAACGCGAGTTTGCTTCTTGCCGCGGTCACGGCCAGCCAGGCCGGAACGTATCAAGTCGTCGTCAGCAACCTGCTCGGATATGTCACCAGTCTGCCGGTCACGCTGACGGTGAATCAGTTCGCGCCGACGATCACAGTGCAACCTTCCGATCAGTCGGTCCAAAGCGGCGATAGCACCCAATTCTTCGTCGGGGCCGACGGCGCGCCGCCACCGGTGTATCAATGGCGCTTCAACGGCGTCGATTTACCCGGCGAGACGAATGCGCTCCTGCTCCTGGCCAACGTCACCACCAACCAGGCGGGCGCCTACTCCGTCGTGGTGAGCAACGTGGCAGGTTCGGTGACCAGCCGGCTGGCCGTGCTGACGGTGAATGAGTTTCCGCCCAGCTTCACCTTCCAACCATTCAACCAGACCGTGAACGCGGGCGCTGACGTGAGCTTTTCCGTTGGCGTCGTCGGCACGCCGCCGTTGGCGATTCAATGGCGGCTGAACGGGACAAACCTTCCGGGCGCGACCAATGCGACGCTCTTCCTGCCCGGCGTGCATCCCAACCGCGCTGGACCTTACACCGTGATGGTCAGCAACCATCTTGGCTTCGTCGTCAGTTCGCCCGCCATCCTGACCGTCCTTGGCGGGGCCGCGCCGGTCATCACCTCGCAGCCCGCGAACCTGACGCTGCTGGCCGGCGGCAGCGGCAACCTGATCGTCGTCGCCACCGGCCAGCCTGCGCCCGCCTATCAGTGGCGTCGCAACGGCGTGGATTTGCCCGGGGCCAACTCGTCTGCCCTGCCGTTCGTCAACATCACTACCAGCCAGTCCGGAGACTACTCCGTCATCGTCTCCAATCTGTTCGGCGTGGTCACCAGCCGGGTGGCCGTCGTGACGGTGAATCTGCAAGCCCCGATGATTTCTCTCCACCCGTCCAACCGCACCGTCAACGCGGGGGCGATGGTGGTGTTCAATGTCATCGCCAATGGCGGGCCGACGCCGTCCTATCAATGGCTGTTCAACGGCCAATTGCTGCCGGGCGCGACGTTCTCGTCGCTCGTGTTGAGCAACGTTCATCCAAACCAGGCAGGAATCTATTCGGTGATGGTGAGTAACGAAGTCGGCTCCGTCGTCAGCGCGCCCGCCACCCTGACCATCAACGCGGCCGCACCCATTATTACCTCGCATCCCGTCAGCCGCACGGTGCTCGACGGTTCCAACGCGACCTTCGTCGTCTCGGCCACGGGAATTCCTCAAGTGACCTTTCAATGGCGCTTCAACGGTATCGATCTGCCCGGCCGGACTTCCTCCGTCCTTGCCCTGACCCCTGTGAGCACCAACGCTGCTGGCGATTACACCGTCGTCGTCAGCAACATGGTCGGTGTCATCGTCAGCCAGCCCGCTACGCTCACGGTTACACAGCAAGCTCCGGTCATCACTGCCCAGACGACCAACCGCACGGTGTTTGTCGGCGCGAGCGTGATCTTCCAGGTGCTGGCTGTGGCTGGACCCCGGCCTACCTACCAATGGCAGCGCGATGGCGTGAACCTTTCTGGCGCCACCGGTTCCTCTCTTGTTCTCACCAATGTGAGCCGCGCCGACCAGGCGATCTATACCGTTGTTGTCAGCAATCCTCTAGGCTCCGTCACCAGCCAGCCCATGCTGTTGACCGTGCTTTACCAGCCGCCAGTGATTACCGGCAATCCCACCAACCGCAGCGTGCTGGCCGGCGGCACCGCCACTTTCACCGTCACCGTCAGCGGCTCGGCGCCATTCTTTTACCAATGGCGATTCAACGGCGTGAATCTTCCCGGCGCGACCAACCGCACGCTTGTCCTGGACAACGTGGCCACCAACCAGGCCGGCGCCTACTCGTGCGCGGTCACCAACTTTGGCGGCGAAGCAATCAGCACCGCTGCCACCCTCACGGTGATCGCGCAGCCGCCCACCATCATCGCCCAGCCCGCCAGCCGGACCGTCCTGGGAGGAACAAATGTGACCTTCAGCGTCGGAGCCAGCGGCGCGCCGCCTCCCGTGTATCAGTGGCGATTCAACGGCGTGGACATTCCGGGAGCGACCAACGCGCAACTGGCGCTCACGAACGTGGGGACCAACCATGCGGGCGCTTACCGGGTGGTCGTCAGCAACCCATTCGGCTCGATCACCAGCCAGGTGGCCACGCTGACCGTTATCGTGCAACCGCCGGTCATCGCCGTTCAGCCGGCCGATCGCACCGTTCGCGTCGGCGGATCAGCCACCTTCTCCGTCAGCCTCAGCGGCACGCCGCCATTTCTCTATCAGTGGGAGTTCAACGGCGAAGACATCCCCGGCGCCACCAATGCCACGCTCACGCTCGCTGCCGTGACACTCGACGACCAGGGTTCCTACCGCGCCACCATCATTGGCCCGGGCGGCACGGTCGTCAGCCGGAAGGCGGAGCTGATCGTGCGCGAGCCAGTGTCGGGCGACTTTCAAATCACGGCTCTGCTCACGAACAATGCGTTCCGCGTGGAACACAATTTCGTGACTGGCGATGACCGGGGCGGCATCGCGACTTCCCGCACACGGGTCTTCTACACCGGCGACGGCCAGACGGCGGGCTTTGCGTTGGCGGATTTATCGGGCGCGACTGGAGTGGGCCGGGTGCTGGATGCCATGGTCACTGATTTGAACTCGGAAACGGTTTATTCCCTGGGCAACGGCACGAATCCCCTTCTGCCCGGCACGGTGGCCACCACGTTGATTGAACTGGATGGCGCCACCGGCCAGCCAACCGCCAACGTCATTACCTTGTCCGAACCGATCACGACGCAAGGGGGCAGCGGCCTGTTCGCGGGCTACGATCAGATTGCGGTCTTTAATGGCTTGCACGTTTACACCATCGAAGTGGTGTCAGGGCTGGTCGTCGATCACGGGCCGTTCACCATGCCTCCGCATGCGAACTGCGAAACGTGGGCCTTCTGGGGCGTGGCGGAGCAAATTGACGGGGAACTCCACCTCGCCTATGTGCGAGACGCGCAGACGATTGAGCGGGTCCGCGTGACGGACGGCTTCGTGGAACCCATCGCGACCTTCGCAAGCCTTTCTGACATGTGCTCGTTCACCTTGTCGCTTTCGTTCAATCGCTGGTATTTCCACCATGAAGGCTCGTCGCAATTCGGCGGCAGCGACGAGAGCATTGGTTACGCCGATGCCACGTGGGAAGTGGCATCGCCTGGCCCGCCCGCCATCCGGCAACAGCCCGAAAGCACCACCGCTCTGGCCGGGTATTCGGCTCAGTTCCTGGTAACGGCCTTCGGAGCGCGCCCGTTGTTTTATCAGTGGCGCTTCAATGGCGCGGATTTGATGGGCGCCACGAATCAGGTATTGCTGCTGGCCAATGTCGCCACCAACCACGCGGGCAATTACACCGTGGTGATTGCCAACGCGCTTGGGTCGGTGACCAGCCAGGTGGCCACCCTGACGGTCGAACTGCTGGCTCCGTCCCTTCTCGCGCAACCGGTTGGCCGCAGCGCGTTCGAGGGCGGGCGGGTGAGTTTTTCCGTCATCGCCACGGGCGCTCCACCGCCATCCTATCAGTGGCAATTCAACGGAACGGACATCGCGGGAGCTACAAACCCGGTTTTGACGCTGGCCTCGGTGACCACCAACGACGCGGGCAACTATCGGGTCGTCGTGACCAATCCGATTGGCGTTGTCGCGAGTGACAGCGTTGCTCTGACCGTAAGGTTGCGCACCAACGCGGTGAGTGTGCTGATCATCTGGGACGTGCTCAACACCAACACCGCCTCGCTGCAGAACGCGCTCGAAGAGGCCGGCATCATAGTAGAATTGAGCGCCACGAGCGAGACGGCCTACGACGGCACCAATCCCAGCCTCGAAGGGTTCGACGCCGTCATTCACCTCAACGGCACGACCTACAACGAGGCAATGCTGGTGTCCGGGCAGAACGCTCTGGTCCGGTTCGTGGAGGAAGGCGGCGGCTATATCGGCTCGGAGTGGAACGCCTATGAGATTTCCGAGGGCCGCATGTCCGCGATGCGCGACCTGGTATTGTTTGACCGCGGGGGCCAGGGGAACGATGGATTGAACACCTGGGAGATCGCGCCCGGCCAGGCGGATCATCCGGTGCTCGCCAACATTCCGTCCAGCTTTGCCTTCCGGGCCGCCGTCAACTTCGGGCCGGCGCATTTTTTCGCCACGGAACCCTCCACGGTGTTGATGCGCGATCTGGCCGGACATGACGGTGTGGCGGTACGAGAGTTTGGCAATGGCCGTATCGTGGGGTTCGAACACGCGGGCAACTACGACAGCAACGGGCCGTTCAACGCGCTGTCGGACGCAAACCTCCAGCAGCTTTATATCGACGGGGTTCTCTGGGCGGGGAGCGGCAGCATTCCCAATCTGCCTCCGTCCATCGCCTTTCCTCCGGGCAGTCGCACGGTGGCAGTGGGACGCACCGTCACCCTCCGGGTCGGCGCCCGGGGCACCCGGCCGTTGAGTTACCAGTGGCGCTTCAACGGCGCCGCTTTGCCCGGCGCGACGAGCAGCACGCTGGCGATCAGCAACGCTGCGCTCCATCACGCCGGCAGCTATGCCGTGGTAGTGACCAATGCCTTTGGCGCGATCACCAGCGCGCCAGCTGTCCTCACGGTCAGCGAACTGGCCACAGTGGGTGTGTTCGACGATCCGGCCTATGTGGACACTTCGGGCGGGAGCGCTGCCGAGTCCGACACGTTGCAAGCATCGCTGCGGTTCCTGGGCTACGGTGTTACGACCTTCACAGACATCGCCGCCGAAGCCGCCGCGAACCTCGTTCTGGTGTTTCCTGAATTGGAGTCGGGTGATTTGGCCGAGAACATGGGCGATGCCGCGCGCACGGCCCTGGCTGAATTCGTGGGCACTGGTGGCTCGATCATCCTGCATGGCACGCCTGAAGATTGGCACCGGGGCGCGAACTTGCTCAACACCGTGTTTGGTTTCGAGGTGCCGGTTTACCAGGCCATCGACGGGTTTTTGTACGAGCGCACGGAGCAGGCCGACTCGACAGCCTTCGCGGGCAACGCCGCTTTGTTGTCGGACCATCGCGGCAGCAGCGTCCTGGACACGGGTTTGTTGCCACCGGACGCTCTCAGCATTTACCGGAACAACGACTCCGGGGGCACGCTGGTCGCCGTGCTGCCCTACGGCCTGGGCAAGATCATCTTTCTCGGATGGGATTGGAACAACGCGCTGCCATTGGGCGTCATCGACGGGGGCTGGCTTGACGTGTTGAACAGCGCGATCATCGAAGCCGGCGGCCCCAATCCGGGAACCAACCGCCCGCCCGTCATCGCCTTGCAGCCGGGCGACCGCACGACACTGAGCGGCGGCTCGGCGACGTTCCGCGTGGTCGCGGGCGGGAGCCAGCCGCTTGCTTATCAATGGCAGTTCAACGGCCTCAACCTTTCCGGTGCGACCAATGCCGTCCTGGTCCTGACCGCCCTCTCTCTCAACCAGTCCGGCCACTACGCCGTGGTCGTCTCCAACCCGTTCGGCGTGGTGACTAGCCAGGTGGCCGTGTTGACCGTGCTGGATGCGCCGGCGAACGCGGAGTTCCGTATCACGAGTCTCACGGCCGAGAACAGCCGCGTGGTGGATCACAATCTCCTCACTGACGATGACCGGGGCGGCATCGCGGCCTCCAGCAGTCAGGTATTTTACACGGGCGATGGCCGGACGGCGCGGTTCGCGCTGTCGGACTTGTCCGGCGGCACAAGTCTGGGCCAGCGTTACGACGCCATGGTGAGCAATCTGCGGACGGAAACGGTTTATTCGTTGGCCACGGACTCCGGCCTGTATCCTGATTTTGGAGACACAGTGACGCGATTGATCGAAATCGACGGCGAAACCGGCGATCTGACCGACAACATCATCATCTTGTCCGAAGCCATCAACGTCAGCGGTGAAGCCGGCATTTTCTCGGGCTACGATCGGGTGGTGTTGCTGACTGAAGGGCGGGCTTACAGCATCCACCTGCCCACCGGTCTGGTCACGGACCTGGGCGAGATGGCGCTGCCGGAGCATTATGGGTGCGAGAACTGGGCCTTCTGGGGCGTGGCGGAAAACTTCGATGGCGCGGCGCACGTGGTTTACGTGCGCGACGGCGGGACCATCGCCCGCGCGCGCGTGCCCGACGGCGCAACGGAGGTGGTGGCAACGTTCGACAACTTGTCGGACATGTGCTCGTTCACGTTGTCGCTTTCGCTCAACCGCTGGTATTTCCATCATGAAGGCAGCTCGCAATTCGGTGGCACGGATGAAACGATCGGCTTCGCCGACGCCACGTGGGAATTCCCCGTGCCACCCTTGCCGCCGAGCATCACGCAGCCGCCGCAGAGCGTGAACGGGCTTTGGGGAGGCGCAGCCATGTTCAATGTTGTCGGCGCCGGACCGTTGCTCAGTTACCAATGGCTCTTTAGCCCCAACGGAGGGACAAGCCCCGCGACTCCCATTCCCGGCGCGACAAGCGCGAACCTGCTGCTCTCCAACCTTTCGTCCAATGACGTGGGCAACTACGCGGTCGTCGTCCGCAATCCCTTCGGCGCAGTCACCAGCGCGCCCGTGGCGCTGACCGTCAGCGTGCTGGCGCCCACGATTACGACGGCGCCCATCAGCCAGACCGTCGTGCTGGGAGCCGATGTGCTGTTCGTGGCTGACGTGAGCGCGGCGCCCCAGGCCGCGTTGCAATGGTTCTTCAACAACGCGGCGTTGGCCGGCGCGACGAATGCGACCTTGCTGCTGACCAACGTCACGATGAGCGCCGCCGGCAGTTACCGGATCGTCGCTGACAATTTCGCGGGCAGCGCCATCAGTCCGGTGGCCACCCTGACGGTCATTCCGCAAGTGCCGCTGCCCGTGGCGCTCGACCTGCCCGGACAGGAGTGGACGACCGGCGGCGATGGGCTGTGGGTCGGGCAACCCTTCATCACGCACGATGGCGTGGATGCGGCGCAGAGTGGCTTTCTCTTCGACGATGAAGTGTCGTGGCTGCAAACCACGATGACCGGCCCAGGCCGGGTGAGCTTCTGGTGGAAAGTGTCGTCTGAGGCGAACTACGACTTGTTGCAACTTTTCATCGGCGGCGTCGAGCAAGCTCGCATCTCTGGCGAGGTGGATTGGCAACAGCGTTCATTCGATGTCCCGGCCGGCCAGCAAACCTTGCGGTGGGCCTACCTTAAAGACGGCAGCGTCAGCGAAGGCTTGGATCGCGCATGGCTGGACGAGGTGCGGATCGAGATCGCGCCGCGGATTGTCTCGCAGCCGTCCAATGGAACCGTGGCCGCGGGAGGAACGGCGGTCTTCAACGTGGTGGCGGAGGGGAGTGCTCCCTTGTTCTACCAGTGGCGCAAGGACGCGGTGCCCCTTTTGCACGCCACCAACGCGAGTCTCACCTTGAGCAATGTTCAGCCGGAGGACGGTGGTGCTTACTCGGTGGTGATCTCCAACGCTTATGGTACGGTGATCAGTTCCAACGCCACCCTCACGGTCGTGGTCATTGCGCCGCTGATCGTGGGCATTTCCGCCAATGGAAACACCGCCGAACGCAATGCGCTGGCGGCGACCCTGGCCAACCTGGGTTTCGTCGTTCGACTGATCAATCCTGGGCAATGGGCTGGATTGAATGTGGTGGTGTCTTACCCGGGCGACGGTATTGGGCCCAACCTCTCCGAAATCTCCGCCGGCATGCGCTACGTCCAAATCAGCGATCACGGCAGCGGCTGGACACCGAACAGTTTTGCCTCAATCACGGAAGGGATCAGCATCACCATTCGCGTGGACGCGCCCCATCCGATCACGGACGGCCTGGCCGCTTCCTGGACGACACGGGGATTCTGGCGCTACGGACACTTCCAGGATGATTATGTCGGTTGGAGCGAGAACTCGGCCTTGCCAAGTCTGGCCAGCGAAGTAAACCGCGTAAACCACGCCCGGGTGCTCGTGGCCGATTCGCCCGGCAGCGGCAGGGCGGTGTATATCGGATGGAACGTGTACGGGGCGGACGCCGGCGCCAACGACGTGACTGTCTTGCGCAACGCGATTTCCTGGGCTGCCGGAAGGCCGCTCGTTCCCACACCGCCGGTGATTACCGAGCCGCCGGCCAGTCAGACCGTCGTCGCGGGAGGCACCGCAACGTTCAGCGTGGCAGCCGGGGGAAGCCAGCCGCTGGCTTATCAATGGCAATTCAACGGCGCGGCCATTCCTGGCGCCACAAACCAGACGCTCGTGCTGGACCATGTGCTTCCCGCCAATGCCGGGAATTACCGCGTGGTGATCAGCAATCCGCTCGGAACCGTGACGAGCGCGGCCGCTGCTCTCACCGTGACCGTGCAGGCGCCTGTCATTATTGCGCAGCCGGCGAGCCAGGCCGTCCTCGGCGGCGGCAGCGTTTTACTCTCGGTGACCGCAACGGGCGTGCCCGCAGTGAACTACCAGTGGAAACGCGACGGCGCGGACATCCCCGGCGCGACGAACTCGACCCTCGCGTTGAATAACGTGTCCGCGGCGGACGCGGGCACCTACAAGGTCGTCGTTCGCAATTTCGCCGGCACTGCCACCAGCCTGCCGGCACGATTGACCGTGAACATTCTTGCTCCGCAAATCACGCTGCAACCCGCCAGCCAAAGTGTGCTGCGCGGAACCAACGCTTCCTTCATGGTCGCGGCCACGGGCGCGCCTGCTCCGGTGTATCAGTGGCGCTTCAATGGCATCGATCTCGCCGGTGAAACCAATGCCTCGCTGACGATTCAACAATCGACCGCCGCCAATGCCGGTCTTTACACCGTCCGTGTCAGCAACAGCGGCGGCACCGTGATGAGCCTCGCGGCCGAGTTGATGGTCGTGGAGTCCATCGCGCTGGTCGAGGCGCTGGACTTGCCGGGACTCCTCTGGCGTTCCGGCGGGGCCGCGCCGTGGTTCGGCCAACCGATGCTCTCTCACGACGGTTTTGACGCTGCTCACAGCGGTGGCGTCGGCGACAGCCGGGAATCGTGGCTGGAAACGACGGTGACTGGCCCCGGCACCGTGAATTTCTGGTGGAGAATATCATCGGAACCGGGCTTCGATCAGTTGCGGTTCGCTATTGGGGGTGCGCCGCAAGCGGCCGTCTCCGGCGAAACCGACTGGCAGGCGCTCTCCTTCCCGTTGCCAGATGGCGAGCAAACCCTTCGCTGGACTTATGCCAAGGACGGCAGTGCCCGCGACGGCGCCGATGCCGGCTGGGTGGATCAGGTGGTTGTCACCACGACGCCAGGATTGGTGGTCCGCGCAGCCATCATTGGGCCTGACGTGCGGATCAGTTTCCCCACATCGCCTGGCCGCCGCTATCGCGTCGAGCGCGCGGAGGATTTGACTCCTCCTGTCGAGTGGCAGCCCGTCGCGGGCGTAGAGAGTGTCCTGGGCACGGGCTTGACGGTGGACGTGCTGGACACCGGCGGCGCCGGATTCGCGCAACGGTTCTACCGCACGGCGCTGCTGCCGTAACGGTCACGGCGAGACGCCGCGAGTCTTTTCATCTACGTGGTTGAACTTCTCTTTTCAGCTCACACTTCAACCCTTCGCGAGCAGCTTCGACTTCCAGGCCCTGGCCAAGCCTGGCCGCCAGCTTGCGCGCATGGGCGGCCATCTGATCCATCTTGTCATCGTTGTGTGCTGGATCGTGATGGAAGAGGAACAGGCGTTTTACCCTGGCGCGTATGGCCAGGTCCACGGCGTCGTCCACGGAGCTGTGACCCCAGCCAGTGCGATGCGCGTATTCGTCGGCATCGAATTGCGCATCAAGGATGAGCACGTCCACGCCTTCGAGGAAGCGGATGATCTTTTCGTCCTCCGAGCGCGCGAAGTCCCTCGCCCGATCGCGTAAAACATCCGGCACGGTGTGAGGATTGCGCGTCCGATGGAACGGCTCGTGGTCAGGAAGGAACGCCACCGAGCCGGTGCTCGTGTTCAGCCGGTAGCCGACGCACACGCCGGGATGGTTGGCGAATGCCGCCTGCACCTTCACCCGGCCAACGTCGAACTCCATCGAACGCAGTTCCTCGAACGCGAGATGACTGGGCAACTCGGCAAGCCCGATCGGAAAATAGGGGCTTTCCATCTGAGCGGAGAAAATTCCTGCCAGCCCCTCGCGAGTGCCTCCAAGGCCGAGGATTTGGAGATGATTCGCCGCATCGTAGGCCGGGCGGAAGAAGGGAAACCCCTGAATGTGGTCCCAGTGTGAATGGGTGAGGAGCAGCGTCAGGTTCAACGCTTTTCCGGCGAACTCCGCTTCCAGTGCGTGGCCAAGCGGCCTGATGCCGCTGCCGGAGTCGAGGATGATGATCTCTTCTTCACCGCGGAACTCGACACAGGCCGTGTTGCCGCCATAGCGTACGGTGTCCGGCCCCGGCACGGGAATCGAACCGCGCACGCCCCAGAATCGGATGAACACCGGACCGTCCATCGCGGCGGTTTGCACCGGGCGATGGCGGGCTCCGCCCGGTGTACTCATGCCATCCACCAGCGAAACGAAGTTCTCCAGGTCGAGGGGCTTGACGAGGAACTCGTCGGCGCCAGCTTCGAGCGCGGACTGGCGTGTGTCCTCAAAGCCCTTGCCTGACATCGCGACCAGGAGCGAGTAACGCAACGAATCGTCGTCGCGGATGGCCGAGCAGACGCGGAAACCGTTCGTGCCGGGCATGAGCAGGTCGCAGAGAATGACCTGCGGGAGATGTTTGCGCGCGAGTTCCAACCCTTGATCGCCGTCACCCGTCTCGACGACCTCCCAGCCGCGGTGTTGGAGAAACGTGGAGAGGATGGAGCGCAACTGCGCATCGTCATCGATCACGAGAATGGTCTTCATTTGCACAACGCCGTTCAACCACGGATGGACACAGATCGACACGGATAACGAAGATTTGGAGCGCGGTGACCTGTCACCGCTTTGGCCGCTTGGCCGACTTGTCGGCCAAGCAGAGCCGCGTCCAGCGGCTCGTGGGATTGCGACGCCCTCGCCCGTTCGATGGCGACAAGTCGCCTGCCAAAAGCGCCGACAAGTCGGCGCACTCCAAGGCCGTGTGCTTGGGGCAGCGCCGCGCCGTGTCTATCCGTGTGCATCCGTGGTTAATGACTGCTTCCTGCGCCTGAACGGTTCAGGAATTCAACGGACTGGAGCTGTTGCTTGGAACGGGAGCGTAACGACGTTCGGGGAAAGATAAACTCTAAAATCGGAAGGCCGCCGGTCTCTACTCATAAATCTGGTAACTCGGAACGTGCGTCTCAACCGCCCCGTCAGTGCCAGCGTAATCTCGCCGGCCACAAGTCGGACATCGCCCACTGAACTCGGTTTTGCGGAGGGTGTCGGCAAGAGGACGAGCGCAAACCGGACACTGAACGCCTACGATGCGGTTCTGAACCGGGCCGCCGTAATGGCCATCCTCCAGCGAGTGAGAGAACAGCGTGTGACATCCGCTGCACTCATAAAGCTGCGCGGTGTAACCGAACCCTCGTCCGGTAACTCCACGTAACCATCGAAATCGGTGCCACACTGGAAGCAGCGCACCCGCTTTCTGAGCACTAAAATGTCGCGCTGCGTCATGGGGCGTCGGCGGCTAATAATTATCCCGCAATCTCCTGCGGCCCTTTGCCGCCGCTGACCAGGAACAGCACCGCCATGCGCACGGCCAGGCCGTTGGTGACCTGTTCCAGCACCACCGAGCGTTCGCAGTCCGCCACCTCGCTGTTGATCTCCACGCCGCGGTTGATCGGGCCGGGGTGCATGATGAGCACGTCGGGCTTCGTTTTCGCGAAGCGCGCCAGCGTGAGGCCGAACAGGTTGGTGTATTCGCCGATGCTGGGGAACATCGTCTGGCGCTGTCGCTCGTGTTGGATGCGCAACAGGTTGATCACGTCCGCGCCGGCGATGGCTTCGTCCACGTCGTAGGTGACGCGACAGCCCATCTGCTCGAAAACCTTCGGGACGAGCGTGGACGGGCCGCACAGCGTAACGTTCGCGCCGAGCTTGAGCAGCGCCCAGATGTTCGAGCGGGCCACGCGGCTGTAGAGGATGTCGCCGAGGATGGTGACATTCAGCCCTTCGATGCGGCCTTTTTTCTCGCGAATGGTGAAGGTGTCGAGCAACGCCTGCGTGGGATGCTCGTGCGCGCCGTCGCCGGCGTTGACGACGCTGCCGCGCAGGAAGCGCGAGAGAAAATGCGGCGCGCCGGTTGCGCTGTGCCGGATGATGATGATGTCAGCGTTGAGCGCTTCGAGGTTGCGCGCCGTGTCCTTGAGCGTCTCGCCTTTCTTCAGCGAAGAGGCCTCGGCGGTGAAGTTGATCACGTCGGCGGTGAGGCGCATAGCCGCCAGTTCGAAGCTGATGCGCGTGCGGGTGGAGGGTTCGATGAACAGGTTGACGACGGTCTTGCCGCGCAGGGCCGGGACTTTCTTGATGGCGCGTTCGCCGACGGCCTTGAAAGCGCGCGCCGTGTCGTGGACGATGTTGATCTCGCCCGCGGTGAGCGATTCGATGTCGAGGAGATGTTTTCGGTTCCAGGGCTGGGGCATCATGGGATGGAGTGTTGGAATGACGGAGCGGCAGACCTTGGGATGCGGTAGCGTCTCTTTCCCCTCACCCCGGCCCTGAACCTTGGTCTTAATCCTAATCCTACTCTTACTCTTAATCTCCTTGAGAGCAGAAGAATAAGATTACGAGTAAGAATAAGAGCATGAGTCAGATCCGATGGCTGGTTCAGGAGTACAAAGCGCAAAGTTTTGCTTGGGAGAATTCTCTCCCCAAGGGAGAGGGAGAAACGCCGCCTGTGAATCGACCTGCTGAACGCGTTAGGAATTCCAGGATGCCGGAATGCGTGACTCCCTCTCCCCAGGGGAGAGGGCCGGGGTGAGGGGGAACGAGCCATCGGTGCGGCCAGACCGCGCCATCCAGTCGAATGTGTCTTCGGAGCTTGTTTCACGCTTTGAACTTTGAACCTGGCTTCACGTTTTCTCCAGATAGACCACGTCTTCGCCCTCCGTCTCTTTCAAGCGAACTTCGATCCGCTCGTTCATGGCGGTAGGCACGTTCTTGCCCACGAAATCCGATTTGATGGGCAGTTCGCGATGCCCGCGATCCACCAGCACGGCCAGTTGGATGCGGCGCGGGCGACCGAAGTCGTTCAAAGCATCGAGGGCGGCGCGAGTGGTGCGTCCGCTGAAGAGCACATCGTCCACGAGCACGACGGTTTTGCCGTTGAGGTCGAACGGCATGACCGTCGGCTGAATGTTGGGCGCGGCGTGGCGATCGAGATCATCGCGATGCATTCCTACGTCGATGCGACCCACCGGCACCGAATGGCCCCAGATGCCCTTGAGCAGCGCGCCGATGCGGTCGGCGAGGTGGATTCCGCCGCGCTGCACGCCGACGATCACGACGGGCTGGCCGTTGTCGTTACGCTCGGCGATTTCATGAGCGATGCGGGTAAGAACGCGGTGGATGGCCTGGGCGTTGAGGATGGTGGTCTTGTCAGGCATGGCGAATTGAGTTCGTTACAAGCTCGGCGAGGACGACACGGCTGTCAGCCGGGGCATTGAGGATTGAGGATCGAGCATTCTTCATCTGCCATTGGAAGAAGCCGCGCAGGCAATAGCCGATGGGAAATGCTCGATCCTCAATGCTCAATGAAAGTGAAAGAATCCGGCTTGTCCTGGGTGGAGGACAAGGCTGGCACTGAAATCCGTTTCGTTTCATGGCTTCCTTGGCGACCTCGCAGGATCGCCTTAAAGGACGCGGACAAATTGTCGGGCGGCAGCTAGTTAGCGCCGGGATGGGCCGCCTGCCGCCCTTTGCGCCACTTGGACCGGTGTTTGATGATCCAGTCCGTCAAAGCGCGTTCAAAGCCGATGTCGTAGCCGGCCTTTTCCGACTCGATCCACTTGTGCTTCATGATCTCCTCCCGTTCGGCCTGGAACTCCTTGTAAAGGGTCGAGTTCCTGAGCAAACCATCCCCGTTCGAAGATTCTGGATTGTCGTTCGGCATAGCCGCTGATACCCGTACTGCTGGTTACCGTTCTGAGTGACAGGAATGTAACACCGGCCTTTTGGCTGACAATCCTGAAATTCAGCCCGACCGGAGACCGGGGAAAGCCGGGTTGACCGCCGGTGAAGTGCGCGAAATGACTTACGCCGAATCCATACAGTTCCTTTACCGCCTCCAAAGGTTTGGGGCCAAGCTGGGGCTGGACAATACTCGCCGGCTGGCCGAACTGGCTGGCAATCCGCATCATCGGTTGCGTTTCATCCACGTCGCCGGCACCAACGGCAAAGGCTCGACCTGCGCGATGCTGGAGAGCATTTACCGGGGGGCCGGCTTGCGGGTCGGGCTGTTTACCTCGCCGCACCTCGTTTCATTCGCCGAGCGCATTCAGGTGAACCGGAGGCTTGTTCCGGAAACCGAAGTGGCCCGCCTCCTGTGCGAGATGCTGCCCGGCCTCAAGCAATTCCCGGTCTCAGCCCATCCCACTTTCTTTGAAGTGGTGACCGTCATGGCGCTGCGTTACTTCGCGGAGCAGCAATGCGACCTCGTCATTTGGGAGACGGGCCTGGGCGGCCGACTGGATGCCACGAACATCGTCACGCCGCTGGCCAGCGTCATCACGAACGTCGGCTGGGATCATCAGCAGTGGTTGGGCGATACGCTGGAGAAGATTGCCGCCGAGAAAGCCGGCATCATCAAGCCAGGCGTGCCGGTTGTCACGGCCGCTGAACCACGGCGCGGCCTGGAAGTGATCGCCGCGGAAGCCGGGCGACAGGACTCGTTGTTAACGGTCGTTGATTGGAACGACGCGAAGGGCGCTTTGCTCGATGCCGTGAAGTTATCATTGCTGGGAAACCATCAACGGCTCAACGCCGCTCTGGCCGTGACCACGGTGCGTGCCGTCCAGCTTCCTGTTCCCGTCGCGCCCGAAACCATCCTGGCCGGGCTTTCCCAGGCAAGCTGGCCTGGCCGCATGCAACTCGCCAAGACCCCAGCCGGACAGGCTGTCCTTCTCGACGGCGCGCACAACATCGACGGCGCTCGTGCGCTCGCCGCGGCCTTTACAGAGGGATTTCCGAAAACCCGGCCCGCGCTAATCCTCGGAGTTCTCGAAGACAAGGATTGGCGGGCGCTCACCGAAATACTGGCGCCACTTGCCGGACGATCCCTGCTCGTTCCTGTCGCCAGCCGGCGCACTCTCGCGCCCGAAGTTCTGGCGCCGGTCTGCCGGCAAGCCAACGCCACCGCACCCGTCGAAGTCTGCTCGTCGTTGTCAGAAGCGCTGCAAAAGAGCGCGAGCGAGCCGTTCCTGATCATTACCGGATCGCTTTACCTCGTTGGCGAAGCGATGGAACATTTGCAAATCGCTCCTACGCCATCAGCCGACGAGCGTGGTTTGAACGAATGGAGCGGTTCCCGGAAATGAGTTTCTCCGCCATTCGCGCGGTCACGTTTGATGTCGGCGGCACATTGATCGAACCGTGGCCTTCAGTGGGGCAGGTGTATGCCGAGATCGCGATGCGGTTCGGTACAACAGGCATAGCGCCGGAAGCCCTCAATCGCCAATTCGCCGTCGCGTGGCAGGCCCGGCGCCGTTTTGATTATTCACGCTCGTCCTGGCGCGAGTTGGTGAACCAGACGTTTGCTGGCGCCGGTGCGGAACCACCTGGTCTCGCGTGCTTCGATGCGATATATCAGCATTTCGCTACTCCGTTCCCCTGGCGGTTATTTGAAGACGTTCTGCCCGCGCTCGCTGCTTTGAAGGCCCGCGGCTTCAAACTTGGCGTGGTGTCAAACTGGGACGAACGCCTGCGACCATTGCTCCAGGAACTCCAACTCGACGTTCATTTCGATGCGCTCGTCATCTCGCATGAAACAAGCTGCGCCAAACCCGCGCCGGAAATCTTTCGGCGCGCCGCGAGGGCATTGAACATTCCACCGCAGTCCATCCTGCACATCGGCGACAGCCCGACAGAAGACGTGGCCGGAGCGAAGGCGGCGGGAATGAACGCAGTGTTGCTCGACCGGAAAGCCGCCCGAAGCACTTTTGCGGTCGCCCATGATTTGAGGTCGCTCGCCGCACTCCTGGACAAACCCATTGCCAGCGCCCGTTCCGATTAGCGTCTTTCAATCACAGGGAAGCGGCCCTTATACTTTTATCACCGCGTTGACTTGCCAATCGCCGGCTGAATAGATTTCGCCCGCATCAGCCGGGTGCGATCCGGCCTTCGCTTGATGAATCTGATTACTCGAACCTGGCGTTCTTCTCTTGGGAAAAAATACGTCATGGCGCTGACGGGAGTCGGTCTATTCGTATTCGTCGTCGGCCACCTGCTCGGCAATCTCCAGGTCTTCGGCGCGCCCGAGCTCATCAACAGCTACGCGCACTTCCTCAAGAGCAAGCCCGGCCTGCTCTGGGGCGCGCGAATTGGTTTGCTGGCCTGTGTGGCCCTGCACATCGCGGCGGCGGTGACGCTTACCGCGATGAACAAGGAAGCCCGGCCAGCGGGATACGCGGGCGGCACCACCTATGGTTCAACGTTCGCCTCGCGTTACATGATGGTGAGTGGTCTCGTGATTCTGGCCTTCCTCCTTTATCATCTGGCGCATTTCACGGTGCTGCTGCCCGCCGTCAATGGTATCGGTGATTTCCGCAACTTGACCACAATTTTGCACGGTGAGCCGGTGGCGGACGTTTATGCGATGATGGTCCTCGGATTCCAGGTCTGGTGGGTGGTGGTGTTTTACCTCATCGCGATGGCGCTGCTCTTCCTGCATCTGAGCCATGGGCTCTCGGCGATGTTTCAGTCAGTCGGCTGGCGCAACGGCGTCTGGTGGCCGCGCGTCCAGTCATTTGCCAGATCCGCCAGCCTCGCGATTTTCCTCGGTTACGCAGTCATTCCAGTCGCCATCTACCTGCGGATCGTGGGCGCCGAATACGCGGAAAAGAAGAAATTTGAACTCAAGTCTGCTTCAATGTCTGCGGCAACGGTGATGGCAAGCTCCGGAAAAGAGGCAAAGTAGCATGGCCGTCCTCCCTTCCAACATTCCTCCCGGCCCCCTCGCGCAGAAGTGGGAGAAGCACAAGTTCTCCACCAAGCTCATCAATCCGGCGAACAAGCGAAAATACAGGATCATCGTCGTCGGCTCAGGCCTCGCGGGCGCGTCGGCTTCCGCCACGCTCGCGGAACTGGGCTACGAGGTTCACAACTTTGTCTTCCACGACTCACCCCGGCGCGCGCACTCGGTCGCAGCGCAGGGCGGCATCAACGCCGCGAAGAATTACCAGAACGACGGCGACTCGGTGCACCGTCTCTTTTACGACACGATCAAGGGGGGCGACTTTCGCGCGCGCGAGGCGAACGTGCACCGCCTCGCTGAAGTGTCGGTGAACATCATAGACCAGTGCGTGGCGCAGGGCGTCCCGTTTGCGCGGGAATATGGCGGCCTGCTCGACAACCGTTCATTCGGTGGCGCGCAGGTGAGCCGCACGTTTTACGCGCGCGGACAGACGGGGCAGCAGTTGCTCCTTGGCGCCTATTCGGCGTTGTGCAGGATGATCGGCAATGGCGGTGTGAAGTCCTACACGCACGCCGAGATGCTCGACCTGGTGGTAGTGGACGGCCACGCCAAAGGCATCATCGTCCGGGATCTTCAGACCGGCGAAATCACGCGGCACAATGCCGACGCGGTCGTTCTGGCCACCGGCGGTTACGGCAACGTTTACAACCTCTCGACCTACGCGCGCGGCTCAAACGCCACGGCAATCTGGCGGGCTTACAAGCGCGGGGCGTGCTTCGGCAACCCGTGTTACACGCAGATCCACCCCACCTGCATCCCGGTCAGCGGCGACTATCAGTCGAAGCTGACCTTGATGAGCGAATCGCTGCGCAACGACGGCCGCGTGTGGGTGCCGAAGAAGAAAGAGGACTGCCGGAAGCGTCCGCAGGACATCGCCGAGGGCGACCGTGATTACTATCTGGAACGCATGTACACGGCGTTCGGCAATCTCGCCCCGCGTGACATCGCTTCGCGCGCGGCCAAGACGGTTTGCGACGAAGGGCGCGGCATCGGCGAGACAGGCCTGGGCGTCTATCTCGACTTTGCCGTCGCGATTCGCCGGCTGGGCGAAGCCAGGGTGCGCGAGCGTTACGGCAACCTGTTCGCGATGTATCACGAGATCACGAACGAGAACGCTTACGAGACGCCAATGCGCATCTATCCCGCCGTGCATTACACGATGGGCGGCTTGTGGGTGGACTACAACCTGATGAGCAACCTGCCCGGCTTGTTCGTGTTGGGCGAGGCGAACTTCTCCGATCACGGCGCGAACCGTCTCGGCGCCAGCGCACTGATGCAGGGCTTGAGTGACGGCTACTTCGTGCTGCCTGCAACGATTTCCAGTTATCTCGCCACGCAGAATCCGGCGAAGCGTCCGGCCGCGGATACCGCAGCCTTCAAGGAAGCAGAGGAAAACGTTCAGACCATCACCAGGCGCCTGATCAGCAACCAGGGCAAGCGCACGCCGGACAGCTTCCACAAGCAACTCGGCAAGTTGATGTGGGAACACTGCGGCATGGCGCGCAACAAGGCGGGTTTGGAGAAAGGCATCAACGCCATCGGCGAACTGCGCCAGACGTACTGGAAGGAGGTCAGCATCCTCGGCGATGCCGGCGAGTGGAACCAGTCGCTGGAGCGCGCGGGCCGCATCGCGGACTTTATCGAACTCGGCGAACTCATGTGCCGTGACGCGCTCATGCGCGAGGAAAGCTGCGGCGGCCATTTCCGTGAGGAGTATCAATACACCAAGGCCGACCCCGAAGTGCAGCAGGGCCTGGTGAACCCCGGTGACGTGAAGCGCCGCGACGATCAATTCGCCTTCGTCGCCGCGTGGGAATACGCCGGCGCGCCCGACAAGGCACCCATCCTGAACAAGGAACCGCTTGTGTATGAGGAAGTGAAGATGAGCACGAGAAGCTACAAGTGACTTGAGGATTGTACGAACGATGCCAAGAACTCACCTTCCCCATACCATGAGTAACACCATCCTCATCCCCGCCGGGCGCATTGAACGCCGGATTCTGCTTCTACGCGGGCAGAAAGTGATGCTGGATTCTCAGTTGGCGGAGCTTTACGAGGTCGAGACACGAACGCTGAATCAGGCCGTTCAGCGAAATCGCGAGCGATTCCCCGAAGATTTCATGTTTCGGCTATCCCGTGAAGAGGCTGATTTGGTTTCAAGATCACAAATTGTGATCTTGAACGATAAGAATCCTCGAAAAGACCCTGAAAAAGGCGGTGTTTTAAGATCACAAATTGTGACCTTAAAGCGAGGAGCCAACATCAAATACCTGCCCTACGCTTTTACCGAACAGGGCGTCGCCATGCCTCTGAAAGCTCGGTCCCGAGTGGCGTTCAAACGCAGAAAGCTTTTGTCATGAAAGTCATTCTCAAAGTCTGGCGCCAGAAGAGCCGGAGCACACCCGGCGCGTTCAAGACCTACACCACGCCGGCGCTCAACCCGAACATGTCGTTCCTCGAAATGCTTGACGTGGTGAACGAAGACCTCGCCAGCAAGGACGAGGAGCCGATTGCTTTCGATCACGACTGCCGCGAGGGCATCTGCGGCACCTGCTCGCTCGTTATCAATGGCAAGCCGCACGGGCCGCACCGGGGCATCGCGACCTGCCAGACTTACATGCGAAGCTTCAGGGACGGCGACACCATCCTGGTGGAACCGTTCCGCGCGAAGGCCTTTCCGCTCATCAAGGATCTGGTGGTGGACCGGAAAGCCTTCGAGCGCATTCAGCAGGCGGGTGGTTTTATCACCGTCCGCACCGGGGCAGCTCCAGACGCCAACGATATTCCGGTGCCAAAAGAAGCCGCCGATCTCGCCATGGACGCTGCGCAGTGCATTGGCTGCGGCGCGTGCGTGGCGGCGTGCAAGAACGCCAGCGCGATGCTGTTCGTCGCCGCGAAAGTGTCGCACCTCGGCCTGATGCCCCAGGGCCAGCCTGAGCGTTACAAGCGCGTGAAAGCGATGGTCGAACAGATGGACGCCGAGGGTTTTGGCGGCTGCACCGTCACCGGCTCCTGCGAAGCGGTTTGCCCGAAGGCAATCTCCCTCGACTTCATTGCCCGCATGAACCGCGATTATGCCGTCGCCTTGCTCAAAGGTGAGCCGAAAGCAGTGAAGGCTGGCGGGGCGGGCTGACACGAGTAACCAATGAATCAGTAATCAGTAGGTCAGGTGGTCAGTGTCCCCTGCCGTGCGTCTCCATACTGTTTCACTGATTATTGATTCACAATTTCACTTTTTCCTCCCACGGTTCCTGCTTTGCATTCCGGCGGACCCTCCGCTACAAAATCTGCCGTGACCCAGAAGAGTCCCAGCTTGTTGCTGTTGATTCCGGCCTACAACGAAGAGGAACGAATCGAGCCGGTGCTTCGCGATTACGCGGAGCACTTTCGGGAAAATTATTCCGGCGACCGCCAGATTGTCGTGGTGCTCAATGGCTGCACTGACAATACCCTGGGCGTGGTCAAACGGGTCGCCACGGACCATGCAGAAGTCAGTTGGCTGGAATTCCCGGCGGCCATTGGGAAGGGGGGTGCGCTTATCGAGGGACTGAAGCTCGCGCCGCTGGCCGACTTGATTGGTTATGTCGATGCCGACGGCGCCACTTCCCCCAAAGCCTTTCTCGATTTGGTGAAGCTGTGGGACAAGGCTGATTGCGTGATTGCCTCGCGCTGGCTGCCGGGTGCCGTCCTGCATCAGCAACAGACCGGCAAGCGCCAGTTCGCCAGCCGCGTGTTTCATCTGATCGTTCAAACGCTGTTTTGGCTGAACATCAAGGACACTCAATGTGGCGCGAAGGTGATGCGCCGGCAGGTCGTCGAAAAAATCCATCCGCTGCTGCGCATCGCCGACATGGCGTTCGACATCAACCTCCTTTACGCGATCAAACGCGCCGGCTTCAAAATACTCGAAGTGCCAACCGAATGGACGGACAAGATCGGTTCAAAGGTGGTGCTCGGCCGGACTTCGCTGACGATGCTGCTCTCGGTGCTCCGATTGCGACTGGTGCATTCTCCGTTCCGCGTGCTACGGCGGCCTTTGCGTCCGCTGGAGGCCTGGGTTTACAAGAAGCTCAAGGCCCCGTTGCTGCGCCGGCCCACCAAATCGTGGGATACGGACTTCACACACTGACTTTCCATCGTTTCAAGAGGAGGGCGTGGCGACACGCGTTTTCTCTGCACGCGACTCAAGCCAGGTGAAAACACCGACCAACACCAGTGACAAAGTCGCGGCCACACCCAGCGTCGCAATAATCGCTTGCGACGAGCCGTTGAAACGCCGCAACGCAAGCCAATAGGCTGCGGCCAGAAGCAACAGCGGCCAAACGACGGTGAAACGGGACCGGGCCAGGAGGTTGTTCAGCAGGACGGTCGTCAGCATCAGCGGAAGAAAGCACCACGCGATGGACGGCAGCAACTGGCCCGCCGCCAGATAACGGCCGCCCTGGATGATCCGGAACGCAAGTTCCGGCAACAACGTTGCCGTCAACGCTGCGCCCCCACAGACAAACAAGCTGACTCCGCACACCTGGGCAAGGAGCGAGCTGCTTTGTGAAGTGGCGGCTTCGCGCACGATGCGGGGGAACATCACCCACACCATGGGAGCGGCGAGATACAGCACGGCTCGAGCGACACTGCCTGCGGCCGCATAGATTCCACTTTGCTCGCCCGTGAGCGATTCCCGCGCGGCGGCGATGTCAGCCGTCTGGAGCACAGTCAAAGCGCCGAGTGCCAGCGTGAGCGGCGTTACGCGGCAGATGAATGCGCCAAGGGCGAATTCGCCGGCCGGGCGGCGCCAGGAACTCCGGCTGCGCCAGACCGCAACGCCGAGCGAAAATAACTGGCCAAGCAGCGCGCCCAGCATTGCATTTAGCGCGGTGCCTCCAAAAATTCCAACCATCAGGCCGACCCCGGCGAACCGTCCAAATCCTCCCAACAGGGTCAACCACCCGAACCAAAGAAAATCCTGCCGTCCTTGAATGATACCGTTGAAGACGGGCAGGAGCAGCGAGGCCAGGACGGTGGCCATCAGGATGACAAGGGCGGACGTGCTCCCCAGTTTGTAAATCTCCAAAAGTCGCCCACTGAAAGCAGTGACGAACACAACGGCGACACCCCAGAGCGCGACCAGCACAAGAGTGACCCGCCGGACGGCGGCCGCCAGCTCCGCCTCCCGTTCGGGCGTGATGGCTGCCGCGCTTAATTGTACGAACGCGGCCTGGATGCCCAGCGCGGGAATGGCCAATTGCGGAAGGAGCGACTGAAGGAAAACGCCGAACAGTCCGTATTGCTCGGTGGACATCAGTCGTGCGTAGAAGTGGACGGAGGAATTGAACAGCCCGCCGGCCGTCGAAGCGACGAACACCCAGCCGAGCTGTCGGAAGAAGGACTGGCTGTTCACGGTAGCGACGAGAGGTATCGGATCAGCATGGCCGCGCCACGTTCAAGCTGGCTCACCGCCACCCATTCATCCGCCGTGTGCGCCTGCGCGATGTCGCCGGGGCCGAAGACGACGCTGGGGATGCCCGCCGCGGCCAGCACGCCGGCATCGCTGAAGAAATCGACGCCCGCCGGTTTCGTTTGCCGGGCGCAACGGAGGAATTGTTGAACGAACGGGAGGCGGGGATTGGTTTCCAACGGCGGCGCGGGCTCCTCGTTCTTGGTGTCGAGCATGGATGCGTTCAGGCCACGACGGCGGATGAACCGCAGGATTTCGCGCTTCACTGTGGAATCATTTTCGCCGGGAATCGTGCGGCGGTCGATGAGAATGGAGCACCGGTCGGGAACGATATTGGGCTGTCGTCCGCCAGAGATGGCGCCGACGTTAATGGTCGCGTGTCGGAGCAATGGATGACGCCGATGGCGAAGCTGCTTTGCATAATCCGTCTCGAGCAAATGCACAATCCTCGCCATGAGGTGGACGGCGTTTCGACCCAGTTCCGGACGTGCGCCGTGCGCCGCTCTGCCCTTCGTCTCCAGTTGAAGCCACAAGTCTCCCTTGTGCGCGGTGACGATTTGCAGCCCAGTCGGCTCGCCGACGATGGCGAGGTCCGCCTTGAAACCGCTCTTCGCCAGGAAACGCGAACCGGCCTGGCCGCTCTCTTCATCCACGAGCGCGATGAAAACAATCTCAGTGCTTGTCGGACGACCCTTTGCGGAAGCCAATTCGATGAGCGCCGAAAGGAACAAGGCAATGCTGCCCTTCGTATCACATGCCCCGCGCCCGTAAATCCGCCCGGCCTTGCGCCGTGGTGTGAACTGTTTGTCGCCGCCACCGACGGTGTCCATGTGCGGCGCGAGCACGATGCGCTGCCGAACTTTACCCGACGGCGTCAATCGAGCGATCAGGTTGGACCGGCCAGGCAGTACCTCCTGGAATTCCACACTCAATCCCGCACGCGCAGCGGTTGCCGCGAGAAACTCCGCCACCCGGTTCTCCCCCGCACGCGGGTCACTGGACGGCAGAAAGGCCGGGTTCACGCTGGGCAGCGCGATGAGGTCGTGCAGTAGTTTCTCGGTTCGTGTCATTCCAATCCCGCTGGGGCGGCGGCTGGAGGTTAGGGACGCGGGCGTCAAGTGTCGAGGAGTTCAGGCTGTGAAGGCCGCCACTTGAAAATCTCTCACAGCAATCGGTGAGCATCAGGGAACCAAAACGATCTTCCCGTACGCCCCCGGTTCCAGCACGGCAACGTGGGCTTTGGCGGCGTCAGACAACTTCATCTCCCGGCCAACCACCGGACGCAGGGTTCCGTTCTCCAAACCGGCGGCCAGCGCGGCATGGATGCTGGCCAGTTCCTCAACCGTTGCGTTGAAAAGTGTCATGGCGCGGATGTCGGCGTCGCGCTTCATTAATTCACGCGGCGTAATTTCGACGTTGCCCCGGCTGCCGATGACGATCACGCGGCCGTATTTGGCGAGCAGCGGCAGGTCCTTGCCAAGATTCACGTTCGACAGCATCTCCAGGATGATGTCCACGCCGCGTCCGTTTGTGAGCGTGAGGATTTGGTCGAGGTAGGCGGGGTTGCGATGATCGAGGATGTGATGCGCGCCATGTTCCACGACGAGCTTGCGTCCCGCGTCCGTGCCGCCTGTGCCGATGATGGTCAAGCCGGCCGCGCGGGCAATTTGCGTGGCCGAGATGCCCACGCCTCCACTCGCGCCGTGGATGAGAACCGTTTCGCCGGCCTGAGCGCGGGCACGATGGAACAATGCGCGGTAAGCCGTGGCGTAGGGAATGCCGATGGTTGCGCCCTGCTGAAAAGTGATCTTTGCCGGCAACGGGTGGAGGCTTTTCTCATCGCAAAGCGCGAACTCGGCGTAGGAGCCGGTGATGGTGTTCGACGTATAGACGCGGTCGCCGGCCTTGGCGCTGCTCACTCCCTGGCCAACCGACTCAACCACACCGGCGGCGTCCATGCCGGGCGTCCACGGGAGCTTGATGGCAGGGTTGGAGCCGGAGCGTTGGTAGGTTTCGACCGGGTTGATGCCAATGGCGTGGATCCGAACGAGCACCTGCCCGGGACCATGCACCGGCGTGGCGACTTCTTCCAGCCGCAGAACCTCCGGCCCGCCGAACTCATGGACGCGAATGGCTTTCACGTCCCGACGATTTCAGGTTTGCGCGGGCCGATCAAGCCGCCACGGTCACGGCATCGAGTTTCTCGATCTTTCTGCGCAGCTTCCGCAGCGCGACGTTCTGAATCTGGCGGATGCGTTCGCGGGTCACGCCGAATTTCTCGCCAACTTCCTCCAGCGTCTTCTCGCCACCCCCATCGAGGCCGAAGCGGTAGCGCAGGATAGTCATCTCGCGCGGGTCAAGGATGTTGATGACGTTGCGCACCATGTCCGCATTGGCCTTTTCCTCCAGGTCTTCGTACGGCGTGGTGGCGCGTTCGTCAGCGATCACGTCCCCAACACGATTGCTCTCGTCGTCGCCCAGCGGCGCGTCCAGGGACGCGGGCCGGATGGCGGCAGTCTGCAACTCGCGGACCTGCTTGGCGGGGATGTCGAGTTCGGCGCCGATTTCCTCAGCCGTCGGTTCGCGTCCCAGTTCCTCCTCCAGTTTTGCCGATGTGCGGCGGATGTGGAGCAGCTTGTCCGTGGCGTGAACCGGGATGCGGATCGTTTTCGACTGATCCGAGAGCGCGCGGCGGATGGATTGTTTAATCCACCAGGCCGCGTAGGTGGAGAGCTTCGCGCCCTTGCTGGGATCGAATTTCTCGACCGCGCGCATCAGCCCGATGTTGCCTTCGTTGATCAAATCGAGCAGTGGCAGGCCGTAGTTCTCGTAGTCACGGGCGATCTTCACGACCAGGCGAAGGTTCGCCTTGATCATGTGCTCGCGGGCCTTGGCGTCGCCTTTCTGGATACGCCGGGCCAGTTGCACCTCCTCCTTCGGAGTCAGCAGTTTGGTTTGGCCGATTTCGCGGACGTAGAGATGAAAGGCGCTGTCGCCGGTATAGGCCTGGTGTTCCGTCGGAGGCGTTGCCGGTTCTGCGGGAGCCGGAATTCGCATCGGCATTTGCTCCGGTGCTTCCGGCTTTGACACGGCCGATCTTCCCCCTCGTCGTAGGGCCATGAGTTTGGAGTGGCGCCGCCCGCAATCCCTGCGCGTGGCCTTCGCGATGTGGATTCTTTTCATTTTCATAGTGCCCTATTGAAACTTCCGTCGCATCGCCGCGTAATCAAGCGGCTAATCGTAATACGTTCCGACCGCGCGATTGGATGGCGCGTTGCCGCTCAAATTGGTGCTGTGCCTCGCGGATTTTCTCGCCCAGCAATTCCGGCAGCGTGAGCAGCGGGAACGGCGAGGCCCAGGCCAGCGATGCGGATTCCTCGGCGGCACGCCGCAGACGGCGGATAAGTTCAGGGTTGGATTCGGCGGCCAGCAGTTCGTCCCGCAGGCGGTTTTTCAAGGATTCCAAAGTGGTCAGTGAGCGGCTGGTGTGCCCAGTTTTGACACAGCCCGCCCATCCGTTTTTAGCTTCGATATTCATGTCCGTTCTCATTGTTAGACTCCATCTAGTGAATACTTACTCACCCGAACCGCCAGAAAGTTGCGTTACATTTTTGTAAGGTGGTTCACGGGGTTTCGCTAAAAAACAGAGCCATGGCCTTGGGATTGTAAAAACGCCTGATGGCTTCGTCCTTGAGGCCCAGCCCGCGGAGGGCAAACCAGACGGCTTGCTGCACCAGTTGATCGCGCGAAGCCCGATATTCGACCACCGGTTTTTTCGGCAGGTGCATGGTGGCAATCATGGTCGCCAGATGATGGGAGAAGAGCAGCAGGTTGGCCTTGCTCACGGGGCTGGCGACCAGATCCCCGGCTTCGGACGCGGCATCCATGCACTCGACGATTTTGGAGAGGTTTTCGGCGAAACGATTGTGAAACAAAAACCGCGTGAACGAGCCGTCCTCCAGGCAACTGTTCAGAATCATGCGGTGGCGGGTTTCGTTGCACATGGTGTCCTTGCCGCGCCCGACGATGTTCGCCCGCATGATGTAATAGACAATGTAAACGAGCGTGGAAGTCGAAGGCTCCAGGTCGAGCAGCTTCTGCAGGCCCGGATCGCAGCCCTTGCAGCCGAACGTCTGAATTTCCGCGTAGAGCGATTCCTTGCTCGGAAAATGCTTGTAGAGGAGCGCCTCGGAAACACGGGCGGCCTTGGCCAGTTCGCGCGTCGTCGTGTTGGCAAAACCATTCCGGGCAAAGACCGGCAGGACAGCCTTCACAATGGCCTCTTTCCGTTCGCCGCAACTAAGCCGCTTCGCGCGCATGAGGTGAGGTTAGTGAACACTCACTTGTTGTCAACTCAAAGTCTGGCCCGTGGTATTCCGGCGCTCCGGCCGCACGTTGTCAGACTCTTTGCGCTTGAAAGAGCCTGCGGTTTGGCGTCTAACCGCCGCGTGTCGCATTGGATCATCATTCTCCTGGGCATCGTGGAAGGAGTCACCGAGTTTCTTCCCGTGTCCTCCACCGGACACTTGCTGCTCGTGGAGCACTGGTTGGAAATGCCGCAGCCGTCCGAACTTTTCAACGTCGTGATCCAGAGCGGGGCGGTCCTCGCCGTCGTGCTGGCGTTTGCCGGGCGCATTCGACAGATGGCGCGTGACTGGCGGACGCCGACGGTGCGGGATTACACGGCCAAACTGGCGGCGTCGTTCGCTCTCACGGCTTGCGGAGGGCTTGGTTTGAAGAGCCTTGGACTCGCGCTTCCGGAGAACCCCGCGCCTGTTGCCTGGGCGACTCTGATCGGCGGCATTGTCATCCTCATTGTCGAACGCGCCTTGCGACGCCAGACCGGCGCGGCGGTTGTGACCTGGCCGGTGGCGGTAGCGGTGGGTCTTGCTCAACTTCTGGCGATGTCATTTCCCGGAACGTCGCGTTCAGGTGCGTCGATCATCATTGCCCTGCTCTTCGGGTTGAGCCGTCCTGCGGCCACTGAGTTCTCCTTCCTGGTGGGAGTACCCACGCTGTTGGCGGCCGGCGGTTTTAAGATTGTGTCTGCGCTGCGCCATCCGGGTGAGCCGCACGAACCGTGGTTTCAAATCCTGCTGGGCACCGTGGTCGCAGCCATCACCGCGTTCCTCGTGGTTCGTTGGCTCCTGCGCTACGTCCAGAACCATACCTTCGTTCTCTTCGGGTGGTATCGCGTGGTGCTGGGTGGATTGATCCTGGCATTCCTCGTCTATCGATCGTAATGAAAACGTTGATTGCATTACTGCTCGCGTTCTTATCGCTGCTCTCCTCCGCGCGCAGTGCGGAGAAGGGATGGACCACCGCCACTCTTGCCGGGAACGGAGCGGCGGGTTACACCGGGGACAATGGCCCGGCTCTGCGGGCCCAACTCGCGAACCCTTACGGCGTCGTTCGCGGCCCCGATGGCGCACTATACGTCTGCGAAGTGGACAATCACCTCATCCGCCGCATTGCGCCCGACGGCGTCATGAGTACTGTCGCTGGAACTGGCCAGCGCGGCTACTCCGGTGATGGCGGCCCCGCTCTTTACGCAACGCTCAACGAGCCGTATGAAGTCCGTTTCGACAAAGCGGGCAACATGCTCTGGGTAGAGATGAAGAACCATCTCGTTCGCCGATTGGATGCCAGGACTCGGACTGTCTCCACGGCAGTCGGCACTAGCCAGCCCGGCTTCTCCGGCGACAGCGGCCCGGCCACGAACGCCCAACTCAACCAGCCTCACAGCATTCAACTTGATGCGAATGGCGATCTCTTCATTTGCGACATTGCCAACCATCGCGTCCGGAAAGTGGATGCCAGGACCGGCATCATCACCACCTTTGCCGGCACCGGGAGCAAGGCCGCCACGCCCGATGGCGCTCCGATTAGCGGCACGCCGCTCAACGGCCCGCGCGCAATCGACTTCGATCGGAACGGCGACCTCTGGCTGGCGCTGCGTGAAGGCAATGCTGTTTACCGGCTGGATCGGAAGGCTGGAATCATCCACCGCGTCGCGGGCACTGGCAGGGCGGGCTTCACCGGCAACGGTGGTCCGGCGAAGCAGGCGACGCTCTCCGGCCCCAAGGGACTTAGCATCGGCCCGGACGGCAACGTGTATCTGGCCGATACCGAAAGCCACAGCATTCGCATGATCGACGTAAGAAACGGCATGCTCGAACTCATCGCTGGCACCGGCGAACGCGGTGACGGCCCGGACGGCGACGCGGTCCGGTGCCGGATGAACCGTCCGCATGGCGTGTTCGTGGACGCAGACGGGAGCATCCTCGTCGGCGACAGCGAAGCGCACCGCGTCAGGGTGATTCGAAGCCGATGACGCCACTGCCTCTGTTTCCGGCAACGTCCATCGTTCTATAAAATCCCGCCTTGTCCGTCTGTCTCGTTACAGCAAAGCTGCGCTCCATGCAGCGAATTTGTTCGATGTTGAACCTGCTTGTGCTGGCTGGCGGGCTGGCCGCGTGTTGTGTTTCTCTTGCCGCCGCCGAGCCAGAAGCAGAGCGTCTCGCCCTCGCCGTGGAGGCATTGACCCGGCTGGAGGGCGTCGATCTGAACGCGAACGCGACGCTGAAGGGGCGCGTCTTGCAAGTCCTTGACAAGACTCGCGGCACACCCAATTTCGTAAAAATGGTCCAGCACTTCAAACTGGCGGACCAAAATGCCGGCTTGCTCGAAGTCGCCATTGCTCAACCTTCCAGCGAAAGCGGTGTCGAAGCCATGCGCTTGATCCTGGCCAGCGGCAACATCTCGCTCGTCCAGCGGTCGCTCGAATCGACGAACATCACCACCGCGACGAGAGCCGCCGAAGCACTGGGCAATGCCGGTGACAAACAAACGACGGGATTGCTTCTCCCGGTTGTGATCGACTCCAAACGTGATGTCGCCGTGCGAAAGCAAGCAGTCCGTTCGCTCGCTAGAATATCCGACGGCGCTGCCGAATTGCTCAAGCTCGCGAAGGACGAAAGACTGGCCGACGATCTTAAATTCACCGCGAGCGCCGAGTTGAACACCGTCCGCTGGCCGGAGATAAAAGCCGAGGCGGCAAAAATCCTTCCCCCCGCTCAAGGACAAAATGCAGCACCGCTGCCGCCATTGTCAGAACTCTTGAAAATGAAAGGCGATCCAGTCAATGGCGCCCGCATCTACACCAACGCAAGTCCCGGTTGCGCGAACTGCCACGTCGTCAACGGCCGCGGCGTGGAATTGGGGCCGAATCTTTCTGAGATTGGCACAAAGTTGGGCAAGGACGCACTCATTGAGGCGATCCTGGAGCCCAGTTCCGGAGTGTCCTTCGGCTATGAGGCCTGGAACTTCACGCTCAAGAACGGCGACGAGGTTTATGGGCTTCTGGCAAGCGAGACGGCGGACGAGGTCGTGGTGAAAAACATTGGCGGCATTGTCACCCGCCTGAAGAAAACCGAACTGGCCTTGCGCCAGCAGTCGAAATTGTCCATCATGCCCGCGGGCTTGCAGACGGCGATGACCGCACAAGAACTGGTGGATCTGGTCGAATACCTCGCGACCCTGAAGAAGGCCGGGGCCGCCCCCTGACTGTGAGCGAAGAGTTTTTCTCCGAGACAACCTATTACCTCCACCGTTGCCGTGAGAGCGATTGCGAGGTGTACACCTTCTATACCGAGGCCGGCACGGCGCGGCTGGTGGCAGAGGTTACCGGCATTCCCAAAGACATTTGGTTTCGGCGGCCGCAGCGGACCGGCATGCCTGTCCTGGTGCTCAAGGCGGGCCGTTACTTTTCCGTGAGCGGCAAGTACGACGTGCTGGAATACGACGGCGGACCGCGCCTGGGCGTCCTGCAACGCGCCGGGAAAATCTTCGATGCCGCAGAGAATCTGGCTGGACAGATCGACGACC
>Ga0187893_10003592_pt1 | contig 31093 bp, 24 predicted proteins | sample MA1701074metaG_FD_139574 | JGI IMG/M metagenome (GOLD analysis project Ga0187893, IMG submission 139574) | White microbial mat communities from a basaltic lava cave in the Kipuka Kanohina Cave System on the Island of Hawaii, USA - MA170107-4 metaG ...
CGCTGGACCAGGGGAAGCGCCAGCAACCTGTCCAGTTGCTTGTCCGAGCGCGTCTCCAGAAACCGCATCAGCCGTCCGTCCGGCGCTGGCGCCTGCTCGACGGAGAACGGCTCGGACTGGGCCAGAATCGTGTAATCCTTGGGCGCTTGTCTGGGTGGCTTGCGGCGGGTCAGGGCCTTCCCGCAGGCTTCGGCCAACCGCTCGCGCCGGGCGGCGTCGCGCGCATCCGCCTCGCCGGCAAAACGCGGCAGCACCTGTTTGCCAAACAGTTCGAGCGATTCGCAGATGTGCTCGTGGCGATTCCGCCCGGCTTGAAGAACAAAGATTACCTGGTCAACCCCGGCGCGCTCATAGCGCTCGACAAGATCGGTGATCTGCCGCGGTGTGCCGATGGCTCCGCGCAGTGAGCCGAGGCCCTGCTGCAAAAGCCGTACCCCCAGCGGAGCCTGCTCCGGCGTGACGATCTCTCGCGCGAAACCCATTTCGCGCCGGTTGGCTTGAAACTCCTCCCACAAACACGTGTGGCCGGGGCGGTGTTTCCCGAACACGTAATAGTGAGACAGCGAATATCCGAAGAAGTGAGCGCCGTCTATGCCGCGCTCGATCGCCGCGGCTTCATCTTCGTGGCACATCATCGGCAGCGCGACGGCGAGATTCGGATTCACGGCGAATCCGGCCGGCACGCATTGCTCGCTGGCCAGAATCCGGTAGTAGTCATCGGCCCACTCTTGGGACTCCTCTGGTTCGATAAAGGAGAACGACAATGCCCCGATGCCGCGCCGCGCCGCCAGCAGAATCGTTTCCCTCCGGCTGCAAGCCACCCAAAGCGGCGGGTGCGGCTTCTGCTTCGGTTTCGGCACAACGTTGCGCGGTGGCATGCGCAGGAACCGCCCCTGGTAACCTGCGAACGGCTCTTCGACGAACATGCGCGTGACGGCGTCAATCGCCTCTTCCCATTGCGCGCGCTTCTGGTCGCGGGCGACGCCGAAGCCGCCCAATTCGGCCTGTGAGCTCCCCTCGCCCGTGCCGAACTCGACGCGTCCGCCCGAGATCAGATCGAGCGTGGCGATTCGCTCGGCGACTCGCGCCGGGTGGTTGAACTGGTTGGGAAGCTGCACAATTCCATGGCCCAGACGGATGCGGCGTGTCCGCTGGCTGGCCGCGGCGAGAAACACTTCCGGGGCGCTTGAATGCGAGTACTCCTCAAGAAAATGATGCTCCACTTCCCAGACGTAGTCGATCCCCACCCGATCGGCGATTTCGACCTGCTCCAATGCGTCGTTAAGCAGCTTTTCTTCGGCCTCCGGCGTCCACGGCCGCGGGATCTGGTGTTCATAAAAAATGCCGAAGCGCATGTGAGAACAAGTATGGCCGAAAATACGAAGGGCGGGCCAGCCCGAAGGCCGCCCGCCGAAATAAGTCAACCCTTTCCCGTAACCTGGCTCGCTGCATTTTCATCGTCATAGAGAACCGCCCGCCATGCGAAAATTGAGGTTTCCATGGTTTCTTTGCCCTTTGGGGAAGGCTCGCTTTTAATTCGCGTGACAGGTGACCTCATCCGGCATCGGGAAGCGCCGGCTGCGGCCGATGAGCAGTGCGCCGTGCGGGAGGCGCTCGAGAATCCGATCGGCTCGCCGCGGCTTTGCGGCATTGTCCGCCCCGGCGAAACCGTCGCTCTGCTCGTCAACGACATCACGCGGCTCACGCGCTCCGATCTGATGCTGCCGCCCTTGATCGACGCGCTAAATGCCGCGGGCATCCCGGATTGCGACATTCTCGTTGTCTTCGCCCTGGGAGTTCATCGCGCGCAAACCGAGGCCGAGCGCCGGCGCATATTGGGCGAGGAACTCTTTGGCCGCCTCCGCTCAGTGGATCATGACGCGGTCGACGAAGCAAACCTGGTTCCCGTCGGCCGGACGAGTTTCGGCAATACCGTCGAGATCAACCGCAAAGTTTGGGAATCGGACCGTATCATTCTTACGGGCGAGATCATCTATCATCTGATCGCAGGTTATAGTGGCGGGCGCAAGAGCCTGATTCCCGGTGTCGCCGGCGCGCGCACCACTACGTACAACCACAATATGATCTTCGATCCCCGGTGCCGTTCGGGCGTGCTCGAGGGCAATCCCGCTCATGAAGACCTGATGGAAGCCTGCCGGCTGGTGGAGCCGGATTTTCTGCTTAACGTCGTCTTGAGCCCCGAAGGGCGGCTCGTAACAGCAGTTGCTGGCCACTTTGATATGGCGCACCGTGTGGGATGCCGCGCCGTGGATGAGATGCTGGCCGCCGGGGTTGATGAACCGTTTGACCTCCTCATCGCCTCGGCCGGCGGATTTCCCCTCGATATCGATTTGCGGCAGGCGCACAAGGGGCTCGAAAACGCCGTCCAGGCCTTGAAACCGGGCGCCTCGATCGTCTTTTATGCCGAATGCGCCGGCGGATCGGGCCATCCCGCGATTGACGAATATGCTTCACGGTTTGCAGGCGACGCCGAAATGCGCGCGGCGCTTGAGAAGAAATTCGAGATCGGCGGACACAAAGCCTGGTGGCTGGCACGGCTGGGCCGGATGTTCGATGTGCACCTGGTGTCCAGGCTCCCTGCGGAATTCGTGCGCCGGTTCGGCTTCCAACCGGTCGCGCCGGAATGCCACCAGAACTGCGTTGACGAACAATCGAAACGCGCCGGACCGGACGCGCGCGTGGGCATCGTTCCTTATTCCGGATTCACGCTGCCGCGCCAGGAACCATAACGGATGCGCCCGGCCCTGTTGTTGCTTTCCATCGCCGTCGGCTTCGCGCAATTGACGGGCGGCGGTTTGACCGGCCGCGTGCTCGATCCCTCGCATGCCGCCGTCGCAGGCGCGCAAGTTGAGATTGCCGACCTCGAACGCGGCGCCCTCTTCCGTACAGTCACTGATGCGGCAGGCGCATGGCGCATGGTTCAACTCCGGCCGGCGTTGTACCGTATCACCGTATCGAAGGAATCGTTTCAGAACGTCTCCTCTGAGCCCGTACGGGTGGAAGTCGACTCCACGCGGCACATCGATTTCACCCTGCCGCTTGCCGGCCCGGCCACTACCCTTGAAGTGCGCGCTTCAGTCCTTCGCGCTCAAGCCGCCGATTCCGGATGGGTGATCGAGCGCGAGCGCGTATCCAGTCTGCCGCTGAACCGCCGGGCGTTTCTGCAACTGGCGCTGCTCACTGCGGGAGTACAGCCTCCCGTGCAGGATTCGGAATTGTCATCGCGCGGAACGTTTGCCGCTCATGCCAACGGCGCCCGCGAGGAGTTTAACAATTTTCTGCTCGACGGAGTCGATAACAACGACCTTTACACCAACCGGTACGTGCTGGAGCCTTCCGTCGATACGATTCAGGAGTTTAAGATCGCCGCCGGCAGCTATTCGGCCGAGTACGGGCGCAGCGCCGGAGCCCAGGTCAATGTAGTAACCCGCGGCGGATCCAATCAATGGCATGGCGTGGCGTACGAGTATTTCCGCAACCGTGCGCTGGATTCGGCGAATTACTTCGATGGAGATACGCGCAACCGCTTTGCGCGGAATCAATTCGGCGGCGTGCTGGGCGGCCCCATCCAGCGGGATCGCAGTTTTGTTTTCTTCAACGCCGATGCGCTCAGGGAGCGGCGCGGGCTTACGCGCCTGGCCACAGTTCCCCCGGAAGGCGTACGCGGCGGGGATCTCTCCGGCCTGGGAAGAACCATCCTTGATCCTTTTACAAGACAGCCGTTCCCGGGAAACCGGATTCCGGAGAGCCGGCTCTCGCCGATCGGCCGTCAGGTCATGAATCTGTTCCCCGCTCCCACGCGAGCCGGCGCGGTGGGCAATCTTCTGGCACAGCCCGTGCTTACCGAGGATTTCACGCAGGGCGGCGGCCGTTTCGATCATCATTTTGGTTCGACCGGCATTGTTACATTGCGCTATCTGTCTGCGCGTCAGAATCTGTACGAGCCCTATGCCGAGGAGTCCACCGACATCCCGGGGTTCGGCAGTTTCGTCGACAACAACGGACATAACGCGATGTTGCATCATCAGCAGGCTTTCGCCGCCGGAGTACTTCATTCCCTGCGGGTCGGCTTCAATCGCAGCACCCGGCTGGTCTTGCCCGAGAATCATCTCATCGATGCCTGCCGGCTTTGGAATGTCGGTTGGCTGAATGTGCACCCGCGCGATCGTGGATTTCCTTTCTTTAACCTGATGGGTTTTTCTCCCGTGGGCGACGCGACGCCGCTGCCGATCATCCGCTTCACCACCACCTATCAACTCATAGAGGACATCGCGATCCCGCGCGGCAGGCATGGGGTCAAAGTCGGTTTTCAGGCGCGCAATACGCGAGCCAATGGCAACATCGATCAACTGGCTCGTGGGACTCTTTCCTTTTCCGGCGCCATATCGGGCGCGGGCATCTCCGATTTGCTGCTCGGCTTTCCCAGCTTCACTCTGCAAGCCAAGCTTGACAACACGCAAACCCTGCGGACCACTTCCTATGCCTGGTATGCACAGGATGAAATCAGAATCACGTCGCGCATAAACTTGACGGCCGGCCTGCGTTACGAGTTCAATTCGCCTGCTACGGATCCGTTTGACCGCATGTCCATATATCAACCGGGAAGCGGGCGCATCGTAGGCGCGGGGACGAACGGCGTCTCTCGCTCCGGCGTCCGCGCCGATCGCAATAACTTCGCTCCACGCGCGGGCTTTGCGTGGAGGGCTGGAGACCGGCTGGTGCTGCGAGGTGGCTACGGCCTTTACTACGACAGCGGCATGCTGGTGGTGTCGTCATCGCAATACTTCAATCCGCCGTACTTTACTCTCCGCGCATTCTTTCCCACACAGGCGGCTCTGATCACTCTCGACAACCCGTTTCCGGCAGCGGGCGGTATTTCCCCGGTGTCGCCGAGCGGCATGAGCCCGGATCTGGCCACCTCTTACCTGCATCATTGGAGTTTGTTCGCCGAGCGGCAGCTCGGAGAGGCCACCGTGGCGTCTGCCGGTTATGCAGGTTCCGCCGGCGTTCATCTGGTCCGGTCGCGGGATCTGAATCAAGCTCGTCCGGCTCCTGGCGATTTGGCGGCGCGTCGCCCGGACCCGCGTTACGGCGGCGTGTTCTTCATTGAAAGCGCGGGCAATTCGAACTATCACAGTCTGCAGGCGGCGATTGACCGTAGATTCTCGCGCCATCTATCGCTGCTTGCGGCGTACACATGGTCGAAGTCGATCGACGATACTTCCGCATTCCTGTCCACCAGGCCTGATAAAAATTTCCCGCAAGACAGCCGCGACTATCGCGCTGAGCGTGCGATTTCAAGCTTCGACATCTCCCACCGGCTGTCCGTTTCTTTCGTCGTCCAACTACCTGGCCGAAAACGCCTGAGCCGCGACTGGCAAGTGCGCGGAATCGCGGTGGCGCAAACCGGGCAGCCATTTACCCCGTTGCTGCGTTTCGACAACAGCAACACTGGCAACATGGGAGGAACGTTCGGCTCGGACCGGCCGAACGTAATCCGCGATCCACGGCTTTCTCCGCGCGGGCCGGAGCGCTGGTTCGACACGGCGGCCTTCGTGCTGGCGCCTCGCTTCCAATTCGGCAATGCGGGCCGTAACATCGTGCGCGGGCCGCCATATTCTTCCGTTGACACCTCGCTCGCCCGTCAGATCGCGTTAGCGGACAGGGTGAGGCTCACGATCGAAGCTCAGGTGTTTAATCTGCTGAACCGGACGAACTTCGATTTGCCGGAGCGGTTTGCGGACGAGCCTCTATTGTTCGGCCGGATCTTTTCAGCCAAGGCCGCGCGGCAGGCGCAGATCGCGCTGCGATTCAGCTTCTAGCCGCCGCGATTCGCCGCCCTGACGCCATGAGCCCTCCCGAAAACCGAAATCAAATAAATTGTTTAAAACATTTCTATAAAGAAATGTTTTAAACAATCCGATCTATTCAGTGTGATGATGTTCGCTCTCCTCTACTGGCTGGCCCCGATCGCCTTCGCCCAGCCCGCCTGCGACGCTCCCGCCCGGCGTCTGGTCGCGCACGCCTTCTTCCGCGTTTGCTACGACTCTTCACTCAAAGCGCCCGTCTGGACTGAATACGAACTTCGCCCCGAGCACTTGGCCGCCGCCGCGCGACGACGCCCCAACTTCCGGCGCGACCCGTCCGTCTCATTCCCCACCGCCTCCAACGCAGACTTCCGCAACTCCGGCTACGCTCGAGGCCACCTCGTCCCCGCGGCGGATTTTGCCTGGTCCGTCGAAGCACACCGGGCCACTTTCTTTCTCACCAACGTCATTGCGCAAAAGCAAAGCGTCAACGCGGGCCTCTGGCGGAGCCTCGAATCCGCCGTCCGCCGCATCGCCGCCATCGCCGATTCCGTTCTGGTATTTTCAGGACCTTTGTTTGATTCCGAGACAATCGAATTCCTGGCTCAGGGCGGTGTCGCCGTTCCCACGCACACCTACAAGGTTCTGCTGGCTGTTCAGGCCGGACGGCGGACCATGTTCGCCGCCATCATTCCCAATGAGAGGATTCCGCCTCAGCCGCTGAATTTGTTCGCCGTTACCGTGGACGAAGTGGAACGCCGTACCGGATTCGATTTTTTCGCTTTTCTGGATGACGCCGATGAGGATGCCCTGGAGTCGCGTCTGGAGCAGTTTCCTCAGTAGAAACACGAAGGGCGGGCCAGCCCGCAGGCCGCCCGCCCAGTATGGTTTCCGAAACGTGCGTTTAGAACACGTAGCGCAGACCCAGCGTGATGCGGCGGTTTCCACCGTCCGTGCCCCACTCGTTAAGGAAGTTGGGCGAAATCACGCGCGATTCCGGTATGCCGAAATTACGTGAATTGGTCAGGTTGAAAAACTCGGCGCGGAATTGCAGCCGGTGCTCTTCCCAGATCCGGATGTTCTTGAATGCGCCGAAGTCGAGGTTGCCGATGCCGTCGGCTTTGAGTATGTTGCGGCCCGCGTTGCCGAGCGGGTTGGTCGCCGTCGGCGTGCTGAACAGTGCGTTGCGGGACTGGTTGGGATCCGATGCGCCGCCCGTCGTTCGCGGATTGGCGAAGATCGAGGCGATGTTGGTCCGCGCGATGTCCTGATTGGTTATGACGTTAGAGCGAATCGCATTGCCCACCAATCCATCGATGCCGCTCAGCCGGAAGCCGGGATCGATGCCCGCCAGCGGAGTAAACGGCGCGCCCGACTGGAACGTCAGGAAGCCGTTGATCTGCCAGCCGCCGAGCACGCGCCCGAGGAACCCTTTCTGGTCCCGCATGAAGGGCATCTCGTACACATAGGTGGCCGACAGCCGGTGCGGACGGTCATAGGTCGACCGGCCGCGGTCGTCACGGCGATTGTAGGAATCCTGCGCAACGGCTACGTCGCCGTTGACGGCCGGGTTGAAGATCTCGCTCGCGGTGTCGATATAGGCGCTCCAGGTATAGTGCGCGCCCATCGTGAAGCTGCGGGACAACCGTTTTTCGAGACTGGCCTGCATCGAATGATAAACGCTCGACGCAGTGTTGGCCCGAATGCGGCGAACGCCGATCGTCGGGTCCTCGCGGCGGGTATTCGCCGTGACGCAAGGTGTACCGCACGAACCGGGCACAATGCGGTTTCCATCCACAGTCTGGAACAAACCCGTTCCTTTTGTGCCAACCCACGCCAGGCTCAGCGCCCAGTCTTTGGCGAATCCACGCTGAAGTTGCATCGAGAACTGCTCGGCATACGGAGAGCGGAAATCAGACGCGACCAGCGTGCGGACCAAAGCATTGGGGTTGGCGATCACCGGCGTCGCCACCAGCGCGCGCAGCGCCGTCAATGAGTTGGGGGTGCGGGCCGGCAGCGAAGCCGAGTTCAGGAACGGGAAAGCGCTGCCTACGTTCAACGCGATGTTGATAAACGCGAAGTCATAGGTGCGGGAATAGCCGCCGCGGAGAACCAGTTGCCCGTTTCCGGTCAGCCATCCCAACGGCCCCGGGCCTTGGCCGAACCTGTAATTGAAGCCAAGCCGCGGCGCCCAGTTGTTGTTGTCGCGAGCCGGGATGGGAGTCACGCGGAAACGCTCGTCGCCGCCCGCCACGCGGACAATCGGTTCATTGAGAGCGCGCAGGTTCTCCATCGGATTACCGGCCGATTCATAGCGGATTCCATAGGTAAGTGTGAAGTTCGGCCGGATGCGCCATTCGTCCTGCAGGAAGAAGAAGTAGTCGTTGAACTTGTAGTATTGGTTCGTCGAACCGCCGGGAAGCGGCGCGTTGATCTGCGTACTCTGAGCCACGTCGTCCACTAGGTCCTGGAGCGTGTTGTAAGCCAACCGGCCGCGAATGGTCGGGACAAAGAAGCTCACTACGTCCTGTCTGCGGAAATCGATTCCATACTTCATCGAATGCGTGCCCTTCAACACGCCCACCGTGTACTGCAATTGGTAGTTGTTGTTGCGCCGGAACTGCGGCAGGTTCACGGCCAACCCAATGGCTGTACGCGACGCGGCGGCATTGAAGCCCGTCAGACCGAGCTCGTTGACCTCAATCGATGGAATTGACTCCGAACGCGAGTCCGAAGCTGTGGTCACCGAGGCGAATCGGGTATAGGAAGTGCGCAACTCAGAGAATATGGTTGGCGACATCGTCCACGTCCACCAGGCCGTGGCCGATTGGCGGCGGGCGGGAACGAAGGTTGTCAGTCCAGGAGGTGTTGCCTGGCCGCCGCCGGCGTTCACCGAGTCGTCGTAAAGATAACGCGCCCCCGTGTTGTGACGGTCGTTGAAACGATGATCCAGGCGGCTGGACCATTGCCAGTTATCGAAAGTGTTGGTTGCTGCCCCGGCAAGCGTCCCCAGAGGAACCGCTGAAGTAATGCCCCCCGCGGCATAAGATGCAGTCAGCCCCGGTACGGGAGCCTGCGCGGCCGGCAAGAAGTCAAGCAGTGCGCGGACCGTGGGTCGGCTGGAAACGCGTTCCAGAGCCCGGCGGCCTTCCTCGGTGGGAACGCCGCGAATTGTGCTGCCGCTGCCCAAACGCCGGTCGGTCCAGCGTTGCACGGATGCGAAGAAGAAAGTCTTGTCTTTGCCGTTGTAGGCCTTCGGAATCAGTACCGGACCGCCGAACGTGGCGCCGAGCTGGTTGTTGATCCGCCAGGGAGCGCGCGTAAACAGACGCTCATCCAGATTACTGCGCGAGTTCAGCTTGTTCGAGTTATGGAACCAGAACCCGGAACCGTGGAAGGAGTTGGTGCCCGACTTCGTGGTGATATTGACTACGCTGCCGGCGGCTCTGCCGTACTCGGGCAGAAATTGGTTCGTGATCAAACGAAACTCGGCGACGATGTCCGGATTGTTTATAGCTTGCGAAAGACCGGTGATGCTAGGATCATTGCTGTCCTGCCCGTCCACCATATAATTATTGGAGCGCGTCCGCATTCCGTTCACTGAGAATGCAACGCCGCCGTCCGTGCCGCTATTGCCGCCCGCCGCAAACACGCTCTGCCCGGTGGAAAGCTGGCTGACACCGGCCACGTTCAGCGCCAGGTTGAGGACGTTCCGGTTCGGCGCCAGTGGAACCTCGGCGATTCGCTTGGAATCGAAGTTGACGCCGATTTCGGCGTTCGTTGTGTTAACCAGGGCTGCATCGCTCGTAACGGTTATAGTTTCCGCAAGGCCGGACACTTCCAGCCGTATCGTCAAATCCGCGCTCTGGTTCAGCCGCAGAACGATAGGACCCTGGACGTAACGGGAAAAACCCCGTTTCTCGACCATTACCTCATAAGAACCGGTCTGTAGAGCGGGAAACCGGAAGCGGCCATCGGGATAGCTCATCACTTCGCGGACGGCGCCTGTATCCAGGCTTCGTACTACAACCTTAGCTTCGGCGACGATGGCCCCGCTGGCATCCTGCACCACGCCGAGAATCTCCCCGGTTGTGACCTGGGACGAAAGGTTGATCGTCCCCGCCAATAGAAAACAGAGAACCGCAACGGGTCGTTGCATGGTACTCCTCCTTGAAAAAAAATGTGGACATCAGTTGTCAAAACCCCTGTCACTTTAATTTAATACTTTTTAAGACCCACGTGCACGGGGTGTGTGATGTAACAAGTGAAAATTTTTCGGCGCCTCTCAGATCGTGTCAGGGTTACGGCCGCAGAGATTGCATCTCCTCGCCAATCCGCCGCAGCCCCTCGCGCAGAAACTCCTCCCGGCCGCCGATCCACAGCCGCAAGTAGCCCTCCAGCCCCAAGTGCGTGCCGGGGACAATCAGCGTGTCCCGGTTCCGGCGCACGCGCTCGGCTAGTTCGATGCTGGGCAGGGGCGCATGGTATTTCACCAGCCCGATCGCGGCGGCTTGCGGTTCGCGCCACGTCAGGAATCCCGCGAAGCTCTCCACCCACTCCCGCGCCAGGGCCAGATTGCGCTGCAAAATCCCCCGCGTGCGTTGGAAGCAGCGCTCGCGATTGGCCACGGCCACCCGCGCCACGCTGTCGGAAAGCTTGTTTGGGCCAATGGTGAGGTAGTCGTGCTGGCTCCAGCAGTCGGCGATGAAATCCGCCGGGCCCACGATCCAGCCGATTCGCACACCGGGAATCCCGTAAGCCTTCGAAAGGCCGCCGGTGACGATCACGCGCTCGCTCATGCCCCAGAAGCTTGGGGTTCGCTCACGATCGATCTCGGCGCCCTGGTACACTTCATCCGCCACCAGCCAGGCGCCGCTTCGCTCCACCTGCTCGACGATGCGCTCCATTGCCGGGCGCAACAGAACTGAGCCGGTCGGGTTGTGAGGATTCGAAAGATACACGAAGCGCGTGCCGGGCGCCACCGCGCGCTCGAATTCCTCCCAGTCCGGCTCCCAGCCGGCATCTTCGCGAAGGCAGAAAGTCACCACCTCCGCGCCCAAGCTGCGCAGCAGCCCCGGAAGCTGCATATAGTTCGGCATCTCCACGACCGCGCGATCCCCGGGGCGGATCAGCGTCAGTGCCGCCAGGTAGTTCGCCTCCGCCGTGCCGTTGGTCACTTCGATCTGATCCACGCTCGCTCCGGCGTGAATCGACGCCAGCGCTGAGCGCAGCTCGATAGTCCCGTTCGACTGGCTGTAGCCGAGCGGCGTATCAAGAAAAGATTCGATATCGAGCCCCATCTCGCCAAGCTCCCGCAGCGTCAGCGGATGCACGCCGCTTTCGCTCATGTCGTATTCCACCAGGTTCTCCCAGGTGGATTGCATCCGTTCCATCAGGAACGGTTCGATTTTCATTTCAAGCTCCGCTCGAAGGCGAGCACGGTCAGTAGAACGGTTTGCGGCCCCTTCCATGCCTCGGCCGGCTCGAACCATTCCTTCAACGAGTGCGCGTTGTCGGAGCGCCCGCCGCCGCCCAGCGTCACCGCCGGAACACCGAGGCTGATGGGGAAGTTCGAATCCGTGCTGCTGAACGTCAGCCGCGGTGTATGGCCGGTAGAGCGCGACGCCCATTGCGCGGCTTCGATCAATGCGTGCGTTTCCGGCGTGCGGCCCGCCGGCCGATGCCCCACCAGCTTGCTGTCTCCGGTCAGCTTCTCGCCTGATGCGGCCCGGAACTTGTTCTCTTCCTCGATCGCCAGCCGCACGGCTTCCAGCATTTTGAGCTCGAGTTTATCGAGCTCGGCGGGACTCTCCGAACGCATGTCGATCTCAAACGTGCACTCCTCGGCGATCGCATTCACCATCGTGCCGCCTTTGATGTTGCCCACGTTATACGTCGTTTTGGGCGAAGCTGGAACCTCGATGGCGGCGAAACGCCCGATCATTCGACCCGCGGCGTGAATCGCATTGGGCCGCCCGAAGTTGCCATAGCTGTGCCCGCCGGCGCCCTTGATTGAGATGCGGTAGCGCTTCACGCCGCTGCCCCCATTGACGATGCGCGACGGATTCGTGCCGTCAATCGAAATGAAGGATTTCAGCTTGTCCTTGTGCGGGCTTTCGCGGAACAGATATTTGACTCCGATCAAATCCCCCAGCCCTTCTTCTCCTACGTTGGCGACGAAGAGCAGCGTTTGCCGCGTTTCGACGTTGCCGTATTCCAGTCCTTCGGCGATTGCCAGCAACGCCGCAAGGCCGCGGCTGTCATCGGCCAGACCAGGCGCATGCCAGCGGTTCCCCTCTTTGCGTACCTTGGTGTTCACGCCCACCGGAAACGAAATGTCAAGGTGCGCGGCCACTACCATCGTCTCTGGGGACCGGCCAGCCCGCCAGCCCAGTGCGTTGCCCTGCTTGTCGATCTCGACGTTCTTCAGACCGATGCGGCGAAACTGGGCCGCCATGAAGCGCGCGCGCTCGGCCTCATGAAACGTTGGAGCCGGAATCTCGGCGATCTCAACTTGTTTGCTAAGATGTGCCTCGTGATGCGCCTGCAGGTAATCAAGCGCTTTGCGTACGTCCGGGCGTTTGAGAAGATCATCTTGCGCCAGCGCGGCCAAGCCAGTGAGCGTCAAAAGAGTGAGAGCGAACATGGATTCCATGATCGCGCGAGCGAAGGACTCATTGCCAGCCCGCCTGCCGCGCTTGTGCCGCGTGCATCGAAATGCCAAACTCGGACTTTGAGCCCGCCATGCCGGTGATCGGAGTCCTGACGCTTGAGCTGATCGTCGAAGAATCGCATTCTCTCAAAGAGAAGCGCAATGTCGTCAAAGGTTTGAAGGACCGTCTGCGCAGCCGCTTCAACGTCGCGGTGGCTGAGATCGGCGGCCACGGCACCTGGCAGCGCGCCGTGGTTGCAGCCGTCACCGTCTCCAATGAGCGCCCGCACGCCGAAAAGACCTTGCAGATCGTCGAAAAGGACGCCGCCAACTTCCTGGGAGGCATCCTCATCGACGCCTCTGTGGAGTGGATCGATTAACTTTTTGCTCGCTTCTTGCTAGACTGGCATCGACGCCTGTTGCCGATGGATGAACGCCGTAAACTGAGAGTCGCCGAAAGCCTCCGCGTGGAATTGGGGGAGATGCTTGCCTTCGAGTTGCAGGATCCTCGACTGGATGGAGTGGCCGTCAATGAGGTGCACCTGAGTCCGGATATGCGCACCGCCTGCATACGGCTGGTCATCCCCGGTGACGAGCAAAACCAAAAGCGTGTTCTGACGGCGCTGGAACATGCTAAATCATTTATTAAAAACGAGTTGTCCCAGAGAATAGACATCTTCCGCCTGCCCGACCTGCGCTTTGAAGCCGACTTTTCCGCAGCCCTTGGCGATCGCATGCACCATCTTCTTAAGCGGGTCCGCAAAGGGCGTCCCAGAGATCTGAATACAGTAGAAAAATCGGAAAAAAACCATTAGCGTGAAACGGTTTGTGATACTTTTGTTCTTGGGGGCCGGTTTTGTCGGCCTCCGGGCTGGAGAGCTTCTACGGCTGGAGCAATCTCTGGAGGCCATGGGTTCCGTTTATACGGTGGTGGCTTACGGGGAGCAGCGTGCCGGCATGCTGGCGGCCGTCGATGATGCCTTTGAGGAAGTACGGCGCATAGACCGTTTATTGTCTAACTACCGGCCTGACAGTGAGTTAAGCCAATTGAATCGCGCAGCCGCCAAGGGTCCTGTGCGGGTGAGTGACGAGTTGTTTGGATTGTTGGAAGTTTGCCGCGAGTACAGCCGGCAAAGCCAGGGGACATTTGATATTACGGTTGGTCCGTTGATGAAGATCTGGGGGTTTTATAGAGGTTCCGGAAGGCTGCCGCACCGCGCCGAGATTCGTGGTGTCTTCGGCCGGGTTGGGTTCGACAAAGTAGTTCTCAACAGCGCCGGCAAGACGGTCAGCTTCGCCAGGGACGGAATGGAACTCGATCCGGGCGGAATCGGTAAGGGTTACGCCGTGGATCGTATGGTGGATATCTTGAAAAAGGGGCTCGTCCATTCGGCATTGGTGTCGGCGGGAAACAGCAGTATTTTCGCCCTGGGGTCCCCGCCCGAAGAGGAGGGCTGGCGGGTTTCGATCCGCGATCCCAGAGATGCCGCAAGGGCGATGGAGGAAGTGGTTCTCAAGAACGCATCGATGTCGACTTCGGGGACATCGGAGAAGTTCTTTCGAGCTCAAGGGCGCCTTTACAGCCACATCATGAATCCCAGAACTGGATACCCGGCTCAGGGGACGTTGTCGGTGAGCGTAATCGCGCCGCGCACCTTGGATAGCGAGGCGTGGACAAAGCCGGTATTCATCATGGGGCGTAAGTGGACGGAAAAACATTTGCCGAACAACCCGCATTTTAAGGGTTACCGTTTCTTTATTTGTGAAGACAAACAAGGTGGATCACAACAGCCATGCGCGTGGCTCCAATGAATAGTCGATTTCTCGATGCCTGCCGGCGCCGTCCCACGGACGTACGCCCGGTTTGGTTTATGCGGCAGGCTGGCCGCTACATGAAGCAGTACCGCGAGATTCGGGCCAGCCACAGCATCCTCCAGATCTGCAAGCGCGCCGACCTGGCGGCGGCCGTCACCTTGATGCCCGTCGAAATGCTGGACGTGGATGCGGCAATCATCTTCGCGGACCTTTTGCTGCCGGTCGAGCCTATGGGTTTGAAACTGGATTTTGTCTCCGGTGAAGGGCCGGTGATCGACAACCCCATTCGCACGTCGCAGGATGTCGATACGCTGTCCATCTCCAATACGGATGAGCTGGCCTATGTAGGCGAATCGATCCAGATGGTGCTGCGCGCCCTCGGCGGGAAAGTCCCGGTGATCGGGTTTGTGGGAGCGCCTTTTACGCTGGCCAGTTACATGATTGAAGGCGGGCCTTCGCGAACCTTCATTCGAACCAAGCAGATGATGTACCGCGACGAGGTCTTGTGGCGCCGGCTGATGGGTAAGCTGGTCGATGTGCTGGGCCCGTTCGCCCTCATGCAGGTTGGCGCCGGCGCTCGCGCCATCCAGGTCTTCGATAGCTGGGTGGGTGCGCTCGGTCCGGACGATTACGTTCGCTACGTGGCGCCCTATTCCCGTGCGTTGATCGAACGGATTCGTTCAGCCAGCGTCCCGGTAATCCACTTCGGCACCGGAGCGGCGGGTTTCTTCAAGGAGCTGCACGCGGCCGGCGGCGATGTAATGGGAGTGGACTGGCGGATCAACATCGATCAGGCCTGGATGGACATCAGCTACCGCTCCGCCATCCAGGGCAATATGGATCCCGCCCTTTTGTTCGCGCCGCTTGCGGAATTGAAAGCGCGCGTGCACGAGCTGCTGAAGCGCACCGGAACGCGGCCAGGGCACATCTTCAATCTGGGGCACGGCATCATGCCGGAAACGCCCGTCGAGAACGTCCGGGCCGTGGTCGAGATTGTACGCGACTATAAGCCGTGATCGTCATCGCCGGCGGCGGCATTTCCGGTCTTTCCGCCGCGTGGCATCTGGCCCGCCACGGACATTGCTGCACACTGATTGAGAGCAGCCCGCGGCTGGGCGGCGTCATCGGTACAGCCCGCTGGGAAGGGTGCATCCTCGAAGCAGGCCCGGACAGCTTTCTGGCCGCCAAGCCGGAGGCGCTCGAACTGGTGCGCGAGCTCGGTCTGGAATCCGAGCTGATCTGCTCCAACGATCATCTCCGGCTCACCTCGATCTGGAAGGACAACCGGCTCACGCCTCTTCCGGACGGACTGGCGATGATGATGATCCCGACACGTGTGGCTCCCATGATCGCTACTCCTTTGCTTGGCTGGAGAACCAAGCTGCGCATGGGGCTGGAGTATTTTCGGCGTCCTTCCGGAGTACGGCCGGATCGCTCGGCCGCCGCATTTCTGGAAGATCATTACGGCGGCGAAGCCGTGGACTTTCTCGCCGAGCCCCTGCTCTCGGGCGTCTATGGCGGCGACGTCCGCTCTCTGAGCGCGGATAGCGTCCTCGGCCGGCTTGTGGAAATCGAGCGCGCCAGCGGGAGTTTGACACGGGGTCTGCTCAACGCGCGCAACAGCGCCCCGCCGCCCGGGCCTTTGTTTCAAACCCTCAAATCGGGACTCGGACGTCTGGTGGAAACGCTCATCGATCGCCTGGGGGACCGCATGCGTGTGATTCACGCGCCGGTCCAGGCCATCGAGCCCGCCCCGGCCGGCTGGCGTGTCCGCGCCGGCGCCGGATGGATGGACGCATCCCGGCTGATCCTGGCGGCTCCCGCTTATTCGGCCGCATCGCTCCTCCGGCCTCACGATGCGGAACTGGCGCGGCTGCTTGAGACGGTTGACTATTCCTCTTCCATTACCGTAGCGCTGGTGTACAGGCCCGGCCGGATTGTGAAGGAACTGAAAGGGTTCGGTTTTCTGGTTCCCCGGAAAACGCGGCGCAAACTGCTGGCCTGCACCTTCGTTCACAACAAATTCCCGCACCCCGCCCCTCCGGGATTTAGCGTGCTGCGATGTTTTCTCGGTGGAGCGGGCAGCCAGCGCATCCTGGAAGAATCCGATGAGGACCTGCTGGCGGCGGTTATTCAGGAATTGGGCTCGATCGCCGGCGTAACACAGACGCCCGATCATTGGCGCATCCACCGCTGGCCGCGGGCGATGCCGCAATACACGGTCGGCCATGGCTGGCGCTGCGCGCGAATCAAGCAGCGGGTGGCGGCGTTGCCGAACCTGTCGCTGGCAGGAAACGCCTATTACGGAATCGGCATTCCGGATTGCATCCGGGGCGGGAGACTGGCCGCCGGAAGCGCCCTGGCCGCTTCAGGCGTTCCACTCAGACCGTAAAGTCTAAACGCCCTACAAACGATAGAGCGGATGTGGGAATGGCAGCCGAAAAATCGCCTGTGCTGGCCGACGCCGCCGACGTGTTGAGTGACCAGCTCCGCTCACATCTGAAGCGTTTGGCAAAACTGCTCTCCCCGCAAAGGAAGAGCCTTGAGCGTCGATTTCTGGCCAGTCTCAAGTCGATGGCGCTTGATCCCCGCGAGCAGACGGCGCTGCTGGCGATCACGCCCGGAGCGGTGATGAATGCCCTCGACGGGGAGCAGTCTCCCGGGGCCTTCCTCGAGCACGTCGAGTATCATGGCCGCCGGCTGGCGAAACTGAATCTGCCGCCGAACCAGATTATTGCGGCCTTGGAAGAATACGACCGTCTGTTGGCCCCGCTGCTGCGTCCGCTAAACCCGGAAGAGCGGGCCAATCTGCAATGGGTCCGCGAGCAGCTCCATTTTTGTGTCATCCTGACGCTCAACAACGCTTATTATCAGGTGCGGGAGACAGAGACTCAGGCCTTCTACGAACTCTTCCGCGTGGAGCTTGAATCGCGCTGTCTGGACGAGCTGATGAAGCGCTTCCTCGACACCCTGGCGCGTTTCTGCCGGGCCGATGCCGCCCATCTTTTCCTGATCGAGCCGTCGAGCGGGTTGTGGCAGCACAGAGCGAGTGTCGGGACCATGAAATCGCAGCGTTTGGACCAGGGGATCATTCCGGCGGACGCCATCCTGCGGCGTCTCAAGTCCCCTCAAAACTGGTCCTGGCCCCGCGGCGCCGCCAATCCGGGCCCGCTGCTGGATCCGGCCTGGGCGCGGCGATTTGAGTCCTGCTGGTCCGTACCTTTAACGGAAGGTCGAAACGCGTCCGGAGCGATGCAGTTCTTGTTCCGCAAGCGGTATGATTGGCTTCCCCGGGAGCAGGAATTGCTGGCGGCCGCGGCCGAGCGCTGCCTGATGGCCGCCGAAAAAGCCCGGCTGGTCGAGGACCTGGCCAGACAAAAGGACCATGTGAAGGCGCTCGCCGAACACATGCTGCATGTCGAGGAGGCCGAACGCCGCCGCATTAGCCGTGAGCTGCACGATGAAGCCGGCCAGTCGCTTCTGTGCGTGCGTCTGCAACTGGAAATGATGGAGCAGTCGCTGCCCCTCGATCACCCCATGCGTCTCCGCCTCAACGAAGTGCGGGACGTAACCGAACACACCATATTGGAGATCCGGCGTCTGATTGCCGCCCTGAGTCCGGCTGTGCTCGAACAGCTAGGTCTGGGAGCCGCCCTCCGCCAACTGGTCAGCCGGCTGCGGCGCGTGCATACGGCCAAGGTGAAACTCCGGCTTTCTCAGCTCCAGCAGCTCCCAAAACGGCTGGAAACTATTGTTTACAGATTGGTTCAGGAGTGTTGTAACAACATTGCCAAGCATTCGGCAGCTTCCCGTGTAAACATTTCCGCGGCAACTGCCGATGGTCTACTCAGATTGCAGGTTGATGATGATGGAGTTGGTTTCGACGTCGAGGCGGCTCTTGAGAAACGGAATTCATTTGGGTTGTCTGGTATTCGCGAGCGCGTAGCCCTGATGGGGGGTAAATTCCGGTTGGAGAGCTGGCCGAAAACTTTGGAGCCTAACCGGAGTGCGCCGAAAGCCGCTGCAAGCAAGAAGAAACGAACACGGCCGCTTAGAGGGACCAAGATTCTGATCGAGTTGCCGATAACGAAAAGGACGTCAGTGCCGTAGCCGGAAATCTAGAAACGTCGGACAAAACGATATGGCGAAAATTCGAATTATGTTGGCGGATGATCACACCTTATTCCGCCAGGGAATCCGGACACTCATAGCCGCTGAACCTGACATGGAAGTCGTCGGCGAAGCTCCAAACGGAGGGGATGCCGTCGACAAAGCCTCCCAGGTGCGACCGGATGTCGTCCTTATGGATATCAATATGCCAGGCCTTAGTAGCTTTGAGGCAACGCGGCAGATCAAGAAAAACCGCCCCGAAACCAAAGTCCTCATCTTGACCATGTTCGATGACGAGGATTATCTCGTCGAAGGCATGGAGGTTGGATCCAATGGTTATGTCCTCAAGGACTCCCCTTCGGCCCAACTCGTCGCCGCCATCCGCGACGTGGCCCGTGGCGGCAGCTATCTCAGCCCGCGCATGCTCTCCCAGCTTGTCGATGATTTCCGCTCGCGCATCAAATCCGCCACCCGGCTGCCTCGCTTTGCCACCCTCACCGCTCGCGAACGCGAAGTTCTCAAAATGCTCGCCGAAGGCAATTCCGTTAAGGAAATCGCCTGCGACCTCAACTTGAGCGTGAAAACCGTCGAAGCGCATAAGTTCAACCTCATGCGCAAGCTCGACATTCATAACAAAGCGCAACTGGTTCAGTACGCCATTCAAAAGAAGATCATCAAGATCCCGAATCTGGTTTGATTCGCCCGGCTGCCCTTCATGGGGCTTGTTCCGAGATCGCATAGAGCGCCGTCGCCGTGCGTAACAACATCTGGCCTCCGCTGATGGCCGGAGTCGCATAAATCTCCTCGCCGAAATCATGCACCGCCAGCACTTCCCATTCCGCTGACGCCTTGACCACCACCACCTTGCCTTGCTCGCTCGCCACGTACACTCTTCCCGCCGCCGCTACCGGTGATGCATAGTAGCCTTCCAGCGCCCCTGCCAGCCGGCCCTGCCTGTAAACCTCCCCGGTCGCCGGGTTGACCGTAGTGAAAATACCGCCCGTGCGCACCAGAAACAGTACGTTCTGATAAAGCAAAGGGCTGGGAACGTCGGGAATGGATTTGTCGAATCTCCACAATACATGGCTGGACGTGATGTCGCCGCGCCCGCCCAGCCGGATCGCCATCAGATTGTTGCGCGCCGCGCGCCGGGCTCGGTAAAAGCTCCAGTCGCGGGCGTTCATCGCTCCGTCTTTGTCCAGATCGATCGCATTCCAACTCCCGCTATGCCGCAGTTCGGTGGGGATCTCTTCCGGCGAAAGTTTCCCGTCGTTGTTCCGGTCGGCCAGCTTCAGCACTTCTTCAAACGGTGGAAGCTGACTCTGCTGGCCGGGGTCGCCGCCCGGGGCCCAGCCATTAAAGTACAACACGCCGTTCCGGATCACGGGCGCTGACTTGGGTTGCCATGTCAGCCCGCCAAGCGACCAGATTCTTTCCCCCGATTGGGCTGAGTAGCTCACCATCTGATAGGCGCCGGGAAGAATGATCTGCGCCGGGCCCTCGTCCGGGACATAGACAGCGGGTGTGGAGAAGCCGTGTGGAAATTCCGGGCGCGCCGCGCGCCAAACGGTCTTGCCGGTGTCTTTGTTCACCGCCAGCAGGAATCCGCCAGTGTCCTGATCGCAGGCCAGAATCAGCGATCCGCCCGCCAGAACGGGGCTGGCCGCCATGCCGTGTAAATTCGAGAATGGCCCCAACGGCAACTGCCATCGAAGCGTGCCCGCCAGCGTATAGGACAGGAGGCCGAAGTCGCTGAAGAACACGAAAAGATTTTCTCCGTCAGTGACCGGAGTCGGCGCCGCGGCGTGATTCAGCTTGTGACGATTCTCGTTGCGTTCCTGCCGCACACTCCGCCGCCACAGGATGGCGCCCGTGTTGCGGTCCAGGCACAGCGTTTCGAGTTTCTCCCCTTCCGCGCCCGTCAGGCAAACCCGATTGCCGGTAACCACGGGCGAAGATTTGCCGGCAGGCAGCGGCGTTTTCCACGCCACGTTCTTGTGTGGTGAAAACTCGAGCGGCAACCGGCTCTCGTCGGAGATTCCAGCCGCCGCCGGCCCACGGAACTGCGGCCAATCCGCGGCCCACAACGCGCTGTACGACAAACAGTGGATGAAGGTGAAAAGGGCAGGGGTTAACACGTCCCCTTATCCTATCGCGGTTGGCGGCGCTTAGAAAATGCGCTCCTGCCTCTTCAACGTCCCGAAGGAGCCGATGTTGGCTACGGCAAATGCGATACGGAATTGGTTCTCGTTTCTCGTGCCGAAGCTGAACCGCCGGTACTGCGCGCTCAACCCGCAGCAGTCCAGATTATAGGTCACCTGCGTCGTGGCGAATTGCATCACACCCTGGCGAAAGTCGTAGAAAGCGCTGAAAGCCGCGTTCCAGCCTCTGCGGTTGTCGTTGCCGATACCGAACAGCCCTCGAAACTGATTATAAGGAGGAGAAAGATGCGGCACGCTGCGCACGTAAGCATGTCCCAGCGACAGCAGGTAGTTGGATAGCCGCGCATCGGCGGTAATCGTCGAGTTGATGAATCGTCGAAAGCGCGGATCGTAATCGGCCCTCCATTCCACCCCCATGTTATTGACAGGAGCCACGCGCATGGCGGAAACGATCGGAGAATACCGCCTTGGGCCGTCGAGAAAGGAATACCCGCTCAATTGAACGGAAGTGTTCAGAACATTCCGCTCCCCTTCGGTGAGCGCATCCCCGAACGTCCTGTTGAAGTAGCGGCGGTGCCAGAACTGCCAACTGAAAACCTCCCACACCTGCCCGTTGGCCTTTTTGGCGAAGAACCGGTTTGCCAGCGAGACTTCCGCTTCCCGGGTATTGCTCAGCAGCTCGGTTTCATCAAAGCGAATCAGGCTCTTGAAATCGCCGATCCCGCTGACGTGGCGAAACCCGGCTCTAGGTTCGATCACGTGTTTGAGCTTCGTGCCGAGCCAGCCGGGAGCGTCATAGATCCTGGCGAGCGATGGGATCACCAGGTCAACCGCCAACTCGCGCGCGTGACGGCGAACATTCCGGCCCAGAATTGTTCTCTCCAACGCATCGAAGCTTGAGGCGGCGTAGGTTTCCCGCACCGAGTAGGATGGAATCGCGCTGAAATCCTTCCATCGCAGGGCCGTCATGATCCGCGGCTCCAGGTCGATGCGCTGCACAAAGGCGCGCGTCTGGAACAAAGGCTGGTTGCGGCGCAGCAACCCCGCGGTCGACTCGAGCGAAACCCAGACCGGCAGCACCCGCTCGGAAATCTTGCGGTCGCGGCTGATAAACTCCATCTGCGGGAGTTTCCGGATCGAGATCTTGTCCCCTTCCTGCGGACTCTGGAAATTCTCCTTCCGCGCAAAAACGATGTTCAGTCCGTAGGAGGACCAGTGCCGCGAGACGTTTCCGGTCGATTGTACTTCCGAAAAAATCGCCTCGTTGAATGTTTCCGTAAATGCCTGCCGGAAGGTGAACGAGGAGAGATAGTTCGCTGCGCCACTCGCCTTGAACCCCAGGGGCAGATCCGCTTTCCCGTCGCCGGAAAGCAGAAACCCGCCCTCTTTGCGCCGCGTGCCGTCGGTGAGCAGTAGACCGCGGTCGTTGACGCCATAAAGATAAAAATTGAATTCCGACGTCTGGTCCGGCTTGCCTCGAAAATCCACCGTGTGAGCGAAACCGCGTTGGGTGAATAGTTGTGACCGGTACGCGGCGTCATAGCTACGGTTGATAGCCCAGTAGTAGCCGGCCCCGACCATCTTTCCCCGGCGCGAGCTGTTTCCGATATTAGGCGTGAGGAAGCCGCTTTTTCTCGGCTGTTCCTGCAGCGACTTGTAGAATACCGGCGAATAAAGCAGCGGGAACCGCCGCACGCGAAACCACGCCTTATAGGCCACCGCGCGATCATTGAGGATGATGTCGAACTTTGGGGCTCGAAGCGTCCAGATCGGTTTCGGCAGCCGGCAGTTTGTGATGAACCCCTGGTGAAGAATGTAGCGATCTTTGAATCTTTCTGCCCATCTCCCCTGGAACACGAAGGGGTTGGTTGTAGTGAGAACGCCGGGGCGGGGATCGATCTTGGCCGGGGTCGTTCCGATCAGTTCGTAAAACCGGCCGGTTTCCTCGACAACGTTATATTCGACGCGGTCCGCCCAAAGTTCCTCGTTCCCGGTGAAGTGGCGAAAGTAGACTTTGCCGCGCGCTTCCGCTTCGCCTGTATTCTCATCGTAGTCGATCTCCTCGGCCTCAATCAGCGAGTCGGAGGTCTCGATGCTTGCTTTGCCGCGCAGTTTTCGCATGCTTCCTTCCACGGTTTGCGTCACTGCTCGAACCAACACTTCGTTCTGTGCAGGCGCGCCTGGCCGCCGGGCGGGGACCGCCGCGGCAGGGGCTTGTGGCAACAAAGTTGCTTGGGAGGGCTGCGGGAGGCCCGGCAAAACTGGACCCGCCGTTTGGCTCGAAACACTAGGGGGGAGAAAAAACAATGAGTTACAAGCCAAAAGTAAGTGACAAACGGAACGAATTATGGTACTAAAGTTAAGGAGGAGATGGCAGGATCGGCATCCGGGTTTCAATTCGAAACCCTAGCATGTAGTTCCTGACTGTGGCAAGCCGGAGCACCCGGCTGCACATAAATGATTGAAATCATGGAATGCCGCTACTGTGGCGCCAGCATTGAACGAGAGGATCATCGTTGTCCGAAATGTGGCCGGCGGCTGATTGTTCCGCCCGCAAGACCGGAAGCAGCGCCACCGCGCTCACGCCAATCGACGGCTCCGGTTCTGAAGGTGGAGCCACGGCCCAGGCCGGAACGCTTTGGGAACGCGCCGCCCGCCGAGCCGCGCCAGGCAAACCTGTTTTCTAATGATCGCGAGCCCTTGCGTGTTGTCGCAGTGGGCCGGCCGGCTCGCCAGAGTCCTCCGCCCAAACCGCCGCCGGGGAAATCCAGCCGCCAGGACGCCCCCGGACCGCAACAGCATCTGACATTTCCGGTAACGCCCAGGCCAAACGAATCGGCCGGTGGGCTTTCCATGCAATCGCGACTTTATAGCAACGCGCCGGTGGCAGGCGCCATGCACCGAATCGTCGCTTTCGCTCTGGACGCCAGCTTCATGATGATCGGCTACGGGATCTTTCTGATCGTTTTCCACTTCGCCGGCGGAAAGATTGTGCAGAACGCCGCCACGCTTCCTTTTTACGGAGCCGCCGCCGTGGTTTTGTTGCTTCTCTACCGCGGTTTGTGGTGTCTGGGCAACACAGACAGCATTGGGATGCGCTGGAGCGGCTTGCGCCTGGTCACTTTCGGCGGAATCGAGCCAGATCGTTCCCAGCGGATTCAAAGGCTGTTTGCTTCACTGATCAGCACCATGCCTGCCGGGTTGGGACTGATCTGGGCACTGGTGGATGAGGAAAAGCTCACCTGGCACGACCATATTACGAGGACCTTCCCCACTCCGCGCCGCGACCGGACCAGGCATGTAACGCGCTGACTTCGGCCGTCGAAACTAATTCGTTCTTAAACCATGTCGATACGATTTGACGCTTCCAATCTGCTTGCCGAAATGGTGGGTGAGGAGCACGGACTGACACCCGCCGAGATCCGGAAGGCGCAGCCTGGCGCCCACGACGCTCTGTCGCAATTTCATGCAGCCGTCAAGGCCGGCGACTACGGGTTCCCGCATCTCCCCTTCGACCGGAATCTGATCCGCGAGATTCTAGCCTATGCCGCCAGCGTGCGGGGTAGCTACGATACGGTATGCCTGGTCGGGATCGGAGGCAGCGCGCTGGGCGCATGGGCGCTCGATTGCGCACTGCGAGGACCGCATCCCGTTCAGAAAGCCTTCTCGCCCGCCAATCCGCGCCTGGTGATTCTCGATAATGTCGATCCGTCGTTCCTCCTCTCCGCCATTGAATCGATGCGGCCGAAGAAGACGCTGGTTGTAGTGGCGGCCAAGTCCGGCGCCACCGCGGAGACCGTCGCCGCCTTCCTCATCGTCAAGCAATGGCTGGAAGCTGCGCTTGGCTCGAAGGCTTCGCGCCGCATCGTGGCGATTACCTCCCAATCGCGCGGAGATTTGAAGAAACTGGCGGTGGCCGAAGGTTATCGCACGTTCCATTTGCCGGAGAACGTTGGCGGCAGGTTCAGTGTGTTGTCGGCGATCGGGTTGGCGCCCGCTGCGCTGGTTGGGATGGACATCCGCCGGATTGCCAAGGGGGCGGCCGCGATGACGTCCGCCTGCTGGAAACAGGATCTCGAGGTCAATCTGGCGCTTCAGGCCGCACTGTTACATCATCTGATCTGGACCCGCCGCTCAAAACCGGTCCAGGTCGCGTTTCCCTACTCGAACCGGCTGTGGGGTATCGCGTTCTGGTTCCGGCAGCTTTGGGCGGAATCGCTCGGCAAGGCGCGCAACCGCAAGGGGGAGACGGTGCACGCCGGGCAGACCCCGGTTGCCGCGCTGGGAACCACCGACCAGCATTCCCAGGTCCAACTCTACATGGAAGGGCCCAACGATAAAGTCTTCACCTTTTGGGGCGTTGGGACTTTCCCCAACCCGGGTCCCATCCCGAAAACCAAAACGGGAATGGCAGCCTTTGATTACCTGGGCGGACGCACCCTGGCCAAACTCATCCATGCCGAGCGCGTCTCCACCGAAGCTGCGCTTACGGCGAACCAGCGTCCCAACTGCACTTTCCTTCTGGATCGCGTTGACGCCGTTCATGTAGGGGCGTTTCTGCAACTGATGGAATTCGAAACCGCTTTCATGGGCGAGATGCTCGATGTAAACGCTTTCGACCAGGAAGGCGTGGAACTGGGCAAAAAATACACCTTCGGCCTGATGGGGCGCAAGGGGTTCGAGGAGTTTTCAGCGCAGTTCCGCTCTTACGAAGCGCGCCGGAAAGCCTTGAAGGGTTCCGTCACATCGTAACAACCTGGACAGTGAAACGCTCCGGCGGCAGATCGCTCACCGGCGAAGGATTCCTGCTGGCCCAGGTCTGATAAGCGGTGCTTCCCACCGTGTCATTCAGGTAGAACAGAAACTGGTTGGAAAAACAGCCGATCGGCGGAGGCTGGCGGAACGTGAGCCGGAGGCCGACCGCCTTCTCCAGGTTCACATCTTCGTGAGGGACTGCCTTATCTTCGAGAAGCTGCACGAAGCTGGAGCGTCCGGCGTGGGGCCACAGGTCGCCGCGCAGCAGGTGCCGTAATTCCTGCCTGCTTTCAAAGGTGATTTCGCATTGGCGAATCCATTCGATGATGTCATCACCCCAGCGCCAGTGCAGAAGCAGGCCCTTGTAGTGCTCGACCAGATTAATGGCCAGATCGAGCTTGCGCCGGTCGAGAGCAAGCATCTCCTCGTCGATAGCTGCCTCGGCCAGCATGTCTTCGCTTTCCACGATCTCGGCGGCCATGTCCACGATCTTGTCGAGCCGCTTGAAATGATAAGCGTGGTGAACCAGCAGCGGGGGCAGTTCGTGCAACCGATCCCCGGGAATCTCAACGAACCTCCGATCGCCGATGATTTCCATAGGCCCCCCGTGCTAAGCCCTCTCTTCTACCATCGTCCAGAACTTGCGCTTTCTGTAACCCATCTCAAGCGCTAATTATACGGACGCATCGGCTGGCAGACAAGTTTCCCGAGTGCCAGTCGCTTCACGCGGTTGATCGCTGGTACTGAACGGAAGGCGTTAGGCCGGCGCCGAGAAAGGATGACGGATTCTAAGACCCGGGAAGCGGGAAAAATCGCGATCCTCGGTCCATAATTCCTTCACGCCGTGCTCCACCAGAATCGCGGTGATGTGCGCGTCATGGATCAGGTTCCCCGTCGCGGAAGAGTCCGTGATTGCCGTTCTCATCTGGACTGGATGTGATGGCCCCTCGCCAAGCAGCACAAGCGATGGCGATTCGAATAGAGAGGCCAAGTCTTCGAGTGCAATTCTAACATCGGTCGGTGGATCGAATACGCGGGGATGCGTAACCACTCGCAGGAACTCGTAAATCACCGGCCATGCCAGCGCCCACGGACGCTCCCCGGTTGCCAGCTCTTCCAACAGCTTCCTGGCGCGATGATGATGGGGCGCCTCGAGACGCCGCGCGTAAACCAGAATGTTTGTGTCCAGCGCAATCACCGGCGGCCTTCCATCAAATCGAACAAAACATCGCGATCATCCAGTTTTACGCCAGGTTGCAACCGTCCGGACTCGGTGCGCCAGCGAAGCCGGTAGGTTTTGCCGCGGCGCAAACCGCCTGCCAGATAGAGCCTGAGCGCCGTTTCCACCAGTTCGCGCAGCGGCGTACCATCTTGGGCGGCACGCTTCTTGGCCTGCTTAAAAAGCTCGTCATTGATGTCCAGAGTGGTGCGGATACATAAAAGCATAACATAGGAAATGTTTTTATGCTACTCGAATCCAGGTCACGGTTTACGGTCACGGTGAAGTCACGTCCGGGTCATTAGCCGAGCGCATCCGGCGCAGTAGAATATAAGGCCGGACGGTTTCGTACAGCTCAAGCCATAGAGGAGGATGGAATGCCGAAATTCATCATTGAACGCGAGTTGCCAGGAGCATCGCGTTTATCGGAAGCGGAGATTCGCGAAGCTTCCCTGAGGTCTCTGCAGGCACTAAGGGAACTGGGTCCGGAGATTCAGTGGATACATAGTTTTGTTACGGACGACAAGATCTACTGTATCTATTTCTCTTCCGATGAGTCGCTGATCCACGAGCATGGCCGGTTGGCGGGAGTTCCCGTGAGCAGGGTCGAAGCGGTGCGGCGTTTAGTGGATCCCGCAAACTATCAATAGCGCGGACCAGAATCAGGGCTCCAGAGCATAACGAATAGCCCGATCAAGGGGCATGTTCCAGCCGGCGGTCCAAGCTGCGTTAGCTTCGCCGGGATCCTGGTCGAGATAGGCGGCAGCCATGTCCCGCTCCAAGGCCGAGTGCTCGTCAACACGCGCCGGGGCGCCGATACTATGACGAAGGAAGGCGGCAGCGCCGCTCAACGTACCCTCAGGTAATCCCGCTCAAGTACTGACAGGCGGGCGAACCCCTCCAGTACTTTGGCGATACCTCGCTTGTGGTCCAATTGGGCGAACATCTCCAGCGCCATCCGGAATGACGCAGTGGCCCCTTCAGTATCGCCACCTTCGCAGCAGAGGTGGCCGAGATCGAGACGTGACCGGGCCATCCCCCATCGATCTTCCAACCCTTCAAAAATATCCGCCCCTTCCTCATACAACTGGCGGGCCTGCTGCGGATCGCCCCGTTCGCGCGCGATGTCGCCGAGATGATTGAGAGACCAGGCCACGAAGGTGTTCGCCTCAAGCCGCCTGAATAAGGCGAGGGATTTCTCGATCAGCGAGGCGGCTAACTCGTAATCACCCTGCGCCCTGACAACCTGAGCCAGATTGCTTTGGGCGCCGGCTATTTCCATTTCGCTGCCAATGCGTTCGCAGACGGACAGACTATGCTCGAACCAGGACCGCGCGGCGCCGAGATCGCCGTCCATTCGGCGGTTCACGCCTAGTGAATTGAGACTACAGGCAATCCCACGATCATCTGCTAGAGTGCGATAAATATTCAGGGCTTCGCTGTGCCAATGGGAAGAGGAATCCAGGTCATTCATCTCGGTCATGAGTGATGCGGCATACTCGATTACCATCGCCCTCAGCTTGGTTTTCCCTTGAGCGTTCTTCAGGTTCAGAATCGAAAGCAGGCGAGCCCGTCCTTCGGCTAAATACTCTCTCCGTTCCCAGTAATGGTAAAGACCGTATCCGAGCCGCAGCGCCCATTCCCCATGGTCGTACTCCAGCAGCCAGTCGAGGGCTGCGCGAAAATTGTCGTGCTCGGAGTCACAAAGCGCTAGCCAGTTCTCTCTGCCTTGGACGGTCATGCTTTGGGCTCCCTCTTCCGCCAGCACGAGGCAGTAGGCGCCAAGCGCACGTCTTGTAATCTCCATCTCCCCGCAGGCCGCCAGTTGCTGGAATCCAAACTCCCGAATCGTTTCCAACATTTGAAAACGTGACTCGCCATTGTCCTGACTTGTTTGAGCGAGCAGGCTTTTGTTCACAAGAGAGTCCAGTCCATCAAGCGGCGAAATATCCAAATCACGCTGGACGTTACAAACGGCTTCGACACTTTCCAGCGTGCATCCGCCGGCGAAGACGGAAAGCCGCCGGAAAAGCTTTTGCTCTGGCGGGTTCAGCAAGGCGTGGCTCCACTCGATCGTGCGGCGAAGAGTGCGCTGTCTGTCTGGAAGGTCGAGCGTGGAGCCGGTCAGTAGATCGAACCCAATCCGAAGGCGATCGAGCAGCGCTTTCGGAGAGAGCATCTTGATTCGGGCTGCAGCCAGTTCCAGAGCCAGCGGCAAGCCATCCACCCGTGAGCAGATCTCCGCTACCACCTTGGCATTATTCTCAGTGAGGGCGAAATCGAGTTTGACCGCCCTGGCGCGCTGGACGAATAAAGCCACGGCGGAGTTTTCGGAAAGGGCGGCAAGGGGCGGAAGACGGTTCAAATCCGGGGTTTGCAGTGGCGGTACAAAGTATAGTTGCTCCCCATAGAGATGGAGAACCGCTCTGCTGGTCACCAAGACTTTCAGCCAGGCGCATCCGGCCAGCAATTCGGCAATAAGCGTCGCGGCAGGCAATAGATGCTCGAAATTGTCCAGCACCAGCAAAGCCTTGGCGCGCAGGTGCAGCCGCAGGTATTCCGGCATCGCTTCGGACAAAGGTTTGCCGCCAGTGGATTTCAAGCCTAGCGCCTGCGCGATCAGGGGAGCAACGTCTTCGGGGTTCGTGATAGAAGCCAGGGCAACGAAAAAAACACCCGCCGGAAAATGTTCGCTCATTCGCGCGGCAACCTCCAGGCCAAGTCTGGTTTTTCCGCTACCACCCGCGCCAGCCAGCGTGAGCAACCGAACGTTTTCTCGCAAGAGCATCTCTGTTGTGACGTTCAACTCTTTTTCACGGCCAATCAATGAAGTGCGTGGAGCCGGTAAGGGCTTGTGGCCGGGGCCCGGTCCAAAACCGCGAATGAGATCCTCACCTGTTATAGGGTGGAACACAGGCTCGGACCTCGTCCGGGAATCAACGGCATACTGGCCGGTCGGGATACCGATAAGGATCGGGTCAAGGCGGCCTTCCGACCGGTAGTATTCCTCCACTTTCTGGCGCAGCCGCCGCGCCTGTACCCGGACGATCGTATCGGAAGCGGGATCGAAGGCCGGTCCCCGGTCGAAGACTTCGACTCCTAAGACATACTCCTTCAAGTTGGCTGCATCTCCCGCCAGTGTTTGTTCCGCCAGATAACGCAAAAGCCTGCGCAGGCTGGGGGCATTGGACAGGGCCCTGCTTTCCAGAATCTTGTTGAGCTGGACCCTAACAGAATCGGGAGTCAGGGCCCGAGACAGGCGTCTGGCGTCCCCAGATCGAAGTCCAGCCGGCCCAGGCACTTGAGTCTACCTACGGCCATGATACACCCGGCCTGGAAGAACGGCATTAACCGTGAAGTCACCTCCCGGTCACTTGGTAATTTCCCCTGGCCGGAGAAAAATCGGTAATTGCGTTATTTCAAACAGAGGTGAACCCATGGCTGTTGTCAATCTTCGCAAATCCATCCTGATGGTTGTGGCGATGCTAGTGGGGCTGACGTGCCTGTATGCCGCTTCCAACCAGCACACAAAAGCGTTCAAGTTCTTTCCGTTCTTCGGTGGCCCGTTCGATGGAACAACGGTAAATGGCTCCAGCGTGAAACTTACGCGGAGTGCGAATGCCGTTTGGATTCGAGTAAATACGACCCAATTGCCGGCCGGGACTTATACCAACTGGTGGGTAGTCTTCAACAATCCCGCGGCCTGCTCCAGCGGCGCATGTGGGGCAGACGACTTCTTCAACCCACCGGTCGGTGCCTCGGTGTTTTTTGCCACCGGTGGAGTGGTGGGCGGAAACGGGGTCGGTCACTTCGATGCCCATTTGGACGAAAACGAAATCTCGGCTATTCCTGGCCAACACTTGTTTGGGCCAGGACTCACCAACGCAGAAGGCGCCGAGATTCACTACGTAATTCGCTACCATGGCCCCCCGGTCGCGTCAATTTTAAACAAGCAACTCACCACGTTCGCCGGTGGATGCAGCGGGGCGGGCCAGGAAGATCCTGTTCCGGCTGACCGAATCTATCCATGCTATGACCCGCAGGCCGCGGTCATACCGGCCCCGTAACGGTATGTACAGGACCGTATCGGCATTTATTGTCCTCGCGTTCGGGGCGGCATTTGCCCAACTCGGCGTCGAAAAATCCATCCCTCAACACCTGTCGGATGGACAGGAGTTTCAGATTTCGACGGCAGAACTGATTGCGCACGGCAGCGCGCTATTCCGGGCGAGCTGGACCAGTCAGGAAGGCGGAGGCCGGCCGTTGACGAAGGGAACGGGAGCACCCCTGTCGGACATGGGTGCTCCGCTGCTGTTTCCACGTAACTTCAACCGCATATCGGCGCCGGACGCAAACTCCTGCGCCGGGTGCCATTCCATCCCTAGAGCCGGAGGTGGAGGCGATATTGTTGCGAACGTGTTTGTCCTGGGACAACGCTTCGACTTCGCCACCTTCGACCAGGCGGATGCAATTCCGACACGGGGATCGAGAAACGAGACAGGGATCCTCGTGACGCAGCAAACCATCGCCAACGAGCGTCTGACATTGGGTA
>Ga0187893_10003594_pt1 | contig 31080 bp, 29 predicted proteins | sample MA1701074metaG_FD_139574 | JGI IMG/M metagenome (GOLD analysis project Ga0187893, IMG submission 139574) | White microbial mat communities from a basaltic lava cave in the Kipuka Kanohina Cave System on the Island of Hawaii, USA - MA170107-4 metaG ...
CCGCGGTTCTCGACGCGGAAGCCGCAGCCGACATAGAAGCGCAGCGCTCGCACATTGTCCGTGTCGACCGTGGCCTCAACTGCATCGAAGTGCGCCTCGCGGAAGTAGTCGAACATCCCGTGCATCAAGAGCGACGAGATTCGACTGGGCCCGACCCTTCGGCCTCGGAAGTCGGGATGGACCCCGAACGTAAGGAAGTAGCCGGTGCGCGGCAGCACGGGGAAGCCGCCCTGGTTCGCGAGCATCTTCGGGATCGCGACGAGCGCGCGCGGGTTCGCGAGCAGCACGCCGGGCATGAAGCCGCAGAGGAACCAGAAGTGCCGGCGGATCGCGTCGCGCAGCATCGTGTGCGGGAACTTCGTGTAGAGGTTGTAGCCGGCCCACTTCCCCTCGAAGCGGAACAGGTCGCCGGCCGCGAGCCCGTCGGCGACCAGCTTCGGGAAGTAGAAGCGGGTCATGAAGCGGCGCCCGAACTTCACCGGCACGCTCTCGGGCAGCGTGGCCTCGTGCAGGTCGGCGAACGCCTCGAGCTGCGCGGCGTCGCGGGGGTGGAGCCGCACGAGGCCGGTCTCGGGAAGGGACGGCACTAGAACACCGAGTACCCGCCATCCACGCGCAGGGTGTCGCCGGTGTGGAAGCGCGCAGCGTCGGAGGCGAGATAGACGCAGACGCCGGCCAGGTCGTCGGGCGTGCCGAAGCGGCGGGCTGGCGTCCGGTGCACGATGGTGTCGTGGAAGCGCTGCCACTTCATCGCCCGCTTCAGCGGCTCGGTGGCGATCCAGCCCGGCTGCACGGCGTTCACCTGGATGTCGTGGCGCGCGAGCTCGACCGCGAGCGAGCGCACCAGCGCGCCGAGGCCGCCCTTGCTGGCCGCGTAGGCCTCCTGCCTGGGCATGCCGAAGATCTCGCCGATCGAGGAGATCGCGATCAGCCGGCCGCCTCCGCCGCGGGCGACCATGTGGCGCGCGATCTCGCGGAAGGTGAGGAAGACGCCGTCGAGGTCGACCCTCGTGAGCTTCTGCCAGTCGGCGAGGGTCGTCTCCAGGAAGGCCGTGACGGCGCTCCCGCCGGCGTTCGCGACGCCGACGTCGATGCGGCCGAGCGCGGCCACGGTCTGCTCGGCGGCGGCGGCCACCTGGGCCTCGTCGGCGACGTCGCAGGGGAGGGCGAGCGCGCGGACGCCGAGCGCCTCGAGCTCCTTCACCGCTGCCTCGCTCTTGGCCGTATCGCGCGCCCAGATCGCGATCGCGGCGCCGGCCTTCGCGAGCCCACGCGCGATGGCGAGGCCGATTCCGCCGTTCCCGCCCGTCACCACCGCGACGCGGCCGCTGAGGTCGAACACGCGGTCTCCCTTCGCGCTACTCATGAGCGCCGGACGATACAGAAGCCGCAGGAGGGTCTGGGATGGAGGCGTTCGAAGCGCTCGAGACGGCGCGGGCCATGCGCTACCTGAAGCCCGACCCGGTGCCGGAGGCGCTGCTCGCGAAGCTGGTCTGGGGCGCCACGCGCGCGTCGAGCCCCGGCAACTCGCAGGGCTGGGAGTTCGTGGTGGTGCGCGACCGCGCCGCCAAGGAGCGGCTCGGCGCCGCCGTGCGCGAGCGCATGGGCCGCGGCATCCGCGCCATGCCGAGCGAGAGCGACATGCAGCGGCGCATGCTCGCGGGCGCGGCGCACCTGCTCGATCACTTCGCGGACGTGCCGGCCTGGATCGTGATCTGCGGGCGCAAGGTCTATCCGCCGCAGGCCCCGAGCGAGGCGATGGTGTGGTCGACCGTCTACCCGGCCGGGCAGAACCTGATCGTGACGGCGCGCGCGCTCGGCCTCGGCGCCACCTTCACCACCTTCCACCTCGCCGCCGAGCAGGAGTTCCGCGAGGTGCTCGGGATCCCGCCGGAGGTCTACCTCGGCGTGTCGGTGGCGGTCGGCTGGCCCGCCCGCTCGCACGGCCCGGTGAGCCGGAAGCCCGTCGAGGACGTGATCCACTGGGAGCGCTGGTAGGGGCAGGGCGCGGGCTTCTCCCGTCGCGCGACGCGCGCCGGGAGGTGGTACAAAGGCGCCGCGGCCCCATCGGGCCCCCTGAAAGGAGGATCCCTTGCCCCAGCGCATCCGGACCCTGGCGTTCTGTTCGGCGGTGGCCTTCGCCGCGACGGGTTGTGCCTTCGTTGCGTCTCCGGTCGGGAACGGAGTGTTTTACACCGACGTGAAGGGCCCGATCGAGGCAGAGGCGGCGACAGGCGCGACCAAGCAGGGGCGCGCGTGCGCCGCCAACTACGTCGGCGCGGTGGCGCTCGGCGATGCGTCGATCCAGGAGGCGAAGCGCCACGGCGGCATCACGAACGTCTCGGTGGTCGACCACGAGTCCTGGAGCGTGTTCGGGGTCTACTCGCGTTTCTGCACGCTCGTGGTGGGCGAATAGCCGCACACCGCGGCTGCTCTCTCGGGTCGGATCGCGCTCCTCGCGCGGGCCGAGCCGTCGGTCGCCGGAACGAGCAGGGCGCGCGAAGCTCCCCTCGATGAGCGCCCCTCTCGCCGGCGTCCGCGTCGTCGACCTCTCGCGCTTCCTCGCGGGGCCGTTCTGTACGCAGCTCCTCGCCGACTACGGCGCCGACGTCGTTTCGATCGAGTCGCCGCGCGGGCGGGAGCTCGCGGCGCCGGGCGGGCGCGACTCGTACTTCTTCCTCTCCGCGCACCGCGGCAAGCGCTCGCTCGCGCTCGACGTCAAGCAGCCGGCGGGCCGGGCGGTGCTCGCGCGCCTCCTCGCGACGGCCGACGTGCTGGTCGAGAACTTCCGGCCGGGCGTGCTCGCCGCGCTCGGCTTCGCGCCGGCCGAGCTGCTCGCGCGCCACCCGCGCCTCGTCGTCTGCAGCATCTCGGGCTTCGGCGCGACCGGCCCGTACGCGGAGCGGCCCGGCTTCGACCCGATCGCGCAGGCGATGAGCGGGCTCATGAGCCTGACCGGCACCGAGGAGAGTGGCCCGACGCGGGTCGGCATCGCGATCTCGGACCTCCTCGCGGGCATCTTCGCGGCGCACGGCATCCAGCTCGCGCTCCTCGCCCGCGAGAAGACGGGCCGCGGCCAGCTCGTCGACACCTCGCTGCTCGAGGCCACGCTCGGCGTGCTGTCGTGGGGCGCGGGCATGTACTTCGAGAGCGGTCGGAGCCCGGGCGTCGCCGGCCACCACCATCCGCTCACGGCGCCGGCCGGCCGCTTCCGCGCGCGCGACGGCTACCTGATCGTGGCGGCCGCGACCGACGCGATCTTCGACCGCCTCGCGCTCGCGCTCGGCCACGCGGAGTGGGCGGCCGACCCGCGCTTCCAGGACGTGGTGGCGCGGATGAAGAACCGCCCGGCGCTCTTCGCGGCCCTGGAGGAGGCGCTCGCCGCGGAGGACGTGGCCCATTGGGTCGAGAAGCTGAACGCCGCGGGCGTACCGGCCGGCCCCGTGCTCGGGCTCGCGGAAGTCTTCGCCGATCCCCAGGTGCTCGCGCGCGAGATGCTGGTGCGGCTCCCGCATCCCGAGCGCGAGACCTTCCTCACCACCGGCCTCCCCGTGAAGCTCTCGGAGACGCCCGGCGCGATCCGCCGGGCACCGCCTCTCCACGGCGAGCACACGGCCGAGGTGCTCCGCGAGGCGGGCTACGCCGAGGCCGAGATCGCGGCGCTCGCGAAAGACGGCGTGGTCGGGGTGCGCAGCGGGTAGAATCGCCGGACCCCGGAGGACCGATGCCCGGACCGCTCGCTGGCGTTCGCATCGTGGACGTGTCGCAGATCCTCTCCGGCCCCTTCGCCTGCATGATCCTCGCGGACCAGGGCGCCGAGGTCGTGAAGGTGGAGTCGCCCGGCCTCGGCGACCCGATGCGCATCGGCCCCTACCGCCGCGCCGGCCGCGCGAGCTTCTACGTGAACGCGAACCGCGGCAAGCGCGGCATCGTGCTCGACCTCGCGAAGGAGCGCGGCCGCGAGGCGCTGCTCCGCCTCGTCGCGCGCGCCGACGTGTTCGTGCAGAACTGGCGGCCGGGTGCCGCCGAGCGGCTCGGCCTCGGCTACGAGGCGCTCGCCGCGCTCCACCCGGAGCTGATCTACGTCTCGATCAGCGGCTACGGCGACTCGGGCCCGTACCGCGATCGGCGCGTCTACGACCCGATCATCCAGGGCCTCACCGGCCACGTCGGCGTGCAGAAGAACCCCGAGGTGCCGATCCCGGATCTGGTGCGGAACGTGGTGGCCGACAAGGCCTCGGCCTGGACCGCGGCGCAGGCGATCACGGCGGCGCTCTTCGCGCGCGCACGCGGCGCGGGCGGGCAGCACGTCTCGATCCCGATGCTCGACGCCTCGCTCTACTTCTTCTGGCCCGACGGCATGATGAAGCACACCTGGATCGGCGAGAGCGAGTTCCAGGGGCCCACGCTCTACGACCTCTACCGGCTCTGGGAGACCGCGGACGGCTTTCTCATCTACTTCACCGCGACCGACTCGGAGTTCCACGGCCTGTTTCGCGCGCTCGGGCATCCGGAGTGGGTCGCGGACCCACGCTTCGCGACGGTGCCGGCGCGCGCAAAGACCGAGAACCGCGAGGCGCTCGGTGCGCTCGTGCTCGAGGCGATCCGCGGCTGGAAGACGCAGGACCTGATCGAGCGGATGGTCGCGGAGCAGGTGCCGGTCGGCCCCGTCTACACGCTCGAGGAGATGCTCGAGGACCCGCAGCTCCGCCACAACCGCGCGTTCTTCGAAAGCGAGCACCCGGTGGCCGGCCGCATGCGGGAGGCGCGTCCGCCGGCGCGCTTCTCGAAGACGCTCGAGGCGGCGGGCGGCCTCGCGCCCGCACACGGCGAGCACACCGAGGCGGTGCTCGCAGAGCTCGGCTACCCGGCTGCGGAGATCGCCTCGCTTCGCGCGGAGGGCGTGATCCCGTGAGCCCGCTCCCGTGAAGCTCGGCGTCGCGCTCGGCAAGGCGCATCCGGCGTTCCACCTCGACATCGCGCGCGCGGCCGACGCGCTCGGCTTCGAGTCGGTGTGGATGCCCGAGCACCTGATCTTCCCGGTCGAGATGGCGGGCTCGCCGTACCCGGGGCAGGAGCACCCGCCGGTGCCCCCCACCACGCCGGTCTACGACGCGTTCGGCTGGCTCTGCTTCCTGGCCGGGAAGACCGAGCGCATCCGGCTCGGCACGAACGTCTACCTGCTCGGCCTCCGCCATCCCTTCGTCGCGGCGCGCGCGGTGCAGACGCTCGACGTGGTCTCGAACGGGCGCGCCGAGGTCGGAGTCGGCGCGGGCTGGCTCCGAGAGGAGTGGATCGCCGCGGGGCTCGACCCGGCGACGCGCGGGCGCCGCCTCGACGAGGCGCTTTGCGTGGTGAAGCGGCTCTGGAGCGAGCCGGTGATCGAGCATCACGGCGAGTTCTACGACTTCGGCGCCGTCGCCTTCGAGCCGAAGCCGGTGCAGAAGCCGTGGCCCAAGCTCCACGTGGGCGGCGAGTCCGACGCCGCGCTCCGCCGTGCCGCGCGCCACGGCGACGGCTGGTACGGGCTCGGCCACACGCCGGAGTCGGTCGCGCCGCTGCTCGCGCGCCTCCGCGCGCTCCGCGCGCGCGAGGAGCGCGCCGAGGAGCCGTTCGAGGTCACGATCGGCGCGGCGGTCGAGTCCAAGGACGACGTCGCGCGCTTCGCCGCGCTCGGCGTGCACCGGCTCGTGATCACGCCCTGGCAGCGCTCGCGCGAGGCGGTGGACGGCCTCGGGCGCGCGGCCGAGCGGCTCCTCTAGGTCGCGCCCCCACCCGTGATCTTCCGCTTCGGCGACCACGAGCTCGACTCCGGCCGCTACGAGCTGCGGCGCGGCGGCGAGAGCGTCCCGCTCGAGCCGAAGGTGCTCGACCTCCTGATCCACCTCGCGCGCGAGCGGCACCGGCTGGTGACGAAGGAGGAGCTCCTCGCGGAGGTCTGGCCCGGCGTGACCGTCAGCGAGAGCGCGCTCACGCGCGCCGTGAGCCTCGCGCGCGCGGCCGTAGGCGACTCGGCGCAGAGCCCCGCGGTGATCGAGACGGTGAGCGGACGCGGCTACCGCTGGAAGGCGCCGCTCGAGGTCGCGGAGCCCGGGCCGGCCCCCGCCGGGTGCTCGCGGCGCCGGCTTCCGTGGCTCCTCGCCGCGCTCGCGCCCGTCGCGCTGATGGCGCTCGTCTGGCCGCGCCCGCTCGGCTGGCTCTTCGCGCTCACGGGCATGGCGAGCCCGCCCACCGCGCCGCGCCCGACCGCGGAGCCGTCGCTGGTCGTGCTCCCGTTCCTCGACCTCGGCGGCGCCGACGCCCGCCTCCACCTGGCGGACGGCATCACGGAGGATCTGACCACCGCGCTCGCGCGCTCGCCGCTGCTCTTCGTCATCTCGCGGAGCTCGGCCTACGCGTATCAAGGCCGGAGCGTCCCGATCGCGACGATCGGGCGCGAGCTCGGCGTGCGCTATGCGGTCGAGGGGAGCGTCCGGAGCGACGGCGGCCGGCTCGTCGTGACGAGCCACCTGATCGAGACGCAGACCGGGACGCAGGTCTGGGGGGATCGCTTCGACGCGGAGCTCGACGATCTCTTCTCCCTCCAGGGCCGGCTCACGGAGGAGATCGTCGGAGCGCTCGGCGGCTCGCTCGCCGTCGCCGAGCTCGAGCGTCTCCGGCAGCGCCCGACGGAGGACCTCGACGCCTACGAGCTCTACGTGCAGGCGCGGGCCGCGTTCCACACCTATCGCGTCGAGCGGCACGCGCACGCGCGCGCGCTCGTCGAGCGCGCGCTCGCGCTCGACCCCGACTATCCGCTGGCCGTCTCGCTGCTCGCCGCCCTCGAGCTCACGCCGTACCAGCTCGGCTGGGACCTCGACCCGGGCCGCATCGAACGGGCGCGCGTGCTCGCGAGCCGCGCGCTCGCGCTCGACCCGACCTCGCCCGCTCCCCATCTGACGCTCGCGCAGGTCCAGAGCCTCGAGCGGCGCTTCGACCTCGCGGTCGCCGAGGCGGCGCGCGCCGTCGAGCTCGGCCCGAGCTTCGACGTCTGCCACGCGGTGCACGCGCAGACGCTCCTCGCGGCGGGGCGGCCGCTCGAGGCGCTGCGCGCGCTCGACCGCGCGCTCCGGCTGAACCCGCGCCACCCGGCCTCGTACTGGCTCATGGCGGGCCTCATCCAGGGGACGGTCGACCGCCACGAGGAGGCGCTCGAGCTGATCGAGCGCGTGCACGAGGCGAACCCCGACCTGATCCCGGCGCAGCTCGCGCTCGCGTTCCAGTACCACAACGTCTGGCGCCGCCCCGAGCCGCTGCCGGCGCTCGGGCGCGAGGTCCTGCGCGTGAATCCGAGGCTCACCGCGGAGGACGCGGTGCGCGTGTTCCCGTACGCCTACTCGACCCCGGAGCTCCGCGCGAAGTCGCTCGCGGCGTTCCGTGCGGCGGGATTGCCCTAGCTTGCGCAGCCGTACGGCGTGCTTCGCGGTCCTCGTGGCGTTCTCGGCCCTCGGCCTTGTCGGCGTCCTCCACCACGAGCCCTGGCGCGACGAGGTCGAGATCTGGCTGGTCGCGCGCGACAGCGAGAGCGTCGGCGCCCTCCTGCGCAACATGGGGACCCAGGGGCATCCGCTGCTCTGGTACGCCGTGAGCTTCGCGCTCACGCGGCTCACGCACGATCCGCTGGCCATGCAGCTCACGAACCTCGCGATCGGAACGGCGGCGGCGGGGGTCTTCTTCCGCTTCGCACCCTTCGGGCTCGTGGTGCGTCTCCTCTTCGTCTTCGGCTACTACGCGCTCTTCGAGTTCACGGTGATCGCGCGGAGCTACGCCCTCGGGCTGCTGCTGCTGTTCGCGTTCTGCGCCCGCGCCTCCCGCCGCGAAGGCCGGATCGATGCCGTCGGCGCCGTCCTGCTCGCGCTGCTGGCCAACACGACGCTGTTCGGGACGATGGCGGTAGCAGCCCTCGTCGCGGTCGAGGCGGTGGAGGCGCTCGCGTCCCGGCGGCGCGGGCGCCCAGTGCCCCTGGCGCCGCTCGTGCTCGCGGGGGCGGGCGCGGCCATCGGCCTGGCTCACGTGCTGGTGCAGTCGCTCGCGATCGGGCCCGACCACACGGGCGCATACCGCCCCACCTACGATTTCGCCTGGCTCCTCTCGGGCCTCGCCGCGCTCGCGCTCGGAGCCTTGCCGCTGCCGGATCTCGCGACTGAGAACGTGTGGAACTCGAACGCGATGCTCGCCCTGCCCGAGCCGTGGTATCTGGTCGCTCCCGCGCTCCTCGGGTTCGCGCTGCTGGTCGCCGCGGTGGTGGCGCTTCGCGATCGCCCCCGTTGGCTCGCCGTGTTCGGGCTCGGGCTGGCGCCGATGCTCGCGATCTTCCTCTTCGTCTGGTTCGGCTGGCAGCGGCACCACGGGCAGCCCTTCCTCTGGTTCGTCGCCTGCGCCTGGCTCGCGGGCGGCCTCCGGCGCGACGCGGGCGCGCCGCGAGCCGCCGAGCCGACGCTCGCCGCGCTGCTCGCCCTCCAGACGCTCGCGTGCGGCCTGCTGCTGGCGGAGGACTTCTCGCGGCCGTTTTCTTCGGCGCGGGCCGCGGCGCGTTGGCTCGAAGAGCCGGCGCGGGCACACGCGCTGCTCGCGGGGACGCGGGACTACGCGGTCGAGCCGATCGCCGCCTGGTCGCGCCGGCCGATCTTCTACCTCGACCAGGACCGCTTCGGCACGTTCATGGACTGGGGCCATGGCCGGCGGGAGGTCGAGGACGAGGAGATCGCGTCCCGGGCCATCGCGCTGGTGCTCCGCGAGCGGCGCCGGGTGCTCCTCGTCCTGAACCGGGCGCCGCGCGAGCTCGAGCTCGGGGAGGCCCTCGCGCTGCGCTCCGACGTGCGCGCCCGCTACGTCGCCCGGTTCGTCGGCGCCATCGTCGACGACGAGAACTATCACGTGTTCGAGATCGCGCCGCCGGCGCGGCTCTCGCCGGGGCGCTAGCCGGTGGCGATGCAGCGGGGGCTCGTCACGTCGGTCGGGGCCGCCGTGCTGCTCGCCGGCGTCGGCTGGCTCTACGCACCCGCGCTCGACTACGCGTTCCTCTCGTTCGACGACCCGGTCTACGTGACGGCGAATCCGCACGTGACGGGGGGCCTCACGAGCGACGGCATCCGCTGGGCCTTCACCACGGCGCACGCGGGCAACTGGCACCCGCTCAGCTGGCTCTCCCACATGCTCGACGTCGAGCTGTTCGGCCTCGAGCCGGCCCCTCACCATGCCGTGAACGTCGCGCTGCACGCGTTGAACGCCGCGCTCGTCTTCCTCGTGCTGCAGGCGCTCACGAAGAGCCCCGGGCGCAGCTTCGTCGTGGCCGCCGTCTTCGCGCTGCATCCGATCCAGCTCGAGTCGGTGGCCTGGATCGCCGAGCGCAAGAATCTGCTGAGCACCACGTTCGGGCTGCTCGCGCTCGGCGCGTACGCGGGATACGCGCGGCGTGGGGGCGTGCTGCGGTTCGCTGGGGTCGCGCTCGCGCTGACGGCCAGCCTGCTGGCGAAGGCCATGCTCGTGACCTTGCCCTGCGTGCTGCTGCTCTTCGACGTGTGGCCGCTCGGGCGGCACGAGACGACCCCGCTCCGGCGCCTGTTGCTCGAGAAGCTGCCGCTGCTGCTGCTCTCGGCCGGCGTGAGCATCGCCGCCTGGGCGGCCCAGGCGAGCGCGGGCGCGATGCCGTCCACTGCCCAGCTCGCCTGGGGCGCTCGCCTCGCCTACGTGCCCATCGCGTACGTGGGCCACCTGCGGCACCTGGTCTGGCCCGCTGAGCTGGCCGTGCTGTACCCGCATCCGCTGCTCGAGGCCGGCGCGGGGGTGTCCGGCTCCGAGCTCGTGCTCGCGCTGGTCGTGTTGGGAGCGATCACGGCGCTCGCGGCCAAGGCCGCCTGGCGGGGCCGGCCCGCGGCGCTGATCGGCTGGCTCTTCTTCCTCGGCACGCTGGTCCCGGTGATCGGCATCGTGCAGGTCGGGAACCAGGCGCTCGCCGATCGCTACGCCTACGTGCCGCTGATCGGCCTGCTCGTGGCGGGCGTCTGGAGCGCCGGGGACGCCATCGACGCGGTCTTCGTGGGGCGCCGGCGCGCCCTCGCGGGCGCGCTCGCGACGGCGGCGCTGTGCGTGCTCCTCGCTCTCGCGACGCGCGCGCAGCTGCCGCCCTGGCAGAGCTCGCGCACGCTCTTCGTGCATGCGATCGCGGTGACCGGCCCGAATCCGGTGATGCAGCGCGAGCTCGGCCTGCTGTCGAGCGAGGCGGGGGACTACGCGCGCGCCCTGCCGTACTTCGAGCAGGCGGTGGCGCTCGCGCCCGACTGGAGCCTGGCGCGCCAGAACCTCGGCCGCGCGCTCGCCCAGCTCGGGCGCGCGGAACAGGCGCTGCCGCATCTCGAGCGCGCCGTGGCGCTCGAGCCCGAACGCGCGACCTCGCGCGCCGCGCTCGGCGCCGCCCTGCTCCAGCTGGACAGGAGCGACGAGGCGCGCGAGCAGCTCGCGGAGGCCGTCCGCTCGGAGCCCTCCGCCGGCTTCCTGGCGCTGCTCGCCGACGCCGAGGCGCGGAGTGGGCGGCCCGCCGAGGCGGCCGCGACGCTGCGTCGAGCGATCGCGGTCGCGGAGACGTCGGGCGGCGCCGATCCGAAGCGGCTTCGCGCGAAGCTCGAGGCGCTCGAGCAGCAGCGCGAGGGCCGCACGCCCTAGGTGTCGAATCCAAGGACGTTCGTCACAGCGACTCGTCCAGTCCGACCGAGTCGCCGCCGGAGGGCGGTTCCTGCTCCGGCTCCAAGAATCGGTTTATGTCGCCTGCGCAGGAACCGCCCTCCGGCGGCCTGGGCTCGAGCGCGATCTCGCAGTCGGCAGGGCGCGCGGCGCTCGGTCGCTCGGGCCGGCGGGGCCCGCGTGCGGAGGCGGGGACGTTGGTTGAAAGAGTCAAGAAGTTCACGCGAACGATTCAACCTTTTCAACGAACGTCCCCGCCAAGCTGCGTCCCGCTATCATGCCCGGCTTGACGCAGCCGCAGACGAGCATCAGCGCCTTCTTCCCCGCCTACAACGACTGGGGAACGATCGCCAGCCAGGTCGTCCTCACGGCGCGTGTGCTCCGGGCCCTGACCGACGACTGGGAGATCATCGTCGTCGACGACGCGAGCCCGGACCACGTTGCCGCCGTGCTCGAGGAGCTCACGAAGCTCGTGCCGAACCTGCGCGTCGTGCGCCACCCGACGAATCGGGGCTACGGAGGCGCGCTGCGCTCCGGCTTCGCGGCCGCGAGCAAGGAGTGGGTCTTCTACACGGACGGAGACGCCCAGTACGACGTGACGGAGCTCCCGTTGCTCTGGGCGGCGCGCAGCGGGGCGGACCTGGTGAACGGCTACAAGATCTCCCGCTCCGATCCGCTCCACCGCGTTGTGATCGGCAGCCTCTACCACCGCCTCGTGACGTTCGCATTCGGGCTCGAGACGCGCGATGTGGACTGCGACTTCCGCCTGATCCGGAGGCGCGTCTTCGATGTCGTGGAGCTGACGCGCGACTCGGGCCTGATCTGCGTCGAGCTCGTGGCCAAGGTCGAGAAGAACGGCTTCGCCGTGCACTACGTCCCGGTTCATCACTATCACCGCCTCCACGGGCGCTCCCAGTTCTTCAACTTCCCGCGCGTGGCGCAGGTCGCGCTGGGCCTCGGCCGCCTGTGGTGGGAGATCGTCGTCAGGAAGCAGATCCGGCGGTGAGCGAGGTCGACCTCGAGGCGGCCTTCGCCGGCAAGACGGCGCTCGTCACCGGGGGCCTGGGCTTCATCGGCAGCCACGTCGCCCGCCGGCTGGTCCGGCTCGGCGCGCGCGTGCGGGTGATCGATGCGCTCGTGCCCGACTGCGGTGGCAACCCCTTCAACCTGCACGACGTGCGGGAGCGGGTCGAGGTGAAGGTCGCGGACCTGCGGGACGCCGAGGCGCTCGACCCGCTCCTCGCCGGCTCCGCTCACGTGTTCAACCTGGCGGGCCAGGTGAGCCACGTGGACAGCATGACGCGCCCGCTCGACGACCTCGAGAACAACGCGCGCGCCCAGCTGTGCCTGCTCGAAGCGTGCCGCCGTCGCGCGCCCGAGGCGCGGGTCGTGTTCACGAGCACGCGCCAGGTCTACGGGCGCCCGCGCTATCTGCCCCTCGACGAGGCTCACCCCTGCGAGGCGTCCGACGTGAACGGAGCCCACAAGCGGGCCGCCGAGCAGTATCACCGGGTCTATGCCGCGGCCTACGGCCTCACGAGCGTCGTGCTGCGGCTCACCAACACCTACGGCCCCGGACAGCTCGTGAAGCATCCGCGCCAGGGCTTCATCGGCTGGTTCGTGCGGCTTGCCGCGGAGGGCAAGACCATCGAGGTGATGGGGGACGGCGAGCAGAGACGCGATCTCAATCACGTCGACGACGTCGCCACCGCGCTGCTGCTCGCCGCCGCGTCCCCGCAGACTGGGAACGGCACGTACAACCTGGGCGGGACGCCTCCCGTCTCCCTCCGGGAGCTGGCGGCGCTGCTGGTGGAGCTCTCCCCGGGCGCCAGCTGGCGGCTCGTGCCGTTCCCGACCGACCGCGCGCGCATCGACGTGGGAGACGCGTTCGCCTCCTACGCTGCCATCCAGCGCGACCTCGGCTGGGAGCCGCGCATCGGGCTGCGCGAGGGCCTCGCCGAGACGCTGCGCTTCTACCGACAGAACCTCGACCGCTACCGTTAGCCGCCACCGCGATGAAGCGCCTCACGCACGAGCTCGCGAACTCGCCCTTCCTCTTCCACTGGCTGCGCAAGCTGCCCGAGGCCAACTACCGCGCGACGAAGTCGCGGCTCGCGGCCCTGCGGGACCGCCTCGCACCCGAACGGGTGCTCGACCTCGGCTGCGGCACCGGGGAGTTCGCCGGGCTCTTCGACGCGCGAGGCTACCTGGGCATCGACGTCCACCCGGGCTACGTGCGCTTCGCCGCGCGCGCGCGGCCCTCGCATCGCTTCGTGTGCGCGGATGCGTTGACCTGGAGCGGCGATGGCGAGCCCTTCGACCTCGTGCTCACGAACGGCGTGCTCCACCACCACGACGAGGCGACGGCCAGGCAGCTGCTGCTCGCGGGCCTGCGCCACGTCCGCTCCGGCGGCTGGCTCACGGTGATCGAGGACGCGCATCTCGCCGGCCGGCGCGGCGCGGCCTTGATCCACGCGCTCGACGAAGGGGACTTCGTCCGCACGCCCGAGGCGTGGCGGAACCTCGTCGGCGCGTGCGTCCCGCTCGAGCACGAGGAGACGTACGTGAGCGGTATCTGCCCGTACCACCTGATGCTGGCGAGAAAGCCCTGAGTGCTGCCCTTCCACGACGTACGCGCGCAGTATCTCGCGCATCGCGCCGAGATCGACGCGGCCGTCGCGCGCGTGCTGGAGCGTGGCCACTATCTCCTCGGCGAGGAGCTGCTCGCCTTCGAGGCGAGCTTCGCGGCGTGGCTCGGCGCGCGCGGCGCGGTCGGCGTGGCTTCGGGGACGGCCTCCCTCGAGCTCGCGCTCCGCGCGCTCGGCGTCGGTCCGGGCGCCGAGGTCGCGGTGCCCGCGCTCACCGCCGCGCCCACGGCCATGGCTGTCCTCGGCGTGGGCGCGACCCCGCTCGTGGTCGATGTCCGCGCAGACACCCTGACGCTCGACCCGGAAGCCCTCGCGCGCGCGGCGTCCCCGGCGCTCGCCGCGGTGATCCCCGTGCATCTCTACGGGCAGTGCGCGGACCTCGAGGCGATCCGCGCCTTCGCGGATGCGCGCGGCGTGCCGGTGGTCGAGGACGCGGCGCAAGCTCACGGCGCCGCCTGGGGCGGCCGCCTGGCCGGGACCCTCGGGCGCGTCGCGTGCTTCAGCTTCTACCCGACGAAGAACCTGGGGACCGCCGGCGACGCGGGCGCGGTCGTGAGCGACGACACCGCGCTGCTCGAGCGCGTGTCGCGTCTGCGGAACTACGGCCGGCGCGGCGACGAATACCTCTTCGACGAGCCGGCCGGGAACGAGCGGATGGACGAGCTCCACGCGGCGATCCTCGCCGCGAAGCTCCCGCATCTCGAGGCGTGGAACCGGCGGCGTACGGAGCGCGCCCACGCGTACCTGGCGCGGCTCGCGGGCTCCCGACTCGCGCTTCCCGTCGAGGACCCGCGCGGCCGATCCGTGTGGCACCAGTTCGTGGTGCGCGTCGCGGACCGTGAGGGCTTCCGGAGGCACCTGGCCGGGCAGGGCGTGGCGACGGCGGTCCACTACCCGGCCTGCGTCCACGAGCTCGCGGCGCTCGCTGGGCGCGCGCGCGTCCCCGAGCGCCCCGTGCAGGCCGAGCGCGCCGCGCGCGAGGTGGTGTCGCTCCCGATCTATCCCGAGCTGCCCGACGCGCACGCCGAGCAGGTCGTGGCCGCCGTGCGCTCGTTCGCCTGACGCGCGATGGATCCCGAGGAGTACGACCGGATCGCCGCGCTCGAGGACGCGCATTGGCGCTACCGCGCGATCCGGAACGTGCTGCTCGCCGTCCTGCGGCGAGAGGCGCAGCGCGGGGCTCCGCTGCGCCGCATCCTCGATGCGGGCTGCGGGACGGGCGGGACGCTGCGGGCGCTCGCGGAGCTCGCACCCGCGGTCGGCGTGGACGTGCATCCCCGCGCCCTCGTGCTGGCGCGGCGGCGGTGCGCGGGGCCGCTGGTGCGCGGCGACGTGGCGCGGCTCCCCTTCGCGGACGGGAGCTTCGACGCCGTCGTGTCGGTGGACGTGCTCTACCACCGACGGGTCGAGGACGACACGCGCGCGCTCGCCGAGCTCGCGAGGGTCTGCCGGCCGGGAGGCACGCTCGTGCTGTGGCTCCCCGCGTATGCCTGGCTGCGCTCCTCGCACGACGCGATCGTCCACACGGCGAGGCGCTACTCGCGGGAGCAGGTCCGCGAGCTCACGCGGCGGACGGGCCTCGGCATCGAGCACCTGAGCTACGTCCATGCGCCCGTGCTGCTCGCAGCGATCGTACAGCGGGGCCTGGAACGGCTGCGCGGCAGTCCGTCCCGCTCCTCGCTGCGCCCCGCGCCTCGCCTCGTGAACGAGCTGCTCGAATGGGCCTTGATCCTCGAGGGCCAGCTCGCGCGGCGCGTGCCGCTGCCCTTCGGGCTCTCGCTGCTGGCCGTGCTGCGGCGGTCCGCGGGACCATCCGCGGCGTCTCCTTAGCGACGCCTCATTTCGCGGCGAGCCGTGCCTCGGCGGCGGCGATCTCGCGCACGAGGACGTCCCGCAGGCTCTCCGCCTCGTCGCGGCGCATCACCTCCACGTTGACGCCTGGCGTCTCGAACTCGACCGGCTTGTCGTCGGAGGAGACGTCGAAGGCGCTGCTCCCGGCTCGGAGCATGCGCGTCGCATCGTCCACGCGATCGACGCGCGCGTACGCGATCCCCTTCTGGTAGAGCTGCCCCACGTGCACCATCGAGGGCGGGTAGTGCGCGGCCACGTACGCCTCGACGGCCCGCTCGGTCGCGGCGTTCTGCGCCGAGGTGGGCGCGAACGTGTTGTGGACCGTGCAGCCCTCGATGAACTCGTAGTGGTCGAACGCGCGGAGCCGGTTCTCCGGGAGCAGGTACCAGGCGACCTTCTCGCCCTGATACGTCTGGAGATCGACGCGCCCGCGGCACGTGAAGTGGGCGATGACCGCGTAGGTCGCGTCCGTCGAGCTCGTGTAGCGGCCACTCCGTAGCTCCTCGAACGCGATCCCTTGCCAGGGCTCCATGTCGATGCGGAAGATCTCGAGACGCCGGATCGAGAGCTGCGTCCCGAGCGGCGGCGGCGCGTAGAGCGAGGCGACGGTCTGCTCGAGGTCGGCCTCGGTGTCGGGGAAGGCGAAGACCCAGTCGGGGTGCGACCTCTGGTACTCGCGGAAGTAGTTCCCCGCGCAGCCGAGCAACAGGAGGGCGAGAGCGAGACCCGTCGAGCCGGCGCGGATGGGCATCGGTTGCCTCCGGTCGGACGGCGCGAGCTTCTCACGTCCCGGGGCCGGTTTGCCAGCCCGAAGCCTACACCTCCGCCGGGATCCCGTAGCGCGCGAGGTACGCCGCGTACTTCTTCCGCTCGGCGTCCCGGTCGAGCCCGGTGGTCTCGAAGGCGTACTCGTGGCCGCCGCGTCTGTGGCGGTCGGTCAGGAAGGCGCGCATGCGCGCCTCGGCCTCGGCCGAGAGCGCGCGGCCCTGGCGCTGGTAGAGAGCGTCCACCGTCGCGAGCGGCTCGCGCACCAGGTCGCGGTAGAGGACGTCGTCGATGCGGTCCTCCGGCACCTCGCCCCCTTCGCGCTGCTTCATCACACGCTCGCACAGGAACGGGAAGCCGAACGACATCGCGCGCACGATCGCGTCGTAATCGACGTGGTCGCTCCGCATCCAGTGGAGCGCCGCCATCAGGTTGCAGAGCGAGCCGATCACGCGGAGCGGGTCGCGATGCGTGATCACCACGCGCGCGTCGGGGTAGGCGCGGAACAGCGTCGGCAGCTGCCCCAGGTGGCTCGGCGCCTTCAGCACCCAGCGGCCGCGGTGCCGCGACTGGAGCAGCTGGAGCAGGCGACGGTGGTACGCGTAGACGGGCGCCAGGTCCTGCCCGTGCAGCCAGAGCGTGTACGAGGGCACGTGGAACTCGCCGGTGAACATGTCCGTCGCGAGCTGGTGCGCGAAGAGGAAGATGCACTCGGTGGGCAGATCGCCCGCGTTCTCGTGCATGCCGGTCAGCGCCGGAACGGCGGCGTCCATCAGCGTGATCTCGAGCTCCGCCGCCGCGGCGCGCGGGTCCGTGAGCCAGCTCGCGGGCTCGGGCGGCGGGATCGAGAGGAACGTCTCCCAGAGGAGCGGCACGCGGTTCGCGGGATCCTGCATCAGGAGCTCGTGGAGCAGCGTGGTGCCGCTCCGCCCGAGGCCGGTCACGAAGATCGGCGCCTCGATCGGCTCCTCGAGCACCGCGGGGTGGCGGCGGATCCAGTCCTCGACGCGGAGGCGGTTCTGGAGGATGCGCTGGAGCTCGCTCCGCGCGAAGAGCCGTCCGAGCAGCGTGAGGCGCGCCTCGCCCTCGAGCGCGGCGAGGAGCTTCGCGAGCGCGGGGCGGAACCAGGCGTCGCCGAAGTCGTCGAGCCCGGTCGCCGCGCGCGCAGCGGCGAGGAGCGTCGCCTCGTCGAGGGCTACGAGGCTCTTTCCTTCGTCGCCGAGGTTCCGGCCGAGCGCATTCAGGCGCTCGACCCACGGCTCGCGGGGCGGGGGTTGCCAGCTCACCCCGCGCACTCTGGCTCATCCCCTTCGGGGATTCAAACAGAACACTTGTTCCGAACGCTTGTTCCGGTGTAGGCTGCGGCCCGATGCCGAAGAGCGCCGACAGCGAGACCCGCCGCACCGAGTTCGCCGAGGCCGCCTGGCGCACCATCGCCGAGCGCGGGCTCGACGCCGCCACCGTGCGCGCCGTCGCGCGCGACGCGGGCGCCTCGACGGGCCGCCTCGTCCACTACTTCCGCTCGAAGGACGAGCTGATGCTGGAGGCGCTCCGCCACGCGGGCCGCGTGGTGCGCGCGCGCATGAACGCGCTCCTCGCGCGCGCCGAGGGGCTCGCGGCGCTCCGCGCGCTCCTCCTCGACGCGCTGCCGCTCGACGCCGAGCGCCGCGCGGAGTGGCGCTTCTGGCTCGCGTACTGGGGCCGCGCCGCGAGCGAGCCCGGGCTCGCAGGCGAGCAGGAGCGCCGGATCGGCATCTGGCGTGGGATGCTCGCGCGCGTGCTGGACGACGCGCGCGCGCGCGGTGAGCTCGCCGCGGGTGTGGACGCCGGCCTCGAGGCGGAGGCGTTGATGGCGCTCGTGGACGGGCTCGGCCAGCAGGCGCTCTTCGCGCCGGAGGCGATGACGCCCGAGCGCCTGCGCGCCCACGTGGCCGCGCAGCTCGCGCGACTCTCCGCGAAACCGACCGACTGGGAGGAGCGATGAAGCTCGACATCTTCTCGGAGCTCCAGAAGGCGAAGCCCTGGCCGCCCGGCGTCAACCACGAGAAGCTCGTGATCGACGAGGCGATCGAGCAGGCGAAGCTCGCCGACGAGCTGGGCTACGGCGTGTGGTGGAACGTCGAGCACCATGGCGCGGTCGAGTTCAGCTACAGCTCGACGCCGGAGTTCATCCCCGTCGTGCTGGGCCTCCACACGAAGCGGCTGCGCTTCGGGCACTCGGGCATCCTCGCGCCCTTCAAGATCAACCACCCGCTGCGCGTCGCCGAGCGCGCGGCCTTCGCCGACCTGGTGACCGGCGGCCGCATGGAGGTCGGGCTCGCGCGCTCGGGCGGCACCGAGTGGACCGCCTTCGGCGTCGACCCCGCGACCTCGCGCGCGCAGCTCCGCGAGGCGCTGCTCATGCTGCCGCGCATGTGGACCGAGCACTCGTTCAAGTGGGAGAGCGAGCTGGTCTCGATCCCGGAGCGCGACGTGGTGCCGAAGCCACTCCAGAAGCCGCACCCGCCGCTCTGGCAGACCTGCACGAGCCCGGACTCCTTCGAGATGGCCGGCGAGCTCGGGGTGGGCGCGCTCGCCACGACGCTGCTCACGCCGCTCGCGTCGCTGGAGCAGCTGTTCGGCTTCTACAAGAAGGGGCTCGCGCACTGCCAGCCGGCCGGACACTTCGTGAACGCGCAGATCGCGGTGTTCACCTTCGTGCACTGCGCGGAGTCGAAGCGCGACGCGATCGAGAGCCGCGCCGGCGAGGCCGCGCTCTGGTTCGTGAACGCGGCGCCGCGCGTGTTCAACGTGCCGCGCTCGGTCTGGATCACGCAGATCCGCGGCGCGCTCCAGTCGAACGACCCGGCCGCGAGCGCGAGCCCGGCCGGCGCCGACAGCGACGCCGACGACGACGTGAACGACCCGATCCCGGTGATCCGCCTGCTGAATCGCCAGAAGGCCGGCCAGGCGCTCGACCCCGAGGAGGTGTACGAGGTGCTCGACGCCACCGAGTCGGTGGTGATCGGCGACCCCGACCGCTGCCGCGAGAAGATGGAGCTCTACCGCGCGATCGGGGTCGATCGCCTGATGTGCCTGCATGCGTTCGGCGCGCTCCCTCAGGCGCGCGTCCTCGGCAGCATCCGCCGCGCGGGTGAACACCTGGTCCCGCATTTCGCGAGCCTGGCATGAAGGAGCTGCGCGGACGAACCGCCGTCGTCACCGGCGCAGCGAGCGGCATCGGCCGCGGGGTCGCGCTCGCGCTCGCGGCCGAGGGCATGCGCGTCGCCGTGGCGGACCTCGACGCGGACGGCGCCGCCGGCGTCGCGAAGGAGCTCGGCGCGGGGGCGTTCCCGCTCCCGCTCGATGTGACCTCGAGCGATTCGCTCGAGGCGGGCGCGAAGGAGGTCGCCGCGCGCACGGGCGGCGCGCACGTGCTCGTCAACAACGCGGGCGTGATGCTGCCACTCCGGCCCATGAGCGAGGCGAGCGATGCCGACTGGGAGTACCTCTTCTCGGTCAACCTGTTCGGCGTGGTGAAGTGCGTACGCGCCTTCCTGCCGCAGCTCCGCGCGGCCGCGCCGGACGCGCACGTGGTGAACACGGCGTCGCTGGGTGGCCTCGTCGCGGTGCCGGGCTTCCCGATCGGCCCCTACGTCGCGAGCAAGTACGCCTGCGTCGGCTACAGCGAGAGCCTGCGCGGCGAGCTGGCGGGGGAGGGGATCGGCGTCTCGGTGCTCTGCCCGGGCATGGTGACGTCGAACCTCGGCGCGACCTCGGCGAAGAACCGCCCCGCGCGCTTCGGGAGCCAGAGCGCTCCGGCCGACGCCGGGGCTCGGGATCCGGCGCTCGCGGAGCTGATGATGGCAGCCGAGGACGTGGGGCCGGTGGTGGTGCGCGGCATCCGCGAGAACCGCCTCCACCTCTTCACGCACCTCGACGCGCGGGCGCTGGTGGAGCGCCGCTTCGCCGCGATCGCCGCCGACTTCGAGGCGGAAGAGCGGGCGCGGCGCTAGGTGTGCTCCGCCAGCAGCTGCTCGAGGCACGTCGTCGCCGGGTTGTTCAGCCAGATCGTCTGATCCGCAGGCAGCTCACCGCGCGCGACGGAGCGGTTCATCACGCGCACCACGATCGCGCAGTAGCGCGCGGCGGCGAAGATCTCGTGCCAGCGCGTGTCGGGCACGGGGATCCCGGCGCAGGCCGCGTAGAACGCGCGCTGCTCGTCGCGCGTCGGCTCGCCCGGGAGCCGCGGCGCGCCGAAGCTCTCGTGGCTCCAGCGGTCGAACATCAGCCACCAGCCGAGGTCGAGCTCGGGCTCGGCGATCGCCACGTTCTCGAAGTCGGTGAGGCAGGCGCAGCGGAAGTCGCGCCAGATCATGTTGCCGGGGCGCGAGTCGCCCCAGGAGACGGCGAGGCGCGAGGCGGGCGGCTCGTGAGCGTGGAGCCAGGCGAGGCCGCGCGCGAGCACGGGATGCTCGCGGCCGCGGAGCTCACGCTCTGCGTAACGCTCCCAGAGCGCGAGCTGCGCGAGGACGCCGGGTGTCGTGCCCGGCGCCACGAGCCAGTCGAAGCCCGCCGCCTGCCAGTCCACCGCGTGGATGCGCGCGAGCACGCGGAGCCCGTCCTCGAGCATCTGCCGGCGCTGCTCCGGGCTCGCCTCCGCGAAGAAGCCCTCGCGCGTGTACGGCGGGCTCACGGAGGGCACCTCGCCCTCGACGAAGCCCATCACGAAGAAGGGAGCGCCGAGGAGTGCGGGGTCCGGCTCGAAGCCGACGAGGGGCGCCAGCGGCAGCTCGGCTTTACCTGCGAGCCCGCTCATCGCGCGCCACTGGATCTCGATCTCGACGCCGAGGCCCGGCGCCTGCTGCGGGTAGACCGAGGGCTCGGGCATCTCGCGGCGGAGCACGTAGCGGGCGTCGCGGCTGCTGACGCGCGCCTCGACGCGCAGCGTCTCGGCGGAGTAGCCGCCCGAGAGGCGCGCGATCTCGCGCACCTCGACCGCCTCGGCGGGGAGCCTCGCGGCGAGCCAGCGGGCGAGCGGTGCGCGCCAGGCGTCGTGCTCGGACATGGCGCGCGAGCGTATCACCGGGGGAGATGCGCCGCGCTACGTTGCGGCACTCGCGGAGGCGCCGATGAAGTTCGCCCTGTTCTACGAGATCCCCGTCGCGAAGCCCTGGACGAAGACCAGCGAGCTCGAGGCCTATCGCAACACGATCGAGCAGGTGAAGCTCGCTGACTCGCTCGGCTACCACAGCTTCTGGACGGTCGAGCATCACTTCCTCGAGGAGTACTCGCACTGCTCGAATCCCGAGGTGCTCTACGGGCACATCGCGGCGCTCACGAAGAACCTGAAGATCGGCTACGGCGTGCGCCTCCTCCCGAAGCCGTACAACCACCCGGTGCGCTCGGCCGAGTCCGCGGCGGTGCTCGACCTGCTCTCGAACGGGCGGGTGATCTTCGGCACCGGGCGCTCCTCGACGCGGGCCGAGCTCGAGGGCTTCGGCGTCGATCCGAGCGAGACGCGCGAGATGTGGGACGAGGCGCTCCGGCACATCGTCGCGTGCTGGACGCAGGACGAGGTCGCGTTCGAGGGCAAGTACTGGTCGCTGCCGAAGCGGCGCGTGCTGCCCAAGCCCCTCCAGGACCCGCACCCGCCCATCTTCGGCGCGACCTCGAGCGTGCCGGGCCACTACGAGATCGGAAGCCGCGGCATCGGGCTCTGCTCGTTCACGGTCGGCCAGCCGCCCGAGCAGCTCGAGGAGCGCGTCCAGATGTACCGGAAGGGGCAGGCGGACTGCGCGAAGCCGGTGGGCGCCTTCCGCACGGATACGGTCGCGACGTTCACGATGGTGCACTGCGCCGAGACGAACGCGAAGGCGCGCGCGGACGCCGAGGAGTCCTTCGTCTGGTACCCGAAGACGGCCGTCTGGCACATCGCGAGCCTGGGCGAGTGGATGGAGGAGAAGAAGCAGAAGCTGGGCAACTACCAGTACGCCGGCGACGCGCTCAACATGCGGAGCGGAGGCATGCTCGAGCAGCTGAGCATGGACTACATCTGGGACTCGGGGGCCGCGGTGGTGGGCGACCCCGACCGCTGCATCGAGATCGCGAAGCGCTACGAGAAGGTCGGCTGCGAGCTCCTGATGTGCCTGTTCAACCCCTACAAGATCCCGCACGAAGCCGTGATGAAGTCGATCGAGCTGATCGGCAAGCACGTGATCCCGGAGTTCTCGTGACTTCACGAAGGTGAAGGCCTCCATGCACGCTGACGACCGCTTCCATCCGCCGACGAGCGACGATCCGTACTGGACCGAGACGTGCTGGTTCACGTTCGCGGTGCCCGAGCGCCGTCTCTCCGGCCAGCTCTACCCGTTCTTCCGCCCGAACCAGCGCGTGGCGGCCGGCGGCGCCTACTTCTGGGACGAGTCCGGGAGCACGCTCTCGACGTGCCGCTTCGCGAAGAACTTCTGGCACCTCCCGCTGCCGGCGGACGCGGACCTCTCCGACCTCTCGCTCGCGAACGGGATCCGCTACCGCTGCCTCGCGCCGCTCTCGCGCTACGCGCTCCACTACCTCGACCCCGACGACGCCGAGGTCGAGCTCGACCTCGTGTTCGACGCGATCGCGGCGCCGAATCATCTCGGCGGCGCGCACCTCGACCAGCCCGGCCGCTACACCGGCACGCTCCGCATCCGCGACGAGCGCATCACAGTCGCTGCGTTCGGCATGCGCGACCGCTCCTGGGGGCCGCGCTCGCAGTTCGGCGTGACGCTCCATCCGGGCGCGCCCTACTCGCACGGCGGCTACAGCTACGCCACGGCCTCGCCGCGCGATGCGTTCCACACCATCACCGCGGAGATCGGGAAGGAGCTCGTCTCGATCCACGGCTTCCTGCTCCGGGACGGCGAGTGGGCGAAGCTCGCCGAGGGCCGCCGCGAGGTGCTCGAGCGGAAGGACGGCTGCCCGACGCGGGTCCGCATCCACGGGAAGGACGCGCTCGGCCGCACGCTCGAGGCGGAGGGGCGCGCGCTGAACCGGCTCGGCTTCCACATCAACCCGAACCTGTGGACCTGGAACTGCCTCACGGAGTGGCGCTGGGACGGCGGCCGGCGCGGCTTCGGCGAGGACCACGACAACTGGAGCGCCGCCGCCTTCCGCCGCTTCGTGCGCGGTGAGGGCTGAGCGGGGCCGCCGCGGGTCAACGAGACCGGGCGATCGGCCGATCGAAGAGCGCATGAGGCTGGCCGCGGTACTCCTCCTGGGCGCGCTCCTCGGCGCCCCGCTCGCGGCGGGCGCCGAAGACGGCGTGCTCTCGCTCCTCGCGCTCGGTGACACGGGGAAGCGCACCTCCTGGCCCACGAGCTTCCTGCCCCAGTACCGCGTCGGCGAGGCGCTCGCGCGGGAGGACCGGCGGTCCCCCGTCGAGGCGCTCCTCTTCCTCGGCGACAACTTCTACCCCGACGGGCTCTCGCGCCGCACGCTCCGCGGCCGGCTACGCGAGAACCTCGCCGGCCCGTACTGCCACTTCCTGCAGCTCACCGAGAAGGGGCGGGGCGCGGTGCGTGACGTCTGCGATCGCGCGCCCGAGGCGACGCATCCCGTCCCGATCATCGCCGTCACCGGGAACCACGACGTGGGACGCGTGCAGGGCGTGCGGCTCCAGCGCGAGCGGCTGCCCGTCTTCCTCGGCAACTGGCTGATGCCCGAGACGGCGCGGAGCTACGAGCTCGGCGGGGGCGTGAGCGTGATCGCCTTCCACTCCGAGCCGGTCATGCAGGGGCTGTCCGCGGACGCGCTCGCCGAGGCGATCCGCGGCTCGCGCGGGCCCTGGCGAATCGTGATCGCGCACCACCCCGTCGCGGACCCGGGCGCCGGCTGGAAGTCGGACTACGCCGAGCGCGTGCTCGCCGCCCTCGCGGTCGCAGGGCAACCCGTGCACCTGTTCCTCGCCGGCCACCAGCACAGCCTCCAGGCGCTCCGCGGCCCGGGCGCCGCGCTCCACGTGGTGTCGGGTGCGGGGGGCGCCGACATCCGCCCGCTCTCGCCCGCAGGCGCCGAGCGGCTCTACGCCGAGGTGGCGTACGGCTTCGTGCGGATCGACGTGAGCGCCGACGCGCTCGACGTGACCTTCTTCGCACTCCGCGGCCGGCTGGCGCGCGATGCGGTGCCGGCGGCGCGCTTCCGCGTGGCGCCCGACGGGAGCGTGGCGCGGCTGGACCCATCTCAACACTAGGGACGGAGTTGAAATTCAACATTCGCCCCCAGGAAAGTTGAATGTCAACTCCGTCCCTGCGTTGACTTAGTGCCCCGGCGGGCGCTGGTCGCGCGGGAGCCCGAGCACGCGCTCGCCGATGATGTTGCGCTGCACGTTCGAGGCGCCGCCCGCGATCGCGCCCGCGAGCGAGAACATGTAGTGCGAGACCCAGCGCCCGCGCGTGAACGGCTTGATGCCCATCACCACGTCATCGCCGCCCGGCTCGCGGAGGCCGTCCTCGGGGATCAGCTCGAGCGCGAGCTTCGCGAGGCGCTGCTGCGTGTCGGTGCCGATGAGCTTCGCCATCAGGAGCTCGCTCGCAGCCTTCGCGTCCTCGTTCCTGTGGATGGCGCTCAGCATGCGCGCCACGGCCCACTCCTGGGTCGCCACGTAGCCGGCCGCCTCGGCGAGGCGCTGCCGCACCGCCGGATCCTGAAGGCCGGGTCGCCCGTTGCGCTCGAGCTGCCCCGCGAGCGCGACCACGGCGTCGAACGCGAGGCGCGCGCCGCTCGAGTCACCGATCAGCATGCGCTCGTGCTTCAAGGTGGCGCGGGTGACCTTCCAGCCCTCGCCGCGCTTGCCGACGACGTTGCCCGCCGGGATGCGCGCGCCGTCGAAGAACACCTCGCAGAAGTCCACGCCGCCCTGCATCATCGTGAGCGGGCGCACCTCGATGCCGGGCGTCCGCATCGGGAGCAGCAGGTACGAGATGCCCGCGTGCTTCGGCGCGTCCGGTTCGGTGCGGAAGAGCCCGAACATCATGTCGGTCTCGGTCGCCTGGCTGGTCCAGATCTTCTGGCCGGTGAGCACCCACTCCTCGCCGTCGAGGACGGCGCGCGACTGGAGCGAGGCGAGGTCGCTCCCCGAGCCGGGCTCGCTGTAGCCCTGGCACCAGGTCAGCTCGCCGGTGAGCGTGGGCGGGATGTACGCGAGGCGCTGCGCCTCGCTCCCGCACTCGAGCAGGGTGGGTACGAGCATGTGCGTGCCCTGGACGCTGCCGCGGTGCGGGACGCCGGCCCGGTCGAACTCCTGGCGGATCACCGTCTCGGCCATGACGTCGGGCTCGAGGCCGGCGCCGCCGTAGGCGCGCGGCACGGTGCGGTGCAGGAAGCCCGCCGCGAGCGCGCGCTTGCGCCACGCGATTGCCGCCTCGCGCTCGGGGAGGCGGGCCTCGTCGCCGGCGAGCGGCCAGCTCCCGCGGCAGAAGTCGCGCACCTCCGCGCGGAGCTTCTCGTACTTCTCCCCGAACTGAAGGTTCATCACCACCCCTCGAGCTGCGCGAAGCGCTCGCGGTGGAGCTCGGGCGCGCCGAGCCAGAGGCGGTCGAACATCACGCGCTTGAACCAGATCTGGACGTCGCACTCCCAGGTGAAGCCGATCCCGCCGTGGGCCTCGACCGCGTCGCGCGCAACCTGCTGCGCGCGGTCGGTGACGTGCGCCTTCGCGAGCGCCGCGGCGCGCGGGGCGTCGGCGGGCGCGTGATCGTGCGCGTGGGCCGCGTACCACCAGAGCCCGCGCGTGGGATCGATGTCGAGCGCCATGTTCGCGAGCTGGTGCTTCACGGCCTGGAACTGGGCGAGCGGCTGGCCGAACTGCTGGCGCGTCATCACGTAGGCCGCGGTGGCGCGCACGAGCTGGTGGGCCGCGCCGAAGGCGTCGGCGGCGAGGAGCACCGAGGCGGCGTCGAACAGGCGCTGCGCGGCGGCGCCGGCGAGCGGCTCGGCGGGGGCGGCCGCGAGCTCGAGCGTGGCGAGGGGACGGCCGCGGTCGAGCGTCGGCTCGGGCGTGACGCGGACGCCGGGCCCCGCTTCGACGAGGGCGAGCGCGCCGCCGGCCGCGCCGACCACGAAGAGCTCGGCGTCCGCCGCCTCGGGCACGAAGGGCTTCGTCCCGGTGAGGCGGCCGCGCGCGAAATCGGCGCTCCACTCCGACGGGAGCCAGCGCCCGCCCGGCTCGGCGAGAGCGATCGTCGCGCGCGTCTCGCCGGCCGCGAGGCGCGGCAGCCACCTGGCCTGCTGCGCTGCGCTCCCACCCTCGACGAGCGCGAGCGTCGCGAGCGCGGCGCCGAGGAAGGGCACCGGCACCGCGCCGCGCCCGAGCTCCTCCGCCGCGAGCGCGAGCTCGAGCAGCTCGAGGCCGGCGCCGCCGTGCTGCTCGGGCACGACGAGCCCCGCGATCCCGAGCTCGACCAGGCCCTTCCGGAGCGCCGGCACCGCCCCGCGCTCGCCGTCGAAGATCTTCCGCACCTGCGGCGGCGGGCACTCCTTCGCGACGAAGCTCCGCAGCGTCTCCTGGAGCAGCTCCTGCTCGGGCGTGAGCGAGAAATCCATGCGCGTCTCCAACGAAAGGCGGTACGGTAACGTGTCGCGCGTCATGCGCCGCTGCCTCGTGGCCCTCGTCCTGTTCTTCGCCGCTCCCGCGGGCGCCCAGGACGTCGACTTCGAGCAGGTGCGGATCGAGACGCTGCCGCTCGCGGACGGCCTCCACATGCTGGTGGGGCAGGGCGGGAACATGGTGGTCTCGACGGGCAGCGACGGCCCGGCGCTGGTGGACGACCAGTTCGCGCCGCTCGCGCCGAAGATCGAGGCGGCGGTGCGGGTGCTCCAGGACCGCCCCGTCCGCTTCGTCATCAACACGCACTGGCACGGCGACCACACCGGCGGGAACGAGCCGTTCGGAAAGGGCGGTGCGCTGATCGTGGCGCACGAGAACGTGCGCCGGCGCATGAGCACGCCGCAGTTCATCGCCGCGTTCCAGCGCGAGGTGCCGCCCGCGCCCGCCGGCGCGCTTCCGGTCGTCACGTTCGACGACGGCGTGACGCTCCACTGGAACGGCGAGGAGATCGCGGTGGAGCACGTGGACCCCGCGCACACCGACGGCGACGCGCTGGTCTGGTTCCGCAAGGCGGGCGTCGTCCACACCGGAGACACCTACGTCTCCGGCGCGTTCCCGTTCGTGGACGTGTCGAGCGGCGGCTCGCTCGCCGGCATCCTCTCGAGCGCGGAGCACGTGCTGAAGGAGGCCGGGCCGGCCACGAAGATCGTGCCCGGCCACGGCGCGCTCTCGAACGTGGCGGAGCTCTCCGCCTGGCGCGAGATGCTCGTCGTGGTGCGCGATCGCGTGAACACGGCGCTCGCCGCGGGCAAGAGCCTCGAGGCGTATCAGGCCGAGCGGCCGCTCGCAGATCTCGAAGATCGCTACGCGCGGGGCTTCCTCACCGCGGAGCGCTTCCTCGCGATCATCTGGTCGGATCTCTCGCGCGCAAAGTAGGTAGGGAGGAACCATGGCAAAGCGAACGAACCGCCGGATCGTGCTGGTGAGGCGCCCGGCGGCCGAGGTCACGCCGGACTGCATGCGGCTCGTGGAGGAGGCCGCGCCCGAGCCGGCCGAGGGCGAGGCACTCGTCCGGAACCTCTACCTCTCGCTCGACCCCACCCAGTCGGGCTGGATGAAGTACGACACCTACCTGCCGGCGATCCCGCTCGGCGACGTGATCCGCTCGAGCGGCGTCGGCGAGGTGGTCGAGAGCCGCTCGCCCCACTACGCGAAGGGGCAGCTCGTGACGGGGCTCGTGGGCTGGCAGGAGTACGCGCTCGCCGACGGCGCCGGCCGCCGCATGCAGGCCGTGCCGGCGGGCGTCTCCGCCGCCGACGCGGTCTCGCTCTTCGGCATCACCGGGCTCACCGCGTACTTCGGCCTCCTCGACGTGGGGAAGCCGAAGCCGGGCGAGACGGTGGTGGTGTCGGGCGCGGCCGGCGCAACCGGCTCCGTGGTCGGGCAGATCGCGAAGCTCTCGGGCTGCCGCACCGTCGGGATCGCGGGCAGCGCGGAGAAGTGTCGCTGGCTCGTCCGAGAGCTCGGCTTCGACGCCGCCATCGACTACAAGCGCGAGGAGGTCGGGCCCGCGCTCAAGGCCGCCTGCCCGAAGGGCATCGACGTCTACTTCGACAACGTGGGCGGCGCGATGCTCGACGCGGCGCTCCTCCAGCTCGCCCGGAATGCGCGCGTCGTCCTCTGCGGCGCGATCTCGACGTACGGCGAGAAGGAGCCGCCGCCCGGCCCGCGCCACCTCATGCAGCTGATCCTGAAGCACGCCCACATGGAGGGCTTCCTCGTGCTCGACTACGTGGCGCGCTTCCCGGAGGCGATCGCCGCGCTCGCGAAGTGGGTGGCGGAGGGGAAGCTCCAGAACCGGGTGGACGTGGTGGACGGGCTCGAGAACACGCCCGCGGCGTTCCAGAAGCTCTTCACGGGTGGCAACACCGGGAAGCTGCTCGTCAAGGTGGCATGAGGCGCTTCGCGATCGGGGCGGGCGTGGTCGTCGGGCTCGCACTCGCGGCCTTCGTCGCCGCGCGCTTCGGGCTCGCCTGGTACCTGGACGCGAGCCAGGATCCGGCCTTCTTCGAGGACGAGATCGCGGCCTTCGAGGCGGCGGATCGCGCGCACCCGCCCCCCGAGCGGCCGATCGTCTTCGTGGGGAGCTCCTCGATCCGTCTCTGGGACACGCTCGCCGAGGACATGGCCCCGCTCCCCGTGCTGAACCGCGGCTTCGGCGGCTCGCAGCTCGCGCACGTCGTGCACTTCGCGGAGCGGGCGGTGCTCCGCTACCGCCCGCGCGCGGTTGTCCTCTACGCGGGCGACAACGACCTCGACGCGCGCACCGGGAAGCGCGCGAGCGACGTCGCGCGCGACTTCGAGGCGTTCGTGGGCCTCGTGCACGCCGCCGTGCCGGACGCGCGCATCTACTACGTCGCGATCAAGCCCTCGCGCCTGCGCTGGGAGCGCTGGCCCGAGATGAAGGCGGCGAACGACGCGATCGCCGCCCGCTGCGCCGCCGACCCGCGGCTCGCCTTCCTCGACACCGCGACGCCGATGCTCGCGACCGGGGAGCCGCCCGCGCGGCGGCTCTTCGTCTTCGACGGCCTCCACCTCTCGGCGGAGGGCTACGCGCTCTGGACGAGCGTGGTGAAGCCGCGTCTCCTCGCCGACCTTCCGAACGCCCGAAACCGCGCGTCTGGCCAGGGCCTTACCTGGTAGGCGCCGGGCAGTTGGTCATTTGCTCGAAGCCCAGCTCGCTGAGTCGTTTGTGGTGGTAGGCTAGCCCCGGCGATTCGGAGAGGGGCCTAGATGTTCGAGATTCCCACCCACCAAGTCGAAGTTTCGCTTACGTTCTTCTACCTCCTGCCTGGTCGCTTGCGCGCCCTTCGGTCAGCAACAGAGCAAGGTGCGCCATTCGAGAAGCGCGAGTGGCGAACATCAGAGCTGTCGCACTACATCGAGCCCAGGCTCCTCAAGCGCCTCACTCTCGATCACTTTCATATCCTTGTTCAGCAAGTCCATCGGAACGACTGGCCCATCCGCGCTGAATCCGGGCGCCCCGTGCCCCCCGGAGACTCTCGCAGGCTCCACGACTTCAGACCGATCTCTGCCTTCATGGGATCGGATGGTCATCGCCACGAAAGCCTCGCGCCCGTCGAGTGCAGCATCTTTCCGAACGGATTTATTTCCCTCGTAGTGCGAATGGAGAACGTGAATCCGATCGACTGCAGGGACATCCTCGACCTCACGCGTCATCCTGAGCACGATGGTAGGTTCGGGTTGCACTCCGGTGATCTAGTTCAGAAGGCACAGGGCTACGTTGAATCGAAGCTGGAGCCGATCCTGTTCGAGACGCTACGCCGGATGGAAGCCCGTCTCCTGACTGTCAAGGATGGCCGGTGGGTTCGTTTGGAGGAGCTGATCACCAGTCTCGACATGTTTCGAACGCTTCGACTTCCGCAGCCGCATGTGGGCATCGTGTTCTCGATGAAAGACGGCGAGGGTGCGCCTCTCATGCCGACGCCAAGTCGCGACGCGATCCTCCGATTCGTCATTGGTGCCTTCAGGACGACGCCCGCGTTCTTTGAAGCGTTCGAGCCCGATCCCATGCAATACCTTCGCGAGAACCTGAGAGACGTCTACGGCGCTGGAGAGAGCGTCGTCGCTGTTGGTAGCCGTGGGTTCTGTGCCTACGACGCTGAGCCTCGGACGCGGCGGGCTGCCTTCCGCTTCGGAGTGATCGAGACGGGCCACTACATAGTCAACGCAGTTAGGGGTGGTGCGGAGACACGCGTTCGATACGTGCACGATATCGATTCGGAGGCGAAGACGCTGGATGACCTGGAAGGTCTCCTTGTGAAAATTGCCGAAAAGGGTTGGGCGACGCCGCGTCAGTGGTGGAGGTTGAGAGGGCGGAAGGCCGCCGCCGTTACGCTGCTCGCACGCGCGAGGCGCGCATTCCCGGATGACGATGCCACCAAGATGCTTGCGACAGTGGGGAGCCACACCGGCAAGAGGTTCTATCGGCGAATGAACGACCTAACGTCTTTCGAAAATCGCGTACGGGACTCAGAACGGAAGTTGCACGACCTCCACATGTCACTGGACAATGCGAGAGAGTACACCCGGAGCCAAATGCTCCGGTGGGCATTCGTCGCGGCGATAGTTGCCGTGGTGGCGCTCGCGCTCGATGTGGTTTCGGGCTTCGGTCGCTAGAGATACCTCCGGCCAGCTGGCGGCTCAGTGTACGACGGTCGGGGACTGTCACAGAGAACGGAGCCGGGCAGAGCCAACCTAGGAGTGCGCCGATGCGCCGCGAGATCTTCTCCGAGGAACACGAGCTGTTCCGCGCCCAGTTCCGCCGCTTCGTCCAGGCGGAGGTGGAGCCGCACGTCGTCGCGTGGAACGCGGCCGGCATCACGCCGCGCGCGATCTGGAAGCGCATGGGCGAGGAGGGCTACCTCGGCGCGAACCAGCCCGTCGAGTACGGCGGCGCGGGCGGCGACTTCCTCTACGACGCGATCGTGATGGAGGAGCTCGCGTACG
>Ga0187893_10003595_pt1 | contig 31059 bp, 35 predicted proteins | sample MA1701074metaG_FD_139574 | JGI IMG/M metagenome (GOLD analysis project Ga0187893, IMG submission 139574) | White microbial mat communities from a basaltic lava cave in the Kipuka Kanohina Cave System on the Island of Hawaii, USA - MA170107-4 metaG ...
GCCCTTCGCCTCCATCCCCTTCGCCACCAGGACCACGCGCTTCGCGTCGTCGTCACGCTCCTGCATCGTCACGGTCCCGGCGAAGGAGAGCGAGACCGGGCCGAGCTTCATGTTCACCTTGCCTTTCCAGGTGTGGTCGTCGATGGTCTCGGTCAGCTCGGCGCCCGGCATGCACGGCGCGACGCGCTCGACGTCAAGGAGGTACGCCCACAGCGGCTCGACCGACGTCGGTACCGTGAACTCGTTCTCGATCTCCACGCGCGCTCCTCGGTCGCCGTCCGCGCAGCCTACCGCGCGAAGGTCGTTCAAGGGCTCGACCTTCCGGCAACGATCTATTTGGGACGTCAGCGCGCGACGAAGTCCCGGACGCCGTAGCCGTCCAGGAACTTCGGAGCATGCCGAGCGTGCACGTGCTGCTCGAACGCGTACGCGTACTGCAGCAGCTTCGGCTCCTCCCATGCGCGGGCCATGAACGTGATACCGATCGGGAGCTCGCCGACGTAGCCGACCGGCACGGTCAGGCTCGGCCAGCCGGCCGCTTGGGACGGGCCCGTGCTTCCGAAGTCATGCGTGTCGCCGTTCACGAGATCGATCGTCCACGGCGCCTGCACGGTCGGCGCCACGATCGCATCGAGTCGATGCTGCATCATCGGCGAAGAGATGCCTCCCCGGGCGAGTTGCGTGGATGTCCGAAGGGCATCCAGGTACTCGGGTCGGGTTGCCCCGAATGACTCGATGATCTCGAACAGCCCCTGATCCGCCCACGTCAACTCTCGGTCCGCGTTCTCGTCGTTGAACGCGATGATGTCGGCGAGGTTCCGGATGTTGGTGTTCGCGAGACCGGAGAGGTACCGGGCGAGGTCCCGCTTGCACTCGTACCAGTTCATCTGGAAGTACGGGGTGAAGATTTCCTGCCAGTGCGGGATCTCGATCGTCTCGACGACCGTGGCACCCAGGTCGCGAAGGGCCGGGATGACGTTCGCGAATGGATGCGAGAAGTGGTCCCCGAAGTGTGCCGCCTGACGCCAGATCCCGATCCGCGCACCGCGGAGACCATCGGGGTCGAGGAACTCCCGGTAGTCGGCTTGGGAATGCCCGACGCTCTTGTTGGTAGCCGGGTCCAACGGGTCGACCCCGACGAGGGCGCCGAGCATCGTGGCGACATCTGCCACGGTCCGGCACATCGGCCCGATCACCTCTCGACTGTGCGTCATGATGATCACCCCCGACTGGGTCACGAGCCCGTGCGTGGGCCTGATCCCCACGATCCCGCAGGCGGCGGCCGGGTTCACGACCGAGCCGAAGAAGTCTCCACCGAGGGCACCGGTCGCGAAGTTCGCCGACACCGCAGCCGCGGAGCCGCTGCTTGATCCGTGCGGTGTGCGGGTGAGGACGTACGGGTTCAGGCACTGTCCTGCGCGCGCGCTCCACGAGGTCTGGACGTTGCGCATCATCGACCACTCGCCCATGTTGGCCTTGCCGAGGATGACGGCTCCGGCCTCGCGAAGCTTCATCGCGACGCCGCTGTCCCGAGGGACCTTCGACCCAAGCAACGCCTGCGAGCCCGCTGTGGTCTCCATGCGATCGTCGGTCGCCATCGTGTCTTTCAACAGGACCGGGATCCCGTGGAGGGGTCCCCGGACCTGGCCTGCCGTCCGCTCCTCATCCAGCGTCGAGGCGATCGCCTCGGCGTCCGGGTTGACCTCGATGACCGAGTTCAGCTGCGGCCCCGAGAAGTCCATCGCTTCGATCCGGCCGATGAAGGCGCGGGTCAACACCAGAGCCGTGAGGGCGCCGGACTCCATCGCTGCCTGGAGGTCGGCGATCGTCGCCTCCTCCCATTCGAACGAGGCCTGGGCGGCCGCATGCGGCACCGATGCGATCGATCCGAGGGTAGGTGCGGCCGCCGTCATCGCGGTCGCGTAAGCGCCGTAGCGCAGGAACGTTCGGCGGTCGATCGTCTGCGAGTCCATGCTCACGTCCTCCGATCGCTAGCTGTCGTTCAGTCGCACGCGTTGGATCACATCGCCGTGGGCATCAAGCCCGAGCAGGACCTCCTCCAGGCAGTCCCGCCCACTGCACGCGTACACGAAGACGGTGAACGGACGCCCGTACCGAGCGGGCAGCTCGTAGAGCTCCGCCATCGTGGAGCGACCAGCCACTCGGTTGACGCGCACCGATACGATCGGATCGCGGATGAAGCCCCACACGAGGGTGCTGCTGATGTCGAACGCGATCTGAGCACCATCCTCGGCTACCGCCACGCGCGACCATCCATCGAGCCAGGCCGGAACCGGATCGGCCTCCGGGCCGCAGATGCGTCCGACCGGTGGTTCACCGATGCACAGCTGGCCGTGGCTTCCTTCCGTACGATCGCGATTTCCCACGGTCGGGCATCGAAGAATCCGTTCCTCGCGAGTGTTCCCGAAGCGATCGTTGCCACCACGACGGGAGACTCGGCCGGCGCGTCAGCGTTCCCAGCCCCCTTGGTAGCCGGGCTCTCGGAAGGCGATGGAGGCACCGCCGTCGGCGACGTCGCGGCAGATGCACTCGGCCGAGCGAGGGATCCGTTCCCGGCCGGGTCGCATGCGGTCGATGCGAGGGCGAGTACCGCCAGGTAGGAGGCCAAGCGCATCATCCGGATCCCTGGTGTGTTCATCCGATCCTTCCGCTTCTCGAGGTCGGGGACCTCCGAGTGTTCAACACCATCGGTTGGAGGAACCTGTAGGTCGTCGTTGAACCAGTAGGTGTCGAGCCTTCGGCGAACGAGAGCGACGATCGTCACTCCGTAGCGGGTCTTGACTCGGTCGAGGGTTAGAACGCGCCGTGCGGAAGGACCGGCTGGGACAGGATGGTGACCTTGTTCTGGGTTTGGTCGGGGACCTGGAACTGATACTCCAACCGGTACGCGTTCTCCAGTGCGCTCCGTTCGAGCCCGGCCGCCTCGAAGGCCGCGACGAGGGCGCGAGCCTCATTCGTCGTCACGTCGGCACAGTCGCCGCCCGACGCTGAGCCTGGGAAGCCGTTGTCGTTGAGCAGGTCCTCGGCCGGCGGGGGAAGGAGGGACAGGATGCGGGTCGGCTCGATCGGGAGCGCCCCCCCGTAGCAGACCGAATAGGTGGATGGCACGTACGCCCTGATCTCCCGGTCCTCCCACGCAATCGTCGGCAGCCATGACTCTGGATCGGCGAGCAGGTTTTCGAGCTCTCCGAATGCCTCCTCCTGTTCCGTCGACACGGTCGCAAAGGGATCCACGAGTTCCAAGAGAGAGGTCCACTGGACACCGACCATCCCATCGTCCGTGCGCACGGAGACACTGATGTTGAAGCCGGATCCATCCGCGCCAACCGAGGCGATGTGAAGGTCGTCTTCGAACAGTCCGGTCGAGACGATCGCCGACCGCACCAGCTCAACTCCTTCGGGCGTGAGGCGCTGTTCGAGGAAGCCCGTCGAGAACGGATTCGCGCCCTCGGGAACGCTCTCGTTCCGCTGCCAGATCAGCCGTCCATCGGCATACAGGTACAGCGAGCCGATGGGGTTGCCTTCGGTGTGCCCGTTCAGACTCAGCACCAGCTGTCCTCGCTCCGGAGCGCTGGGTACAGCTCCCTCCGGAGGCAGGCCGATGAAGCCCACGCGTTCGGCTGGCGCTTCGATGGAGGGGCTGGGTCCTGTGACCGCTGGGGTCTCGCCGCGATCGAACGAGCTGAGGCCCGCAACGAGCGCGACCGCAGCGACGAAGACCGCGATGCCCACGATGCCCGCGGCGATGCGCTGGTTGCGGCGCTTGCGATCGCGACGGCCGTAGAAGCCGTCGAGCGTGAACGGGCGGAGCTCGACGCGTTCCATCTCGCGCTCCAGGAGCGAGCGGGCCTCAGCCATCGGTTCCCTCCACGGTTCCTTTCAGGGTCGCTCGGGCCTGATGCGTCAGGGCCCACACGGTCGAGGCCTTGATGCCGAGCAGCAGGCCGGCCTCCTCGCCTGAGTAGCCGAGCGCCTCGGTCAGCACGAGCGCGGCTCGTTGCCTGGGGGTGAGCGATGCGAGTGCGCGGGTCGCCAGGTCCCGGTCCTCGATATGCTCGAAAGCGCTCGAACACCTTCGTGAATGCCTCCTGTGCGAGGTCCTCGGCCTCGGCCCGGCTCCCCGTGATCACGCTCAGGATCCGGAGGAGCCGGTCCTTCTCGTCCTCGAAGAACGCCTCGAACGTGAGGAGCTCGGACCCCGGCGCGAGGGGCTCATCGGGTACCTCCCACGTCCGCCGCAGCCGAGCCACGTCGCCCATCTCGAACGTTCAACACCCTCCGTGCGATGAACCTGTAGGAGCCTCAGCAGGGTGTTCGATGTTCCCCAAGGCGACACTACGCCGAGGGGAGTGGGACCGGTTTAGGAGGGGGCTCGCGCCGGCTGCACCCGTTCGTGGATCGGGCCGGGGCGATCCTTCAGGAACCCTGCGCCTCGCTGACGTTTGACCGCGACGATCTCGGCGACGATCGCGGCCGCGATCTCGCTCGGTCCCTCGGCGCCCAGGTCGAGGCCGGCCGGTCCGCGGATCCGAGCCATGTCGGCCTCCGAGATGTCCACGCCCTCCTCGCGCAGCTCGGCCAGCAGGCGGTTCGTTCGGATCGCCGGTCCGAGCATCGCGATGAACCGCACCGGTGAGGCGAGCAGCGATCGAAGGTAGTCCTTGTCCCGCAGGAAGTTGTGCGTCATCACGACGACGTGGGTCCGAGCGTCGAGCGGCGCGATCTCCGCCACCTTGTCCGGCCGTTCGACGAACACGAAGTCGGCGGCGTTCGGGAACCGCTCCCGGTTGAGGAACTCGGGACGGTCGTCGACGACGATCGGGCTCCAGCCGAGCGCCGCCGCCGCGTCGATCACCGGCGCGGCGTCGTGACCGGCGCCGCAGATCAGCAACCGGAGGGGTGGTTCGAGTACCTCGACGAAGGCGCGCGCTTCACCCTCGGATCCCGCGAGCGTACGGATCTCGCTCCGCTCCGCCGTCAGCTGCAAGAGCGCGGCCTCGCTCGCCGCCGCCTCGAACGGCGCGTCGCCGAGCGATCCTTCGGTGACGCCGTCGGGTTTGACGAGGAGACGGTCGCCCTGCTCGACGTTCGGCACGCTCGAGTCGAGCACGGTGATCATCGCGATCGGCCGCTCCTCCTCGAGTGCCATTCGAAGCGCGCCTGCGACCTCGGCGGCCTTCGCGGCGGGCTCCACGAACAGCTCGAACGCGCCGTTGCAGCCGAGGCCCCATCCCCACACCTCGTCGTCGTCGGCGGTGAGGTCGAACGAGACGATCCGCGCCAATCCTTCGCGCATGACGATCTTCGCGACGTCGGCCACGTCGTTCTCGAGGCATCCGCCGGAGATGTTGCCGACCATCTCGCCTTCCTCCGGCACGAGCAGCCTGGCGCCGGGGCGCCGGTAGGTCGAGCCCCGGACGGCGACGATCGTCGCGAGCGCGAGCTTCTCGCCGCGCGCCGAGAGCGACTCGATCGCCGACAGAACGTCGGTGAGCTCGCTCATGGCTCAGATGGTACGCGTGAAGTCAGGCTGGCGCCGTCACGAAACCGGCCGGCTCCGCCTCGAACCGCTCGAGGCATCCGGCCGAGCAGAAGTAGTACGTGGTGGCGTTGAACGCCGAGCTGTATCGGGCGGTCGCTACGTCGACCGTCATGCCGCAGACGGGATCGAGGGCCTCGTGACGCGCGATCTCGGCTGGGGCGGCCGCGGCGAGGTTGCCCGCGGCACGCTCCTTCACGAGCTCGGCGAGGATCGCCACCGCGATCTCCTCGTGTGCGACCTTCCCGAGGTCCAGGCCCGCCGGGGCATGCACCCTTTCGAGAGCCTGTTCGGAGACGCCTCGGTCCCGCAGGTATCCGACCACGGCGTCGGCGCGCTTGCGCGACGCGACGAGCCCGACGTACGGGGCCGGCGTCGCGAGCGCGGCCTCCAGCGCGGACTCGTCGTAGTGGCCCTGCGTCGCGACGACGACGACCGAGCGCTCGCCGATCCCGGCAGCGTCGAGATCGAGGGTCGTGATGACCCGCCCCGCTCCCGGATAGTCCTCCGCCACACCGCCTTCGTCGACCACGACCGTTCGCCAACCGAGCGCGCCGGCCATCGAGGCCAGCACGCCGACGGCGGGAGAGCGACCGATCACGACGAGCTGTGGCTGCGGCAGGACCGGTTCCACGTAGACCTCCAGGGCCCCCTCACTCTGACACGCGATCGGGACCGTGACGACGCCCTCGCGCCCTCGCGCCGCGAGCTCCTCGGGCGGGCCGAGGAACAGCAGTCGCGGCGTCCCCTCCTCGAGCGCCTTCAGCGCCTCGCGGACGACGGTCGGCTCGGCGCATGCGCCGCCGAGCCAGCCTCGCACCCGCCGATCGGGCGTGACGAGCGCGGTCGAGCCCTCCTTGCCCGAGGACGGGGCGCGCCGCCAGACCACCGTGGCGAGCACGAACGGCTCGCCCCGGCGGGACAGCTCGGTCGCGAGCTCGAGGACCTCGGGCTTCACTGGCCTAGCCGGGCGACGCGGCCGTCGGGTTCCGCCGACCCGTCAGGGTTCTGTCGTGTTCGACCGGCGGCTCCGTTGACAGAACCCTTCCGGGTGGCGCGCAGAGGGCGGCACGTAACGCCGGCCAACCTCGACCTGGGCCTCGACCTCGCCTCACGCCCGCGCCTTCGCAGCTTGGATCGCGTCCCAGACCCGCCCGCTCGTGAGCGGCATGTCGATGTTGCGAACGCCGAGGTGCCACAGCGCGTCGATCACCGCGTTCACGAACGCGGCCGGCGAGCCCACCGTCGCCGACTCGCCGACGCCCTTCGCCCCGATCGGGTGATGCGGCGACGGCGTGACGGTCGCGCCCAGCTCGAACTTCGGCGTCTCCCACGCCGTCGGCAGCAGGTAGTCCGTGAAGCTCGCGCCGATGCAGTTCCCGTCCTCGTCGAACGTGATCAGCTCCATCTTCGCCGTGCCGAAGCCCTCGCACAGCCCGCCGTGGATCTGGCCCTCGACGATCATCGGGTTGATCCGCACGCCGCAGTCGTCGACGGCCACGACGCGTTCCACCTTCCAGTCGCCGGTGTCCGGGTCGACCTCGACCACCACCGCGTAGGTGCCGAACGGGAACGTGAGGTTCGGCGGGTCGTAGTACGTGACGCCCTCGAGCCCGGCCTCCATCCCCGCCGGGAAGTTCGTGTATGCGGCGAACGCCACGTCCTGGATCGTCTTGGCCTTGTCGGGTGCGCCCTTGACGAAGTAGCGACCCTTCTCGAACTCGACGTCCTCCTCCGAGACCTCCAGCAGATGCGCGGCGAGCTTGCGTCCCTTCTCGCGCAACTTGCGCGCCACCAGCGCCGTCGCGGCGCCGACCGTCGGGGTCGAACGCGAGGCGTACGTCCCCAGACCGTACGGCGTGTTGTCCGTGTCGCCGTGCATCACCTTGATGTCCTCGGGCTGGATCCCCAGCTCCTCGGCCACGATCTGCGCGAACGTGGTCTCGTGACCCTGCCCCTGCGTCTTCGAGCTGATCTTCAGGATCGCCTTGCCGGTGGGGTGTACGCGCAGCTCGGCGCCGTCGTTCATCTTCAGGCCGAGGATGTCGTAGTCGTGGCTCGGCCCGGCGCCGACGATCTCGGTGAAGCTCGCCAGACCGATCCCGAGCAGCCGGCCTTCCGCGCGCGCGGCCACCTGCTCCTTGCGCAACTGCTCGTACCCGACGGTCTCGAGCGCGAGGTCCATCGCCCCGTGGTAGTCGCCCGAGTCGTACTCGAAGCCGGTCGCGCTCTTGTACGGGAACTGATCCTTCTCGATGAAGTTCTTCCTCCGCAGTTCGGCCGGGTCCATCTCGAGCTCGTAGGCCGCGTTCTGCACGAGGCGCTCGATCATGTACGAGGCCTCGGTCACGCGGAACGAGCACCGGTATGCGACGCCCCCGGGTGCCTTGTTCGTGTATGCGCCGTCCGCACTCACGTGTGCGGCCGGCAGATCGTACGAGCCGGTCACGACGTGGAAGAGCCCGACCTTGAGCTTCGAGGGCTGCGCGTCGGCATGGAACGCGCCCTCGTCGGCGAGGAGTGAGACCCGCAGGCCCTTCATCGTGCCGTCGCGCCCGAGCGCCATCTCCCCGTGCATGTGGAAGTCGCGCGCGAACCCGGTCGAGATCAGGTTCTCGTACCGCTCCTCGATCCATTTCACCGGCCGTCCGATCAGCAGCGAGGCCGCGGTTGCGACCACGTACCCGGGATAGACCGGCACCTTGTTGCCGAAGCCGCCACCGATGTCCGGCGAGATGATCCGGATCCGATCCTCGGGAAGACCAGCGACGAGTGCGAAGACCGTTCGGATCGCGTGCGGCGCCTGCGAGGTCATGTAGATCGTGGCTTGGCCCGTGGCCGGGTTCACGTCCGCGACGCACCCACACGTCTCGACCGGCGCCGGATGGGAGCGCGGGTAGTGCGTATCGAGGCTCACGACGACGTCGGCCTCGGAGAACGCCTTGTCGGTCGCGTCCTTGTCGCCGCTCTCCCAGTGGTAGATGTGATTCGAGTCCGTCCCTTCCTTGTCCGTCCGGATGATCGGGGCGTCGTCCTCGAGCGCACGCTGGGGTGTGACCACGGCCGGGAGCGGGTCGTACTCGACATCGATCAGCTCGAGCGCGTCCTTCGCCACGTACGGGTCCTCGGCCACGACGCCCGCGACCTCCTGCCCCTGGAACCGGACCTTGTCGGTCGCGAGCACCGCCTGCGTGTCACCGGACAGTGTCGGCATCCACGCGAGGTTGTGCTGCGCCATGAGCTCGCCCGTGACCACCGCCACCACGCCGGGCAGCGCCGCGGCCTTCGAGGTGTCGATGCCGTTGATCGTCGCGTGGGCGTACGGGCTGCGGAGCAGCGCCAGGTACAGCATGTTCGGCAGTTTCACGTCGTCGACGTAGTTGCCCTTGCCCTGGATGAAGCGGTCGTCCTCCTTGCGGCGGACGCTATGCCCGATCCCGCGGATCTCCTCGGCTTCCGTCGCCATCCCCGCCTCCTCAGCTCGCGACGGGCGCCTCGGCGCCCTCGGTCATGGCCGCGCCCGCGGCCTGGATCGCCTTCACGATGTTCATGTAGCCCGTGCAGCGGCAGATGTTGCCCGAGATCGCCCAGCGAACCTCGTCGTCGGTGGGTGATGGGTTCTCCTTCAGGAGCGCCGCGCCGGTGAGCATCATCCCCGGCGTGCAGAACCCGCACTGCAGCCCGTGTTCCTCCTTGAACGCCGCCTGGATCGGATGGAGCGCGTCGGTCTTCAAGCCCTCGACCGTGGTCACCTCGCGACCGTCGGCCTGGACCGCGAACATCGTGCAGGACTTCACCGGCGTTCCGTCGAGCAGGACCGTGCAGGCCCCGCAGCTGGTGGTGTCGCACCCGACGTGTGTGCCGGTGAGCTCGAGCACCTCGCGGAGCAGGTGGACGAGGAGCAAGCGAGGCTCGACGTCCGCCGAGCGCTCGGCGCCGTTGACCGTGACCGTGATCTGCATCGTCGTCCCTCCTCAGGCCGCTCGGGCCATCTCGACCGCGGCGGCCAGGCCGCGACGGACGAACACGTCGGCCACGTGGCGCTTGTACTCCGCGGAGCCGCGAACGTCCGCGACGGGGTTCGTCGCGGCGGCCGCCAGCCGTCCGGCCTCGGCGAACGCGGCCTCGGTGGGCTCGGCGCCCGCCAGCGACGCCTCGGCGTCGGTCGCATGGATGTTCGTGGAGCCCACGCCGGTGAGCGCGATCCCGGCGCTCGAGATCGTGCCGTTCGAAAGCACCACCTGCACCGCGGCGCCGACCGTGGCGAAGTCGCCGATCTTGCGTTCGAGCTTGAGGTAGGTGCCGCCGCTGGAGCCGGCCGGCCTGGGCACGCGCACCTGCGTGAGGATCTCGTCGGGCTCGAGCGCCGTCGTGAACACGTCCACGAGGAACTCGGGCATCGCGAGCTCACGTTCGCCTCGCGCGCTCCTCACCAACACGCTCGCCCCGGCCGCGAGCATCACCGCGCCCCAATCACCTGCCGGGTCGGCGTGCGCGAGCGAGCCGCCGACGGTCCCGAGGTTGCGGACGATCGGGTCGGCGATCTGCGGCGCGGCGGCGGCGAGCATCGGGTGGCGGGCAACGACGTCAGAGCCCGCGATCTGGTTGTGGCGGGCGAGCGCCCCGAGGCGAAGAGCCCCATCGGCTTCGTCGATCGCGTCGAGGCCGGGCACCCGGTTGATGTCGACGAGATGGGCCGGCGCCGCCAGCCGGAGCTTCATGACCGGGATCAGGCTCTGGCCGCCCGCCAGCACCTTCGCGTCGTCCAGCTCGGAAAGGAGCTTCAGCGCCTCCTCGAGGGTTGCGGGACGGTGGTACTCGAACCGTGAGGGCAGCATGCGAACCTCCTGGCTCCGAGCCGTCGGGCACGGCGAAGGGTGGCGGGGACGGCGTTCGGAGCTATCAAAGCCCTCGCGTGCGCGAACGGTCAAGGCGGCGGCTACCCTTCGGCCCGTGCAGCGGCGCAGCAACCGCGGGTTCTGGAAGGTGATGCTCGCGCTTGGGGCGGGCGGCCTGGCGCTCGTCGCGCTGGTGATCGCGTTCCGCCCGGTCGCCCGGACCGGGGCGGTCGCCTACGCCCAATCGAACCTACGGGCCGTCGCCGCGGTGGCCGAGCGGGTCGCGTCCGAGGACGGCTCGCTGTCACTGGCCACGCGCGAGCGGCTCTCGAGCGAGCCGGAGCTCGACGACATCCTGCTGATCGATCCCGATCAGGGCTCGAACGATCCGGAGGTCGTGAGCGTGCTCGCGACCGACGGCGCGTGGACCGGAACCACCCGGGCCGAGACCGGGGAATGCTTCTGGATCCGCATCGAGGTCCGAGGCGCGACCGTCATCGGCACCGGGACGGGCTGTTCGGCCGAGGAGGCGAGCGCCGCCGAACCCTCCGGCTGGCCCGAGCCCTGAACGTCGCCGCAGCTTGGCGAGAACCCGATTCGCGCTCTCGAGGCGACGGGTCTAGCATCGGTCCGCTCCAGTTGGAACCCTCATCCACTGGAAAGGGGGACCCGTGACCCAGCTCTCCGTCACCGTCAACGGGGCCGCGCGCGAAGCCGACATCGAACCGCGCACGCTCCTCGTCTACTTCCTCCGGGAGACCCTCGGGCTCACCGGGACCAACGTCGGGTGCGACACCTCTTCATGCGGCGCGTGCACGGTGCTCGTAGACGGCGAGTCCGTGAAGTCGTGCACGATGCTCGCCGCCCAGGCCGACGGGCGCGAGATCACGACGATCGAAGGGATGGCCTCGGACGGGCAGTTGCACCCTCTCCAGGAGGCCTTCCATCGCAACCATGGACTCCAGTGCGGCTACTGCACGCCCGGCATGATCATGGCGGCCGCGAGCTATCTGAAGGAGAACCCCAGCCCGTCCGAGGAGCAGGTGCGGATGTCGCTCGAGGGCAACCTCTGTCGCTGCACCGGCTACCACAACATCGTGAAGTCCATCCTCGACGCCGCCTCGCAGATGAGCGGCGCGAAGGCATAGGGGGTCGAGATGGCGACGACGCAGAAGTACGTCGGGCAGCCGGTCCTTCGCAAGGAGGACCCGGAGCTCATCACCGGACAGGCCAGGTGGACGGAGAACCTGTCCGCCCCCGGCGAGGTGTGGATGGCGGTCGTGCGAAGCCCGTTCGCGCACGCGACCGTGAAGGCCGTGGACACGTCGAAGGCCGCGGCGATGCCCGGAGTGCTCGCGGTGTTCACCGCCGCCGACCTCCAGGACGAGTGGGGAGGCCCGCTCCCGTTCGTGTGGCCGGTCACCGAGGACATCAAGGTGCCGGTCCACTGGCCGCTCACCAAGGACAAGGCGCGGTTCCAAGGTGACGGCGTCGCGGTCGTGGTTGCCGAGACGCGCGCGCTCGCCGAGGACGCGGTCGAGGCGGTCGAGGTCTCCTGGGACCCGCTCCCAGCGGTCCTGGATCTCGAGGAGGCCGCGAAGGACGAGGTCGTGATCCACGAGGACCTCGGGACCAACAACGTCGTGCACTGGGTCCACGGCGGGGGTGGCGACCAGTCGATCTTCGAGAACGCGCCGGTGCTCGTGAAGGAGCGCTACCTCGGTCCGCGGCTGATCCCGAACGCGATCGAGCCACGCGGCTGCCTCGCGCAGCCGGTCCCCGCGATGGGCGAGTTCACGCTGTTCAGCACCACCCAGATCCCGCACATCGCCCGCGTGACCCTCGGCGGAACCTGCAACATCCCCGAGTCCAAGCTCCGGATCGTGGCGCCCGATGTCGGTGGAGGGTTCGGCTCGAAGCTGAACGTCTACGCGGAAGAGGCGCTCTGTCTGGTCCTGGCGCGGCGGTTGAAGCGACCGGTGAAATGGATCGAGGGACGTTCGGAGAACTACCTCGCGACGATCCACGGACGTGGCACGATCCACGACGTCACGATCGCGGCGACCGAGGAGGGGAAGATCCTCGGTTTCCACGTCGTCGAGCTCGCCGACATGGGCGCGTACTACCAGCTGCTCACCCCGGGGATCCCCGAGCTCGGCGGGTGGGTCTACATGGGCCCGTACGACACCAAGGCGTACTGGTACGAGTTCACGGGCGTCGTCACCAACGCGACGCCGACCGACGCATACCGCGGTGCCGGCCGTCCCGAGGCGACGTACGTGTTGGAACGGGCGGTCGACGCTCTCGCGCGCACGGTCGGCAAGGACCCGGCAGAGGTTCGGCGGATCAGCCTGATGCCTCCGTTCGCCGAAGCGATGACGTCCATCATGGGGCTCAACGTCGACTCGGGGAACTACCAGGCGTCGTTCGAGCGAGCGCTCGAGATGGCCGGATACGACCAGCTCCGCAAGGAACAGCGAGCGCGCCGGGATGCGGGCGACGTCCGACAGCTCGGCATCGGCCTGTCCAGCTACATCGAGATGTGCGGGCTCGCGCCGTCGAACATCCTCGGTGCGCTCCGCTACGCGGCTGGTGGGTGGGACGCCTGCACCGTGCAGTGCCTTCCCGATGGGAAGGTCGTCCTGAAGATCGGCACATCGCCGCACGGACAGAGCCACGTCACCACGTGGGCGCAGATCGCAGCCGACACGCTCGGCGTGTCGCCCGACGACGTCGAGGTGCTGCACGGGGACACCTCGGTCGCGCCACTGGGCATGGACACCTACGGGTCGCGAAGCGTCGCCGTCGGCGGGACCGCGCTGTACCTCGCGCTCGAGAAGATCAAGGACAAGGCGCGCACCCTCGCCGCCCACGAACTGGAGGTCGCGGAGGACGACCTCGATTTCGACGGTGGATCGTTCACCGTGAAGGGCGCGCCGGACAAGGCTCGAACGATCACCGACCTCGCCGTGTCCTCGTGGCACGCGCACGCGATCCCCTCCGGGTTCGAACCGAACCTCGAGGCGACCGCTGTCTACGACCCGCCGAACTTCACATGGCCGGCGGGCACGCATGTGTGCGTCGTCGAGGTCGACACGGAGACGGGGGCGACCGAGATCCAGCGCTACGTCGCCGTCGACGACTGCGGCACGGTGATCAACCCCATGATCGTCGACGGGCAGATCCATGGCGGCGTCGCCCAGGGGATCGCCGAGGCGCTGTTCGAGGAGGCGATCTTCGACGACCAGGGCAACCTCATGACCAGCTCGATGACGCAGTACCTGATCCCTGCGGCGTCCGAGTTGCCGTCGTTCGAGCTCGACCGGACCGTGACCCCCTCCACGACGAACCCGCTCGGCGTGAAGGGGATCGGTGAGGCGGGCACGATCGCGGCCCCGCCCGCGGTCGTCAACGCCGTCATCGACGCCGTGTCCCACCTCGGCGTCACCCACATCGAGAAACCGGCGTCGCCGGAGCGCTTGTGGAAAGCGATCCGAGCCGCGAAGGGGGGTGCGGCATGATCCCGGCGCCGTTCGAGTACCGCAGGGCGGATTCCGTCGACGATGCGATCGCCGCGCTCGGGACCGATCCCGACGCGAAGCTTCTGGCGGGTGGCCACTCGCTCCTGCCGCTGATGCGGCTGCGCTTGGCTCGGCCCTCGCTCTTAGTGGACATCTCGAGGATCTCGGACCTGAAGTACGTCCGGGAGGACGGGGATCACATCGCGATCGGCGCGCTGACGCGACACCACGACGTCGCGAACAGCGGCGTGCTGCAGCAGCTCTGTCCGATCGTATCGACCGCCGCCGGGGAGATCGGCGATCCGCAGGTCCGGCATGTCGGCACGATCGGCGGCTCGGTCGCGCACGCGGATCCCGCGTCGGACATGCCGAGCGTGCTCCTGGCGCTCGACGCCGAGATGGTCGTGCAGGGCCCGGGCGGGGTGACGAGGACGGTGGGCTCGGCCGATTTCTTCAAGGGCCTGTTCGAACCGGACCTCGCCCCGAACGAGGTCCTCACCGAGATCCGCGTTCCGAAGACATCGGGCCGCGGTTGGAGCTACCAGAAGTTCCACCGCCGGGCGCAGGACTGGGCGCTCGTCGGTGTGGCCGCGATCGCGGCAAACGGGGCCGGGCCCGCCGTCGCGCTCACCAACATGTCGGACCGACCGATGCGCGCGACCGGCGTCGAGGAGGCGCTCGCCGGCGGCGCGGATCCGACGACCGCGGCGCAGCGGGCGTCCGAGGGCACGAGCCCGCCGAGCGACGCCTTCGCGAGCGCCGAGTACCGAGGCGAGCTCGTGAAGGTGCTCGTCCGGCGTGCGCTCGAGGAGGCGATGCGCTAGCTCTCGTCGCGAACGGTCAAGGAAGCCGTCGAGTGAAAGGGGGGAATGATGCACGCTAGGGTCAGCACCGTCATCGCTCCGGCCGAACGTGCGAAGGAGACCCGCACAAGGCTCACCGAGGAGTTCGCGCCCAAGGCCAAGGAGATCCCGGGTCTGTCGAAGGCCTACTTCCTCCAGGACGCGTCCACCGGGAAGGTCGTCGTCGTGACGCTGTTCGAGAGCGAGGCCGCTCTGAGGGGGAGCGAGGAGGCAGCCAAGGGGGTCCGAGAGGCCGCGGTCGGAGCCCTCGGCGCGACGATCGAGTCGGTCGACGAGTTCGAGGTCATCGCGCAGATCTGAGGGACCGATCCCCGCGGCGCGGCCGCGTTCCGCCTGATCGAGCGCGGATCCGGCGTTCTTTGACGCCCGCCGCCCCGTCTGCATAGATGGGTGCCATGCCTGCCATCCTCGAACAGGGCACGTGGTTGCGCGAGACCGGTGTGCCCATCTTCATCACGCTGATCGTGGCGATCGTGGCGACCGCGGTCCTCCGCGTGGTCGTCGGCAGATTCCAGCGAAAGCTCGAGCAGGCGCCGAGCCTGTCGAAGGCGGGGAACCTCCAGCGCGCGGCCACGCTCACGCACGCGCTATCGGCCACGCTGATGGTGGCCCTGTGGACGGTCGCGGTGCTGATCGTGCTCGGATACCTGAACGTCAACCTCGCCCCACTCATCGCGAGCGCCGGCATCGCTGGTGTCGCGCTCGGCTTCGGCGCCCAGAGCATCGTCAAGGACGGGCTGACCGGCTTCTTCATCCTGCTCGAGAACCAGTTCGGCGTGGGCGACACCGTGGAGGTCCGGACGCCGGCGAACCCGGTGCTCGGACGCGTGGAGTGGTTCACGCTCCGCGCGACCGCCCTCCGTGCGTACGACGGGACGCTCAACATCGTGCCGAACGGGAACATGGTCCTAGTCAGCAACAAGTCGCGCGGCTGGGCGCGCGCCATCGTCGATACGCCCGTGGCGTACCAGCACGACCCGGAGCTCGTCCGCGAGGTGCTCGACGAGCTGTTCGACGAGCTCCGAGCCGACGACCGGATCAAGGACTGGGTGATGGACGGCCCGAGCGTCCTCGGCGTGGAGACCACCAGCGACACGGGCGTCGTGATCCGCGCGGTCGCCGAGACCCGGCCGTCGAAGAAGCCCGAAGTCGAACGTCTGCTCCGCGAGCGGATCACCCAACGCCTCGCCGAACGCGACATCCGCGCGCCGCTGTCCGCCGCTGTTCCCCGGCCGAACGAGCCCAACGCCTAGCGGGCCGGGTACGCTCACAACGACATGGGGCGGTTGCCGTTCGACTCCGTCGATGAGCTCCAGCAAGCGTTGGGGCGCGAGCACTACCTGGCCGACCGCGGTCTCGCGACGGCGATCATGCTCGGGGTCTCGCTCGACAAGCCGTTGCTGCTCGAGGGCGAGGCCGGGGTCGGCAAGACCGAGGTCGCAAAGGTGCTCGCCTCGCTGCTCGGCCGCGAGCTGATCCGGCTGCAATGCTACGAGGGGATCGACGCGTCGCAGGCGTTGTACGAGTGGAACTACTCCAAGCAGTTGATCGCGGTGCGCGCGATGCAGGACGGCAGCGCCGAGACGCACGTGCAGGACCTGTTCGGGCCCGAGTTCCTCGTCGAGCGCCCACTGCTCTCCGCGATCCGGACCGGCTCGAAGGCCGTCCTCCTGGTGGACGAGCTCGACCGCGCGGACGACGAGTTCGAGGCGTTCCTGCTCGAGGTACTGTCCGAGTTCGCCGTCACGATCCCCGAGATCGGCCGGATCGCGGCCGAGGAGCCGCCCGCGGTCGTGGTGACCTCGAACCGAACGCGCGAGCTCCACGACGCGCTCAAGCGCCGGTGCCTGTACCACTGGATCGATCACCCCGCGCTCGACCGCGAGATCGCGATCATCCGCGCCCGCGCGCCCGAGGTGCCCGAGGCGCTCGCGCGCGACGTCGCCACGGCCGTGAACCGCATCCGAGGGTTCGACATCGCCAAGCGGCCAGGCGTGGCCGAGACGATCGACTGGGCGAACGCGGTCGCTTTCCTCGGCGTGGAACATCTCGACGCGGAGACCGCGGGCGCGACGCTCGGGGCGGTGCTGAAGGACCACGACGACCAGGAGCACACGGTCGCGCGCCTGACGGAGGTCGTCGGTGACGGCCGCGCACCCTGAGGCCGAGGCGCTCGAGCGGCTGATCGGGTTCGGCCGCGACCTGCGCCGTCGCGGGCTGCCGGTGGGCACCGGACGCATCGTCACGTTCTGCAGGGCGACGGCCGCGCTCGGGGCTCTGGACCGCACCGACCTGTACTGGGCGGCGCGATCCTCGTTGATCTCGAGGATCGAGGACGCCGAGGCCTTCGACGCCGCGTTCGACCGATGGTTCCGGGAGGGGATCCGGATCGAGCTGGACGTCTCGGGCCCGGCGGATGCGTCGGCGCCGGGGGAGGTCGCGGGGGCGACGATCGAAGGGCTCGACATCGAGGAGGAGCAGATCGTCGCGAGCGAGTGGCACGCGCTCGACGAGGACGCGGAGGCCGAGGGCGAGGCCGCCATCCGCATCGTGGCGAGCGCGATGGAGGTGCTGCGGGACAAGTCGTTCGCCGACCTGACCGAGGATGAACGCCGGCGGATGGCCCTGCTGATCCGGCGGCTGGCGGTGCGGGTGCCGGTGCGACGGACGCGCCGGCTCCGGGCGGCCCCGACCGGTCCGAGGTTCGACGTCCGTCGGACGCTCCGTCGCTCGCTGCGAACGCAGGGCGAGCCGTTCCACCGAGCCTGGCGCGCACGCGGGAGCCGTCACCGGCCGCTCGTCCTGATCCTCGACATCTCTGGATCGATGGCGCCCTACTCGCGAGCGCTCATGCAGTTCGCGTTCGCCGCGATGGCCGCCGGCCGCCGCGTCGAGGTGTTCTGCTTCGGCACGCGCCTGACCCGCGTCACCCGGACGCTCCGGACGAAGGATCCGGACCGAGCGCTGCGCGAGATCGGCCGCATCGTCGAGGACTGGGAGGGCGGGACGCGGATCGGCGTCTCGCTGAAGGACCTGCTCGACGGATGGAGCCAGCGGGCTGCGATCCGCGGGTCAGTCGCAGTGATCTGCTCGGACGGGCTCGAACGCGGAGAGCCGGACCTGCTGCGCGATCAGATGGCGAGGCTTCGGCGGCTCGTCCACAAGATCGTCTGGGTGAACCCGCTGAAGGGGAGCCCGCACTACGAGCCGCTCGCGCGCGGGATGGCGGCCGCGCTGCCCTCGATCGACGAGTTCCTCCCGGGGCACAACCTCGAGAGCCTCGAGGAGCTCTCGCGCGTCCTCGCCGACTAGGATTCGCGCCGTGGGGGACGAGGAGGAGCCGGCGGGGCGGGTTCGCCGGATGGGCCGGCTCACCGAGCCGGCCGACGAGGGTCTCCTCACGTACGGGGGGTACCTCATGCTCCCCGAGCTCCTGTCGGTACAGCGTCTCCTGTCCGAGCCACCGGTTCACGACGAGCTCCTGTTCATCACCGTGCACCAGGCGTACGAGCTGTGGTTCAAGCAGCTCGTCTTCGAGCTCGAGGCGATCCGCGATCGCATGATCGGCGGCGACGCCGAACGCGCCCGCCACTACCTCACGCGCGTGCACGCGATCGAGCGCGTGCTGATCGAGCACATCGATGTGCTCCAGACGATGAGCCCGCAGGACTTCCTCGAGTTCCGCTCGCTGCTCTCGCCGGCGTCGGGGTTCCAGTCCGCGCAGTTCCGAGAGGTGGAGTTCGTCTCGGGCCTGAAGGACCGCCGGTACCTGAAGGACCTCGCGGCCACGCCGGAGGAGCTGCAGCGGCTCGCCCGTCGGCTCGAGGAGCCGACGGTGTGGGACGGGTTCGTCGCGCTCCTCGAGGGCAACGGGCTCGACATGCCCGAGGACGACGAAGTCGCGCGGTTGGACAGCCTGGTTCGGATGGCTCGCGAGCCGAAGCACGCCGCACTGTTCGCGGTCTCGGAGGGGCTGCTCGACCACGACGAAGCGTTCGCCGAGTGGCGGATCCATCACGTGCTCATGGTCGAGCGCCAGATCGGTGCGAAGACCGGCTCCGGTGGCTCGTCCGGGGTCGAGTACCTTCGGTCGACACTCGGGAAACGCTTCTTCCCCGATCTGTGGGGTCTGCGCTCGGAGCTTTAGCTCGGGGTCATGCCGCGCGTCGCCTCGCGGTGAAAACCGATTGCAGGAAGCCCCTCGAGCACCCGCCGCCGGCGGGGAAGTTCTCGCTGAACGTCCCCGCGAGCTCGGTCGCCGTCCACTCCCCGTCGATGGTCCGTGCTTCGGCGACGGCCAGGTCCATCGTGGCGCGGTCGCCCCGGCCGGGGACTCCGTTGCACACGCTGAGCGAGACACCCGACATCCTGCCCGAGAAGCCCTCGCCTTCGATCTTGAACGTTCCGACGGCCGGACCCGAGGAGACCTCGATCGTCCACGCGCCGCCGCATGCACCGTCCGCGCAATCGGCCGCGAACACCCAGGTGAGTCTGAGCGTGTCGCCGGTCTGCTGGTTGGTCAGGTTCGACGCGAGGATCGAGTGGGTCACGCGATAGGTCCCGTCAACGCGCGCCTCGGTGAGCGGCGGGTCCAGGGTGGTGACGGTGACGGGCTCCGAGGGGGACTCGACCCCGCCCTGCACGGCGATGACGCGGTAGCGGACCGTCGATGCGGGCGGCGCCTCCTCGTCCACGAAGGACACGACGTCGGGGGTGAGCGTCGCGATCACCTCGCCGTCCCGGGAGACGAGGACCGACTCGACACCCTCGGCGACCGGAGCCCACGAGAGCGTCGCACCGGTCTCGGTCGCGTCGGCTGCCTGCACGTCCTGCGGCGCGTCCGGACCCTCGGCGCCAGTCGATCCCGTCGCACCGGTCACGGACGTCGCTCCGGTTGGCCCCGGTTGCTCGTCGTCGCCCCCCAGGACCTGGGTCAGGACGAGGATGACCGCCACGACGGCGACGATCCCGCCGACGACGAAGGCGATGAGCCTGTTGCGATCCGCGGCGTCCCGCGGCGGGGGCTCCGGTGGAGCGGGCGGTGCGGGCGGGAGGAGTGGCTCACCGGGCGACGCCGCCGGAGCGACCCCGAGCGGGCTCCCGCAGCTCGCGCAGAACCGAGCACCTTCGAGGTTGTTCAGGCCGCACGTGCCGCACACCATGGGCGGGGGGATTGTCCGATGCGGCTCGGCCGGTGTCGAGAACCCTACGACTCGGTCTTGCGCCGCTCGAACGCCTCGAGCCCGCCGGTCACATACCGGCTTGACGACGCTGGCCGATGCGGGATAGGACCGGTCTCCAACGACGACGAGAGGAGGAGGCGATGGCGACGGATCTGTCGATCTCGCTGCCCGACGAGCCCGGTGGGCTCGCCAAGGCGGCCGAGGCGCTCGGCGCGGCCGGCGTGAACATCGAGGGGCTGGCCGGATTGGGTGGTGGCGGGCACGGGCACGTCCACCTGCTCGTTGAGGACGCGAACGCGGCCCGCTCGGCGCTGGAGGGTGCGGGGTTCGCCGTGGAGAACGAGCGTGAGGCCGTGGTGGTCGACGTGTCGAACGAGGATCACCCGGGCACGCTCGGCGAGCTTTCGAGGAAGGTCGCCGATGCGGGCGTGAACCTCGCGGCATGCTACGCGGCGACCCGTTCGCGGATCGTGTTCACGTCCGACGACGCCGCAGGGCTCCGCTCCGCGCTCGGCTCCTAGCTCGGCCGCCGGTCCGACGCCGCGTACGCCCGGTCGAGGATCTCGACGGGGTTGACGACGTCGATCGCCGACCCGAGCTCGCGGAGCCCGGCTGTGATCTGCATCGTGCAGCCCGGGTTGGCCGACGCGACGAACGTCGCGCCGGTGGATGCGATGGCGTCCGCCTTGCGGTGCCTGAGCTCGGACGACATGTCGGGCTCGAGCACGTTGTACAGGCCGGCGGCGCCGCAACACGTGTCGCCGTCGGGGACCTCGGAGATCTCGAGGCCGGGTATGCCGCGCAAGATCGCGCGCGGCTGCTCGCGGATCCCCTGCGCGCGGAGCGCATGGCAGGCGTCGTGATAAGCGACGCGCTCGTTCCCGAAGGGCTCCGCGACCGGTTCGCGAAGGCCCTCGTCGTGGAGCAGCACCATCACGTCGCGGACCTTGCCGGAGAACGCATGCGCCTCGGCCGTTCCGAGCAGCTCTCCCACGTCCTTCAGGTGCGCGCCGCATCCGGCTGCGTTGACGACTACCACGTCCGCGGACGCGAACGCCCGCACCGAGCGCTCCGCGAGCTCGCGAGCGGTGTTGAGCCGGCCGTTGTGCGCGGCCAGCGCGCCGCAGCACGGCTGCGACCTCGGCACCACGACGCGCCAGCCGTTGCGGGCCAGGACCCGGATCGTGGCGCGGTTCACGCTTCGGAACCAGCGGTCCTGGACGCATCCGCTCAGCAGCGAGACCGTTCCCCGCGCCTGCCCCGACGGTTCGGTGGTCCGTGGGAGGCGGCGGAACAGCTCGGACCGTCGCGGAACGAGCGCTCGCGCGCGGCGTGGAAGCACCACGCGTCCGATCGGCTGGAGCGCCGCCGCGAGCCACAGCAGCTTCTTCCTCGGCAGCACGACGTCGAGACCGAGCCACCGCAGGAAGCGGGCACGACGAGACCGGAGCGGCTCGATCTGCACCCGCGCGCGCTCCATCATCCGCCCGAACGGCACGTGCGAGGGACACACGTCCTCGCATGCGCGACATGCGAGGCAGAGATCCATGAACCTCGCGAACGTGGCGTCCGGCTCCGAGCGTCCCTCCGCGACCGAGCGCATCGCCGTGATCCGTCCCCGCGGAGACGCCGACTCCTCGCCGGTCAGCCGGTAGGTAGGGCAGTGCGGGAGGCAGAGGCCGCACGCGACGCACGCAGCCAGGTCCGCTTCGGCCGGCGCGTCGAGCGGGAAGCGCCATCGCGGTTCGAGCCCCTCGGTAGGCCCGATGAAGCGGAAGCCATCGGGCATCTCGGCGCCGAGCGGAGCGTCCTCGCCGGTGGGACGTGCGATCAAGGGCCCGCGATCGCCGGCCTGTAGCGCGGTTCCGGGACCGGGCGACCCTCCTGCTCCGCTGTGGCAAGCCACGCAGCCTTCGCTCGCACGACCGCTGCAACGGCCTCTTCGGGCGTGGGACCGAACGCCGAGCACGTCTCCAGGTCGGGGATGTCGGCGATGTACCCGCCGTCCTCCTCGCTGTACGAGACATTGATGTGGTAGTCGCTCACCTCATCCCTCCAGCTCGAGAGCGTACCGCCGGATCAGCCGGAGGCACTGTCGGACCTGATACGGCTTCGCTTGTCCGTCGACATCCTGGAGGCTCACGATCTGGGCGATCCTGGGATGGACGAAGACGTGATGGCTCCCGCTCACCCGTCGCTCCTCGAACCCCACAGCTTCCAGCAGCCGGCACATGTCAGCGAAGCGGATGTTCGCGACGTTTCCCCGCTCCAGGCGCCGGAGGAGTCGAACCGGATCCATCGCCGGACCGTAGCGGGAGGGTGTGACGTGACGCGGTCGGACTATCATCGGCCGCGCATGTCGAACATCCGGCCATCCGTCCGAGCGTCCTCGTTCACCGAGTCCGTGATCCGCGAGATGACGCGTCTGGCCAACGCGCATGGCGCGATCAACCTCTCGCAGGGCTTCCCCGACTTCCCGGCGCCGCAGGAGCTGAAGGACGCCGCTCGGGCCGCGATCTCGGCCGACATCAACCAGTACCCGATCACGTGGGGCGCCGAGGTGTTCCGCGAGGCGATCGCCTCCGACTACCGCTCGCGCTACGGGATGTCCTGGGTCGATGCCGAGGAGCACGTCACCGTGACCTGCGGTTCAACCGAAGCGATGATCGCGGCCATGCTCGGCGTCTTGGACCCTGGCGACGAGGTCATCGTCTTCGAGCCGTTCTACGAGAACTACGGGCCCGACACGATCCTTGCCGGTGCGGTCCCTCGAACCGTGGCGCTCTCGCCGCCGGACTGGACGTTCGACGAGGCCGAGCTGCGCGCGGCGTTCAACGAGCGCACGCGCGGGATCGTGATCAACACGCCGAACAACCCGACCGGGAAGGTCTTCTCGCGAGCGGAGCTCGACGTCGTCGCGGATCTCTGCCAGCGGTGGGACGCGGTCGTGTTCACGGACGAGATCTACGAGCACATCCTCTACGACGGCTACCGGCACGTTCCACCGGGCGCCGTTCCCGGGCTCGAGGACCGGACGGTCACGATCAGTGCGCTCTCGAAGACGTACGCCGTGACCGGGTGGCGGGTCGGATGGGTGGTCGCGCCCGACGCGCTCTCGGGCGCGATCCGGTCGGTCCACGACTTCCTCACGGTCGCCGCCGCGGCGCCGCTGCAGGAGGCCGGGGCGGTGGCGCTCGCGATGCCCGAGTCCTACTACGAGCGCACCGCGCTCGAGTACCTCGAGCGGCGCGACACGATGCTCCGGATCCTCGAGGAGACCGGGTTCGCGGCCGACCCGGTCCGAGGCGCCTACTACGTGATGGCCGATGTCTCGCACCTCGAGATGGGCGACGACGTCGAGGTCGCGAACCGACTGACGAAGGACGTCGGCGTCGCGGTGGTCCCCGGTTCGTCGTTCTTCTCGCGGCCGGAGCTCGGGCGTCACCTTGTTCGGTTCGCGTTCTGCAAGCGGATCGAGACGCTCGAGGAGGCGGGGGAGCGCCTGCGTAAGGCCCTCACGTAGCGGCCTCCTCGATGAGACGTGCGAACGACGAAGGCGAGACGACCCTGACGCCGGTGCCTGTCACGGCAAGGACCTGCGAGTCACCGGAGATGAGGATGGCCCGCGCGTCGGCCGCCAGCGCGAACAGGTAGTCGTCGGCCGGGTCGCGGCAGACCGCCGGCACCTCGATCGGATCCTGCAACTGGACGGCTCCCGCCTGAAGAGCGCGGATCAAGCTGGCGGCCTCCTCGAGCGCAACGCGCCGCAGGACCTTGGGGTACGCGAACGCGCGCCGGAGCTCCGAGATGAGTACAGGACAGACGATGAGCTCGAACGCCCCTCCGTACCAGGCTTGTAGGAGCGATGCGGGCGTGCCCTTCGGCGAGATCGAAGCGGCGATGAGGACGCCAGGGTCGATCAATGCCCGGATCATCGACCTCGGCTATTCGGCCATCTGCTCGGTGAGCTTCGTGGTCTTGCCGCTGGGCGAAGTTCGAGTCTCGCGGAGCGCCTCGTAGGCGAGTTCCAGCGCCTCATCCTCATCAAGATCGCTGCGTGCCCAGACCCGCTCCAGGGCGTCGATCCCGAGATAGGCCCGCAGAGCCTGCTCGACGACTTCCGAGTCGCGCATCTCTTCACGTGCAGCGAAGACACGGGCGGTGCGGAGCAGATCCTCATCAACGTAGATCGTTGTCTTGCGCTTGCCCATGGATGCATTATGACGGTATGACGGTATACCGTCAAGCGAGTTATGTTCGGATCCAAGCGCGGCCGGGCGCGAGCACTCCGTTCGGGTCGAACGCGTCCTTCAACCGGCGGTGGACCTCGACCGCGGCGATCGCCTCGTCGCCGAGGCCGCCGGGTCCCCGCACGACCGGCGCGATCCCACCCGCGGCTCGCGCCCGCTCGCGCAGATGTTGGAGGTCGCCGTTGGCGTTCTCGAGCCCGACCCACGCGATCCCGACGCCGGCGAGCGCGCCCCACGCATCGCCGACGACCACCTCGCCGAGCCGTGACGGCGGGACGGCGACCTCCGCGACGACCGGCATGGCGTCCCACGGCTTCGTCGAGGGGAAGGGGCCGCCCTCTCTCACGTCGCTCGGTATCGCGACGGCGGTCGCCTCGTCCGCGAGCTCGTCGACCTCTTCGCGCCAGCCCTCGAGGCGCAGCTCGACACGTTCCGACATCGCGAGGACGCCGGCCGCTGTGGGGACGGCTCGAAGGAGGGATCCTGCGAGCTCGAGCCCGCCTTCGAACAGCAGGGTCCGTCGCATCTGCGGCAGCGGCCGGACCTTCAGCGCCACCTGGACCACGATCGCGAGCGTCCCGAGCGATCCTGCCACGAGCCGGTGCAGGTCGTAGCCGGTCACGTTCTTCACGGTTCGCGCGCCGCTGCGAACGAACCGCCCGCCTCCGGTCACGAGCTCGGTTTCGAGCACGGTGTCGCGGAGGGCACCGACCTTCAGCCGGCGGACGCTCGAGGCGCCGCTCGCGATCACGCCGCCCACGGTCGCGTCGTCGGGCGCGTCCGACGGCCACTCCTGCCCACCATCGGCGAGGAGGCGGTTCAGCGCGCCGATCCGCATGCCCGCCTCGACGACGGCGATCATCTCCGCGGGCTCGTACGACACGAGCGCGTCGAGCTGCGTCGTCCACAGCTCAGCATCGACCTCACAGGGGTTGCCCTTGTCGACGTGGCGGCGGCCGCCGACCACGAGGAGCCGGCGCCTCGCGGCGTTCGCCTCCCGGACGGCGTCGGTTACGTCGGCCCTCGAGGACGGATGGATCAGATCCATGCGCCCTCCGGCAGGTCGGCCGCGACGCGGGCGGCGTCGTCCCCGCGGGCCATCGCGAAGTCACCGCAGCGCGCGCCGTCGGGCAGCACCTTCTGCGGGTTCATCCGTCCGGCGGGGTCGAAGGCCGAACGCACGCATGCCTGCGCCGACAGATCCTCCGCCGAGAAGACGAGCGGCATGAAGTCGCGCTTCTCCAGGCCGATCCCGTGCTCGCCCGAGAGCGCGCCGCCGGCCTCCACGCACAGCCGCACGATCTCCTCGCTGGCGCGCAGGACGCGTTCGAGCGTGCCGGGAACGCGCCGGTCGAAGGAGAGCAGCGGATGCAGGTTCCCGTCGCCGGCGTGGAACACGTTGGTCACGACCAGCTCGTTCCGCGAGGCGATCTCATACACGCCGGCGAGCACCTCGACGAGCTTGGTCCGCGGCACGACGCAGTCGTGGAGGTGGTAGTGCGGGGCGATCTGGGCCACCGCCCCGAACGCGGACTTGCGTCCCTTCCAGATGAGTGCCCGTTCCGCCTCGTCCCGCGCGATGCGGACGGCTCGCGTTCGGTGCGCGCGCGCCGCCGCCTCCACGGCTCGGGACTGCGCCTCGACAGCGGCAGGCGAGCCGTCGACCTCGACGATCAAGATCGCGGCGGCGTCGGTCGGGTAGCCCGCGTGCGCGAACGCCTCGGCCGCGACCACGATGCCGCGGTCCATCATCTCGACCGCCGCGGGGACGACGCCGCTCGCGATGATGTCGGAGACGGTGGCCGCGCAGTCCTCGACGGTCTCGAAGTCGAACAGCGTCGTCCGCACCGCCGGCTGCAGCGGGGTGAGCCGGACGCAGGCCGAGGCGACGATCCCGAGCGTCCCCTCGCTCCCGACGACGACGGCTCGAAGGTCGTAGCCGGCGCTCTCCGGCCCCTCGGAACCGAGCCGCACCAGGCTCCCGTCGGCGAGCACGAGGTCGAGCGCGATCACGTGGTTCGACGTCACGCCGTAGGCGAGGCAGTGTGGTCCGCCCGCGTTCGTGCTGACGTTGCCGCCGATCGACGACGTCTGCTGCGACGACGGATCGGGGGCGAACGTGAACCCGTGCGCTCGGAGCGCGGTCGCGAGGTCGAGGTTCGGCACGCCGGGTTCGACCCAGGCGAGCCGGTCCGCCGGACGGACCTCGAGGATCCGGGTCATCTTCGAGGTCACGACCACCAGAGCGCCGGCGACGGGGCTCGCGCCACCCGCGAGGCCGGTCCCCGAGCCGCGTGGAACGATCGGGAGGCCGTGCTCGGCCGCGATGCGGACGCAGGACACGATGTCCTCGGTCGTTCGCGGGAACGCGACGAGCGCGCACGAGCCTTCGACCATCGACGCGTCCCGCGCGTACAGGCGCAGCCCGAGCGGGTCGGACAGCACCTCGTCCGGACCGAGGGTGGCTTCCAGTGCGCGGCGTGCGGCCTCGACGTCCGCCATAGGCGGGCTCAGGCTAGCGCGAGCGCAGCGTCAGGCGTTCAGACGACGCGCCCCGGCTCGCCGTCCGGGGTGGTGAGCGGGCGTCCCTCGGCCTCCCACTGCTCGAGGCCTCCAGCCAGGTTGTAGGCCTCGAACCCGCGCGCCTGCAGCATCAGGGTCGCGAGCTCGCTCCGGCTGCCGGACCGGCAGACGACCACGGTCGTCCGGTTCGGGTCGAGATCCCCGAAGGCCCCCGACAGCAGCGTGTTCAGCGGGATGTGGATCGAGCCCTCGATGCGACCGGCCTGCCACTCGTAGGGCTCGCGGCAGTCGAGAACCTGGATGTCGTCGAGGCGTTCGGCCAGACCGCGCGCGGTCGTGAGGTCGGCGGTCGTGTCGCTCATCGCACGAACGAGCCTATCAGCGAGGTGCGGGAACGGGTCAGTCGCCGAGCGCGCGCTCGAACGCCTCGAACGCCTCCCGTCCGAACAGCACGAACCGCACCTCTCGCACCCTGGTGTCGGCTCCCCGCACGGCCGTGATCGCCACCGGCGCGGCCTCGTCCAACGGGTACCCGTAGACGCCGGTCGAGATCGCCGGGAACGCGACGGTCGCCGCCCCGAGCTCGTCCGCGACGCGCAGCGACTCCGTGTGGCACGAGGCGAGGAGCGCCGATCGATCCTCGGACCTCGCGTAGACGGGACCGACGGTGTGGATGACCCTCCTCGCGGCTAGGTCACCGGCGGTCGTGACGACTGCCCGGCCGGTCGGCAGCCCGTCGGGGTACCGCGTCGAGCGGATCTGCTTGCACTCGGCCAGGATCGCCGGCCCTCCCCTCCGATGGATCGCGCCGTCGACGCCGCCCCCCCCGAGGAGCGAGGAGTTCGCGGCGTTCACGATCGCGTCGACCTCCTGGGAGGTGATGTCCCCCTCAAGCAGGACGATCCGAGCCACGCGGCTATCGTAGTCGGCCCATGATCGTCTGCGTCGCCGCGAATCCCTCGATCGACAAGTTGTTCGAGGTCGATCGCGTACGCGTCGGGGAGATCCACCGCCGCGTTCGTGCCGGTGCCCGGCGGCAAGGGCCTGATCGTCGCCAGAGCGGCCCACGCGCTCGGCGCCGCGGTCCACGCGACCGGGATCCTGGCCGGGCACGCGGGCCGGTGGCTCGAGGAGGCGTTCGCGGCCGAGGGCGTCCCGGCGACGTTCGCGTGGGCGCAGGGGGAGACGCGCGCGTCGGTCGCGGACGAGGGGACGCACGGACTCACCGAGTTCTACGAGCGGGGTGACGACATCGGACCGGACGGCTGGTCGCTGCTCGAGGACGTGGTTCGCGGGCTCGTCCCGCACGCGTCCTGGATGACGATGTCCGGGAACCTCCCGCCGGGCGCGCCCCACGACGGGTACGCGAGGTTGATCGACCTCGCCACGGAGCCGGCGTCCGGACGGCCCTCGACGCGCGTGAGGCCGCCCTGGAGCACGGTGTGGGGGCACGGCCGAACCTGGTGAAGGTGAACGTGGAGGAGGCGGGCTGGCTGTTGGGGACGACGCTCGAGACCGAACCCGCCTGCCGGGCCGCAGCGCTCGAGATCCGCGAGCGCCTGGATGACGACGGCGTCGCGGTGGTGACCCGAGGCGCGGAGGGCGCGGTCGTCGCGATGGCGGACGGCTCCGTGCTCTCGGGCCGTCTGTACGCCGAGGGCCGATACCCGGTCGGCAGCGGCGACGCGTTCCTCGCCGGCCTGGTGGCCTCGCTCGACCGAGGCGACCGGTGGGAGGCCGGTGTCGCGCTCGCGCTCGGCGCCGCCACGGCGAACGCCGAACTTCCCGGGGCCGGACGCCTCGACCCCCTTCGCGCGGCGGCGCGCGCCGAGGTGGCGGAGGTGCGGATGACGTGAGCGTCGTGATCCGGGTCGCGGACCCAGGGCAATGGGAGCGCGCGCGAGATCTGCGCCTTCGCGCGCTCGCCGACGCGCTCGGTGCGACGCAGGAGATCGAGCGCGAGCACGCCGAGTCGGACTGGCGCGCGTGGATCGAGGGCTGGGAGGGCGCGACGAACCGGTTCGTGGTGGGCGAGACCCCGGGCGGCTGGGTCGGGATGGCGGTCGGGTCGCGAGCGGCGGCCGAACCGGATGCGCACCTGTACGGGATGTGGGTCGAGCCCGCCTGGCGGCGGCGCGGTGTGGGCGGTTCCCTCGTCCGCGCCGTCCTCGGATGGGCGGGGTCGCTGGGTGTTCGGGCCGTCCTGCTGGGCGTCACCGAGGGCAACGACGATGCCGCGCGCTTCTACGAGGGGCTGGGGTTCGCGGATACCGGTGAGCGTCACACCCTGCGCGAGGAGCACCAGCTCCGAACGAGGGTCTTCCGTCTCGGGCTCTGACCGCTCGCTGCTACGGTTCCGATCCCGATGCGCACCCCGCTCCGTTCGAAGATCCGGCCTGCCGTCGCGGTGCAGGTCCTGTTCATCCTGTTCGGGATCGTCATCGCCGCGTTCTTCCCGTTCCTCTCGTTGTTCCTCGACGACAAGGGCCTGACGGCGGCGGAGATCGGCGTCGTGATCGCGGGCATGGCGGTCGCGCGCCTCCTGCTCGCGCCCGGGTGGGGTCACCTCGCCGACACGACGATCGGTCGCCGGCGCGCGCTCCAGATCGGTGCCCTGGGGGCGGTGGTGTTCGGGCTCGCGCTGTTCGCCGTCGACAGCTACCGGGCGATCTGGATCACCGCGTTCGCCATGGCGGGGGTGAGCGCATCGATCGGCCCGAACGTCGACGCGATCGCCCTCGAACACCTCGGAGGCGAGCGGATGCACGAGTACGGCCGGATCCGCGGGTGGGAGAGCTTGTCGTACGCGTCGATGTGTCTGGTCGCGGGCATCGTGCTCGAACGGGTCGGCGTCCGCTGGACCATGCCGATGTTCGCGTTCGGAGCGCTCGTGGTGCTCGGGTGGACCGTGATCGCGCTGGTCCCCGATCGCCCCGAGCATCGGACCACGCACGGACGGCTGGGCGCCGTCGGGGCGGTGTTCCGCGAGGCGCCGAGGTTCTGGGCGTTCCTGGTCGCGGTGCTCTTCGTCTGGACCGGCTTCAACGCCGCATGGAACTTCATCGGGCTGAAGATCTCGCGTGGCGGGGGCGGTCCGCTGCTGATCGGGATCGGCGTGGCGCTGGGCGGTCTCGTCGAGGTTCCGATCATGCGCCTGTCCTCCCGACTGTCCGCCCGCCTCGGTCTGCGGCAGGTGTACGTCGCCGGGTGTGTCGTCTACGCGACGGGATTCCTGCTGTGGGGACTGGTCGAGGATCCGGCGATCCTGTCGGCGCTGACGATGTTCGAGGGCGCGGGGTTCGCGCTCCTGTTCACGAGCGCGGTCGTGGTGATCGGACGGATGGTGCCGTCGACGCTGTACTCGACCGGCCAGTCGCTCGCGGCCACCGTCGGATTCGGCATCGCGCCGATCGTCGGGGCCGGGCTCGGCGGCCTGGTGTTCGACCGGTTCGGACCGGCGACGCTGTACGTGGCGGCCTCGGCGCTCACGCTGGTCGGCGGCGTCGTGGCCTGGTTCGCGCTCGCGACCCCTTCGCTGTCCGAGCCGATCCCGTCTGGGGAGGCCGTGGACGAGATCCAGCCGGTCCCCGGTGCCGGGCCCGCCCTGTGACGCGACCTCGCGAACCTCGCGACCGCCGACGCGACCGCGACCGGTTCGCGCTGCCTCCCGGCGTTGACGTACGATGGCGCCCTTCGCTCGAAGAGGAGGTCGACGTGGTCAGCGCGTACATCCTCATCCAGACCGAGGTGGGGCGAGCCAGCAACGTGACCCGCGAGATCAGCGGCGTATCGGGCATCACGACGGTCGATCCCGTGACCGGCCCGTACGACGTGATCGCTCGGGGTGAGGCGAGCGACCTCGACGAGCTCGCGAAAGCGATCGTCATGCCGATCCAGTCCGTCGAGGGCGTGACACGAACGCTCACCTGTCCCGTCCTTTCGTTCTAGCGCCCGCCCAGCGGGACCTTCAGCCCGCCCGCCGACCGACCGATGACCTCGACGGAGGGTTCGTTCCGAACGCCCTTCGGAGGATGCAACGTGCGTTCCGAGCGCGGATACGTCGGGGTGCGGATGCTCGTTCTGCTCGGCCTGGCCGTGGCGCTCGTCTGGCTGATCCCGCTGGTGTTCCTCGGCAGCCGGCAGGCCGATCGAGCGGCCGAGCTCGGTGGGGGCCCGGCCGCACCGACGAGTGTGACCGCCGGAGCCCCGGTCGCGGTCGTCACCGGACCGACGGGTTCGGGCGTCGCCCCGACCGGCCCGATCGGGCAGGCCAACGATCTGCAGGCGCAGAGCATGCTGAACAACGCGATCCGGGTCGCCC
>Ga0187893_10003596_pt1 | contig 31059 bp, 24 predicted proteins | sample MA1701074metaG_FD_139574 | JGI IMG/M metagenome (GOLD analysis project Ga0187893, IMG submission 139574) | White microbial mat communities from a basaltic lava cave in the Kipuka Kanohina Cave System on the Island of Hawaii, USA - MA170107-4 metaG ...
AAGAGCTCGTAGAGGTCGCCCTTCAGCGTCGGGTCGCCGCCGCCGTAATTGCTCCGGCCGATGTAGTTGGGCTTGCGGACCACCGTGGCCGGCGTCGAGGTCGACCCGGCCCCCACCGGCGCCCCGTTCCGGTAGAGCGCCACCTTCCCCTGCTGCGTCATCAGCGCCGAGAGCGACTGGACCTGGTCGGGCACGAGGCCCTCCGGCGCGTCCACCTTCCCCCGCGTGACGCTGTTGGCGTAAACCCAGAGGCAGAGGGAGTTCGGCCCGTCCTTCCGGCCGAAGAAGATGTTGTCGCACTGCGGGCCCTTCCCGAGGTCGAGGAAGCGCATCCAGAGCGGGCCCGCCTCGACCCGCGCCACGACGAAGACGCTCAGGCCCGCCCGGAAGTCGCTGAACCCCGCCGGGAGCTCGAGGTGGTCGTCCGCCCCGTCGAAGCGGACCGCCGGCCGGCCCGCCCAGGCGTTCGGGACGAGCGCCGGCTGGGCGGCCGCGAGCGGCTGGACCGCCTGCAGGCCGGTCGCGTCGGTCCAGGACGCGAGTCTTGCGCCCGAGACGCGCGTCCCCGCGTCCGAGCGGAGCCAGAGGAGGAGGCCCTGCCCCGGCGCCTTCCACGAGCCGGAGGCCGTCCGCGCCGAGAGCTCCCCCTGCCCCGCCACCGCGAACTGCCCCGCGCCCACGAACACCGAGCTCACTCCGGAAGGCCGGGAGAACTTCACCCGCCCCTCCCGGACGTCGAGCCGGGTGAAGGCCGGAGCCGCCCAGAGCGTGAACTCCGTCCCGAGCACCGCCGCCTCGGCATGCGGCGTGCCGAAGACGAGCGGCTTTCCCGGCTGCTGCCGGGCCGCTTCCACCGCGATCAGGCCCCGCTCCAGCTGCGCCGAACGCTCCGCGAGCCGCGCCAGCGAGGTCGCGACGCCCAACTCCACCCTGGTCCCGTCCCCCATCCGCACGAGCGCGTAGCCGTCGGCCCCGGTCTCGATCCCCTCGCCGGACCGCAGCCCCTTCCCCGCCGGGACCGACACCGTCCCCGCGGCCGCTTCCACGTGGGCCACCACCGCGACGGTCGTCTCCGTCTCGGCCGGCCTCGGCGTCGGCCTCGGCGGCTCGGGCGGGACCGGGGCGGGAACGATCGGCTTGTCCGGCTCCGGCGGACGGGGGGGCGGGACCACGAAAGGCTCCGGATCCCGCGCCTCGACCCGCGGCGACCGGTGCGGCTCCGGCGCGCGGGGGACCGCAGGACGGATCTCCCTCGGCGGTTCGACCGGCGCCGGCGGCCGCTCCGCGACCGGTTCCGCCCGGGGCGTCCCCGGCGGGGGCTTGGGCCCGCCGGAACCCGACGCCAGGAGCGCCACGAAGCCCACCAGCCCCGCCGCCGCGATCCCGATGATGAGACCCACGGGCAGGTTGGATGCGGGGCGCCGCGCGCGGGCCCGGCGCGCTGCCAGCCGGACCGCGGGGAGCCGCCTCGAGCTGGCCCTCTCCTCGGAGGTCACCGCCGAGCAGCGGACCTCATCGGCCAGCACCGCGGCGAACGTCGAGAGCTCGACGTACCGGGCCCTACCCTCGGCCGTGGCGAGCGACTCGAGGAATTCCTCCCGCTCCTCCGCGGCGAGATCGCCGTCGCAGTAGCGCTCGTAGAGGACCTCGAAGCGGTCGGGGCTCATACCGCGACCTCCGGCCCCGCCTCGCCCTTCCGCGCCACGCAGTCGGCCAGCCACTTCCGGACGCGGGAGAGCGCGACCTGGACGGCCCCCTCCGTCCGCTCAAGCCTCGAGGAGATCTCGCGCAGGCTCAGGCCGGAGGAGTACCGGAGTGCGAGCAGTTCCCGGGGACCGCCTCCGAGAGCCTCCATGCAGCGCCGCAGGAGCGAGCGCCGGGCCTCCATCGGATCCTCCCCGGCCCGCTCGTCGTACGCCGCGTCCACCAGGTCCAGGAGACGCCCGCCCTCGAAGGGCCGCAGACGCGACGACTTCTCGCGCTCCCGGATGACGAGGTTCCGCGCGATCCCCCGGCACCAGGCCTGGAGGTCTCTCCCTTCCTCGAAGTCCGCGGCTTTCTGGAGGACGACGACGGTCAGCTCCTGGAAGAGGTCCTCCGTGAGGTCGGGGTCTCCGACCAGCGACCGGATGTAGCCGATGAGCCGGAAACGGCCCCTCTGGAAGTCGCGGATGAGCCGGTCCCGCTCCATATCTCCTCTTCCGGGAAAACGCCCGGACCATACGCGAAATGGGCCGAAAATGCATAAAGACCCATAATGCAGGGGGTTATGCAGGTCCCGGGGAGCGCATCCGGAAGCTCGCAGGTCGCATCTCGGGACGGAGCGGGAGCTCCCGGGACACCTGATGGCTTCCCGGCACCTCCGAGATGCGAGATTCGAGCTCCGAGATGCTTTCCCCGAACGACTTCCAGGCACTCCCGAGATGCGAGACGCGAGCTTCGAGATGCTTCCTCAATTCGCGGGATCCGGCACCAGCCGGAGCGGCCGCGTGAGTGTCTTCCCGTCCACCGTCAGGGCGATCGTGTAGTCCCCCGCCGCGGCGCGCCCGCGACCGGCGGACAGGTTCCAGGAGAGGCGGTGGAATCCCGGCTCCTTCAAGGGTTTCAAGGAGGCGACGGACTTCCCCTCCTTGTCCAGGACGGCCAGCGCCGCCTCCTTGGCCGCCCCCCGCAGGTAGTAGGTGATCGTGGCCCCGGCGGGCGGGTTCTGGCCGCGGAAGCCCTTCGCCCCGCCGAACCAGCGCGAGCGCCCGGGATTCCAGAGCACCGCCTCCTTCGGCTCGAAAAGGTGCGCCTCCGAGAGGAGCACGGCGGGCGTGGTCTCCTGGAGCGCCTTCACGTCCATCACCCAGAGGCTCCGGCCGTGGGTCGCCGCCACCAGCTCCTGCTCCCGGGCGTGGACCGCGAGGTCGTGGACCGGCACGACCGGCAAACCGCGGCCCAGCCGAGCCCACTTCCGGCCGGCGCTGAGCGAGAAGTACACGCCGCGCTCCGTGCCCACGAAAAGGAGGTCCCGGTTCCGCGGGTCCTCTCGGACGACGTAGACGGTCTCGTCCGACGGCAGCCCCGCGGCGATCGACCTCCAGGTCCTCCCGAAATCCTCCGTCCTCCACACGTAGGGCCGCAGGTCGTCCTTCCGGCGTCCGTCGAACGTCACGACCGCGACGCCCGCGCCGGACCTCGAGCACTCCACGCGCGATACCCAGAGGAGCTCCGGCATCCCCGGGATCCTCGCCTCCTCCCAGCTTTTCCCGCGGTCGCGCGTGACGTGGAGGCCCCCGTCGGTCGTCCCGGCCCAGATCACCCCCGGGTCCAGGGGCGACAGGCCGATCACGCTGATCGTCCCCTGCTTCGTCTTCGAGAGGTCGCCGCTCAGCTCCGTCCAGTGGTCCCCGCGGTCCGGCGATTCGAAGAGCTTCTGGGCGCCGATGTAGAGCCGCTTCGGATCGTGGGGGGACAGCTCGATCGGCGTGTTCCACTCCCAGCGCAGGCCGCTCCCCTTCGGGCGGATCGCCTTCCGCGATCCGGTCTTCCGGTCCAGGCGCACCGCCGCGCCGTACTGGCTCTCGCAGTAGACGGTCGAGGCGTCCGTCGGATCCACACGGCAGTAGAAGCCGTCCCCCCCGTTCACGAACGTCCAGTGCTCGTTCACGATCGCCCCGTCCCGCGTCTGCGTGGGGCCGCCCCAGCAGCCGTTGTCCTGGAGCCCTCCGTAGGCCCAGTAGGGCTTCTGCTGGTCGAGCCCCACCGCGTAGAACTGCCCGATCGGGAGGTTGGCCAGGTGCTCCCAGGTCTTTCCGGCGTCGTAGGACTGGTTCACCCCTCCGTCGCCGCCCAGGAGCAGATGGTCCGAATCGCGCGGGTCGATCCACATGGCGTGGTGGTCCACGTGCACGCCCGGAGCGCCGTTGTTCGAGAACGTCTTCCCTCCGTCCGACGAGACGTGGAGCTGGACGCCCAGGACGTAGATCCTCCGGTCGTTCGAGGGGTCGATCCGGATCTGGCTGTAGTACCAGGGCCGGGGGTTCGTGGTCGAGAGGAAGCGCCACGTCTCGCCCCCGTCGTCGGAGCGGAAGACGCCGCCCTTGTTCGCGCCGTCCTGCGGCGCCGGATCGAGCGCGACCTCCCGCGGATAGTGCTCCTCCTCGCGGCGCCCGAGCGTCACCTCGACCGTCTTCTCCTCCCCGCCCCGGACGATCCGCACGGGCACCTTGTCGCCCGATCTCCGCCGCCGGATCTCGCCGATCAGGTCCTGGTAGGACTCGATCCTCTTCCCGCCGAACTCCTTGACGACGTCGCCGACCAGGAGCCCCGCCCTCTGCGCGGGCCCCCCGTCGGTGATCGCGGTGAGCACGAGGCCCTCGTCCTGCTCCTCGGCGTTGATCCCCAGGAACGCCCCCCCCGTCGAGGCCCCCCCGAACTGCTGGGCGGTCTGGGAGGTCTCCAGGATCGCGTAGAGCACCTTCGGGTCCTTGCGCCAGACGTCGACCCCGCCGCGCCCGACGCCGATCGCGGGAAGCCCCTTCCCCAGGCGCCTCCAGGAGGCCCCGCCGTCCGTCGACTTGTAGAGCCCCGCGGTCTCCGTGAAGCGGGAGGGCGACGCGCTCGACGTGAACCCGTCCCGGCGGACGGAGTAGGCCGCCGCATAGACCGTGTCCGGCGCGGACGGATCGAGCGCGACGTCGATGAAGCCCGTATCCTCGTCGATGAACTTCACGCAGGTCCAGGTCGCGCCGCCGTCGGTCGTCTTGAAGAGCCCGCGCTCGCGGCTCGGGGCGTAGATGCAGCCGAGCGCCGCGACGTAGGCCGTGGCCGCGTCCTTCGGATGGACGGCGATCCGCCCGACGTGCCGGGTCCCGCGGAGGCCGACGTTCCGGAACGACTTTCCGCCGTCCGTCGAACGGTAGACGCCGTCCCCGTGGGTCACGCTGTTGCGGGCGTTGGCCTCGCCGCTGCCGACCCAGACGACCTCCGGCTCCGAAGGGGCGACGGCGACGGCGCCGATCGAGGCGGTCCCGTAGGAGTCGAAGACGGGGGTCCAGGTCGTGCCCTTGTTCACGGTCTTCCAGACCCCGCCCGTCGCGACCGCGATGTAGTAGGTGCTCGGGCGGCTCTCGACCACGGCCAGGTCCGTGATGCGCCCGCCCATGTTGCAGGGCCCGATCTCGCGCCAGCGGAACTCGTCGAGGAGGCGTCCCTGCGGAGGATCGCCCGACGCGCCGAGGAGCACGACCAGGACCGATGCGAGCCTCATCGGAAACCTCCCACCGGATAGACACCGCCCCAACCTTCGCAGCGCCGCGCCTGACCAAGAAGCGTGCCGCCCCTGCCGGTCCTTGCCCGCCCCCCCAGGCCGCCGTGGCCGAGATCAAGGACCAGAAATACTACGACGGAACGGACGCCGGCGAGAGGAAGCACCGCTCGACCTCTACTCCCTCGGGAACCGCGACTTCCCGATGCTCGTCCGCACCGAGACGACGGACAAGCTCCGGGTCCGGCCCTCGATGGAGATCCTGCGGGCTCAGGCCGCGGAGAGCCGCGGCTCCCGGCGGACGGCCCGGTCGTAGAGCCAGAAGAAGAGGGCGAAGCTCGCGAACGCGCACCCGAGGGCCATCGCGGACATCTCCTTCTTGAGGAGCGTGTCGTAGAGGCCGTGCAGCGCGACGCTCGGGCCCAGGGAGAGGGCGGCGGCCGGGATCCACCCGTACCAGGCGGCAGAGTCCCGGATGGAGTCCCGCAGCCGCCACAGGAAGACCGCGGACGTGGCGCTCCAGACCGCGTGGAGCCCGACGCACGAGATGAACCGCACGACGTAGATGCCCGGCGGCTCCAGGCCGTTGTAGAAGTCCGAGGAGTAGCTGACCCCCTCGCTCACCCCGAACCCGATCCCCGTCGCCAGGCCCCAGACGACCGCGCCCCTCGCGTCGAGGGTCCCCGTGCGCCGGAAGTGCCAGTAGAGGGGGACGGCCTTGACCACCTCTTCGAGGATCCCGACGCCCAGGGTGAAGCCGACGAGGCTCAGGAGGAAGCCGGAGTCCGGGTCCAGGGCGGCGACGTAGGACCATCCGATGAGCCGGAGGATGATGAAGACCACGCTCCCCGGACCCCGGAGGGACCTCTCGGCCGGCATCCGGAACGCGGCTTCCTGGATCAGGAGGAGCACGAAGATCCCGACCGTCCCGGTGAAGAGGCCGACCTTCCAGAGCTGCCAGGACGTGGCGTTCCCCATCGGCTGGACGATCAGGATGAACTCCCAGAAGAGGCAGGCCGCGATCGCCGCCGCGATCCAGTGAAGCAGCGTCGATCGGGACACGAAGGCGCCCTCGATCTTCTTCCCGGGGAGGAGCTGGAGGGCCCGCTCCACGGACGCGAGCGAGGACTGGTCGATGTCCTCCTCGATCCCGGCCCGCTCGGCGACCTCCGGGTGCCGATCCAGCGTCCGCCGGAGGCGCTCCACGGTGCCTTCGCGCGCGCCCACGGTGTAGACGCCCAGGGGGATGAGCGCCGCCACGAGCGACCAGCGCCCCCAGCGGCGCCACCCGTCGGGCCGGGTCTCGGGCCGCGCCCTCGGCCGCGCCGGGCCCCGCGGCGCGGCCGGGCGCGGCGGGCCCGCGGCCTCCTCCCGCGTGCTCCGCGGCGGGACGGGGACGCCCCTCCCGCAGGCGGGGCAGTCGATCGACCTCCCGGCCAGGGCCGGGACCGCGGAGAGCCGCGCCCCGCAGGGGCACGAGAAACGGATCTTCTCCGCCGCCCCGTCCGTCATGGCAGGCGGTGGATCGTGTGGTAGAGGTCGATGGAGACCGGCGAGCCGTCCGCCGCCCGGACCCGCGCGCGGACCATCATCTGCATCGCGGGCCGGAGGTCGGGGACCTCGAGGGTCACGGTCCGGCGGTCCTCCGACAGACGTGCGGCCCGGATCTCCACCGGCTCGCGGCCCTTCTTCTTCGGCTCGGAGACCCAGTAGTCGTCGGAGCCGTACTTCTCCGACCAGAGGTAGTTCCAGCGCTGAGCGCCGTAATTCCCCGCGTCGGCCGCAGCCCCGGCGTCGAGCGGGTCCGTGAAGGCGAGCTCCAAGGCCCCCTTCCGAGTCCGGAGCTCGAGGAGCGTGTTGGCCGGTCTCCCGGTGTAGCGGACGCGCTGGAGGCAGCCGTCCCGCGGGCCGGCCGTCTGCCATCCGCGCAGGCCGCAAACGTAGAGCTGGCCGTCCTTCGGATTGAAGCGACCCCGCTGGATGCCCGAGGCGAAGGCGAGCGGGAACCTCACCACCCCGCCCTGGACGAGGTCGCCGACCTTCTCGTGGACGACGTGGAAAAGCGAGGCGGTCCCGTACGACGTGTGAAGGAGATGCCCGGCGAGCGGACCCCAGCGGTCGCTCGTCACCCAGACCTGCCCGCCGCTGGAGTTGTCGACCTGGTGCGGGAGCCAGCAGAGCGGCGGATCGTGGTCTTTCGGCGGCTCGCTGCGGCCGGAGTGGGGCACGTAGCCGTAGAACCCGCCCCTCTTCACCCAGTTGAGCCGGCTCGAGGGGCACCAGTTCCCCTGGTTGTCGGCCGAGGTCACCTCGCCGTTGGGCCCCACGCTCATCCCGTTGGCGGCGCGGAAGCCGGTCGCGAAGACCTCGGAGCGCGAGCCGTCCTTCGACACCTTCACGATGCAGCCGTGGAGCGGCACCGAGGAGTCCACCCGGTGGCCGTCCGAGGACCAGTAGAAGTTCCCCTCGGGGTCGGTGTGGAGCTCGAACGCGAAGGCGTGATAGTTCGCCATCGTGGTGGCGTCGTTGTTGAAGTTCTCGTAGAAATCCGCCTCGCCGTCCCCGTTCAGGTCGTGAAGCCGCGTGATCTGGTCGCGGCCGAGGACGTAGACCCTGTCCTCGACGATCCGTAGCCCGAGCGGCTCGTAAAGGCCCGTCGCGAAGCGCTTCCAGGAGACGTTCTCCAGCTTCTCGTCGATGCCGGACACCGTCCAGACGTCTCCGCTCCACGTGCACACCGCCGCGCGGCCGTCGGAAAAGAAGTCGAGCGCCGTCAGACGCATCCACGCCTTCCAGGGGTTCTCCTCCGGCACCGGGAGCGTGTCGAGGACGTATGCCGCGCTGTCCGCGCCCCGCGTCCCCTTCGCGACGATCCCCTCCTTCCACCGCGCGGGGCCGCCGTCCCGGAGCGTTCCCGGATCGACCGTCGGCGGGAGCGCCGCGCTCTCCCCGACCTGGCAGGCCGCCTGGAAGACGGCCGCAGCGGGGAGCGCGGGAAGGTGGAGCACCGTCCGATGACCCTCCGTCTCGAGCCGGTGGCCGGCGGGGGCCTGGTGCAGGAGGACGGCCCTGACCGCCGCCGAGTCGCTGACCAGGAGCGAGACGGGCGCGCTCGACGGGCCCACCCGCAGGTGACGCGAGAAGAGGCCGTCCACCCAGGACGGGGTTTCGAGCACGGGGACATCGCCGATGCTGTACGAGAGCACGACGCGGTCGCCGTGGAGGTAGAGTCCCTGGTACCGGCCCCAAGCCCGGGGGAGGGGCCCGTAGGGGGCGGGCCGCGGGTCCTTCCAGCCGCCCCCCCTCGAGACGCCGGGGCCCGGCGGCGCGGAGAACGCCTCCCTCCCGCCCATCGTCGTCGGGATGCTTCCCTTCGACGTCACGAGATGCGTCCCGGCGAGGTCCAGGAACCCGCCCATCCAGACGGCGGCCCAGCGGAGCGTGTCCGTGTCGAAGCAGGCCGCGGCGTCCCCGCCCAGGCGGATCGTGATCCCCTTCAGCGCGTGGAGGTCCGAGTCCTTCTTGTAGCGCACGCGGCTGACGGTGGACGTCAGGAAAGGACCGTAGTCCATGGTCGAGCCCTTCTGGCCCGGCTTGATCGGTTCGACGGGCGTGGGCTTGGCGTCGGGGTCCTGGAGAGCCAGGGCGAGGGCCAGCAGGGCGAGCGTCATGGGGCCGAAATCCTTGTCACACGGGGAAAGTCCACCCATAGTAACCCCGTCCTGGATGCATTGGGAGGAAAGAATATGAAGACCGCCGCCGCCCTGACCGTCGTCCTTCTTCTCGGGGCCGCCCCCGCGCAGGACTCGTTCAGCCCCGACGCCGAGGGCTTCATCCGGAACTGGCTGGTCCTCGCCCCCATCGCCATCGAGGAGGGCGCGGGCGCGACCGAGATCGACAAGGACCAGATCAAGGACGAAGGAGCCGTGAAACCCAAGGCGGGCGACCCCGCCAAGGCCGGCGCGACGGAGCTCAAGTGGGCCGCCCACAAGACGGCCGACTTCTACATCGACTTCCTCGAATCCTTCGGAAAGGAGCGCGGCGAGGACGTGGTCGGCTACGCCGTGGCCTACGTCCACGCCGAGGCCGAGACCCCGGTCAAGGCCCAGCTCGGCTCCAACGACCAGGCCAAGCTCTACGTGAACGGGAAGTGCGTGATCAAGTTCGACGAGACCCGCACCCTCGAGAAGGACCAGAACGCCGCCGACGTCACCCTGCAGAAGGGCTGCAACCTCGTCGTCTTCAAGGTGATCAACGAGAAGAACAACTGGCAGGGCTGCGTCCGCTTCACGGACCGGACGGGCGCGGCCGCCAAGGGCCTGAAGGTCTCTCTCGCGCCGTAGGGGACCGCAGAAGTCGGGTCCCGTCCCGCGTCCTCAATGGGGGATGAGGATTCGCGCGGCGCTCCCCTGGATGGTCGCGGCGTGGACCGGCTGCGACTTCGGCCGCATCGCCCTTCCCGGGGACTCCTGCCCCGACGTCCCGTGCCGCCGCGCGGGCGAGGCTTTCCGGCACGGGGACGCGGTCGAACACGTCGTCTTCTCGCCCTCGGGCCGATACCTGGCCTCCGCGGACCGCTGGGGCGCCATCAAGCTCTGGCGCACCGAGACGGGCGAGCCCTGGGCTGCCGTCGCGGCGCAGGGCCACTGCCGGTACGCGCTCGCCCTCGCGTTCGCGCCGGACGAGGGGACCCTCCTCACGTGCACGCCGGGCGGGCCTGACACCGGGGGCGTCCGTCTCTCCGAATGGTACCTCGACGGCGCCCTTCGTCGCGAGGTCCGGCTGGACGCCCTTTCCCCCGGGTGTCGCGCCTGCTTCTCGGCGGACGGCTCCACGGCGGCGTTCCAGTCGACGAACTGGACGGCCTACGTGGTCGACGTCGCGACCGGCCGGATCCGCCTCGCCGTTCCCGGAAAGAGCCGTTCCTGCGCCATCGCCCTCTCGACCAACGGCCGCCTCCTCGCCACCGCCTCCGAGGGCCTGGTCTCGATCTGGGACGTCGAGACGCATGCCCTCTTCCGCCGGATCGACCCGCGCCTCGACCGGTACGAGAGCCCTCCGATGATCGACTCCCTCGCCTTCTCGCCTGACGCCGGGACGGTCGCCGTGGGGCTCTGCGGCCGGGGCGTGGCGCTGTACCCGCCCGGGGGAAATTCCCCCGTTCACGGCCGTCCGCTCGGCGCCTGCCCCACCTCGATCGCGTTCTCGCCCGACGGAAGGACGGTCGCCGCGGGAAACGGCGGAGGCATCTCGATCCTCGATGCCGGGACGGGGGAGGCACGGGCCTCGGCCGGAGGGCTCCCGGGAAGGGCCTGCATGAGGCAAGGGGCGGTGGGATTCTCCCCGGATGGACGCACCCTCGCGTCAGGAGTCCTGGGGACGAGCTCGATCCACTTCTGGGACGCGCGCTCGGGGCGGATCCTCGCCCATCCCGCCTGCACCGCGCGCTGACTACCGCCTGCGCCGGTCGAGGACCCGCTCCTTGACCTCGGCGATCTTCTTCACGGAGAGCCAGCCGCGGAGGAGGAGGCCCGAGGTCTTCAGGTTCTCCTCCGTGGGCTCGCTGCCCGGGTTGACGTTCCCCTGGTTCACCGTGGGATGGACGCCGTCGCCGCTGATGAGCGTGCCCGACCAGTCGGTCGGACGCCGCTTCATGATCTCGCCCCAGTAGTCGATGTGCGGGATCCGCTTCTCCTTCACGAGCTCGAGGAGCGCCGCGTTCACCGCCTTGACCGGCTCCTCCTTCCCCTTGTAGGGCGGGATGGTCGAGAGGATGGGCACCGTGCCGTTGGCGAGGAGGGCGTCCACGAACTTCCCCATGTCCGCCTTCACCTGGGCGGGGGAGCGGCCGGCGGTCACGTCGTTCGTCCCGAGCATCACCACCGCCACCTGGGGGTTGTACTTCCGGAGGATCTCCGCGAGCGGCGGCATCCCCGACTTCCCGCCCTCGATGTATTCGTGGCTCCGGATCCCGCTGCAGGCGGTGTCCGAGCGGCCGCCCGGCCGGTCCACCCGGCAGAGGAAGAAGCCGTCCGTGTCGTCGTCCTTCCCGACGTGCATCCACTTGCAGACGGCCTCGTCTTGGGGGGTCTTCCCCTTCCCGTAGCGCGCCCAGCCCGAGTAGCCGTTCGCGTAGGTGATCGAGTCGCCGAGGTGGAGGACCACGCCCTCCTTCCCCTTGAACTGGGAGGCGACCTTGAGCATGGCGTCCTCGTACCCGTCGCCCCCCTTCTTGGCCTGAGGGGCGGCGAGCGCGGCCAGCGCGATCAGGACGATCCTCATGCGGCGCCTCCTTCCGACCCATCCGTGCCCCGGACGCCCCCCTTTGTAACACGTTGACACCCCTCGGGACGCCCGACTAGGATGTCCCCGCCTTTTCCAGGAGACGCCATGAAGAACGCTCTCGCCGCGCTTCTGCTCCTCCTCCTCGCCCAGGATTTCCCCGGCACGAAGCCCGTCCCCAAGGAGGGGGGCTGGCTCAAGCGCCACGAGGGGTTCGTCGCGGAGGCGAAGAAGGGCGGGATCGAACTCCTTTTCCTCGGAGACTCGATCACGGACGCGTGGCGGAACGCCGGGAAGAGGCTCTTCGAAGAGCGTTTTCTCCCCCTCAAGGCCGCGAACTTCGGGATCTCCGGCGACCGCACCCAGCACGTCCTCTGGCGCCTCCAGAACGGCGAGTTCGAGGGCCTGGCCCCCAGGGTCGTCATGCTCATGATCGGGACGAACAACGTCGGGCAGGCGCAGGGCGCCGAGCCCCCCGAGAGCGCCGCGGCGGGCGTCCGGGCCATCGTCAAGGAGATCCACGGCCGCTCCCCGAAGACGAAGGTCCTCCTCCTCGCCGTCTTCCCCCGCGGCGAGAAGCCTGAGGACCCCAAGCGCAAGGCCGTCGGAGCCATCAACGCGGAGATCTCGAAGCTCGACGACGGGGGGAAGACCGTGCGGCTCCTGGACATCGGCGCGAAGTTCCTCCAGCCCGACGGGACGATCTCGAAGGAGATCATGCCCGACTTCCTCCACCTTTCAGCCAAGGGGTACGAGATCTGGGCGGACGCCGTGAAGGAACCGATCGCCGAGCTGATGAAGGAATGACCTAGAGATACGGCGTCAGGAGCCGGGCCAGCCCGTCGCGGACCCGGACGCCGAACGGCCGCCCGTCCACGTCGGCCAGCGTCACCGGCGAGGCCGCCTTCCGCCTCTCGAGCACGATCCCCTCGAGCTCCCCGCCGAGCGCGCGGTCGAAGCACTCCACGTTGAACTCGAAATTGAGACGGAGGCTCCGGGGGTCCAGGTTCGCCGACCCGATGAACGACCAGGCCCCGTCCACCACCATCAGCTTCGCGTGGTCGAACGGCGCCGGAGTCTTCCATACCCGGCAGCCGCCGGTCAGGACTTGCCAGAGCGTCGCCGCGATCGCCCACTGGACCACCCGGCTGTCGTTCCGCGCGGGGACCAGGACGTCCACCTCCACGCCCCGCAGGGCCGCCACGTTGAGCGCCGCGATGAGGGCCGGGTCGGGCAGGAAGTAGGGCGTCACGATCCGGATCGAGCGCCGCGCCGCCCCCATCGCCGCGACCAGGATCCATCTGAGGCTGTCCCGCGTTTCGCCCGGGTCGAAGGGGATTCCCCGCGCCGCCACGCTCCCGGCGCCGGGAATGCGCGGAAACCAGCGGTCCCCGAGGAGGACTTCGCCCGTCGTGAACGCCCAGTCGTCGACGAAGGCCTCCTGGAGATGCTCCACGACGGGGCCGTCGAGGCGGAAGTGGACGTCCTGCTCCACGCGAGCGCCCCCGCGCGAGACCAGGTTGGACGCCCGGACGTTCATCCCTCCCGTGAACCCGGCCCTTCCGTCCACGACGAGGATCTTCCGGTGGTTCCGCAGGTTGAGATAGCGCGTCCGGAAGGGGGTCCGGAGCGGGAGGAATCGCGCCGCCCGAACGTTCACCGCAGCCAGGGCGCGCCCCGTGGCGCGGAGGGTGGATCCGCCGCCGAGCGCGTCGATCAGCACCCGGACCTCCGCGCCCCGCGCGGCGGCCTTCCCAAGCGAGTCGATGAATCGGTCCCCGACCTCGTCCTTCTCGAAGATGTAGGCCAGGAGCGAGACCGACCGCTCCGCCCCTTCAATCGCCTCGAGCATCGCCGGATAGGCCTGGTCCCCGTTCCGAAGCGGGCGGACCGAGTTCCCCTCGAGGAGCCGGCCATCCAGGACGCGGTCCCCCACGCGCGCCAGCGGCGCCAGATGGGCCCTTTCCTCTCCCAGCGTCCCGAGCAGCTCCTCCTCGGTGCAGACCGTCGCGGGAGACAGGATCTCGATCCGCTTCCGGCGCCGGCGCAGCGACGCCGCCCTCCGATGGATGCGGTTGATCCCGAAGCAGACGTAGAGGATCCATCCGATCCCGGGCACCAGCCAGATGATGCCGACCCACGCGAACGCGCCTCGGGGATCCCGCTTGTAGACGACCGCGTGGACCGACGCGGCGAGCGCCGCCAGCCGGTCCAGGCAGATCGCCGCCCAGGGCAGCCACGCGACGGCCTCCGAGAGCGTCACGGCCCCGAGTGTACCCGATCCGATCCGCGTTTCGACCCGGGCGCCCCCGGGTGGGCGGCGGAGCCGAAAAAAAAAGAGCCGGACGACCCGCGCGTCGGTCCGGCTCGCGGCTTCCGCTGCCGAGTGCTCGCGGTCTCAGGTGCGTATCGGAATTGCTCGCACGGTTTCCAGTTACCAGGTCCCAGAAGTCGAACGCGCGCGCTCTGCTGGAAACTGGAACCTGGGAACCGGGAACTGTGCCGCGATGCAGAAAAGCTATACGAACCTCTGAAATCCGGCGCTTAGAACCGCAGTCCGAACCCCACGTCCGCGCCGTACTGGACGAGCGTGTCGCCGTTGAGGTCGAGGTCCCCGCCGTCCGGGCCGCCCTGGATCCGGCCGACGACGCCGAGCTGAACGAAGAAGGAGCTCGTCGCGTAGCCGACCCGCGCGCCGATCTCGCCGATGACCTGGGTGTCGGTCTCGACGAGCTCGACCTCCCCGGTGGCCAGCCCGATCGTCGTGTCCGCATCCGTGGAGAGGTAGTGAACCACCCCCACTCCGAGCCGGCCGTCGAGAAAGACGCCCTCCGGCGGACGGTGGCCCAGCTTGCCTCCCACGATGGCCGTGATCAGCCGGAAATCGTCCGCATTCACCGTGACTCCTCCGGACGTGACCTCCTCGCCGGAGAAGACGTCGAATCCCACCGACACATAGGGCCCCAGATGGAGGTCCCCCGGGAGTTCCAGGAGATGGTCGAACTCGAGGACCGCTCCGATCCCCTGGTCCATGATGTCCGAATAGTCGGTCCCCGAGTCGATCTCGCCGTCGGGGGGCGCGGTGAACCGGGCGAGGAGGGCGATCGAGGAAACGGCCTGGCCCTGCCGCGCCGCGGGAGGGGGCTCGCCCGCGAGCAAGCTCGTCCCGGGCTCCGCCCCCAGACGCATCGAGAGCTCCTGCGCAGCCGCGGCGGAAGTGCCGGCGAGTCCCAGGAGCAGCCCGCAGACGGAGGCCGCTGTCTTGGTCATGGCTTCTCCTCCCATCCCTTTGGTCCGCCCATCCTAGCGGGCGGGCGAGCCCTCTTCAAGAGCGCGATGCCGAAGGAGACTTGGATGCGTTCAGGGAGTTCTCAGGCAAGGGGCATCAGGCCATGGGCATCGGCCAGAAGGCGTTTCTTCCGGCTAATGCCCGATGCCCTTGCCGGGGACCTTGGCATGCCCCTGATTACGGAGATTTCATGTCGCGCGCGCGGCGCGCTTCGTATACTCGCGCCATGGCGGTCCTCATCGGCATCCTGATCGCGCTCGGGGCGCTCGTCGTCCTCGTGATCCTGGCCGGCTTCCTCTCCCCCCGGAAGGCCTTCGTCCAGCGCTCCCTCGAGATCGACGCCTCCCCCGACCGGGTCTTCCCCTACCTGAACAACCTGAGGAACTTCGTCGACCACTGGTCGCCCTGGACCGAGAAGGATCCGCAGGCGAAACACGAGTACAACGAGATCGCCGAGGGGGCGGGGGCGCGATACGCGTGGACGGGCCACCCCAAGAAGGTCGGGACGGGTTCCATGGAGATCCGGGAGAGCGAACCCGGCAAACGCGTGAAGACCTTCCTCCAGTTCAAGGGAAGGGGAGAAGCGTTCGCCTCCTGGCACGTCCAGGACCTCGGGAGCGGCCGGACCCGCGTCACCTGGGACTTCGAAGCCGACAACGGCTGGAATCCCGTCTCGCGCATCTTCGGGCTCCTGATGGACAGGTTCCTCGGACCCGACTACGAGAAGGGGCTCTCCAAGCTGAAGTCCGTCTGCGAGCGGAAGTCCTGAGCGCCCGGGCCCGGGGCGCCCACTTCCGCCTTCTCTCCCGGGCGCGCGCGGCTTATACTGCCTGCGGTCCGGCCGTCGAAGATGGACTCCCCCGATCCCGTCCCGTCCGGCGAGGTTCCGCCCCCGCCCACGCCGTGGGGGGAGACGGTGAAGCTCACCCCGCCCTCGGCCGAGAAGCTTCCCTCCTCCGCGCCCGCCCTCCCGCCCGAGGCGGCGTCCGCGCCCCCCGGAGCGCGGTTCGGGAAGTTCGTCCGTACGAAGCGCCTCGGCGCGGGCGGCATGGGGGAGGTCTGGAAAGCCTGGGACACGGTGCTCGGCCGCTGGGTCGCCCTCAAGTTCCTGAAGGGCGGGGACGACGGCGAAATCGCCCGCTTCCGGCGCGAGGCCCAGACCGCCGGTCGCCTCCACCACCCCCACATCGCCGCGATCTACGAAGTGGACGAGGACCAGGGCCGCCACTACATCGCGATGCAGTTCGTGGACGGCCGGACCCTCCTCGAGTTTCCGAAGGACGACCGGAAGGTCCTCGTCCGCCTCCTGGCCGACGCCGCGGGCGCCCTCCAGGCCGCCCACGAGCAAGGCGTCATCCACCGGGACCTCAAGCCCGAGAACGTCATGGTGAGCACCCGTCCCGCGTCGGAGGGACGTCCCGAGGAGCACCATGTCTTCCTCATGGACTTCGGCCTCGCCCGGATCGCCCACGGCGCGCCCAAGATCTCCATGACCGGCTTCGCCGTGGGAACCCCGCTCTACATGGCTCCGGAGCAGGCCCGGGGCGAGGTGGTCGACGCGCGGGCCGACGTCTTCAGCCTCGGCGTGACCCTCTACGAACTCCTGACCCGCCGCCGCCCGTTCGAGTCGGACAGCGTCTACGAGACGCTCCGGAAGGTCCTCGAGGAGGACCCTCCGCCGCCCCGTTCCCTCGACCCCTCGATCCCCGTCGACCTCGAGACCGTCATCCTCAAGGCCATCGCCAAGGACGTGAACCTCCGCTACGCCTCCGCCCAGGCGCTGGCCGACGACCTCCGCGCCTGGCTCCGGGGCGACCCGATCTCCGCGCGCCGCGAATCCATCTCGATGAAGCTCCTCCGCCGGGTCCGGCGCCATCCGGTGGCCTTCGCGTCGATCGCGCTCCTCGCTCTCGGCCTCGCCGCGAGCGGCGCGATCGCGACGGCCGGCCAGAAGGCCCGGCGCGTCGCCCGGCTGGCCGCGGGCCTGGAGGAGGCGCTCCGCCGCCCCGACTGGACCGAGGCTTCGCTGGGCGACGCGCGGAACCGGATCCGCGAGATCGCCGCGCTCGACGGAGCCGCCGCCTCGGCCTTCGAGCGGCGGCTTCCCGACGCGGTCGCCGAGCGGGCGCGCGAGGCGCTCCGGACCGGCGACCTCCCGCGGGCCCGCTCCCTGTCGGAGCTCCTGGCGCGCGTCTCCGCGGAGGGCGCGACCGACCTGCGCGCCGAGATCGGCCGCCGGGAAGCCTCGTGGGTGCCGGCGGCGCGGCTGGATCCATCGCTCGCGAATTCCGCCGAGATCTTCGGCCCCCTCAAGGTCCTGGCCGGCGAGGAGGGGCTTCTTTCCCCCGAGGGCGCCGCGGGCCCCGTCCCCACCCGCGTCCCGGGCGCGGGGCGCGTCGAGGTCCGCGCCGAGTTCGGAGACGGATGGAGACTTGCTTCCCGCGTCGGCCTCGCGCTCAACCAGACGAAGGCCAACGGATACCACTTCCTCCTCCTCGCGAGCGACCCGGCTCCCGACGGATCGGTCCCCTCCGCCTTCGCGGCCGTTCCCGCCGAAGGGGGCTTCCGGGTCCAGGTCCGCCGCGGGAACTCGCTCCTCCGGACCGACGGGATCCCCGCCGCGGACGTCCCCGCCGGCCCCCTCCGGCTCCTGGCCAAGCGGGAGGGGGACCGGCTCCTTTTCCAGGTGAACGACCTCGCCCCCGTCGAGCTGATCGACCCCTTCCCGCTCGGCCGCGCCCAGGACGGGATCCTCGCCCTCCACTGGCCGCCCGGGGTCGGCCTCCGGGCCTTCCAGGCGAGCCGCCAGTCCCGGCCCGTCGCCCCGAGTCCCCTCGAGGAGGGGGACGACCTCTTCGTGGAGGGGCGCCACGAGGAGGCGCTCGGGCGCTACCGCGAGGCGGCGCTCGCCGGGGGCGCCCCGCTCCTTCGCCAGGAGGCGCGCTACAAGGAGGGGGTCTGCCTCGTCCAGCTCCGCCGGGCGGAGGAGGCGACGGCCGTCTTCGAGGAGGTGGCCGCGCGCCTCATCGACGCGCGGACGGATGACGACAAGCGCTGGCCCCTGATGGCCGACTGCCAGCTCCTGGCCCTCTACTTCGCGGGCAAGGACGGCCTGGAGCGCGCCACGAACGTGCTCGACCGCCTGGCCACGTCGGGGACGGGCCTCGAGCGCCTGGCCCTCCTCCTCCCGCCCGAGGCCCAGCGGCTCCTCCTCGACAATTCGATCACCGGAAGCGTCGGCGGGAACCTCCACCGGAAGCCGGAGGAGCACCTGGCCCGCGCGGAGTTCGCGGTGAAGGCCGCGGAGATCCTGGAACCCCCGAACCGGCGGAGCGACTGGAAGTACCACGCCCTCATGCGCGCCCACATGATGCTGGGCCAGGACGACCGGGCCATGCGCGTGGCCGAGCAGATGTTCCGGCGCTTCCGCTACGGCGGCGAGGCTCTGAACGACTACTGCTGGATGCTCCGGCTCCAGGGGGATTTAGACCGGGCCCTGGAGTCGATCGACCGCGGCGTCGCGCTCGATCCCGACCACCGGGTCGAGCGAGCCCGGATCCGGATCGCGCGGAAGGAGTGGGACCTGGCCCGCGCGGACCTGGAGGCCTACGTCGCGAAGCCGAAGGACTATTCCGACTTCTCCCAGGCCTGCCTCATCCTGGGCTTCCTCCTCGAAGAAAGGGGGGCCCCGCGGGCGGAGGTCGAGGCCGCGTGGCGGCGCGGCCTGCTCCGGAACTGGAAGGGGCCGGCGAAGGACGTGGACCTCTACACGCCCGGCCGCACCCCGCTCGGCATGTCGATGCTACACCACTGGGCCATGGCCTCGATGCTGGACGAGCTTCCCGACGCGGACGCCGAACAGCTCCTGGCAGGCCTGATCGCCTTCGCCGGCCGGGACAACCCGGTCTTCAACCGGCTCATGCGCCCCTCGATGCTCCGGGCCACGTGGCGGACGCCCCGGGCGCGCGCGGTGGCCCGTCAGCTGGCCTACCGGACCGTGCCCTTCTCCGACGCGGTCAAGTTCCCGCTCTTCCTCGGCTGGACGGCCTTCCTCCACGAGGTCTGCTTCGCGCCGGGCCCGCTCGCCGAGGAGCAGCAGGAGCTCCTTTGGGGGGCCGGTCACGAGGTCTACGCGGCCTACAACGCGGGGACGATCAACGAGCGATACTTCCTCCCCTTCGGGGCCATCGTCCAGGGGAACCCGAACCTCCCGGGAATGGGATGGAAGGAGGTCTCCGCCGCCCTCGCCGCGTCGCCCCGGCTCCGCGGCCCGGTCGCCTACGTCTTCGGGCAGCGATACGCGAAGAAGGGCGACCCGGCGCACGCGCTCATGTTCTACCGCAGCGCCCTCGAGGACGCCGCCCGCGAGCCCGCCCAGCCCCTCCTCCGGAAGCTCGCCCAGGCGGAGATCGACGGGTTGGATCCGAAATGAACCCGGGACCGTATAATGGCGCGCCGTGCATTCGAGGACGCTCCGGGACCTGAGGTTTCGGCGGGATGGCCTTTCCCCCGACTGCCTTTGCTACCTCGAACACAAGCTCGCCAGGGTCGAGCGGGACGAGCGCCGCCGACGGAGCTTCCTGCGGCGCCTGAGGGAGGCGCTCTTCCGCACCGACTGGGAGCGCGAGTACCTCGAGGCCTACCTGGAGAAGAGGACGCTGGTCGTGGGGTGCGGGCGGGGCATCGAGGTCCTCGGCCTGGGTGCGGTCGGCGTGGACGTCGACCTGGCGGCGCTCCGCGTCGCGGCCGAGCTCCGGCGGAGCGTGGACGGCTCCGCCGGCGCCTTTGCGGCGGCGGACGGAGCCTACCTCCCCTTCCGGGACGGCTCGTTCGACACCGTCTTCAGCGATAACGTGGTCGAGCACCTCCCCGGCGCAACTCTCCCGGGGCACTTCCGGGAGGTCGCCCGGGTGCTCCGTCCCGGCGGCCGCTACGTCTTCAACACGCCGAACCGCCTTTTCGAGGATCCCCCCCGTCCCGGCCACGTCTCCCTGCACACGTACGCCGAGTGGGAGGAGATCGCCCGTCCCGCGGGCTTTCGGGAGTTCGTCACGCCGCGCCGCCGCTCCGGCCCCGCGGAGCCGCTCGACTGGAAGAAGCGCATGGAGATCCGCTTCGCCGAACGCGCCTTCCGCCTGGGCGTCAGCCGGTCCGGCGTCCGCATGGTCGTGATCCTGGCCACCCGCTGAGGCGCGGGCCTATGGGCGGCTCGAGGTGTGGTCGTGGACGATCTTCCAGCCGTCCTCCAGGCGCCGCCAGAGAAGCGTGAAGACGCCGCCCCGCCCCCTCTCCTCGCCCGCGGCCTCCAGCTCCCACGCGCCGGTCATGACGGCCGCGTCCCCCTCGAGGCTCTCGAAGGACAGGCCCGAGAAGGAGAGCCGGCCCATCTTCTCCCGCGTCGGGAACGAGACGCGGTAGCGCTCCGCCATGGCGTCGAAGCCGCGGTGGACCCGGTCGCCTCCCGCGAAGACGGTCGTCGGCGAACGGTGGTAGCCCAGGAGGAAGGCGTCCAGGTCGCCCCGGTTCCAGGCCGCGGCCTGCGCGTCGAGGACGGCCAGGATCGCCTCCCGGTCCGACCCGCGCGCGCCCGCCGCGCATCCGGCCGCGAGGAGGAGGACGGCGGCGGCCCCGGGCCTCATTCTCGGAGCATCTCGCGGGCGGCCCCGATCATCCGGTCCTCGATTCCCGGGGCGAACGGCGCCGGGAATCCCGCCCACGCCATCTGCCAGGCGGCCGCCCCGCGGCCGACCTTCGGGTTCCACCCCGCCTCGTAGCCTCCTTCCGCGAGGACGCGGTCCGAAGGGACGTAGAAGCCGACCTCGTTCGAGTATCCCGCGACCCAGAGCCCCTCCGCGCCGACCTCCCGCTTGAGCCGGAGGGCGTAGTCCACGCACGTCTCGCCCCCGAAGGCGACCAGCGCAAGGCCTCCGCCGAAGCGCCAGACGGCGACCGGCACGTCCGCCCAGGAGCGGGCCGTCCCGGCGTCGATCTCCCGGAGCATCTTCCGGGCGAAATCCTGATCGGGGCCCCGGGCGGTCTCGACCTGCGCCGCGTAGGCCTCGCGGGAAGGCTTCTCCACCGGGAGCCGGACCCGGCGGTGCCGCGTCCGAAGGGGACCCTCGACCGGCCGGAAGGCGACGGAGTCCGCGGCCTTCCCGATCGCGTCGGCCATCGTCCGGGCGTGCCGCTCCGCGACGTCAATCCCGCCGAGCGGCTGAGGGTCGATGTCCGCCCCGCACCCCGTCACGAACATCGCCTGGGCGCCCGGGCGCTCCCGCTCCAGGAACTCCGCGCAGCGCGCCCAGTCGGGGTGGATGAGGTAGAAGCCCTCGTACCGGTTCCGGACCGAGGTGCAGTGGCAGGCGTACGTGAAGAGAAGCGCCCGAAGCGCGCCCTCGGACTCCACCTTCATCAGGGGCAGGTCCGGATCGCTCGGCCCCTCCGGGTTGTGGCCGAACCACCAGGTCCCGTCGGGCCGCTTCACCCGCCGGTTGGCGCCGAACCGGACCTCGCCCCGGCCGAAGTAAAGGGTCGCCGGCCTCAGGCCGCCGAGCGCGTCGGCCACGGCCCGGAGGACCCGCTCCCGGAAGAAGGCGGGGTAGGAGGTCTTCTCGTCGAGCTGGGGCCCGCTGTGCGTGTGCGAGCCCACGAGCAGGACCCGGTCCTCGCCCAGGCCGTGGACGCGGCGGATCTCGTCCTTCAGCCTGGCGCTCTGGGCGGAGTCGAACTCCCCGATGTCGGCCGTCACGACCACGGCCCGCGCGCCTGAGGCGTCCTCGAGGGCCAGGGCCCTCGCCCAGAGCTCCGCGGCCACCCCTTCCGAAGGCTTGTTCCGCGCGCCGTAGCCGTACATCATCACCGGCTCGGCGGGCGTGATCGCGGCCCGGCCGGTTCCCGCCTTCCAGCCCCCCTCCCCCGGCGGGGCCGCCGCGCAGCCCGCCAGGACTGCCGCCAGGAGCGCGAAGCCGGCGCGCATGGCGTTCCTCCTAACGGTACCGGTCGTTGAGCCCCTCCCCCCGGGCGATCCTGGGGAGGATCCGGCGGACCCGCAGGGTCCTCGTCTCCTCGCGCTTCGCGGAGGCCACGTGCTCGGCGTACTCCCGCCGCCTTCCCGGGGAAAGCGCCCGGAACGCGGCGGACGCGTCTGGATCCTTCCGGAGAGCCGACGCCAGCTCGGGAGGGACCGCGACGGGCCGGTCCCGCCGGGGCGCGACCCTCCGCCCCTTCCGCGCGTTCTCGGCCGCCTCGCGGACGTAGGCCTCCACGGCCTTCGGGTCGATCTCCGCGATCGACCGGAACCGCCACTGGCGGAGGGCCCGGGTCTTCCCCTCCTGGGCGTTGACGAGAACCCTTTGGGGATCCTCGAGGAGCGCCCCCTGGAAGAACCAGAGGGCGACGTGCTCCTGGAAGGCCCCGAGTCCCGCCACGTTTGCCCCGTCCGCCTCGTACGCCGGCGCGCCCCACTTCACGGTCTCCTCCAGGCCCGCGCGCAGCAGGATCGTCCGGAGGACGCCGAGCTCCCGCTTCCAGCGGCCGCGCTGCTCCAGGTAGGCGTCGACCGAGGGACCGCTCACGGCGCTCCTCCGAGGGAGCGGGAGGCGGCGTACAGGACGGACTCCCTCCAAGGCGCGGCCACGATCTGCATCCCCACCGGCAGCCCCCGCACCTGGCCCACGGGGACGTTCAGGATGGGCAGGCCCGCCAGGTTGAACGGGGCGGTGAAGCGCGTCATGACCCGCGCCAGCGGCGCCCCTTCCCGGTCCCCGATCTCAGTGGCCGGCACGGGGGTCGACGGCGCGGCGAGGACGGCGGTGTCGCCGAGAAGCCTCGAGAGGAAGGCCCGCCATTGGCGCTGGACGTCGCGGGCCCGCGAGTAGTCCACGCCCCGGTAGGCGAGACCTCCCTTGAACCGCTCGGCGAGCGTCCCGCCGAACCAGTCCGGGTGCGCCTTGAGCCGCTCCTCGTGGAACGCCGCGGCGTCCGAGAGGAGGATGACCGTGTTCGCCTCCCAGGCCGCCTTCACGTCTCCCACGTCCACCGACTCCACCTTCCCCATCCGTCCGGCCGCATCGCGGACGAGCGCGGCGATCTCGGGGTCCACGTCGTCGAAGAAGTGGTTCTTCGGGAGGTAAACGCGGCCGAGCGAGGCGGGCGAGCGGGAGAAATCGGCCATCCCCTCCAGGAGCAGAAAGCAGTCCTCCGCCGAGTTGGCCATCGGCCCGGCGTGGTCGAGCGACTTCGAGAGCGGCGTCACGCCCTGGAGGCTCACGAGGCCGTACGTCGGCTTGATCCCGTACACGCCGCAGAGCGCCGCCGGGATCCGGATCGAGCCCCCCGTGTCGCTCCCGAGAGCGCCCAGGCAGTGGCCCGCCGCGAGCGCCGCCGCGGAGCCGCCCGAGGAGCCGCCCGGGATCCGTGCGGGATCGTGCGGGTTCCGAGTCGGACCGAAGTGCGCGTTGTTCGAGCTCACCCCGAGCGCCCACTCGTGGAGCCCCGTCTTGCCCAGGATGACCGCGCCCGCGCGGCGGAGCCGCGAGACGACGGCGCAGTCCTCCGCCGCCGCGGGCGGATGGAAGCCCCGGTGCGCGCCGGCCGTGGTGATCGAGCCCGCCACGTCGTAGAGGTCCTTGACGCCGATCGGGATGCCGTGGAGAGGCCCGCGGTCCCGGCCCTCCTTGAGCTCGCGCCCCGCGTCCGCCGCCGCCTGGAGCGCGGATCCCCGGAAGACCTCGTACCAGGCGTTGAGCCGCGGGTTCTCCTTCTCGATCCTCTCGAGCAGCTCGCGCGCGAGCGCTTCCGGCGAGAGCGACCCGTCGCGGAACCTCCGCCCCGCCTCTCCGATCGTCAGCATGGCGTCTCATTAGAACGGCAGGTCCCCGGCCGGAACAGGAAAACAAGCGGGCGCCCGTCGGGTTCCGGTTGCCCGGCGCCCGCGGGCGAATAGAATATGGACGTGCCGCCCGGTCCCGACGATTCCGTCCGCTGCCTCCTCTGCGGCGAGAGCTACCGGCTGATCACCCCGACCCACCTCTGGAACCGGCATCGCTGGCGCGACGACCATCCCGCCCTCGCCTACAAGGAGCGCTTCAAGGTCCGGAGCGTCTGGAGCCGGGCGTCGCGCCGGGCCATGAGCAGGAGCGTCCTGACCCACTACGACCGGAAAGGCCGGAAGTGGACCCCCGAGCGGGTCGTCCGGGGGATCCGGCGGCTCGACCGCTCGAGCCGTCCCCTCCGTTTCAGCGCCGTCTCGCGGTCGAGCCCCGAGCTCTACTGGACCGCGCAGCGCCTCTTCGGGAGCTGGAGGAAGGCGTGCCGGGCCGCGGGCCGGAGCGCCGTCCCGTGGCCGGAGTGGAACCGGAAGCGGGTCCGGGACGCGATCCGCGAGCGGCACCGGTCCGGACGGCCCGTCCACTGGAAGGCCGTCTGGGACGGCGGGAAGCCCCTCTACTGGGCCGCGCAGCGCTACCACGGGAGCTGGAAGGCCGCGCTCCGCGACGCCGGCGTCCCGCGCGACTCGTGGAGCGCCGCGGCCCGGTGGTCTCCGGAAGGGGTCATCGACGCTCTCCGCGCGCGCCACCGACGCGGGAAGGCCGTCCACTTCAGCGCGATCCGTCGCGACGACCTCGCCCTCTACAAGGCCGCCCTCCGCCACGTGGGAAGCTGGCAGGCCGCCCTCGCCCGCGCCGGCATCCCCGAGGCCGCCCGGCGCGCTCCTCGGTGAGGGGAACGCCATTGTCTGCCGGCGGGAGGGGAGTGGATTCCGCTCTCGCTCGTTCGGCCCCGACGAGAGGGACGGCGGCGGTCGGGGCGACGATGTGGTCCGCACCTTCCCGTCGTCCCCGTAAGACAGCCTGCCGGGAGGCGTGCCGGAGGATCGCCCACCCGGCCTTGTTGACACCGAGACCCCATCGACGAGATCCGCGCGATGCGCCGACCGTGGACCCACGGCCAGGACGGCCCCCGGGAGCGATCTTTGCGCCTCCGCGTCTCTGCGGTGGAGTTCCACCCGAGGCCCGAGGGCCAGATCCGCGGGCCTACTTCGAGGGCATCACCCCCGAGGCGACGAGCGGGCGCGTGGCGCGGCGGAGGAAGAGGATGGAGAAGCAGGTGTCCCAGGTCGTGCCGTACCACTCGTTCTCGTCCCTGCCCCAGGAGCCGTCGGAGTTCTGGATGCCGAGGATCGCGTTGGCGCCCTCGCGGTACCAGTGGTGGGTCCCGATCAGCTCCGTCCCGTAGAGGATCCCCATCCGCTCGAGGGCGTACATGTAGTATCCGTTCCAGGCCTCGATCTTGAACTTCTCCTCCATCCAGGACATGCCCGCCTGGACGTTCGCGTCCTTCTTCCAGTCCTTCCCCTGGAGGTGGGCGAAGATGACGAGGCTTCCCACGGCGCCCGTCGTCATGCCGTGGTACGGGGCGCGCTCGTCGGTGGCGGCGCTCTTGTAGTTCCAGCCCCGCGGCGGCTTCTTCCCGCTGGCCACGAGCGGCCTCCCGTCCTTCCCCTTCCGGTCCTCCTCCGAGAACTGCGAGTCCCGCCACCACTTGATCGCCGAGGCGATCGTGGCCGAGGGGATCGTGACCCCCGCGTCGTGGCAGGCCCGGAGGCCTAGCGCCGCGTAGAGCGAGTTCGAGTTGTCGCCGGTCTCGGGTCCCTCCCCGGCCTTCGTGATCGCGATCTTCCGGGCCGGCTTCGGGCGCGCGCCGGGCTTGCCCCCTCCCGAGGCGGCGTCCTTCCGGACCGGCTCGGCGACCTTCACGTCCTTCACCGAGGCCGTCTCGTTCCCGTACGACCACTGCCCGTTCCGGCACTGGTTGTCCACGAAGAACTGCCCGCACTGGGCGAGCTTCTCCTGGTAGGCGACCCGGTCGAGCTCCTCGAGACACATCGCGAGCAGCGCGACCTTGTAGGTCCGCTTCATCGTCTGGGTCGTCGCGCTCTGGAAGAGCTCCTTGAAGCGGGGGTCCGTCTCGGGCACGCCCGCGTGGATGAAGGTCCAGAGGATGAGCTCGTCCGAGTTCTGGTAGGCGCCCTTGAGGTCGGGCGACGCGGCGGTCCGGAGGAACTGGATCCCCCTGTCGATCGCCCGCGCCACGGCGACCTCGTTGACCCCGCCGCTCGAGGGCGAAGGCTTCGCGTCCTGGGCTCCCGCCAGGAACGCCGCGAGCATCAGGCCGATACTCATCCAGTCCCCCGTCCCGGCCGCCCCCCTTCGCCTATACCCTACCCTGCCCGCGAGGTCAAGAAGCGCTTGAGGCGCGCGCTCGGATTCCCATAGACTGGCGATCCGGGCCATGAGCGGACACGACCACGATCACGACCACGAGGAGGAGGGCTCGCCGCTCTCCGACGTGGCCCTCCGGGTCCGGGCCCTGGAGTCGCTGCTCGCGGACAAGGGACTCGTCGACCCCAAGGCGCTCGACGAGCTGATCGATACCTACGAGACGAAGGTCGGGCCCCGGAACGGCGCGCGCGTCGTGGCCCGGGCCTGGACCGACCCGGGATTCAAGCGGCGGCTCCTCGAAGACGGGACGAAGGTCGTCTCCGAGATGGGCTTCGCCGGCCGGCAAACCGACTGCCTCGTCGTCCTCGAGAACACGCCGGAAGCCCACAACCTCGTCGTCTGCACCCTCTGCTCCTGCTACCCCTGGGCGGTCCTCGGGCTCCCGCCCGTCTGGTACAAGTCGGCGCCCTACCGCTCCCGCGCGGTGATCGACCCGCGGGGCGTGCTGCGCGAGTTCGGCCTCGACCTCCCGGCGGAGACCGAGGTCCGGGTCTGGGACTCCACCGCCGAGGTCCGCTACTTCGTCCTTCCCGAACGGCCGGCCGGGACCGAGGGCTGGAGCGAGGAGCGCCTGGCCGGGATCGTGACGCGCGACAGCATGATCGGCGTCGACAAGGTGCGCCGGCCGTGAACGGGATCCACGACCTGGGCGGCATGCACGGCTTCGGGCCCGTGGCGGCGGAGCCGGACGAGCCCGTCTTCCACCACGACTGGGAGCGACGAGCCTTCGCGCTCACGGTCGCTTCGGGCGCGCTCGGACGCTGGAACCTCGACATGTCCCGGCACGCCCGCGAGCAGATGCCCGCGGCGGAGTACCTCGCGACCGGCTATTACGAGCACTGGCTCTTCGGCCTGGAGCGCCTGCTCGACCGGACGGGGCTCGTCGCCCGCGCCGAGCTCGAAGCCCGCCTCCGGGACCCGGCCTCGCCCGCCGCCCCGCACCCCGACGCCTCGCGGCGGCTCCGGGCCGAGGCGGTCCAGAAAGTCCTGCGCGACCCGCGCGGGGCGAAGTCGGACGTCGACGTGCCCGGCCGCTTCAAGCCGGGCGACCGGGTGCGCGCGCGGGCCCTGAATCCCGAGGGCCACACCCGCCTGCCCCGCTACTGCCGGGGCCGCGCGGGGGAGGTGGTCTTGGACCAGGGCACCTGGGTCTTCCCGGACGCGCACGCAGCCGGCCTCGGGAAGAAGCCCCAGCGCGTCTACGCCGTCCGCTTCGCGGCCCGCGAGCTCTGGGGTCCGGAAGCGCCCGGGCGCGACTCGGTGACCGTCGACCTCTGGGACGAGTACCTGGACCCCGCCTGATGGCCGACCTCGACGCCCTGCCCGAGATCCCGCGCGACAAGGAGGGCCCGGTCTTCCGGGAGCCCTGGGAGGCCCAGGCCTTCGCGATGGCGGTCCTCCTCCACGAGCGGGGCCACTTCACCTGGAAGGAGTGGGCGGAGCGCCTGGCCCGCGAAATCGCGGGGGCGCGGGAGCGGGGCGAGGCCGACGACGGGACGGGGTATTATCTCCACTGGCTGGCCGCGCTCGAGAAGATCGTGGCCGAGAAGATGCTGATGAGCCCGGACGAACTGGCCCGCCGGAAGGCGGAATGGGACGCGGCCGCGCGGTCCACCCCGCACGGTCAGCCGATCGAATTGCGCAAGGGAGGCCCCCGATGAACGCGATCCTCGCCGCGCTCCTCCTCGTCACGCAGGAGGACTTCAAGCCCGAACCCGGCTTCGCCCTCCTCTTCAGCGGGAAGAACCTCGACGGCTGGAAGGAATTCAGCGGCAAGAAGGAGGTCCTCGACGGGAAGACCGAGGCCTTCGGCGGGCGCTTCAAGGTTTCCGGGGGGCTCCTCGTCATCGACCCCGCCGTGAAGGGCGACCTGCACGTCGAGTCCGCGCGGGAGTTCGGGAAGGACCTGCACGTCAAGCTCGACTTCAAGCCCGGTCCGAAGTGCAACAACGACGTCTTCCTGCGGGGGACCAAGTTCGACATCAACCCCGCCGGAAAGGAAGCCGGGAAATCGAAGGAAGGCGCGTGGTCGACCCTCGAGATCGTGATCGCGGGGGACCGGGTGGAGCACAAGATCGACGGGGAAACCGTCCGCACGTCCACGCTCAAGCCCGGGGCGGCGGCCAGCCCCCTCCGGATCCGCGCCGAGTTCGGCGCCCTCGAGATCCGGAACGTGCGCGTCAAGGAATAGGCTCCGCAGGTTCAACCCCGCCTGAACGGGACGAAGATCCTCCAAAGCGCTCCCTCCCGCTTCGCCGATATGAGGCATGGCGACGGAATCACGGGGGAGAGGGACCCATGGCATTCATCCCCGGAAAGACGCTCGACGACCTCGCCGTTTCCGACATCCCGGGGGCCGCGGAAGCCCCGTCGGAGGCCGTCCGCGAGATCCGCCGGACGCCCACGCTCCTGGCGGCCCGGCTCGGGGCCGTCCGCGTGACCGTGGGGGCGGATCTCGAGGAATCGACCTGCAGCGCCTGCCCGGGGACGCCCTGCCCGCACGTGGCGGCGGCCCTCGTGGCCTGGGCCCGGAAGCGCGTCCCCGTCGCGAGGCCCAAGCGGCTCGACCTCGTGGACCGGCTCCTATCCGTCCCGGGCTGGAAGAGCGCCGACGACTTCGTCTCCGGCTTTCTGCGCGGGGCGCAGGGCGAGGCGGAGGTCCTCCCGGACGGATCGATCGAGGTCCGACTCCGCGCCCACGGCCGCGCGGCGCTCGTGACGGTCCCCCGCGACGAGGCGCCCGCCTTCCTCTGGAACCTTCCCCGGGGCATCTCGAAGGCCGGGAAGGCCCGGGCGGTCCGGGTCTCGAGGAAGCCCCTCTCCCCCGAGCTCCGGGCCGAGTACGACGAGAAGGGCCGTATCGTGATCCGCCCCTCCTGGGGCGAGGGGATCGCCGCGGACCCGGAGGCCCGCTGGCACTTCGACGGAACGAGCTACCGCGCGCTGGACACCGTCCCCCGCGACCTCAAGGGCTACTTCAAGGGAGAGCGCGTGGTCGAGGAGGACGATATCCCCGGGTTCATCGAGGGCGAGTTCCGGCGCCTCTGCCGCCGCCCCGCGTTCAAGCCGTCGAAGGACGTGCGGGAGACCAAGGTCGCCCCGCCGCCCGTCCTCTCGGCGCTCCGGATCAAGGCCGACTCGGGAGACTGGCTGGAGCTCGACCCCGTCTACGCCGCGGGCGACCTCCGGCTCGCGATGAGCGAGATCCTGGCCGTCCAGGGGAGGAAGAAGTACGTCCGCAAGGGGAACACCTGGATCCCGGCGGAGCCGGCCAAGGCCTACTCGGGCCCCACGCGCGTCAAGCGCTGGGACTTCATGCTCAAGCGGCCCGATCTCCCGATCGAGAACGACCTCCCCGCCTTCGACGCGAACCACCGCGACCCGCTCCCGCAGGGGCTGTGCACGATCCTCCGGAGCTACCAGGAGACCGGCTACCAGTGGATGCGCTATCTGCGACGGGCCGGGCTCCACGGGGTGCTCGCCGACGACATGGGCCTCGGAAAGACCCACCAGGCGATGGCGTACCTCCTGTCGACCTACGAGGAGGGCTCGAGGCGGCCGTCGCTCGTCGTGGCGCCGACGAGCGTGCTGGACTCCTGGATCCAGAAGATCAAGGGCTTCGCCCCGTCGCTCCGCCCGTACCGGTTCTACGGCCCCGACCGGAAGCCCGAGGCGCTCCGGCTCCCCGGCCAGCGGGCGATCGTCACCACCTACACGGTCCTGGCGCGGGACATCGACGGGCTGGCCTCGATGGACTGGGAAACGGTGATCCTGGACGAGGCCCAGTACATCAAGGCCGCGGCCACCCAGTACGCCCGGGCGGCCAAGCGCCTCTCGGCCCGCACGCGGATCGCGCTCACGGGCACTCCGATCGAGAACCGCCTGGACGAGCTCTGGTCGATCTTCCAGTTCCTCCTCCCCGGCTACCTGGGAAGCGCCGAGTACTTCCGGGCGAAGTACGAGATCCCGATCGTCCGGGGAAACGACGTCTTCGCCCGGGAGAAGCTCAAGAGGCTCATCGCTCCCTTCAAGCTCCGGCGCGTGAAGAGCGAGGTCCTCCAGGACCTGCCGCCCAAGGTCGAGGACGTCCGGATCTGCGAGCTCTCGCCCCACCAGGCGGCGCTCTATCGGACGCTCGTCGAGACGGACGCCGAGCGGCTGGCCGACGACCTCCGCGACGCGTCGAAGAAGGTCGATTACATCTCGGTGTTCGCGGCCCTCTCCAAGCTAAAGCGCGTCTGCGACCATCCCGCCCTGATCGTGGAAGGCCCCCGTTCGCGGGACCTGTCCTCGGGAAAATTCGAGGTGTTCAAGGAGCTCCTCGACGAGGCGGTCGCGAGCGGCCAGAAGGTGGTCGTCTTCACCCAATACCTGAAGATGATGGACCTGATCGAGGAGCACCTGCGGGCCTCGCGGATCGGATACGCCGAGATCCGGGGGGACTCCCGCGAGCGGGCCGAGGCGATCCGCGCCTTCAACGAGCGCGAGGACTGCAAGGTCTTCGTGTGCAGCCTCATGGCGGGCGGCGTCGGGATCGATCTGACGCCGGCCTCGGTGGTCATCCACTACGACCGCTGGTGGAACGCGGCGCGGGAGGACCAGGCCACGGACCGGGTCCACCGCTGGGGACAGCGGCGGGGCGTCCAGGTGTTCAAGCTGATCACCCGGGGCACGCTCGAGGAGAAGATCGACCGCATGATCGCGTCCAAGGGCGAGCTCATGAATTCGATCGTGGACGTGGACGCGGGCAGCTTCCGCCGCTTCGACCGCGACCAGCTCATCGAGCTCCTGACGGGCGCCCGCGAGGAAGCGCTCGCGGCGGGCGTCTAAGCGCTCGCGGTCTCAAGTGCGTATCGGAATTGCTCGCACAGTTTCCAGTTACCAGTTCCCAGAAGTCGAACGCGCGCGCTCTGCTGGAAACTGGAAACTGGGAACCGGGAACTGTGCCGCAATGC
>Ga0187893_10003597_pt1 | contig 31053 bp, 25 predicted proteins | sample MA1701074metaG_FD_139574 | JGI IMG/M metagenome (GOLD analysis project Ga0187893, IMG submission 139574) | White microbial mat communities from a basaltic lava cave in the Kipuka Kanohina Cave System on the Island of Hawaii, USA - MA170107-4 metaG ...
CTCGCTCGCGGCGGTCGGGTCGATCTCGGTCCGGTAATCCATCTGGCGCCTCCACGTCGGATGTGGTTGTGGAAGCCGACCTTAATCGATCCCGGCCGCCACCGCGCCTGTATGGCATCTACGTTAGGAATCCGAGCGCCCTCGGCAGCCAGAGCGCGAGGCTCGGGAAGACCAGCAGCAGAACGATGAGCGCCAGGTCGGCGGCGAGGAACGGGCCGATGCCGCTGAAGATCGTGGCGAGCGGTATCTCGGGCAGCTGCGCCCGGATCACGAACATGTTCATGCCGACCGGCGGCGTGATGAGGCCCATCTCGACGACGACGACGACGAAGATGCCGAACCAGACCGGATCGTAGCCGAGCGCCTGGATCAGCGGCAGGAACACCGGCACCGTCACCACGATCATGCTCAAGGAATCGAGGAAGCAGCCGAGCACGATGTAGACCCCGACCAGGATGAAGATGACGACCCAGGGCGCCACCGCGAGCCCTTTCACCGAGGCGGCGACGAGCGCCGGCACCTGCGTCAGCACCATGAAGTAGCCGAACAGGAAAGCGGCGACGGCGATGAAGAAAAGCGTCGCCGTCGTCCACACGGTCTCGACCAGCGAGGCGGCGAGGTCGCGCCAGCCGAACTCGCAGGTGGCGAACGCGATGACGATGGCGGCGAACGCGCTCACCGCCGCCGCCTCGGTCGGGCTCATGACGCCGGCATAGATGCCGCCGACGGCGATCGCGAAGAGGAGCGCCATCTTCCAGAGGAGGCCGATCGCCTTGACGCGCGCGCGCCAGCCGGCGCCCGCAATCTTGGGCAGGCGCCGCGGCTGCAGCCACCCGATGATCGCGATCGCGAGGATGTGGAGCGCGGTCAACGCCAGGCCCGGGAAAAGCGCGGCGGCGTAGAGCTCGGGCACGCTGCGCTCGGAGAAGAGGCCGTAGATGATGAGGATGATCGAGGGCGGGATGAGAATGCCGAGCGTGCCGCCCGAGCCGACCACGCCGGTGGCGAGGGAGAGATCGTAGCCGTGGCGGCGCATCTCGGGCACCGCCACCTTGGCCAGCGTGGCCGTGGTGGCGAGCGAGGAGCCGCAGATGGCGCCGAAGCCGGCACAGGCGCCGATCGTGCCCATCGCGAGCGCGCCGCGCACGCCGCTGAAGATCGCGTTGGCCGCGCGGTAGAGCTCGCGCGACATGCCGGCGCGCGCCGCCACCACGCCCATCAGGATGAACAGCGGGACGACGGTGAGCGAATATTTCTCGGTCATCTCGTAGGGCGTGTTGCCGAGCGCCAGCAGGGCGCGGCGCCAGCCGTCGACCGCGACGTAGCCCAAGAAGCCGACGGTTCCGAGCGCCACGCCGATCGGCACGCGCAAGAGCACGAGCGCGATCAGCGCGCCCATCGCGATGAGGCCGATCGTCTGCGGGCTCATGCGCGCGTCAGTCCAGCGACGTCTTGGCGCGATGGCGCGCGCCCGGCCCGCGGCGCACCGCGCGCACGGCCACGGCGAGGATGGCCAGCGCCGACGCGCCGAAGCCCACGACGAGCGGGAGCCAGTGCCAGTAGCGCGGGATCTGCAACGTCATCGTCGTCTCGGCCGAGCGCAGCTTCTCGAGCGCCGGCGCGATCATCTGGCTCAGCGTCAGCCCGATGAAGGCGAGTCCGAGCAAGTAGGCGAAGAGGCGCAGCGCGAAAGTGAGCGTTTTCGATCGCAGCGAATCGACGAGGTCCACCGTCACCTGCTCATCGCGCAGGAAGACGCCGGGCAGCGCCAGGAACACGCAGAACGCGAGCCCCAGCTCCATCATGTCGACGACGCCGAAGATTTCCTCGCGGAACAGCCAGCGCGCGAAGACGGCGGCGGTCGTGATCAGCACCATGAAGGCAAGCGCCATCACGGCGGCGAAGGCGAACGGCTTCGCCGCCGTGACGAAGGGATCGCGCGCCGGCGCCTCCGGCGGTCCGGGATCGGACACGCCTTCTATTTCCAGAAGTTCATCGACGTCGCCGCGTGCTTGGCTGCGAGCTCGACCATGAGCTTGTGGACGACGCGCGCCGGCTGGCCCTTCTTCTCGAGGTCGGCGAGCAATTTCTCGGTCACCGCCGCACCCGCCTTCCTGAATTTCGCGTCTTCGTCCGGCGAGAGCTTGATGATCTCGGTGCCGGCCTTCATCATCGCGTCCCTGCCGGGGCCGTCGATGCTGTCGAAACGCTTGCCCGGCTCGCCGGTGCCGCCCAGTTCCGCGAACGCGTCGGTGAACAGCTTCTGGTTGGCGGCGCCGAGCGATTCCCACGAGCGCTGATTCATGCAGGTGCAGAAGCTCACGACGTAGGAATACATCTCGGTCGTGTATTTCGTCACCGGGCCCATGCGAAACGCGATGCCGGCGCCGCCGTAGTCGATGAACGCGCCGTCGAGCGTGCCCTTCTGCATGTTCTCGACGATCTCGGGCGAGGGAATGCCGACCGGCGTGCCGCCGAGCTCGCTGATGAAGTCGCGCACCACCGGCGACGCGAAACGGATGCGCAGGCCCTTCAGGTCCTCGGCCTTGCGGATCGGCGTCTTCGCCATGTTTATCTGGCCGGGCTGGTGCGTGTAGATCTGGAGCGGCTGCAGGCCCTGGTGCTCCTTGTCGAGGTGGGCGCGCACCGCCGGCTCGTTCATCACCTTGGAGCCGATCTCGCCGCTGCCGAAGAGATAGGGGACGTTGGAGATGTCGGTGAGCGGGAAACGGCCGGGCGTGAAGCCGTGCACGAACCAGGTGATGTCGGCCTGGCCGCTCCGGGCGAGGTCCGCATAGCGCGGGCCCGGGCCCATCTGCTGGTTCGGGAAGATCGCGATCTTGATCTTGTTCTCCGATTTCTTGGCGACGAGATCCGCCCATTCCTGCAGCAGCTTGGAATAGGGATGCTGCGGGATCACGAAATGCGCGAGCTTGAGATTGATCTCCTGTGCCGGCGCGGGCGCCGCGAGCGCAAGCGCGATGGTGGCCGTGGACAGGGCCAAGAGCGTGCGGTTCATGATGATTTCTCCTCCCGAGCTCGAATCCGTGCAGCACGGCGGACGCATCGAGCCAAAGCGTCCGATATTATCGCGCGATAATGCCGCGCGGCGGGGTCGAGTCAAGCAAACCGCCTTCCTATGCCATGGGAATCTCACGGGCGGCGCCGGCCCTCACTTCCCAGGCGATGCAAGTGCATCGCCAGGGCCCCTTCTCTCTCCCGCAAGCGGGAGAGAGAAGAAGAAAGGCGTGCGCACCTTTTCTTCTCTCTCCCACGAAGTGGGAGAGAGAAGGGGCCCAGCGCCGCCCTCTTGGCGGCGATGGGAAGTGAGGGCCGGCGCTGCGCTAGGAGAGAAAGGGCAGCCGCAATCCCTTCGCCTTCGCCGTGTCGATCGCGATATCGTAGCCGGCGTCGGCGTGGCGCATCACGCCGGTGCCGGGATCGTTGTAGAGCACGCGCGCGAGGCGCTTCGCGGCGGCTTCGGTGCCGTCGGCGAGAACGACCATGCCGGCGTGCTGGGAATAGCCGATGCCGACGCCGCCGCCGTGATGGACGCTGACCCAGGTGGCGCCGCTGGCGGTGTTGAGGAGCGCGTTCAACAACGGCCAGTCGGCGACGGCATCGGTGCCGTCCAGCATTCCTTCGGTTTCCCGGTTGGGGCTCGCGACCGAGCCCGAATCCATGTGGTCGCGGCCGATCACGACCGGGGCCTTCAACTCGCCCGTCTTCACCATCTCGTTGAACGCGAGGCCGACGCGGTCGCGGTCGCCCAATCCCACCCAGCAGATGCGCGCGGGCAGGCCCTGGAACTTGATGCGCTTCTCAGCCATGTCGAGCCAGTTGTGGAGATGCGCATCGTTGGGCAGCAGCTGCTTAACCTTCGCGTCGGTCCTGTAGATGTCTTCGGGATCGCCCGAGAGCGCCGCCCAGCGGAACGGACCTTTGCCCTGGCAGAACAGGGGGCGCACGTATTTGTGCACGAAGCCCGGGAACTCGAACGCATCCTTGGCACCCGCTTCCTGCGCCATCTGGCGGATGTTGTTGCCGTAGTCGACGGTGGGGATGCCGCGGCGATGGAATTCCAGCATCGCGCGCACCTGGATCGCCATCGATTCCTTGGCCGCTTTCACCACCGCGGCGGGATCGCTCTGGCGCATCTTCTCGGCTTTCCCGAGCGTCCAGCCGGCGGGCAAGTAGCCGTTCAGCGGATCGTGCGCGGATGTCTGATCGGTGACCGCATCGGGGCGCACGTTGCGCTTGATGAGCTCGGGATAGATCTCGGCGGCGTTGCCGAGCAGGCCGACGGAGAGCGCTTCGCCGCGCGCGGCGGCGCCTTGCACCATCGCCAGCGCCTCGTCGAGATTGTTCGCGCGCTTGTCGAGATATTTGAGCTGCAGGCGCCGCTCGATGCGCGAAGGCGCGCATTCGACGCAGAGGATCGAGGCGCCGGCCATCGTGGCGGCGAGCGGCTGCGCGCCGCCCATGCCGCCCAAGCCCCCGGTCAGGATCCATTTGCCCTTCATGCTGCCGCCATAGTGCTGGCGGCCGATCTCGGCGAAGGTCTCGTAGGTGCCCTGGATGATGCCCTGGCTGCCGATGTAGATCCACGAGCCCGCCGTCATCTGCCCGTACATCATCAGATTCTTGCGGTCGAGCTCCTGAAAGTGATCGAGCGTCGCCCAATGCGCGACGAGATTCGAGTTCGCGATCAGCACGCGCGGCGCGTCGGCGTGCGTCTTAAAGATGCCGACGGGCTTCCCGGATTGCACGAGCAGCGTCTCATCGTCGTCGAGGATCTTGAGCGCGCGCACGATGCGGTCGAAGCAGTCCCAGTCGCGCGCGGCGCGGCCGATGCCGCCATAGACGACGAGCTCCTCGGGCTTCTCCGCCACTTCGGGGTCGAGGTTGTTCATCAGCATGCGCAGCGGCGCTTCGGTCTGCCAGCTCTTGGCGTTGAGCGCATCGCCGCGCGGCGAACGGACCTCGCGCGTGTTGGCGAAACGGTTGTCGGGCATGGGCGCTCTCCTCAATCGGCTCGAGTCATATCACGCGCTCGCGGCGGAGCGATTCGATTTCGGCGGCGTCGAGGCCGATCAGCTCGCGCAGCACGGCATCGGTGTGCTCGCCGAGCAGCGGCGCGCGCGCTGTCGGTGGGCGCTCGCCGCCGAACAGGATGGGTTGCGGCACCAGCGGCGCCGCGGCGAGCTTCGGGTGGCCGGGATCGGCGATCATTCCGCGCGCGCGGATGTGCTCGCTCGCGGCCACGTCGGCGATCGACCAGACCGGGCCGCACGGCACGTCGGCGGCGTCGAGCGCCTGCTGGATCGCGTCGCGCGTGCGCACGCCCATCCAATCCTGCAGGATCGCGCGCAGCTCGCGCTCGCGCGCGCTGCGGTCCGCATTGCGGCGGAAACGCGGATCGTCGGCCAGCTCCGGCCGGCCGATCGCCTGCATGAGGCGGGCGAACGCCGCGTCCGAGATCGCCACCATGACGATGTGGCCGTCATTGGTGCGGAAACAATCGACCGGGTAGGTGACGGGGTGGCGGTTGCCGACGCGTCCCGGCTCGGCGTCGGTGTAAAGACGCTTCGCGAGCACGGTCAGCAGCATCGAGAACATCGAATCGAGCATCGCGACGTCGAGGTGCCGGCCGCGCCCGCTCTGCGCGCGGCCGACGAGCGCCGTCGAGATGCCCCAGGCCGCGAACATGCCGGTCGTGACATCGCAGATGGAATCGCCGACGGCGGTGGGCGGCCCATCGGGAAAGCCGGTGACGCTCATGAGCCCGCTCATCGCCTGGATCACGAGATCGTAGGCCGGCCGGTTCGCCAGCGGGCCGGTCTGCCCGAAGCCGGTGATGCTGGCATGGACGAGGCGCGGGTTGATCGCGGCGAGCGCCTCGTAGCCGATGCCGAGCCGCGCGGCGGCGCCGGGCCGGAAATTCTCGATCAAGACATCGCTCTTGGCGACGAGCCGCCTGAAAAGCGCCAAGCCGCGCGGCGGTTTCAGATCGAGCGTGACGCTCTTCTTGCCGCGGTTGAGCATCATGAAGTAAGCGCTCTCGCGGCCCTGCGGCCCCTCCGCGAATGGGCCCATGTGGCGCGAATCCTCGCCCGCGTTCGGAATCTCGATCTTGATCACCTCGGCGCCGGCGTCGGCGAGCATCGAGGCGCAATAAGGCCCCGCCATCACGCGCGAGAGGTCGAGCACGCGGATGCCGTGCAGCAACGGCGCTTGCGTCGCTTCGCTCATTGCTGCGATCCCACGCGCAGCACGATCTTGCCGGTGCTCTGGCGCGATTGCAGCGCCGCGAGCGCCTGGGGCAGCTCCTCGAGGCGGAAACGCGTGTCGACGCGCGGCCGGATTTTGCCCGCCGCGTGGAGCGCCAGCAGATCGCGCACCGTTTCCTCGACCAGCGCCGCATCGCGCTCGTGGCTCCAATAGACGCCGATCGCCGAGGCATTGCGCAGCAGCAGGCGGTTGCCGGGAATGGCCGGGATCGTGCCGGAGGAGAAGCCCACGATCAGCAGGCGCCCGCCCCAGGCGATGCATTTCAGGCTCTGCTCGGTGACGTCGCCGCCGACCGAATCGAACACGAGATCGGGGCCGTTCCCGCCGGTGAGCTCCTTCACCCGCTCGGGCCAGCCCGCATCGCGATAGTCGAGCGCCTCCGCGGCGCCGTGCGCGCGCGCGATCGCGGCCTTGCCTGCGCCGCCCACCGCCGCGGCGCCACCAACAGTGGCGGCGCCACCAACAGTGGCGATCACGCGCGCCCTGTGGGCGACTGCGATCTCGACTGCCGCGAGGCCGACGCCGCCGGCCGCGGCATGCACCAGCACCGTCTCGCCGGCCGCGAGGCGGCCGTGGCGGAGCAGCGCGATGTGCGCGGTGGTGTAGACGACGGGGAGGGCCGCGGCCTCGGCCGTGCCGATGCCGTCGGGAATCGCGATCGCCATAGCCTCGGCGACGAGCGCTTCTTCGGCGAATCCGCCCCAGGCGACCTTGCTGGCGACGCGCTGGCCCGGCATGAGCCGCCCGCCCGGCGCCGCCGCGATGACCCTGCCGGCCACCTCCTGTCCCGGCGTGAACGGGCGCGGCGGGCGGATCTGGTATTTCCCGCGCACCATCAGGAGATCGGAGAAGTTGAGCGCGGCCGCCTCGACGCGGATCAGCGCATGGCCCGGCGTCGCCGCCGGCGCCGGCAGCTCGGTCCAGCGCAACGGTTGCTCCGCGCGCGTATCCTCGACGACCCAGGCTTTCATCGTGCCAGCAATAGTATCAATCGATAGGGTTTGCCAGCGCCGCGCCTCCCCCTTGCCGAATTGCGCGAACGGCGGCACTTCAGGGACAACGAATTCCGGCAAGAGGCCGGCAGGGCCGGCAGCGGGAGGTGCGCCGATGTCTACCTACTTCGTGCTCGTCAACTGGACCGACAAGGGCGTCCAGCAGCTGAAGGATTCGCCCAAACGCTTCGACGGCGCGAAGAAGGCACTCAAGGAGATGGGCGGCGAGATCAAGAGCGTCTATCTCACCATGGGCGAGTACGACCTCATCCTGATCTGCGAAGCGTCCGACGACGCGGTGATGGCCAGCTTCGTCATGCAGCTCGGCATGCTCGGCTTCGTGCGCACGCGCACGCTCAAGGCGTTCCCCGAGACGGCGTACCGCGAAATCATCGCTTCGCTGCGGTGAGCCGAGGCTGGATGCGGCCTGTGCAGTCATCCTGAGCGCAGCGAAGGACCTGGCCTCCGTGCGAAGGCTGCTGGCAGCGGAGATTAGGTCCTTCGTTTGGATCAGGATGACGCGGCGGCGGGGCTGTTGCCGCTAACCGAGCGCTTCAGCGCGAGCTTATCGATTTTGCCGACGCCGGTCTTGGACAGCGCGTCGAGGAACTCGATCTGTTTCGGCCGTTTGTATTTGACGAGGCGCTCCTTGCAGTAGGCTTCGAGGTCGTGGCGAGAGAGGGTTGCGCCGGGTTTGAGGGCCACATAGGCCTTCACGGCCTCGCCCGAGAAATGATCGGGTATGCCCACCGTCGCCGCCTCGAGGATCGCGGGGTGGAGATGGAGCACCTCGTCGATCTCGCGCGGATAGACGTTGTAGCCGCCGACGAGGATCATCTCCTTCTTGCGATCGACGACGAAAAGATAGCCGTCCTCGTCGAAGAAGCCGATGTCGCCGGTGTAGAGCCAGCCGTCGCGGAAGGTCTTGGCGCTCTCCTCGGGCCGGTTGCGGTAACGGGCGATAAACTGCGGGCCCTTGACGCGGATCTCGCCGCGCTCGTTCGCCGGCAGCACCTTGGTACCGCCCTCGAGGTCCACGATCTCGACCTCCGTCTCGGGCGGCATCATGCCGACCGAGCGAAGCTTGCGAGCGCCGTGCATCGGCATCGAGGCATAGGGCGCACCCTCGGACATGCCGATGCCTTCGAGGATCTCCGTGCCGGTTTCCTTCTTCCATGCGCGCAGCAGCTCCTCGGGGCAGGGCGCGCCGCCTGCAAGGCACCAGCGCAGGTGCTGCCAATCCGTCTTGGCGTAGTTCTCGTTGGCGCGGAGGCCGATATAGAGCGCGGGCGGGCCGCCGGCGAAGATCGTGACCTTGTCGCGCACGAACTGGGCCAGTATGTCGGTCGGCCGGTAGGCCGGCATCAGCACCGCCGTGGCGCCGAGCACGACCGGGTCGACGAGCGTGAGGCAAAGCCCCAGATGTGGAACAGCGGCGCCACGTTCAGCATCGTCTCCGCATCGGGCTCCATCGGCCAGAGCGCCAGCATCGCGTAGCTGTGCGCGATGAGCGTTGCGTGCGTGTGCTCGGCGCCCTTGGGGAGGCCGGTGGTGCCGCCGGTGAAGAACATCGCCGAGCGATCGCCCGGGCGCGGCAGCGGCGGCAGCGCGAGCGCGCGGTCGTTGGCCCAGGCGTCGACGGTGCGCGCGCCGCGTCCCAGCACCTCAACATGGGGAATGCCGAGCTCGCGCGCATAGTCGCGGGCGCGCGCCTCCTGCGCCGGCTCGCAGCAAAGAATGTGCGGCACCACGTCGGCGAGCAGCGGCTTCAGCTCCGCTGGCGTGTAGTTGGGGTTCATCGGCGCGGCGAGCGCCCCGGCCGCCATCGCGCCGTGGACCGCCACCGCCGCCTCTATGCCGTTGCCCATGCAGACGGCGATCGCGCGGCCACGGGCGCCGAGCGCCTCGAAATGCCGCGCCATGCCGGCGGCAGCGGCGCGGTATTGGCGATAGCTGAGGCGCCGATCCTGCACGATCAGCGCCGTGCGCTCGGGCAGGCGGTTCGCCGCATCGTCGAGCGCGTGCACGATCGTCGGATAGCGCCGGTAGCGCAAATCGAGCGCGTAGCGTCCGCCGGCGGCCATGCGCCCTAGGCACCCGCAGCAGCGCGAGGGGTGCGCCGGCTGAGCACACCCGAAAGTTCGATCGCGGCCGCCATCTCGGCCTCCTGGCGCGGCGCCATCAGATGCGCGCCGGCCACGCCCGGTATCGTCGCGAGCTCCTGGATCAGCTCCGCGCAGATCCTGCGGCCCTCCGTCCTCTGATCGGCGACGCCGTCGAGGCGCTTCACGATCGGCTCGGGGATCGAGACGCCCCAGAGATTGTCGCGCATCCAGCGCGCCTGCTTGGCCGACGCGAGCGGGCCGATGCCGACGATGATGTAGGCCTTCTCCGGGATGCCGTGCTCGGCGAGGCGCGCCAAATAGCGGCGCACCATCGCGACATCGAAGCAATATTGGGTTTGCACGAAATCGGCGCCGGCTGCGATCTTGGCAAGCAGCGAATCCGGCGTCCATTCGGGTTTCGGGTCCACGGGCGCGTCGGCCGCCCCAAGGAACAGGCGCGGCGGTGTCGCGATCTCGCGGCCCGAGCCGAGCCTGCCATCGTCGCGGAGTTTCTTGGCCAGCGCGAGGAGGGCCGTCGAGGAAAGGTCGTTCACCGGCTTGGCCTCCGGCTCCTCGCCGCGCTTGGGATCGTCGCCGGTGAGCGAGAGGATATTGGGCACGCCGAGCGCTGCGGCACCAAGCAAATCAGCCTGCAGCGCGATACGGTTGCGGTCGCGCACCGTGAACTGGAGCACCGGCTCGATGCCGGCCTTGGCGAGGGCGCCGGCCACGACCAGGCTCGAGAGATGCGCCTTGGCCGTGGCCCCGTCGGTGACGTTCACCGCATCGGCGACGCCGCGCAACGGCCGGCAGCGCTCGACGAGCGGCGCGGGATCGGTTGCGGCAACCGGCGAAGTCTCGGCAGTGACGACGAAATGCCCGGCGCGCAGCAAACGCTCGAGCTGGCCGGGCGATTTCGGTGCGGACGTCGGCATCGGCGTTCCAGGTGCGGAATTTCGATCACCCTATAGAACGCCGCCGCGACCGGCAAAAGCGAAACGCGCCCGCGCGGTGGGATGCGGCCCGCGATTCGTTCACCGCCCCCTTGAGGGGCGGTCGGCGGCGGACGCGCGCTTGCGCGTGCTCGCCGACGGATGGGGTTCCTTGCCTCCAGCGCCGCGGCCTTCGCCCCCTCGGTCCAACGCGCGAAGCGCTGCGCCGCCGGCGAGCGTGGCGGCGCTCTTCACGAGCGGCCGGCGCGAAATGGATTGCTTCGACATCGTCGTTCCTCCACCGGGAAAGTCAGGGCGCCAATGTGCGCCGGCGCTGTTGCCCCTCGATGACCGTTTGTGCGTCGCTCCGGTGACTGCCGCTTGCGTGGCGCGGCGCTTCCGATTATTCTATAGGCCTATAGAATGTTTCCGCCGCGGCGGGCGCAGCCCGGCGCCATTCTCGGGAGGATCGAGGCATGAGCCCGCCGTTTCGCGCCGATCACATCGGCAGCCTGCTGCGCCCCAAGGATCTGACGCAGGCCTATCGCGCGCGCGGCGAGGGCAAGCTGTCGGCAACCGAGTTCCGGAAGGCGCAGGACGCGGCTGTCCGAGAGATCGTGGCCCTCCAGGAGAAACTCGGCTTGAAGGTGGTGACCGACGGCGAGTTCCGCCGCGCCTCCTACTGGTCGCACTGGATCGACGCGATCGACGGTCTCTCGGTCGGCGAATCGCTGTTCAAGTTTCACGACGAGCGCGGCACCGAGCAAACCTTCATCTGCCCCGTGTGCAAGGGGACGCTCAAGAAGATCGCGCCGATCTCGACCGAGGAGTTCAAGTTCCTGAAATCGGTCGCCAAGGGCGAGCCGAAGATCACCATGCCCTCGCCCTCGACCTTCCACTTCTGGCGCGGCGACCGCGGCCTCGGCGGCTCCGGCTACGCCGACGCCGGCGCGTTCTACGGCGATCTCTGCGCCATCTATCGCCAGGAGATCGCCGATCTCGCGGCGCTCGGCTGCCGCTACGTGCAGGTCGACGAAGTGGCGCTGATCATGCTCGGCGACCCCGGGATCCGCGCCAAGGTGAAGGCGCGCGGCGAGGATCCCGACGCGCTGACGGCGCTCTACATCAAGGCGATGAACGACGCGGTCAAGGGCCGGCCCAAGAGCGTGACTGCCGCGATGCACATCTGCCGCGGAAATTTCAAGGGCCAGTGGCTCTCGGAAGGCGGCTACGAGGCGATCGCCGAGCGCGTGTTCAAGGAGGTCGACGTCGACGCATTCTGCCTCGAATACGACACGCCGCGCGCCGGCGACTTCAAGCCGCTCGCGCATGTGCCGAGGGGCAAATCGGTCGTGCTCGGCCTCGTCAGCACCAAGACGCCCACGCTCGAGAGTGCGGAGGGGTTGGTGAAGCGCATCGAGGAGGCCGCGAAATACATGCCGAAGGACAACCTATGCCTTTCGCCGCAATGCGGCTTCGCCAGCACCGTCGCCGGGAATCCGGTGACGCCCGAGGATGAGAGGAAAAAGCTCGGCCTCATCGTCGACGTCGCGAAGAGGGTGTGGGGGAGTGCGTAGCTTAGCAAATGGCCGTGATCACGAACGCTCGGATGCGACCTTCGATGGCGCCACTCCCAAACCGGTGCGCCAAAGCCTCAGCCGCCAGTTTCGTCGCGTCTTCCAGGCGTGATGCATCGCGCGCCTCAATTTCGTTCCTCAGCGGCGTCCCCTGACAGTAGCCGATTGCAGGATCGCGTGGCGAGGAGGCCTTACTTCTTTCACTCACGGCGTCAACCACGGCATTCGCAAATCCCGCAGCCTTCAAATCCTCGCGGATCCGTTGCGTATCATGGTAGCCGTACGGGGTGCGGGCCAGAAACCGAGGCGGATCATTTGGAAAGAGCGCGGCCAGTGCTTCGGTTACAACTTCGGCAAACTCGTTCTCCGAGATTCGGTCCCATACATTGAAAAAGAAATGACCGCCAGGCTTCAAGACCCGGCGCGCCTCCTTGTAACCCTGCACCTTGTCGGGAAAGAACATCACGCCGAATTGGCAGGCCACGGCGTCAAAGCGTTGATCCTCAAACGGCAGAGCCTGGGCATCAGCCTGTCTCCACTCAATTCGATCATCCTGAGTCTGCTGGGCCGTTGCACGATTGAGCATCGGCTGATTGAGATCCGTGGCGACTATGCGCGCGTGTGGAGGAAGTCGCGCCGCGAGCGCTCGTGTAAGCACTCCGGTCCCAGCCGCTGTCTCCAGCACATCGCGCGGGTGGGTTTCCGCCAGTCGCCTGGCGAGATCGAGCGCGCATGATTCGAAGATGAGGGGAACTAAAAACCGATCGTAGATTTCAGGGATCGATCCTGCGAACAGCTTATCAGTCGACACCATCGGGCTGCTCCCTTATCGGCACAAGCCCCACGCAGGTGGCTCCGTCGCTGGCCTGGATCGAAGCCAGAATTTCGGACCGGCGCGCGGCAAGAGCGCAGCGGCTCAACCGCGCAGCCGGAACCGCTGGATCTTCCCCGTCGCGGTCTTCGGCAGCTCGGCCGGAAATTCGATCCAGCGCGGCACTTTGATGCCGGGAAGCTGCTTTCTCACGTGCTCCTTCATCTCGGCTTCGAGCTTGGCCTTGTCGGGATGCTTGGCGGCATCGCGCAGCACGACGAAGGCCTTGGGCTTGATGAGCTGCTCGTCGTCGGGCGCGCCGACCACGGCGGCTTCGACGACATCGGGATGCGTGACCAGCGCTCCTTCGACCTCGGCCGGCGAAACCCAGATGGCGCCCACGCGCAACATGTCGTCGGAGCGCCCGACCATGAAAAGGTTGCCGTCCTCGTCCTCGTAGACCTTGTCGCCGGTCATGACGCCGCCGCGGCCCATGACTTCCCTGGTCTTCGCCGGCTTGTTCCAGTACATCGCGGCCGCGGAAGGGCCGTGCATGTGGAGATTCCCGATCTCGCCGCGCCTCACCGGCGCCCCGTCGTCGCCGAGGATCTCGTAGCGGTAGCCTTCGACGATGCGGCCGCAGCTCCCGGGCACGGGATTGCCCGGGCGGTTCATGATGAAGAGGTGCGTCATCTCGGTCGTCCCGACGCCGTCGAGACACTCGACGCCGGTGTAGTCCTTCCATCGGTGCATTAGCGCGGGCGGCAGGATCTCGCCGGCCGAGAGCACGAAGCGCATGCGCCGGCAGGCCTTCCGCGCCTTCTCCTGGCCAATTTCTTTCTCGGCGTGCTGGAGCATGCCGGCAAAGAGCGTGGGCACCGCCATCGCCATCGTCGGCTCGTGCGCGATCCATTGCTCCCAGACTCGCTTCGGCGTTATCGGCGTGGCGCTCACCAGCGTGGCCGCGCAGGCGCGCAGCGTGAAGTAGATTTGCCCGCCGAGCCCGAACGCGAAGAACATCTTGGGCGGACAGGAGATCACGTCGTCGCGGTTGATGCCGAGCGCGCCGACGCCGCCGAGCTCGCACGCCCAATAGAGATGGTCGTGCGTGTGAACGACGCCCTTGGGATCGCCGGTCGAGCCCGAGCTGTAGAGCCAGAACGCCATCTCGCCGGGTTTGCACGGAAGTGTCTCGAGTGCCTTGGGCTGCGCATCGGCGCCGGGCTCGAACGCCTCGTAACCGGGCGCGGCGCCGCCGAGCATGCCGAAGAAGTGCGCGTGCTTGGTGTGCGGCCGAACTTCTTCCATCGTCTTGGCGAGGCTTGCGTCGACGAAGGCCGCCTTCGCTTCGCTGTCGTTGAGGTAGTAGAGATAGTCGCGCGGGCGCAAATAGGTGTTGAGCGGCAGCGGAACGACTCCGGTCTTGAGCGCGCCGAGGAAGAGGGCGCCGAACTCGCGCCCGTCCATCACGCTCATCATCATGCGGTCGCCGGGCTCGAGCCCGATCGCGCGGAGATAGTTGCCGGCCTGGCAGGCGCGCTCGTAGAGGTCGCGGAAGGTGACCTTCGCGCGCCCGTCGTCGATGATCATGAACGGGCGCCCCGCGTTCTCGGGCGCGAGCGCATTCTCGAACAGATAGTCGACGACGTTGCCCTTCAAGCCCGGGCGCACGGCGCCCATCGTTGCCGTGATGGCCATCCGCGATCCTCCCGCGTCCGCGCGAGCATGTGCCTCTTGCCGCGGGTCTTCAAGTTCGCGCTTCGCGTCATCCCGAGCCAAGCGAAGGACCTCGTGCGCACGGGTTGTTGGCAGTGGAAGCTAAGTCCTTCGCTTCGCCCAGGATGATGTGTTAGTTATTTACGCTGCCGTAAAATCTGACGCAACCATCATTCCGCCGCTTTGGCGCGCGGGCGGTGGCTCGCCGGCCGGGCGGCTCTCCTGAGGTCCGCGATCTCGGCGCGGTCGCGCGGCATCAGGCGATAGGCCTGGTCCTTGCCGGCCTCGTACTGGCGCGGCCAGCGCTGGGGGCGGTAGCCGTAATAGGCCGCGGCCTGCAGCGTGAAGTGCGGATTCACAAGATGCGGACGCGCGAGGCAGGCAAGGTCCGCGCGTCCGCCCGCGACGATCGTGTTGACCTGGTCCCAGGTCGTGATGTTGCCGACCGCCATGGTCGCGATGCCCGCCTCGTTGCGGATCTGCTCGGCGAACGGCGTCTGGAACATGCGTCCGTAGATGGGCTTCGCATCGGGCGTGGTCTGGCCGGCGGAGACATCGACGATGTCGCAGCCATGCGCCTTCAGCAGGCGCGCGATTTTCACCGACTCGTCGGGCGTGACACCGGCCATGCCCACCCAATCGGTGGCCGAGATGCGCACCGACATCGGCTTTTCCTTGGGCCACACGGCCCTCACCGCGTCGAACACCTCGAGCGGGAAGCGCATGCGGTTCTCGAGGCTGCCGCCATAGTCGTCGCGGCGCTGGTTCGCGACCGGCGTGATGAAGTTCGAGAGCAGATAGCCGTGCGCCATGTGCACTTCGAGGAGATCCGCGCCGGCCGCCTCGGCCATGCGCGCCGCGGCCACGAACTCGTTGCGCACCTTGATCATGTCGGCGCGCGTCATCTCGCGCGGCGTCTGCATGAAAGGATAGTGCTTGACTGGCGAGGGGCCGATCACTTCCCAATTGTCCGCATCGAGCGGCCGGTCCATGCCCTCCCACGCCACCTTGGTCGAGCCCTTGCGCCCCGAATGGCCGATCTGCATTCCGAATTTCGCGTCGGAGTGGGTGTGCACGTAGTCGACGATGCGCTTCCACGCCGCCACGTGCTCGGGCTTGTAGAGGCCGCCGCAGCCCGGCGTGATGCGCCCCGCGCGCGAGACGCAGGTCATCTCCGAGAAGATGAGCCCGGCGCCGCCGTGCGCGAACGCGCCGAAATGCACGAAGTGGAAATCGCCCACCGTGCCGTCCTCGGCCGAATACATGTCCATCGGCGAGACGACGACACGGTTGGCGAGCGTCATGTCGCGCAGCCTCAAGGGCGTGAACATGGGCGGCGGGTCGCCGTCGAGGTTGAAGCCTTCGGCGCGCACCGTGTCGGCGAACCAGCGGTCGACATTCTCGACGAAGCCGCGGTCGCGGGCACGCAGATTGTCGTAGGTGATCTGCTTCGAGCGCGTCAGCATCGAGAAGGTCGCCTGCCACGCCGGCATGTCGCGGAAGCGGTTGGGGTTTTCGGTCCAGATCACAGAGACGTCGGCGGCGTGTTGCGTCTTCTCTACCTCCTTGCGGCGCAGCGACTCGAAGCGGGCAAGCGCGGCGGGCACGGTCGAGGCCGCGCCGAGCGCTTCGACCAGCGCGATCGCGTCTTCCATCGCGAGCTTGGTGCCGGAGCCGATGGAATAGTGCGCCGTGTGCAGCGCGTCGCCGATCAGCACCACGTTTTCGTGATGCCAGCGCGCGCAGCGCACGGTCGGGAAGTTGCGCCAGACGGATTTGTTGGTGACGAGCTCGTGGGAGCCGAGATAGTCGCCCCAGAGCTCCTTCATGTAGGCGCGGATCTCGGGCTCGGAGAGGTGCTCGACCTCGTGCCTGGCGCTGGCCCAGGTTTCCTCGGGCGCCTCGACGATCCAGGTCGCGAGCTTGTCGTTGTACTGATACTCGCCGAGCACCCAGACGCCGTGCTTGTTCTCGGTGAAGTGGAAGGTGAAGGCGGGGCAGGGCTTGGTCGAGCCCATCCAGACGAACTTGTTCCGCCGCATCTCGATCTCGGGGCGGAACGTATCCTTGTAAGTCTCGCGTACGCGGCTGTTGATGCCGTCGGCGCCGACCACCAGGTCCGCCCCGCGCGCCAGCGCCCCGATGTTGTCGACTTCGGTCTGAAATTTGAGCTCGACGCCGAGCTGCGCCGCGCGGGCCTGCAGCAGCTTCAGCAGCTCGACGCGGCCGCAGCCGCAGAAGCCGTGGCCGGTCGTGCGGACTACATCGTCCTTCCAGCGGAAATCGATGTCGTCCCAATAGGCGAAGCTCTCGGTGATCGCGGCGTAGCTTTCGGGATCGTGGGAGAGGAAGTTCCCGAGCGTCTCGTCCGAGAAAACAACGCCGAAGCCGAACGTATCGTCGGGGCGGTTGCGCTCGAAGACTGTGATGCGCGCATCGGGCCGCGCCTTCTTGATCAGAATCGCGAAATAGAGCCCGCCCGGCCCGCCGCCGATCACGACGATGTTCATGTCTTGATCTCTGTCTCGGCGTCAATTGCTTTAAGTCTAAAATATTCAAACTTAAAATATCAAGTCCTCGGGGATGGCCAGCTGCGGCGCGGCGACCGCGCGGGAAATATTGCCGCCCCCATCCGCTGCCGATGGCGGAATCGAGCAGGTTCGTTCGTTGAGGGGGTTGAGCGGCGCGAGCGCCGCAATTCAAGCGTGAACGGAGATCACCATGTCCGTATTTTCCACCACACTGCCGGCGCCTCGGCAGCCGCCGCGGGTCCTGCGCCGGGCCGCTGCGGCCGCGGGCCTTCTCGTCTTCACGGCGGTTCTTGCGCTGTCGCCGGCCGCGGGGCAGGAGCGCAGCGTTCCGCGCACCTTCGCCGATCTCGCCGACAAGGTGTTGCCGGCGGTGGTCAACATCACGGCGGTCCGCACCGGCGGCGACGATTCGGCGCGGCCCAATCTTCCCCAGCTTCCCGAGGATTCGCCGTTCGGCGACATGCTGCGCCGGTTCTGGGACCAGCAGCAGCCGAACCGCGCGCAGCGTCAGCCGGCGCGCGCGCTGGGATCGGGCTTCGTCATCGACGCGGGCGGCTATATCGCCACCAACAACCACGTGGTCAACGAGGCCGACGAGATCACGGTGACGCTCAACGACGGCCGCCAATTCAAGGCCAAGCTCGTGGGTTCCGACCGCACGACGGATCTGGCGCTGCTCAAGCTGGAGGGCGCCGGCCAGCTCCCTGCGGTGCGCTTCGGCGATTCGGCGAAGACGCGCGTCGGCGATTGGGTGATGGCGGTCGGCAATCCGTTCAATCTCGGCGGCACGGTGACGGTGGGCGTGCTCTCGGCGCGCAACCGCGACCTGCGCTCCGGTCCCTACGACGACTATCTCCAGATCGACGCGCCCATCAACCGCGGAAACTCGGGCGGGCCGCTGTTCAACATGGAAGGCGACGTCATCGGCATCAACACCGCGATCTATTCCACGAGCGGCGGCAATATCGGCATCGGCTTCGCCATTCCGTCGACCATCGCGTCCCAGGTCCTCGACCAATTGCGCGCCGGCGGCAAGGTCGAGCGCGGCTGGCTCGGCGTTTTCGTCCAACCGATGAACGAGGATCTCGCCAAGGCGACGGGGTTGGACCGCCCGCGCGGCGCGCTCATCGCGCAAGTGCAGGACGACAGCCCCGCAGCCAAGGCTGGACTGAAGGCCGGCGAAGTGGTGCTCGCGGTCGACGGCAAGGCGGTCGAGCAGTCGCGCGATCTCGCCCGGCACATCGCCGACATCAAGCCGGGCAGCACGGCCAAGCTCACGATCTGGCGCGACGAGAAGGAGGCGGCCGTTTCGGTGACGCTCCAGGAGCTCAGGAGCGATCAGGCGCGGCGCAGCGAACCGCCGCGCGGCGAACGCAGCGCGCGCGAGCCGCTGTTCGGCTTCGCGCTCGCCGATCTCAACGACGACACGCGCGAGGCGTTCAGAATTCCGCGCGCCGTGGACGGCGTTCTGGTCGCGCGCGTCTGGCCCGGCAGCCCGGCCGACGAGCAGGGCTTGCAGGCCGGCGACGTCATCGTGGCGATCGGCGGCGAAGCGGTTGCCCGCACGACGGAGGCGACCAAGAAACTGGATGCTGCGAAAACGGAAAAGCGGCCGGCAGTGCTGCTGATCTCGCGCCAGGGCGTCACGCGCTTCGTCGTGCTCAAAGCCGGGCAAGGCTGAGCCGGCGCTGATCTTCAGGTCATCCTGAGCGCAGCGAAGGACCCAGCTTCCACTGCCGAGAGCCTTCGCGCGGGGGCTAGGTCCTTCGCTCCGCTCAGGATGACGATCTGCGCTTGGGCCGCTTCGTGGACCGGCCGAAGAGGCCGAGCGCTACGAGGCGTGTGAATTCGCCGGCAACGCGGTCGAGGCCGAATTCGCCGGCGGCGCGCGACCAGCGCGCCACCGTGTTGCACATGCCGAGGATCGCGAGCGTCGCCAATTGCGGATCGATGCCCTCGGCGATGGCTCCGTCGCGCTGGCCCGCCTCGATCAGCGTGCGCCAGAGCGCCTCGTAGGCGTGCGCCTGCGCGTCGAGCGGGCGGCGCAGCGACTTCGGCAGGTCGCGCCGCTGGAAGAGGAAGGCGTGCACGTAAAAGCGCTGCTCGAGCATCGGCTCCAGATGCGCGCGGATCGCGCGGCGCACTTTCTCCTCGGTCGGAAGCGCAGCGGCGTCGATCGCGCCCAAGCGCTCGACGAAGGCGGTGATGCCCTCGCGGCAGATCGCCTCGAGGATCGTGGTCTTCGAGGGGAAATAGTAATAGATCGCGGCCTGGCGCACGCCCAGCCGCGCTGCGATGTCGCGCATGCTGGCGCCGTGGAAACCGCGCTCGGCGAACACGCCCGCCGCGGTTTTCAGGATCTCCTCGCGCCGACGCGCGTGCCGCGTCGAGGGGCGCCCCGGCCCCCGCCTCGGGCGATTGTGATCGGACATGCGGCCGATCCTAGAGCGCGCCGGGGTCGAGAGTCTTGCGGTCTTGTAATTTATTGAACGCTCATTAAAATAATTGCCGGCGCCGGAAGGTTTCGCCGGCGCGGGAGAAAATGAATGGCCGCGCCGGCACCCGATCGCCTGACGCTCGAGAACCAGCCGACGACGGAAGGCCCGTTCCGCACGAAAGGCGAGCACCGGCGGCCCGCCGACGCGGCCTGCGCCTTCGAGGTGACGGACGAGTTCGAGCGCTTCAATCAGTGCAACGACATCTACTCGCGTGCGCAGTGGGACCAGCGCGTGCGCTCCAGGAAGGCGATCGACTGGTTCAGGGGCATGTTCGTGCCCGGCCTCGGCGTCCGGAAGGCCGAGGGCTACGGCGTCAAGGATTTCGCCCTGCGCAACGCGGGCTGGATGGGGACGAACCTCGTCATCCAGCGCAGCCTCGATCAGGACCGCGTCGACGCGTTCGGCGACTACATCCGCCCCTATTCGGCGCCCAATCCCGAAAAGATCGATGTGCCCGACGCCGCCGCGATGAGCGAGGAGATGAAGCGCGTCTCGCGCCTCTTCGGCGCCGACGAGGTCGGCATCACGGCCTTCGACCCGCGCTGGCACTTCACCGACAATTTCTCGATCAAGACGCTGACGCAGAAGCCGTACAAATTCCCCGACGACCTGCCGAACGTCATCGTCATTGTCACCGCCATGCACTACGAGGCGGTGAAGTGCTATCCCTCGGCCACCGCCGGCATCGCGGTCGGCCACGGCTATTCGCGCGACTGCGAGCTCGTGCAGAGCATCGCCACCTACATCCTCAATCTCGGCTATCGCGCGATCGCGTCGGTCAACGATTCGAGCCAGGCGATCCCCTACGCGATCCAGGCGGGCCTGGGCGAATACGGGCGCAACGGCCTGCTGATCACCAAGGACTACGGCCCGCGCGTGCGCATCGGGCGCATCCACACCGATATGCCGCTCGCGCACGACAAGCCGAAATCCTTCGGCGTGCGCCAATTCTGCGACACGACGTGCCGGCGCTGCGCCGAGGCCTGCCCTCCCCAGGCGATCTCGCACGAAGCCCCCACGGCCGAGGTGCCGACGCAGTCGCAGATGAAGGGCATCCGCAAGTGGCAGGTGCATCCCGAGCGCTGCTTCAAGTTCTGGGCGAACCAGGGCACCGAATGCGGCATCTGCATCCGCGTCTGTCCCTACAACAAGGATGTTTCGCGCTGGTGGAAACGGCTCTATTACCGCTTCTGGCAGCGCCTCGCCGCCTCGCCGATGAAGCGGGCGGCGCTTTGGCTTGACGTGGCGCTGGGCTTCGGCAAGCGCATGAAGCCCAGCGAGTATTGGCGCCGGTTCCGCACCCGCTGACCCGCCGGCGTAGGGTGCGTTGGTGCAGCTCAATCTGGTGCGCGCGCTCCGCGCGGTGATCCGCCACAACGGCGCGCGCCCGGCGATGCTGGACGTGGCGAAGAGCTACAGCTGGAACGAGTTCGGCGAGCGCGTGGGGCGCGCGGCGGGCGCGTTGCAGGCGCAGGGCGTTGCAGCCGGCGCGCGCTTCGCCGTGCTGGCGCGCAACGGTTTCCGCTTCGAGGAGCTGAAATGGGCCGGCTTCTGGCTCGGCGCGGTGCCGGTTCCCCTCAATTGGCGCCTGGCGCCGCCCGAGATCGCGGCCATGCTCGAGGATGCGGGCCCCACCGCCCTCTTGGTCGAGAATCACTTCCAGTCCGTGCTCGATCACGCCGCGATGAGCGCGTGGAAGGGGCGGGCGACGGTGATCGGCGACTTCGCGGGTCCCAGCCTCGGCGCCTACGAGGAGATGCTGGCGCGCGCCGCGCCTCCGCCGCCGGCCGATCCCGCGCCCGACGACGACGCGGTGCTGTTCTACACCGGCGGCACGACCGGGCGGAGCAAAGGCGTGCGACTCACCCACGCCAACATCATTTCGAACGCGCTCGCGTTCGGCCTCGCGATCGGTGCGCGGCGCGAGCAGGTCTATCTGCACGCGGCGCCGATGTTCCACTCGGCCGATCTTTTGTCGATGGGCTGGTTCCTCCAGGGCGCCGCGCAATGTTTCCTGCCGGCTTTCTCGCCCGCCGCGTTTCTCGAGGTGATTCAGCAGTTCCGCGTCGGCGCGGTGGTGACCGTGCCGACCATGCTGATCGCCACCGTCTCCGATCCCAATTTCACCAAGTTCGATCTCTCGAGCTTGAAGACGCTGATCTACGGCGCGGCGCCGATGGCGATCGAATGGATCGAGCGCGTGGCCAAGGCGTTTCGCGACGTGAATTTCTCCAACAGCTACGGGCTCACGGAGACCGCGCCCGATCTCACCATATTCGATCCCGGCGAGTTCCGCGCGGCGATCCAGCGCGCCGCGGCCACCGGCGACCGAAGCGGGCCGCTCACCTCGGTCGGCAAGCCGAATGTGCTCAACGAGATCAAGATCGTCACGCGCGAGGGCCGCGAGGCCAAGCCGGACGAAAGCGGCGAGCTGCTCGCGCGCGGACCCAACATCATGAAGGGCTACTGGAACCGGCCCGAGGAAACCGCGGCGGTACTCCGCGACGGCTGGCTCCGCACCGGCGACGTCGCGCGCATCGACGCGGACGGCTACGTCTATCTGCTGGACCGCATGAAGGACATGGTGATCACCGGCGGCGAGAACGTCTATTCCTCTGAGGTGGAAGCGGTGCTGCACCGGCATCCCGGCGTTGCCGAGGCCGCGGTGATCGGCGTGCCCGACCAGCGTTTGGGCGAGACGGTGATGGCCGTGATCGTCCGCAAATCCGGCGCCGCGCCGAGCGAAGCGGAGATCGCGCAGCACTGCCGCCAGTCGCTCGGCGGCTACAAGATCCCGCGCCGCGTCGTCTTCGTCGAGCGACTGCCGAGGAGCGCGATGGGGAAGGTGCTGAAGACGGAACTGCGCAATACTTACGCGCGGGCGTGATTTTCCCGCAGCCGCCGTCGCTCGGCGCCGGGCGCGGCGCCGGTGACGCGGCGGAAGGCCGTCGCAAAGGCGTAGGGGTTGCGGTAGCCGACGCGCTGCGCCACCGCGGCGATCGGAAGACTCGTCTCGCGCAGCAGGCTCGCGGCAACGGTCATGCGCCAGCGCGTCAAGTAGGCGAGGGGCGCCTGGCCGAGCGTCGCGGCGAAGGAGGCGGCGAAGGCCGAGCGCGAGCTTCCCGCTTCGCGCGCCAAGCGCGCCACGGTCCAGTCGCGCGCCGGCGCCGCATGGATCGCCTCGAGCGCGCGCCCGAGCGCGGGATCGCGCAATGCCGCCACCCAGGCGACATTGCTTGCATCGGGGCGCTTCAAACAGGTGCGCAGCGCATAGACGAGCAGCAGGTCGATGAGGCGGTCGATCACCGCCTGGCTACCCGCGCCCGGCCGGTCGAGCTCCTGCGCGAGCGCATCGGTGAGCGCCCGAAGCTGCGCTTGGCCGCCGATGTCCGCGGCGCTCACATGGATGATGCGCGGCAGGCCGCGCAGCGCCGAGAGCAGCGTCGCCTCGAACTGGTAAGTACCATAGAGCACGAGCGCGCTGCCTTTGGGCGCGGGCAGCCGCGGCCGCCGCCGCCACTGCCGGCGCAGCCGCGGGATCAGCGTCGCAATCGGCACCGCGTGCGTGTCCGGCGCCGAGCCCAGCTCGTGCGGCGTGTGGTCGAGCACGAGCACGAATTCGCCGGCCTTGATCCGCACACGCTCGCCGCGCGCGCGCAGCCAGCATTCGCCGGCGAGCACGAAGTCGAAGTAGACGAGCGGCGAGGCCGGGAATGAAATGCCCCAGGGCGCGCGCTGCAGGCTGCGGCCCAGCACCACGCCGCGCGGGCGCATCACGTCGAGCAGGCTGTCGAGAACGTCCAACGCCGCCTCCGGTCTGGACGAATACGAAGGAAATCTGGACTGAAACCCATCGACACGCCAGAGGGGCGCGCTTAGCCTCGCCTCGGGTGCCGCGCCGGGGGCGATCCGGGCGCGGGTGGGAGTGTCTTGCGATGAAGAAGCCCAAGACGGTCGATCCCCCCGCCGCCAAGAAGGCGATCCTCGACTATTGCCTCAGAAAAGGCGCGCTCGCCGCCGGCGTCGCCGACCTCGCGGCCATCGAGCGCATAGCACCGGCCGGCCACCGCCCCAAGGACCTCATGCCGCGCGTCAAGTCCGTGATTGCGCTCGGCGTCGGCGGCCAGACCCAGGGCGCTTGGGCCGTGCCCTCGAAGGCGCTCGGCTATTTCGGCTCGACCGAGACGCGCGCCTACAAGATCGCCTACGGCTGCGCGTTCTTCATCGAGCAGAAATTCGGCGCGCGCTCGGTCTACTGCCCGCCCGACATGGACCCCGACGGCGGCCCGCGCGTCCCGCTGCAGTCGCTGAAGCTTCACGCCGAGCTCGCCGGCATCGGCGCGCGCTCCTTGGCCGGCGACATCCTGCTGCATCCCGAGTTCGGCTACATGTATTTCGCCTCGGTGTTCACCGAGCTCGAGCTGCCGCCGGACCAGCCGATGGCGGACAATCCCTGCCCGGCGCCATCCTGCGTCGCGATGTACCGCTCGATCGGGCAAACCCCGTGCATGAAATTCTGCCCGGTGCAGTGCCTCGACGGCGAGGTGGGCGAAGACGGCAAGCAGAAGGTGATGCGCTACGACATGGCCGCCTGCTCGGAGATGTCGCAGCAATACGAGACGGTGCCGACGCGCATCGTCGAGGCGATCCGCGCCGAGAGCGAGGCCGAGCGCGAGGACGCCCTCTTCGATCCCGACAACAAAATGCTCTGGTACAAGGTCTCGGCCGGCTCGGGCGGCTGGTTCGCGCAATGCTTCGAATGCATGCGCGCCTGCCCGATTGCGACCAAGGCCCCGCTCGCCGATCCCCTGCTGCGCGGCGAAGCCCAGCGCGCCGCCGCGGAGAAAAAGTAAGTGCGCAGGGAGGCGGGGAGACGGGGAGTAAATTCTTCGCGCGCTTTGCGCGTCATTTTTCCTGCTCCCCGCCTCCCCGCCTCCCTGCCAATCTTCGTCCGAAGAGAGAGCCTATGGCGCGAGGTCTGACGCGCGAGCAGATCGGCGTCACGGAGGAGATGATCGCCACGTTCGGCGACCTCGTCTTCCGCATGAGCCACAATTACCAGGAACGCACCGGCGATCCGGTGCGGACGCTCGACTGGGCCGAGATCGAGCGCCAGAAAGAGGACATGGGCCTCACCGACCAGCAGATCGCGGACCGGCTCGGCCTCACGCGCAACCAGGTGCTGTTCATCCGCACGGTGATGGAGCGGAGGAAGTTCCGCACCGGCCACCACGCGCGCCTGCTCGAGCTCGGCGGCGGGAAGCGCTTCCGCGCCGAGCGCTTCACGCCGGAGCTCAACCATTTCCGCTACGGCGAGGCCGCGCTGGCCCTCCGCGCCGCTGTCCGCTTCGATCCCGAGCGCGCGCGCGAGTATGTGCGCCGCGGCTGGTGGCGCGACGATACGATCACGAAATGGCTCGCGCGCCACGCGGCCGAGCGGCCCGATGCGCCGGCGGTCATCCACGCCGGCACGGTGCTGAGCTGGAGCCACCTCGCGGAAAAAGTGGAGCGCCTTGCGGGCGCGCTCAATCGCGCCGGCGTCGCCAGGGGCGACGTGGTGGCGGTGCAGCTTCCGAACATTCCGGAATTCATCGTCGCCTACTTCGCGATCTGCCGCCTGGGCGCCGTGCTCTCGACCTTGCACATGCCCTATCGCGCGGCCGAGATCGAGAACCTGCTCGCGCACAACAAGGCGGCCGCGGCGATCGTGCTCGCCGAGGCCAAGGATTTCCGCCCGGCCGAAGCGGTGCTCGCGATGCGCGCGCGCCTGCCGCAATTGAAGGCCGTGATCGCGCACGGAGCGAAGGTGCAAGGCAGCTTCGTGCTCGGCGAAATGATCGAGCAATCGCCGCCGCTCGATGCGGAGGCGGTCGATCCGCCGGTGGCCGCCGATCCGTTCCTGCTGCTCTACACCTCGGGCACCACGGCGGCGCCCAAGGGCGTGCCGCACAACTACCACACGATCCTCTCGAACGCGCGCCTCGGCGCGCCCGAGCACAAGATCAGCGGCGACGATCGCATGCTTTCGGCTGCGCCGTTCACGCACTTGTTCGGCCTCTACAGCGTTCATGTGGCGATGGCCGGCGGCGCGGCGATGGTGCTGCTGCCCACGTTCACGCCGACGGACCTTGCGATCACGATCGCGCGCGATAAACCGACCGCGCTCTGGACGGCGCCCGCGCATTTCGCCGCGCTACGCGCGCAGGACCTCGTCGCCAAGCACGATTTCTCGTCGCTCAGGATGATGATCATGTCGGGCAGCGCATGCCCGCCCGATCTCGTGCGCTGGACGGCGGCGCAGATGTCGCGCTGCGCGGTGACGCAGCTCTGGGGCATGACCGAGACGCAAGGCGCGCTTTACACGCGCCCGGGCGATTCCATCGACATCGCCGCGAACAGCGCCGGCCGTCCGAGCCCCGGCACCGAAATCCGCATCGTCGATGCGGAGGGGCGGCCGCGCCCGCCGGGCGAGGAGGGCGAGCTGCAGGTGCGCGGCTGCCTGCTGTTTCCCGGCTTCTTCAACAATCCGGCGGCGAACGAGGCGGGCTTCACGGCAGACGGCTGGTACCGCACCGGCGATCTCGCCACGGCGGACGCCGCCGGCAACGTCGCGATCACCGGCCGCAGCAAGGATGTGATCAGCCGCGGCGGCGTGAAGTTCAACCCGCGCGACGTCGAGGACCTGCTCGACGCGCATTCCGCGATCCTCCAATCCGCCATCGTGCCGATGGCGGACCCGGTCCTCGGCGAGCGCGCCTGCGCGTTCGTCACGCTCTGCCCCGGCGCCGCCGCGCCGTCGCTCGACGATCTCTGCGCCTACCTCCTCGGCCAAGGCATCGCGAAGCTGAAGCTGCCCGAACGCCTCGTCGTCGTCACCGAAATGCCGCTGACGCCGACGCGGAAGATCATCAAGGGAAGGCTTAAGCTGCCGGCCTAGCGGCGCCTTTCCACACCAATCGTCATCCCGACCGGAGCGGGCGCGCCACTTGGCGCGACCGCGGAGTGGAGGGATCGGGTCGAACCGCCGCGCGGTCTTCCGGCCAATTTCGCGCGAAGGCGCGAATTGGCAAGAAAGCCCGCACTTGCGGGCCGACGCGATCCCTCCGCTCCGCACGGCGCGAAGGCGCCGTGCTCCGGTCGGGATGACGCGGTAAATTTGCTACGCCGTCTTCTCCGCCTTCAAGCCCAGCGCCTGCATCGTCTCCTCGCGCATCGCGAATTTCTGCACCTTGCCGGTGACGGTCATCGGGAAGCCGTCGACGAAGCGCACATAGCGCGGGATCTTGTAGTGGGCGATCTGGCCCTTGCAGAAGGCGCGGATCTCGTCCTCGGTGGCGCTCTCGCCGGGGCGCAGCTTCACCCAGGCGCACACCTCCTCGCCGTATTTCAAGTCGGGCACGCCGATCACCTGCACGTCCTGGATCTTGGGGTGCCGGTAAAGGAACTCCTCGATCTCGCGCGGATAGACGTTCTCGCCGCCGCGGATCACCATGTCTTTGAGGCGCCCGACGATGTTGACGTAGCCTTCCCCGTCCATCGTGGCGAGGTCGCCGGTGTGCATCCAGCCGCCGGCGTCGATGGCGTCCTTGGTCTTCTCGTCGTCGGCCCAGTAGCCGCGCATCACCGAGTAGCCGCGGGTGCAGAGCTCGCCCGGCGTGCCGCGCGGCACGATGCGGCCCGCCGTGTCGACGAGCTTCACCTCGATGTGCGGCTGCACGCGCCCCACGGTCGAGACGCGCTTTTCGAGCGGATCGTCGGTCGAGCTCTGCGTCGAGACCGGCGAGGTCTCGGTCATGCCGTAGGCGATCGTCACCTCGCGCATGTTCATGCGCTCGACGACGCGCTTCATCACCTCGATCGGGCACGGCGAGCCTGCCATGATGCCGGTGCGCAGTGACGAGAGGTCGAACTCGCCGAAGCGCGGATGGTCCAGTTCGGCGATGAACATGGTCGGCACGCCATGCAACGCCGTGCAGCGCTCGCTCGCCACCGCCTCCAGCGCCGAGACCGGGTCGAATACCTCGGCGGGATACACCATCGCCGCGCCATGCGTCACGCAAGCGAGATTGCCGAGCACCATGCCGAAGCAGTGATAGAGCGGCACCGGAATGCAGAGCTTGTCCTCGGGCGAAAGGCGCATCGCCTCGCCGATGAAGTAGCCGTTGTTGACGATGTTGTGGTGGGTAAGCGTGGCGCCCTTAGGGAATCCCGTCGTGCCCGAGGTGAACTGAATGTTGATCGGATCGTCGAATTGCAGCGCGCCGGCAAGCTCGGCGAGTCGCCCCTTTTCGGCGGCGCCGCCGCGGGTCGCGATCTCGTCGAAATTCATCATGCCGGGTGTGCGCTCGGTGCCAAGCCTCACGACGGTGCGGAGATGCGGCAGCGCCTTGGCGGCGAGGTGGCCGCGTGCCGAGGACTTCAGCTCCGGCGCGAGATCGTTCAGGATCGCGAGGTAATCGCTGGTCTTGAGCGCCGGCGCCAGGATCAGCGCCTTGCACGCGACCTTGTCGAGCGCGTATTCGAGCTCGGCGCGGCGATAGGCCGGGTTGATGTTGACGAGGACGAGTCCGGCCTTGGCGGTCGCGAACTGCGTCAGCACCCATTCGGCGCAATTGGGCGCCCAGATGCCGATGCGGTCGCCGGGCTCGAGGCCGAGCGCGAGCAGGCCGGCGGCCAGCGCCTCGGCGCGGCGCGCGAATTCGGCATAGCTCCAGCGGATGCTCTGGTGGCGCACGACGAGCGCCGGGCGGTTGCCGTGCTGCGCCGCGACGCGGTCGAGCAGCGCGCCGACGGTTTCCCCGATCAGCGGGCGGTCGGAGGTGCCGTGGGAATAGGAGAGGGTGGCGCTGTCCATGCGCGCATCCTAGTGCCAGTCAATCGAAGTGGGAATCGGTGCTGGACCCCGTAGGGGCGCGCTGCGCGCGCCCTGCCGTCGCATGACAATCGTGGGAGTGGTGCAAAACTTCAGCGCCATGTGCCGGCGCTTCGCCGGCGGAAAGAGGGCGCGCGCAGCGCGCCCCTACGCTTCAGGCGCTTTGCTACACACCCAAATACTTGTGCTGAAGCTCCTTGTCGGCCTGGAGCTGCGGCGAGGTGCCGGTCCAGACCACGCGGCCCTTCTCGATGATGTAGTGGCGGTCGGCGATGCGGGCGAGCGCGTCGACGTTCTTGTCGACGACGAGGATCGACTGGCCGGCGGCCTTCAGCTTCTCGAGCGTCTTCCAGATCTCCTGGCGGATCAGCGGCGCGAGCCCCTCGGTCGCCTCGTCGAGGATGAGCAGGCGCGGATTGGTCATCAGCGCGCGGCCGACCGCGAGCATCTGCTGCTCGCCGCCCGAAAGCTGGTTGCCCATGTTGGTACGGCGCTCGGCGATGGCGGGGAAGAGCTGGTAGATGCGGGGCAGCGTCCACGGGTTCTTGACGCCGGCGCGATTGTGCGCGGTGGCGACGAGATTCTCCTCGACCGTGAGGTTGGGGAAAACCTGCCGGCCCTCGGGGACGAGCCCCACCCCGAGCCGCGCCACGGAATACGAGGAAAGGTCGTGGATCTCGCGCCCATCGAAATAGATGCTGCCGCCGCGCGCCGGCGTCAGGCCCATCACCGAGCGAATGGTCGTCGACTTGCCCATGCCGTTGCGGCCCATGAGCGTGACCACCTCGCCGGCCTTCACGGCGAGCGACATGCCGAACAGCACCTGGCTCTGGCCGTAGAAGGTCTTGATCTCGGCGATCTCGAGCAGCGCGCTCATGCATCGTCTCCGAGATAGGCGCGCCTGACCTCGGGGTTCCTGCGAATTTCGTCGGGCCGGCCGGTGGCGATGGCCTGGCCGTAGACGAGCACGGTGATCCGGTCGGCGAGCGCGAACACCGCGTCCATGTCGTGCTCGATCAGGAGCAGCGTGTGCGAACCCTTGAAGCCGCGCAGCACGTCGATCATGCGCGCGGACTCCTCGGCGCCCATGCCGGCCATCGGCTCGTCGAGCAGCAGCACAGTGGGATTGGTCGCGATCGCCATCGCGATCTCGAGCTGGCGCTGTTCGCCGTGCGAGAGATCGGCGGCGACGACCTGCGCGCGATGCTGGAGGCCGACGCGGGCCAGCGCATTGTTCGCCGGCTCGCGCAGCGCGGCCTCGGCGCGCGCGGCGCGCAGGAAGCGGAACGAGTGGCCCGCATGCGCCTGCACCGCGAGGGCGACGTTGTCCTCGGCGGTGAAGTTCAGGAAGATGCTGGTCACCTGGAACGAGCGCGCGAGCCCGAGCGCCGAGCGCTGGTGCGCGGGAAGGACGGTGATGTCCTGGCCGTTGAAGACGATACGGCCCGAATCCGGCGCCAGGAGCCCGGAGAGCTGCGCGATCAGGGTGGTCTTGCCGGCGCCGTTGGGGCCGATCACCGCGTGAACCTCGCCCTTCTCCACCGCGAGCGAGAGATCGTTGGTCGCGGTCAAGCCGCCGAAGCGCTTCACCAAGCGCTCGATGGCGAGGACCGTCTCAGCCATGGCGCGTCCGGTCTTCCTGCCAATAGCGCAGCGCCAGCGCCGCGAGGAGGCTTGCGAAGATCACGTAGAGCGGCAAATGCGGAATGCTCGCGAGCTTCAGGATCGGCGAGCTCTTCGACATCAGCCAGATGAACACGCCCAAGCCCGCGACGAAGATGCCGATGCGCACGATGAACATCGGCACGCCGCGGATCCGGTGCGGGATGAGGCTGTAGATGCCGCGATTGGCGAACAGCACGAGCAGGACGAGCAGCGGCCCCAGCACCATCTGCCAGTAATCCTTGCCGACATAGCCTTCGAGGATTTCTTCGAGGGTGAGCAGCCCGATCGCGCCGATGACGGCGCCGTAGATCGTGCCCATGCCGCCCAGGATCACCATGATCATGATCTCGCCCGAGCGTAGCCAATTCATGTAGACCGGCGAGAGGAACTGCTGGTGATTGGCGAACAGGAAGCCGCCTACGCCGCAGATCGCGCCGGCGAGCACGAACGCCGTCAGGCGATAACGGTAGATCGGGAAGCCCACGGCCTGCATGCGCACCGGATTCGACATGGCGCCTCGGATCACCAGACCGAAGCGCGACGCGACGAGCCGGCGGCAGAACCAGACCGCGGCGATCAGCGCGAGGTATGATGCATAGTAGATCGAGGCGCCGTCGCGGTCGTCGACCTTGCAGGCCTTGTCGGTGCGCTTCTCGCAGACGAAGAGATTGTCGTTGAGGGTGAAATCGAGCCCAAGCGCCTTGATGCCGAAATCGCTGCGCCGCGTGTTCATCCCGTCGTCGCCGCCGAACGGCTCGAGGCTGATGCCGAGGTAGTAGAGCATCTGCGTGAACGCAAGCGTGATCATGATGAAGTAGACGCCGCTCGTGCGCAGCGAGATCGCGCCGATGAAGAGCGCCACGAGCGCCGAGCCGGCGATCGCGCACACGAGCTGGAGATAACCGTTGTCGATGCCGTATTTCGAGAACACGGCCACCGCGTAGGCGCCGAGGCCGATATAGGCGGCGTGGCCGAAGCTCACCATGCCGCCATAGCCGAGGATGAGATCGAGCGAGACGGCGGCGATGGCGAAGATCAGCATCTTCGCCACCAGCGAGACGAG
>Ga0187893_10003599_pt1 | contig 31042 bp, 41 predicted proteins | sample MA1701074metaG_FD_139574 | JGI IMG/M metagenome (GOLD analysis project Ga0187893, IMG submission 139574) | White microbial mat communities from a basaltic lava cave in the Kipuka Kanohina Cave System on the Island of Hawaii, USA - MA170107-4 metaG ...
AAGTTTATGAAACCCTTTGGCTATGCTTAATACTCTCATTAAGAGGGGTACCTCCTTCCTTCTATTTTACCCCTCTATGCTTCCTAATTCCTGTCTCATATCTATCTGAACTTTTTCAGAGAAATTTAGAAAGCAGGCTCAATTGACCGGAATTACTATTTTGTATATATTTATAATCAAAAAGGTGATGGAGTTCACCTTTAACCACTGACCCAGCCGGGGCAGTTGACGACTCCTACCAAAATAAATCTTGAAGGAAGGTTAATATGATTTATAGGGGTTCCTTCCAAGAGTTTATAGAGGTGGGAGATGTACCATACAAGTAATATCTTAAAAAATCTCAAATTATCCTTTGCATGGAAAAGCATTTGGTATTTCTTGCTCGATTCTAATCTCGGAGAACGAGTAGAGCATAAAAAACTGTCATTAATGCTCAAGAAACTGCAAGTTGTATCTAGGGATAAAACTAAGGGTTTGTCCCTAGTACCCAGGAGTCCTTTAGTCAGTCTAGGACTAAGAAAAAACCATCCCTTATTCGTTGAATATCATTTTAGATCCTTTGATAGAGAGGTTAATAATCATGGAAAGAACAAACCTCATTGATTTACCCCTCGGCAAAAATCCGCCAAAAGTGGTTAACGCCGTCGTGGAAATTCCAAGGGGAGGTCACAATAAATTTGAATATGACAAAGAACTACAGATCTTTCGACTTGATCGGGTTTTATACTCTGCCGTTCATTATCCTGGTGATTACTGCTTTATACCGAGCACTTTGACTAGTGACGGTGATCCTCTGGATGTATTAATCATGACTAATGAACCTACTTTTATGGGTGTTCTCATGGACGTGCGTCCAATAGGAGTTTTTTACATGATGGATGAGAAGGGAAAGGACGAAAAAATAATTTCAGTTCCACACAGAGATCCTTTCCATAGTTCTATTCAAGACATAACTGATCTACCTAGGCATTTTACCAGAGAAGTTGACCATTTCTTTTCCATTTACAAAGAACTCGAAGGTAAACAAGTAAAAACCTTCGGTTATAAAGGACTCCAACAAGCTGAAAACATAATAATTGAAGGACACGAAGCCTATAATAGAAAAGCTTAGATCGATGAGAAAAATGGACATAAAAATATCAAGAAACCACAAGATTCGACTTTCCGTATCTATGCAAGTTCTTGAGGATACGATCTCCGAGGTTGAGGAGATTATAATGAAGGATGCTAATCAAAGGAAACTCATGAATGAAACTATAGATAACATTTCCTCCTGGGAAAAAGCCCTAATTCTAAAACGCATAGAAGAAATAAGAGGCTTGATAAACTATATAGCTAAAGAACTAAACTTGGAGAAAAGAAGAGAAGAAACAAGAAGTCAGATACTCGGTGCTATGACTATTCAGTGGGTAAATCTAGAGGAGATAAAATCAAAAAAGCTCAGTGGTTATGGAGAAGTCCCAGATGAAATGAGAGAATTTCTAGATCCTCAAGTGGATAGAATAATCAGTTTAGTTAACGAAATTGCTAAAATTGCCACCTCAAAAGAAAAAGATAGAGAAATGCAAAGGGAAAACCCATGATTCATTACTTTTGCCCTTTTTGCTGGATAGAGGTTTCGGGAGACGAAAAAAACTGCCCACATTGTGGCGGAAACATAGAAGAGTGGGATGAGAAAAGCTATATCGAGAAACTTATAAACGCTCTAAATCATACCGAACGATCTACGGTCTATAGAGTCTGCTACATACTGGGTGTGAAGCGCGAGAGGGCAGCCGTAAAATCACTTATCGACCTGCTCAGTAGTACCAATGACTACTTTCTTATGCTGGAGATTGTTGAAGCCCTCGGTAAGATCGGGGATGAGACGGTAGTGCCGTCTTTAATTAAGATGCTGAGCAACCGCTCATTCCTCGTAAGAGCTGAAACCTCTACCGTCCTGGGTAATTTTGAGGAGCATGAAGAAGTAGTAGAAGCATTAAAAAGGGCAGCCAACGATTGCAGTCAGTATGTCAGAGAATCTGCTAAAGCTTCCTTGGATAAATTAACTACAACTTTAAGAAGGCGTCGGTGTAATGGCTAGAATCTATAGAGAACAGGAAATAGAAAAACTGGTAGAGGGCCTTAATAACCTTGGAAATAATATGAGTGTGTTGCTCGAATTAATTAAATACGGAAAGATAGCGGTAAAGCCGCTTGTTACTTTTTTGCTTTCCCCTCCATACCTTTTCTCGGAACCACGCTGCCTGGCGGCCGAAGCCCTCGGAATGATCGGCAGTGAAGAGGCTGTTCGGGGACTTATAGAGGTGCTGCATTTGTGCGACCTCGACTTACTCGACCCTCAGGTTCGCTTTGCTGAAGAAACCGTGAGAAATCAGGCTGCAAGGCAGCTTGGAATATTAGGTGACGAGAGGGCCATAGAACCGCTACTTAAGTGTCTAAAGGAGAATCATTCAAGAGGTGCAGCCGAGGCTCTCGCAACTTTCAGAGAAAAAAGAGCTATACCATATATAATCGAACTGCTCGAAGATGACTATGGACGAGAGACAGCAAGTAAAGCATTGCTTCAATTTGACAAAGATGTTGTTGTACCACTTATAGAAACATTGGTCAGAAGAAAATGCACTCCTTTCAAAGATGAAACAAATCCGAGTGTAAAAAGACGTGCTGAGGCCGCTAGGCTATTAGGGGAAATTGGCGATCCCAGAGCTATCCGACCGCTGCTCAAGCGACTTGAAGACGAAGAATGGGAAGTCAGGTTGTCTTCCGCTTTATCTCTAGTAGAAATAGGCACTAATTATGATGAAATTGCAAAAGCGATTCCTGAACTCATAGCCGGATTAAACGACGGGGATTGGTACACTCGTAATTTATGTACTGACGCCCTATCCGAACTTAATTCGGCAGCTTTACCATATATTGAGAACGCTCTCAACGACCGATCAATAGAGAACGCTAAACGAGAGAAAATAGATCTCTCAGGGAAAGCCATTGAGTATTTAGAGAGAATATTACAAAAGTCTTTAGACAAAGAGTAAAAAGGTGACTTAATGGAGATTAGTGAGAACCATCAGAGAGTTATGACAGTAGGCTTACATACGCTCGAAAAGTCCCTTGAGCTAATCGAGCAGCTCTTAACTGTTCAGAATAGGGAGAAAATAACCTATAAGGTAACCGATCAACTCAATGACAAGGTTCGAATTTCAGTGCTTCAAGATGTTGAAAAAATGCGAGAGACTGTCAGAGAATTAAAAGATGAGCTTAATCTTAAGACAAGAGAAGAATCAATAGCGAGGAATGTGCAGGCAGAAACCGCACATATTTGGGAGGCGCTCTGCGAGATGGTAAGTGGCGAACTGGACAGATATGGTAAGACACCAAAAGAGCTTGCTGACTTTTGGGACCCTAAGGTGAAGGAGCTTATAGAGATAAGCTTAAGGATAGAAACTAAATTGAATGAATCCAGAAAGCAAACCAGCATGACTTTTTGAAAAAAAGCAGGAGGCTTAATAAATGATTGTATCAAAAATTACCGCTCGGGAAATACTAGATTCGCGTGGTAATCCGACTACCGAAATTGATGTGATATTGGAAGATGGTTCAATGGGACGCGCCGCCGTTCCATCCGGGGCATCTACTGGAACAAGAGAGGCTGCAGAGCTCAGAGACAACGATCCAAAGCTGTATCTTGGCAAGGGAGTAAGAAAAGCCGTAGATAACGTAAATCGCGTCATAGGTCCCAACATGATAGGGATGGATGTTCGGAATCAGGTTGAGATAGACAGCAGATTGATTCAGCTCGATGGAACAGAAGACAAATCTAATCTTGGCGCGAATGCTATCCTAGGTGTTTCAATTGCCGGTGCAAAAGCCGCTTCAAACTCACTAGGTGTTCCTCTTTATAAGCATATGGGTGGGTTGAATGCGAACGTTTTACCAGTACCTATGATGAATATACTGAATGGCGGGAAGCACGCCAATAACAACCTTGACTTTCAAGAGTTCATGATAATCCCCGCAGGCGCCCGCTCTTTCTCGGAGGCGCTGAGAATGGGCGTAGAAACCTTTCACTGTCTTAAAAAGGTGCTTTCTCAAAACGGCTATAGCACCACTGTTGGAGACGAAGGAGGATTCGCTCCGAGCCTCAAATCTAATTTCCAGGCCATTGGATTGATAATAGAAGCCATTAAGGAAGCCGGCTACATGGCCGGAGTAGACGTTTTTATAGCCCTTGACCCGGCGGCAAGCGAGTTTTTTGAAAACGAAACCTACGTGTTCCACAAATCTGACGGTTCAAGAAAAACATCCGAGGAGATGATTAGACTCTATGTTGATCTTGTAAACCGCTACCCAATCGTATCAATAGAAGATGGATTAGCCGAAAACGACTGGAAGGGATGGAAACTCTTAACGGAGGAGCTTGGAAAAAGAATTCAATTAGTAGGAGATGATATTTTTGTTACCAATCCGGAAATAATACGTAAGGGAATTCAAGAAGATATAGCCAATTCTGTTCTTATTAAACTCAATCAAATCGGCACTATAACAGAAGCCCTGGAAGCAATGGAGCTCGCAAGAGGCTCTGGTTACACTACGGTTATATCCCATAGGTCTGGTGAAACGGAGGACACTACTATTGCTGATTTTGCGGTAGCAACAAACGCAGGCCAAATAAAAACCGGCTCAGCCTGTAGAACCGATAGGATATGTAAATACAACCAACTCCTTCGAATAGAAGAGGAACTTGGACCCTCGGCTAAGTTCCTCGGAAAGGCCGCTATAATAAGGTCGAAATGAATCTTAATAATTCTGATAAAATCAGACTCACTGTTAATATCCCTGAGGATATTTATAGTCGGGTTTTGCACTTTATAAAGACTCACGGACTTGAAGAGGCAAGTGCAATCCAAAAATTAATAAGTGCGGGATTGCTTAAACTAAAAATAGACACAATTAAAGAGAAAAACGCTTCTCTGTCTTCTCAAATAGAAAACCTGAAAAATGAAACTAAAAGCTTTATCGAAGAGAATAACGACCTTGAAAAACTCTGTAGCGAATCCGGAAGAGATAGCGATTATATCTATAAGAAATTGGAAAAATTGAACTCCGAGAATGAAGAACTCGAAGTACTTGTAAAACAGATAAACCCTGCAGAGAGAAAAGGAAATTAAATGGCAATGGGGTATAAAAATAAGAAATTCATCCTCTCACTTCCCTTAGAGCTTTATGCTGAGCTGAAGCAAATAGCACCCAAAATAGTTTGGACTGAAGAAGAAATACTGAGCTGGGCTATCACATTTGGAGTTGATGGAGTTTATAACCTGGACGAGATGGAAAAAGAACTATCAGAACTCATAAGCAGAAAAAAAGACCTGGAGTTAGAGCTAGCAAGTATGATCCCTGACTACAAAAGTCTCTCAAGCAGGAATGCCGCTCTAAGGTATGAGTACTTTGAACTCTTTTCTGACAATAAAACCATTTCAATCAAATTAACAGGCGCAAAAACGATGAATAGAAGCTTTAAAAAAACCCTCAAAATTGCGGTTGATTATAACGAACGCGAAGAAAGATATGATAAAGAGATGGTAGAGAAGTACGTCTTACATAAAGACTGAGCGGGAATTAAGTTTCCATGGTAACACTTGCCTTATTCAACAAATCACCCTCCTTAATCGAAGCCTTGAGAAATCTTGAAGACTGCCCCGTGTGCCTGCTTTGTAAGGAAGACCTAGAATACTTCTATCGTTGGTATTTTAACGAGTACTACCACGATACGGTCTGGATAGATAAAACCTTAGATTCCAGGGGCTTTTGTAACAAGCATTCTTGGGATTTGATCCGTATGGGAAAGGATCATGAAATGTCTTTAGTATATGAATACCTGATTAAATCTACAATTGTGAAATTGGAGAGAGCATCTGAAGAGCTAAAGAAATTTGAGCTCAATAAAAATAGGATTAGGAAAGTAATAAACAATAAACGTTTACAAGAGATTAAAAAACAACTACATCCAACCGAAGTTTGCTCGATTTGCAAGTCCATTTCTAACAGAGCAGAAGTTTGGATTGATAACCTGCTCACAGATTTAATGGATGAAGAAATCAGAGAACTTTATTTGAAGTCTTACGGGTTGTGTATGAACCACTTTAACCTAGCCCTTGAATCTGCACCCCCCGAAGCAGTAGAAACATTGATCCAAAAGCAAACCGAAGAGCTTAGAAAAATAGACAGCGATTTAGAAGAGTATTCACGCAAGCTAGATTATCGCTATTCTCACGAACCAAAAGGAAAAGAGCAAACAGCCTGGATAAGGGCTATTAAATTTTTTGTTGGTAAGGAACTCTAGAAATTATAGAAATTTGGATTAGCGACTAATAAACAGAGGATATTTCTATGAGGATTCTAATCCTTTCAGATATACACGCGAATATCGAGGCACTAGAAGCTATAAAGGAGGAGTATGATTTCCTTCTCTGCTTGGGAGATTTGGTTGATTACGGTCCGAGTCCAATGGAGTGCATAGATTTCATAAAAAAGAATGCTCATGCCGTTGTACGCGGAAATCACGATAACGCCGTAGCTCTGAAAGTAGACTGCAAATGCAGCGAATCTTTCAAGCCCATGTCCGTAAAAACAAGAGAGCTTATGTGGGAAATTCTTAGAAAAGAGGAGATTCTTTATCTAGGCTCTCTTCCCTCAAATATGTTACTAGAAATAGGCGCAGCGAAGCTCTTTCTCAGACAAGCAACCCCGACCGATAATTTGTTTAAGTACCTAAAGCCCTATTCACCCGACCACGTATGGCAAGAGGAAATAGAAGGGTTGGAGGCCGATTTTGTGCTTCTCGGTCATACACATATTCCAATGATTAAGAAAGTAGGGAAAACAACTATTATTAATCCAGGCAGTGTCGGGCAGTCAAAAGACGTTCCAGCAGTGGCATCCTATGCCATATGGAATGATGGTGAGGTAGAAATAAAGAGAGTCGCCTACGATATAAATAAGACAATAGAGAAAATCTTTTCAACTCCGCTCGATACTCATATTAAAAGCAATTTAGTAACTGTTTTAGAATACGGGTATTTGAGAGATTCGTTATAGGATATTTGTTCTATGTTAGAGTCCTATGTAGAAGCAAAAAATTGTCTGCTAGAAAGCCTGGAGAATTTACACCAACTAATTTCTTATCGTAAGAATGAAAGCGCTGCAAAAGCCACTCAGGAACTTATAGCGAAACTCTTGGATGGCCATTTTAATCTAGTCGTTCTTGGGCAATTTAAGCGAGGAAAAACCACTCTCATTAATGCCCTGCTTGGGAGGCGATTACTTCCTACGGCTGTTGTTCCTCTCACATCTATTATTACGATGATTAAGTACGGAAATAATCTGAAGATAGAAGTATTATTCAAGAACGGTGTTAGAAAAGAGATAACGCTAGAACAACTTCCAGATTACGTGACAGAGAGGGGAAATCCAGAAAACCAAAAAGGAGTGCAGTACGCGGAGGTTCATTATGATTCCCCTTACCTGAGAGACGGAGTTCAGATTATAGATACTCCAGGAATCGGCTCCACTTATACGCATAACACTGATGTCACCTATAGCTATCTATCTAAAGTAGATGCTGCAGTGTTTTTAGTAGGCGTAGACCCGCCAATTAGTCAAGTCGAATACAGTTTCCTGAATGACATAAGGAAACACGTAAATAAAATCTTTTTCCTGCAAAACAAGATTGACCAGATGGATGAAAAGGACAGAGCCGAGTCGCTGGAGTTCACAAAGGGGATAATTGAAGAAAAGGCTAGTCTAAAAGACATAAAAATCCTTCCCATATCTGCAAAGGTAGCTTTGGAGGCAAGATTAAACAATAATCAGGAAAAAATGGACGGTAGTTTAATTTCGGATGTTGAAAAAGCTCTAAATGATTTTCTTATGAAGGAAAAAGGCAAAGCCGTTCTTAGCTCTGCGCTAAATAACACTCTTAAAATCCTTTCTGACGAAATAATGTCCATAGAGCTTGAGATGAAAGCCATTTCTATACCATTAGAAGAGCTTAAAAAGAAGATAAATGAGTTCAGTGTCCAAAAAGAAAAAATCAGCCAGGCTAAACAGGACTTCGAATATCTGTTGAGAGGAGAAAAGGAAAAACTTATTTCAATCCTGGAATCCGATTTAAAAAATTTTGTAGAAGCAAAGGTTCCAGAGCTTACAAAAAAGATGGAAGAGCACTATAAAAAGCACAAAAACAAAGACAAATCTGAATTAACTAAGGCAATAGACCAAGCAATGAGACAAGGGGTCGAAAATATTTACAATGAATGGCGCACTCTGGAGGAAGATAAACTAACCAAGGAGTTTGAAAGTATTTCAAGACGGTTTTCCTCTAAAGCCAATGAGATAATAACCCATATTAAGAAGCTATCCTCAGATATTTTTGACATCAAAGTAGAAACCTTCAGCAGCGTAGAAACTCTCACCGAGGATAGTTATTTTCACTATAAAATTGAAGCTCTATTCGATACAACGCTTGCTCTTGAAGTTTTGCCATTTGTTCTGCCCGGGTTTTTATTCCGAAGGATGGCACTCAAGAGGATACTTGAACAGTGTAGGCAAGAGTTGGATAAGAATGCCGGAAGGATTAGATATGATTTTCTAGAGCGTATAGAAAAAAGCCTCCAGAAATTTTGCAATGAGCTGTTTCCCAAGATTGATGCAACACTTTCGGGAATTGAATCCGCCCTTGAGAAGGCTGTTTCGGAAAGTGAAGCAGGAGAAGAAGAGGTTGTACGTGCTAAGGGAAACTTAGAAGAGCAAATAGATGTGTTAAGGCGAATCAGAATGAATCTAAACAACCTAGAAAAAGAGCTTTCAACTTAAGTTGAAAATGGCAAACCCTCTAAGTGCCAATCCGTGTGAATAAATCGAGGATCCTAATGGAACATCAATCAATACCACTGGAACATAAAAAGAGTATTCTAAAACAATCTGCTCTTAGATTCGTCGTTTTACTAGGCATAGTTAGTCTCTTTGCAGATATGACATACGAAGGTGCTCGCAGTATCACCGGTCCGTTTCTCGCTGTACTCGGAGCGAGTGCAACAGTGGTAGGTATTGTATCGGGATTTGGGGAGTTGATCGGTTATGGTCTTCGCCTTATTTCCGGATATATAAGCGATCGAACTGGGAAATATTGGACAATAACGCTATTAGGATACGCAGTGAATATGCTGGCAGTTCCTCTATTGGCACTGTCAGGACGCTGGGAGATCGCTGCTTTTCTGATGATCGCGGAGCGACTGGGAAAAGCGATTCGCACTCCAGCCCGTGACGCAATGCTTTCACATGCCACTAAGGAGATTGGACGAGGCTGGGGATTTGGGCTGCATGAAGCTATGGATCAAATAGGAGCGGTGCTTGGCCCGCTTATAGTCTCTTCAGTTCTCTTTTTCAGGGGAGGGTATCAGACCAGTTTCGGTATGCTTCTGGTGCCTGCCCTTTTGGCTCTAATTGTGCTAGTCACAGTGCGATTGCTACATCCGCGTCCTCGAGATTTGGAAGCAGTCTCGGTCAAACTGGAAGACAAGGTGTTTCCAAGAGCATTCCGCCTCTACCTTATGGCTGTAGCCCTGATTGCGGCGGGGTACGCTGATTTTCCGCTCATTGCCTATCATTTCAAAAAAGCCTCTATTGCTTCTGATACTTGGATTCCCATCTTCTATGCAGTGGCTATGGGAGTTGACGCTCTTGCGGCAATACTTTTTGGACGTTTATTCGACCGAGTAGGAATTTCCATACTGATTGGCGTTTCTGTTCTATCATCGCTTTTTGCCCCTTTAGTCTTCCTAGGGGGCTTTGACTTTGCTCTCTTGGGGATGGCACTTTGGGGTGTAGGCATGGGGGCACAGGAATCCATTATGAGAGCCGCTGTTGCGGGGATGGTTTCGATTGACAAACGTGGTTCCGCTTACGGGATTTTTAACGCAGGCTATGGAGTGTTTTGGTTCTTAGGCAGCGTATTAATGGGCATTCTCTATGATAAATCCATTCCCTCGCTAATCATATTCTCGGTGTTGATACAGCTTACATATATTCCTCTACTTATTGTGACTAAAAGAGAGATGGAGATCACTTAACCACCATAACGGTACACGGAGCAAGACGGGTGAGAGTCTGTGATGTGCTTCCCCAGATTCTTCCAAATACCTTTGAATGTCCCATGAAGCCTATAACAAGAAGATCAAACTTTCCTTCGTTAACATAATTAACGGTTTTCTCTACTTCATGTCCTGCAACAACTTTTGTGTGTAGTGTGACACCCTCTTTTGCTGCAAGCTCTAGAGCTTCCTGGTTTACTTTGTCAAAGTAAGCGTTCCATTCATGTTTAGCCTCTACAACTTCTCCCACCGTGGCTGCATAGTGAGGCAGGTCTTCTTCTACCGAGATTGAATGAAGCTCTGCATCAAAGCGTTTTGCAAGTTCGACCGCCACACGCAATGCTTTTTTAGCTCCTTCCGAGCCGTCATTTGCAACGAGGATTTTATTAAATCTAAACATTTTCTCCCTCCCTTTGCTCAATCACACTTAACGCCGAAAGCTCTTTAACAGGAGCGACACCTACTTGAGATTCCTCAACCAAACTTGGCTGGAACCAGCGTTGAGCAATAAATGTGGGCACTATAGCTGTGAGAATTACCACTGAGACTAGTACCGAAAATTGACTAGTATTAATAAATCCTGCTGAGAGTCCGTACAAGGAAGATATTGTCCCAAATGTAAGTCCAGTACTCATGAGAAGCGTAGCGTAAGTAGCGCTCTTTGGAATATATTTTCTTGCAAGTGGATATACTCCGATAATCTTTGCACCCATTTTTACTCCGAATAATACCAGAAGGATTCCAAAGTTTGCATATACCTCATTGAGAGAAACGTTCATTCCACCTTTTATGAAGAAAAACGGAGTTATCATGGCAAAAGCAATTACTCTCAGCTTTCTCTGAAGGTCTCTATTCGAGCGAAGTGTGTTTGAAAGCACAAGTCCCAGGATAAACACGGGAAGGACTGCATGGCTTGCCCCTATCTTGCCAAGATACATGAATAAAAAGAGTAGAAAGAATAAGAACTTTATCTCAGGCTCGATCACTCTGTTCCCATACCTATTGAGAATAGGAGACATAACCTTCGGCGAGAGGAAAATTATAACGACAGAGCCAAAAACAAAAACCAAGGTAAGCCAGTTTCCTTCAGCAAAGAGCAGACTAAGCGCCAGGGCAGTGCCAAAGTCCGTAACAAAACAGGATGCCATGATGACTTTCCCAATCTTCGTTTCGGTGAGCCCAGTTTCAACTAGAACTGCATAAACTACAGCTAGGGATGTAGTTGAAAGCGCTGTTCCACCAATCTCAGCCGCTTTGAAACTCCATCCCGCTACCCAGTAGCAATATGCAAAGGTTAATAGAAACGGGGCAAGAAAAGAAATCCCGCCGATTAGAAAACTTTCTTTAAACTTCTCTTTCATAAGTTGTGGGTCTGTTTCTGCTCCGGCGAGGAATGTAAGAAGAATTCCTCCAAAACCTGCAAGGAAATCAATCCAGGGCGTAGACTGAAGACTGAGAAAATTTCCTCCTATAACACCCATAGCAATTTCAATAATGGATACTGATAGAGCAGCTTCAACTGATATAAAGCTTGCAACAAGTATGAGAAGTCCCATTATTAAGGCGACGTAAGTATTATCCATTCTTTCTTCCTCCATAGCAGATATAGAAAACCCCTCTAAGACTAAAAAGCCTTTGTTTGAGGATTTGATTTTTAACTAGGAGTCATCAACTGTCCCGGCTGGGACAGTGGTTAAAGGCAGAACTCCATTGCCTTTATTGAGACTACATTGGCAATAAATATACGGTGAAATTAAAGGGTGTCAACTGCTTGAAAACCCCTCATCCTATTGGTTCCATTGTCATCTCATTTCTCTCAATATATTGTCATTAAGTCGGTATAAACATGACATAATAAACGTTTCGACAAGTACCTTTTAGCCTTCATCTTGCACGGGAGTTTAGACTAATTTAAACTAATATGCACAAAAATATGCAAGGAGTTACTGTTATGAGGATTGCGGTCGGGAGCGATGAACGCACACATTTGACTGATTTCGTCATCGAGGAATTAAAGAAAAAAGGTATCGAACTGGAACTTCACGGACCGCTGTCAGGAGAGCCGGTTCAGTGGGCAGAAGTTGCTGAAAAGGTAGCGGGGAGGGTCGCAGGTAGAGCTTGCGACCAGGGAATACTCTTTTGCTGGACTGGAACGGGGGTGAGCATGGCCGCAAACAAAGTGCCCGGAATCAGGGCTGCACTATGCTCCGACGCCGAAACTGCCAGGGGTGCCAGAAAATGGAACGATGCAAACGTCCTGGCGATGAGCTTGAGGCTAACTTCACCGATTGTGGCTAAAGAAATTCTCGAAGCATGGTTCAACTCGAGTGTAGAAGAAGAGGAAATCCCAAACATAGATAGAGTGAAATCCATCGAAAACAAGTATAGTCGCTAGCTAATATACAAACTGTGTCTGATAATCGTTTGGAGGTATTGTATGAAAAAGGAAAGCTATAACGTCGCTATAGTGGGAGCAACCGGTGCAGTCGGGCAGGAGATGATTCAAATACTCGAAGAGAGAAACTTTCCAATCAGAGAGCTAACTCTTTTAGCGTCAGAGAGATCTCTCGGAAAAGAGATTGAATTTAGGGGAGAAAAACTCAGAGTTCAAAAGCTGGATGAAAATTCGTTTAAAGCAATAGATATAGCTCTATTTTCAGCAGGGGCATCCAGAAGCAGAGAACTCGCTCCCGTAGCGGTTGACTCGGGAGCGGTAGTAGTCGACAATAGCTCTGCATTCAGGATGGAGCCCGATATTCCTCTTGTCGTCCCGGAAATCAATTCCCACCGGGTCTCGGATTATAAGAAGCGCGGTATCATCGCAAACCCGAACTGCACGACTGCGGTAACAGTTATGGCACTCAAACCACTTCACGACATCGCCAGAATAAAAAGGGTCGTGGCTACTAGCTATCAAGCCGTTTCAGGGGCGGGAGCACAAGCCATAGAGGAACTTCGTCTTCAAACCATTGCATGGACAGAGAACAAGCCCATTGAATCCCACGTGTTTCCCCACCAGATAGCCTTCAACCTTCTTCCTCAAATAGATACCTTTCTTGAGAACGGATACACGAAGGAAGAAATGAAGCTTCATAACGAAACGAGGAAAATACTCGAGGACTATTCGATACAAGTAACGGCAACAACGGTAAGAGTTCCTGTTTTCCGGGCCCATTCTGTGTCTGTAAACATCGAGACGGAGAGAAAAATAACGCCTCTGGGAGCTCGAAAGGCCCTAAGTAAATTCCCCGGAGTGAGAGTAGTAGACGAACCTCAAAGCTCGAAATACCCGATGCCCATAGACGCGGCAGGCAAAGACGACTGCCTAGTAGGCAGGATCAGAGAAGACTACACTGTGCCCGCCGGGCTTAGTTTCTGGGTATCGGGAGACCAACTCAGAAAGGGCGCTGCACTCAATGCCGTCCAGATTGCTGAAGTGCTGATAAAGGAATTTATTTAGAATGCTTCTATTTACTCGAATCTTTGAGAATTTCAAAAAATATACAGACGAACGGAGAGCACAAAATTTCACTGAACTGCCTCAGGGCGCGAAAAACGAGCTATCAAAATATCTCAAACAAGACGAAGAAATAATTTTTCTGGTCAGAAATTTCAGGGCAATATACAAAGCGCCGAGATGGATCGACAGCAACACTTTTTTTAATTCCTGGTTTATACTGACAAGTCAGAGAATAATCATTGCAAAAAACTCGTCCTCTTTCAAAAGGTTCAGGGAGATTTCGCTCGACAGTATCGGTGAAATCGATCATGAAAAAGAATCCTCTGATTACAGGCTTACAATCGACTCCCCCGGCAGAGTGGATACCATAGAGTTCTTGAGGGAATCAAATATTTACTGCGAAGGCTTGGAACAAAAGCTGACCGAAGCCCTAGAAAAAGCGCGACAAGGCAAGGTTCCTCACCAGACGTTTGGCTCAGTTGTTTGCAATGAGTGCGGAAGTAGAGTTGCCGTTCAAAGCAAATTTTGCTCCGAGTGTGGCGTAAAGCTTTGATTCTATGCTCAAGTGCCTTATACGATAAATAGTTTTCGGTATTTCTTGATTTCACCCATAGCTCCAATATAATGAATTCAAGAGCGTGTCAAGGAGGCTCGTCGCATGATACACGGTTCTATAGTTGCCATTGTTACCCCATTCAATAACGGAAGCATAGACGAAAAAGCGCTCAAAGACCTGATTGAGTTCCAGATAGAAAATGGAACTCACGGAATAGTGCCCTGCGGGACTACGGGCGAATCTCCTACCCTCTCACACGAGGAACACGAATACGTCATCGAATTAACTGTAAAAGCGGTTAAGAACAGAATCCCCGTTATACCGGGAACAGGTTCGAACAGCACTGCCGAAGCTATCAGGCTCACAAAATTTGCGGAAAAGGTGGGAGCGGATGCAGCGCTTTCGATCGTTCCCTATTATAACAAACCCTCTCAGGAGGGGATTTATCTTCATTTCAAGCAGATAGCATCCCAGGTGAAAATTCCGATAATCCTATACAACGTGCCCGGAAGGACCGGAGTCGGAATAAATCCGGAAACGGTAGCGAGGCTGGCGAAGGACTGCAAAAACATAATAGGAGTAAAGGAAGCGACAGGCTCCGTTCAACAGGCAAGTAAGATTCTATATCTCTGCGGTATGGATTTCATTGTGCTGTCTGGAGAAGATGCGATCAACTTCCCGATTCTGACAGTCGGCGGGAAGGGTTTTATCACAGTCACTGCAAACGTTGCCCCGAGAGATGTTGCAGAGCTTTATAACTCCTACCAGAGGGGGGAACTTAATCAGGCAAGAGAATTACACTACAAGTTACATCCACTGAACGAAGCTATGTTCATCGAAACAAACCCCATACCGGTGAAAGTAGCTTTGAGCATAATGGGAAGGGTCCGGAGTGAATTCAGGCTTCCTCTCTCCCCTTTGGCTCCTGCAAATTTAGAGAAACTGAATGCAGCTTTGAAAGAATACGGACTGATATAATGGATTAAGAAGTCCTTAATAACATGACTCCTCCTGATTATTCATATGAAAGGAAAGTCTGGGGAATGAGCAAGCTTCCCGCAGGCGTTGACGAAGCCGGAAGAGGGCCTCTTGCGGGACCGGTTGTCGCGGCGGCGGTGATACTGCCCAGGGAGTGCGAGATTTACGGTCTTGACGATTCTAAGAAACTGTCTCACCAAAAAAGAGTGAGCCTGTTCGAGAAGATTCAGACCTCGGCCGTGTCGATCGGAATAGGGATAGTAGGGCCCGAGGATATTGACAGAATGAACATACTCAGGGCCGCTCTTCTGGCAATGGAAATCGCCGTGAAGAACTTAAATCCTCTGCCCGATGCGCTCCTAATAGACGGAAACGCACGGACCTCTCTCATCGTACCCCAACAGACCATAATAAAGGGTGATTCCATCTGCTATTCTATCTCAGCAGCATCCATAATCGCAAAGATTACGAGGGATTCGATCATGGACGATTACCACAAGATTTACCCGCAGTACGACTTCAAGAAACATAAAGGCTATCCGACGAAAGACCATTTGGAGGCCCTGAAAAATTTCGGCCCTTCCCCCATACACAGGAAGACGTTCAACGGCGTACCGTAACGAACCAACTCCGTGTTAGACTTATCTCCATGAAATTCCGAGCCGGATGTGTTCAATTCGATATAAAAAGAGAAGAACTGGAGAGAAACCTTGATTTTGTCATCTCCTCATTGGAAAAGCTAAGTGAGGAGGAAGTAAAGCTCGTTGTTTTACCGGAACTCTGGGCTGCTAAATTCGACATAGTGAAAGCCGAGGCGCTCTGGGACTTTTCACAGGTCGCTCTCCATAAGGTTGCATCTCTGTCTAAGAAATACGGTATGGTCATAGTAGGATCGTTGATTGAAAAAGAAGGAAAAGATTACTTCAATACAGCTTACATTACCGACGAATCCGGTGTTGAGATAGCCCGATACAGAAAAGTCCATCTCTTCTCGATGGCCGGTGAGAACTCATATTTTAAAAGCGGGAGTGAAATGGTCATGACCGATAGTTCAATAGGGAAACTCGGCCTGATCATATGCTATGACTTGAGGTTTCCCGAACTCTCAAGAAGGTTGGCTTTAGAAGGAGCAGAAATATTAGTTGTGCCTGCCCAATGGCCCAAAGCAAGGGTTCAGCATTGGCGCACACTAGCATTAGCCAGAGCAATCGAAAACCAATTCTTTGTGGTTGCATGCAACAGAACCGGATTGGATAAAGAAGAAGATTATCCAGGAGATTCTCTCATAGTTGACCCTTGGGGAGAAGTACTCGCTGAGGGAGGAGATGAAGAGGGATTTATAGTTGCCGAGATCGATTTGGACAAAATGAAAAACGTAAGACAAACCATGAAGTGCTTTGACGATAGAAGACCTGACCTGTACTGATTATATCTCTTATTTTGGCTCTGAAAGCCGGCTCTTTCTTAAAAACAATACGGAACTATGTACTTGAAAAAGCATAAAATAGCACCTAACTTCCCCATCATGCCAAGTAATCCCCGAATAACTCCCAACAATTCCTTCTCACTATTCCCAATTATTACTTAAATATCAGTTTCCAATGTTTTTCTGATATATCGTCTTTGAATCTTTTAAGACAATTCTTTAGTTGAGCTAGACAGTCTGATGGGATAGAACTTGTTACAGATATTTGCTTAGTGACCATTGAACCCTGTAGTAACTCATTAACTGAAAACTCGATAATTTTAGGTAGCTGAAGATATGTGTCAAGGGTAAAACAGTTCCCCCACTTTGCTGGTACGAAAAAGCAACTGTTTATTTTCCTCTGGTTACATCCTTCTTTAACATTTGGATAATGTTTTGATTGTGATGTCGTCATAAGAACAAGGCACGGTGTATTACCATCAGCCATATTGAGAACTACAAAAAGTTTTGGCTTTTTTGAACCATCCTCAAATTCGTAATTCTTATAACAGATTATATCGCCAGGGGGTGACATTAAATTGTGTTATTTTTTAGTAGGCTCAATAGAAAAATTCTTTACGACTTCAAAGTGTTCCTTAAGAGATTCTTTTGCATCTTCCATATCAACTTTGGAATCTTTATCAATAGCGAGTAGATAATCTATAGGAGCATTTTCGCCTTTTTGCTTGATAGTAATATCCCAGGGCTGATTTGGTAAATGAGAAATTTCTGAGATTTCCCTTGCTTTAACATCTTTAAACATGAATGCTAAATTCTCAAGAATCTTTATTTCACGAGGAGTAAATACAGAAAGGTCGGGACTTTTTTTCGCTTTAAACTCGATTTCTTTGAACTTAGGATTATACTCATCTTGTTTTACGATTAAGGACAGTTTATTCTTAAAATCATCGGGTACATTTCCATCCTTTATTTCTAACCAAAAATCTTTGGGGACTGCTCCTTTTGGGAACGCATAATATCTAAGACCTATTGATGGATACCCTGTTTGTTTAAAATGAGTAAAATCAAAAAAGTATAAAAGTTTAGAAATTTTTGTTGTGTTCACAAATTTTGCTTTCTTAGCAAAAAACAAGACAGCATTAAGTAATTTCTCTCTATAAATGTTAGATTCCATGTCCCTACTCGTAAGAGTTTTTACAAATTTTGAGGTTCTTTACTGAATATGCTTACTATCTCTTTTTCTATCAGGAAACGACTAGGTGTGTCAAGTAATTTTTTAAATCGGATGTTTTTGATAGTACTAATATACGTCTTTTCTGACCTATTTCAACCTTAAATCTTCAAAAATCTAGTTATTCCACCCTATCTCAACCTTTCTTTTTCTACACTTTACTTTTGATTTTAATTGCTTTCTCCTTTCCCCTTTTTAATCCTCTTAACCTTTCCCCTTCTTAATCTTTATCTCTTTCCTCTTTATGTTCCTCTCCTTCTTCGGCAATGGAGTCCTTAGAGCGATTCGCAATGCTTCCTCCAAGGACAGGGGATGTAGGGATATAGGTTGTGATTTTATTCCTCTTTTCTTTTCTTTGGTTTTTGATTTTATTCTACTTTTTTTTCCTCTGGTCATTTAAATATTAATCTATCCCCAAGAGACCCCTCATCTCCCCTTTAAAAGAGGATTGTGAATATAACCGTACTCCACATGCTTATTAGAATCAACCAAGCATATTAGTTGTATTCCAATTATCCGTCTACTCGAATGTTCGATGTTGGATAGTGACTGGTCTATGGAATCGAGTATGGTTTGTCTCTTTTCGATTTTATGTTCCATAATCCTCATTATGTCGTTGGTGGTGATGTGAGGGATGTAATGTACATACAATTATATATCAAAGTGTCAACTCTTTCTTACATGAACTAACCCTCTAAGAATATGAATAAGGTCTACCAGTTCCAATCTGCTCGTATCTCTTATATCAGAGCGCATTATTTTAATAATTTCTAAGGCTTTTCTTACAAAAAACATATCAATTAAATCGTTAAAACGGTCTGGGTCAAGGTTTGACCAGTGTGTGTTATAGATTTCGTAAGATAACAGTGTAATTCTCTCAGATAAGTCGGATTGTTCACTAATGAGTTGAATTCCAGATGAAATATTTATGCATTCAATATACATATGGTCAAAGTCAGGATGGATATTAGGGTTTTGTCGATGGTCATAAATAAAACTTCTCATTTTTAACCATTGACTCACGATTGAGGTATATAGCCTTTTCTTGTCCTCAATTACTACTTGTTTGAAATTAACTTTCATGGCAATAGCGTGCAATAGAAAACCACCTATTACTCCCAAAATAGCTGTTATAAGTATCTCCATGTTCAAATCCCCGAATTTTCAAAAGCTATGTTTTTAAGCATAAGATGAGGACAATATTACTAATTAAACCAGATTACGATTTATAGCGGTAGCGGTTAAGTCTTAAACAGTAGACAGCTATAAAATGTAAATCAAAGCAACCAACCTACCCTTATTAAATATATCAAATTCTGAATAACTGTTGTATAGTTATCCTTTAATAATTTCTTAGGGGGAAGGGATGGGATTATTTAGTCGCATATTGGGGAGTCGTAAATGGGAAGAACTACCTATCAAATTTGTTGATTCAGTTAAAAGTCGTTTGAGTGAACACAATCTTAAAGTTCTCCAATCCTTGACACTTAAGCATAACATTCTTAATTTGGAGATGTTTCAAAACTCGCAGTTACTTTTATCTAAACCCGACCTCATAATTAAATCCCTGTCTTATGCTCTTGCTGGTCTTGGAAATAAGTTAGCTCGAAATGGTTCATTTATCGAAGCTGAAAACGCTTTTTTACTATCTGTAATGTTAAATCCAAATAATCATGAAAATCCTTCCCATTTTTGCCTGGCAATTTTGTACGTCCTAACAAACAGAAACAAAGAAGCTCAAAAGGAGGGAAGATTAGCTTCTGAGATGTTTGAACATCTTCTCGACAGAATGGAGAAAATTCAAAAAAATTATTTTGATTCTAAGGATGATTTTATGAACTTTGATACAATGACAGCATTGATAGGCTTACAGAGAATGCTAGAAGATATATTTTTGTATGGTAATTTATCACAGGAGACCAAAAAATCTGATTTGTTCACTCGTTGTGAATTTGTTATACAAATTTGCGTGTTAGGAGACACAGACATTAAACAAATGTCAGATAAATTTATTTAGCTAAACCAATGGCTGTAATTATAGTAGTAGTGGTTATATTAGCTTTAATAATAATTATTTTTAGTTTTAGAGGTCATTCTTTAGGCACTTCATATAAGAATTACCTCCTAGTAACCCAAATGAATCTCATCTTAGGTAAATTCCCAAAACTGTCACAACAGGATGTTATTGAATTTATGGCTACCCATACCTGTAACCAAATAAGGTGGATACTTCAACAGCAATATTATAATTTTTTCCTGAGTAAACAATATGACGTTTTGGTTAAGTTAATGGATGAAGCAATGATAAAGGGTGGGGTCTACGCTGTTATAGAAAAATGGGTTAAGGGACTAACCACCAAAGATATGGCAACCGAACATTTAAATAATAACTAACCTTTAAGCACATTGCAATTTATTAAGTATAAAGTTGATTGTCCTTCCCAAAATTCCTATAATCCCTATGACCATTCATAATAGCGTCTTCCTTTCTATTCCCATCACAAGTTTTTCGACTGTTCATTTTAATCAATTCTTTTCAAAATATTAAGAGGTCAAATCAGATTGGAGCATAAATTTCTGAGATGCCTTAAATGACAGAACATCTATAAAAGGAATAACTGTTACAAATCAATACTTACCTACTATAAACCAGTCTTTTACCTGATGCCTGTTTAATGGCAATCTCCCTTCTTTCACCATCAGAGATTTTCCTATGATTCCATCTAAAAGCAAATTCATCGCTATATCTATGAAGATGTTGTTTTGACAGATGATGGAAAATACCATAATGACCACGCTTGATAAGGGCAAAAAATGATTCAGCCGTGTTAGTGTTAATTCCATCTCTTGAGTATTCACCCTCAGAATGCTTTATCACTACATGTCCACCTGAGAACTCCTTTCTTAAACCTCTATATGATTTGAAATCGTCTGTAATAATCCTGGATGCCAAATCTACATTCTCTCGTATCTCAGATTTAAGCTCCTTTGCTGATAGTCTCTTCATTGGTTTTGCTTTAGCATCGCCATCTCTTTCAACCAAGACCATCACTGGAGTCTTTTTAGTTCCTCTACCTCTTTTGTTTTCCTTATCCTCACCTTTTCTCGGTTTTCCGCCGATGTAGGTTTCATCCACTTCAACAATCCCTTTCAGCTTATCTTTCACACATGAGTCCTTAGACATGGCAAGTCTTATTCTATGGGTCATAAATAATGCTGTCCTGTAAGAACCAAGTCCCAAGTCTCTTTGAAGTTGCAAAGAGGATATTCCTTTCTTGTTTGAACACATCAAATGAAATGCCATTATCCACTTTTTAAGGGGAATATGACTATCTTCCATGATTGTATGGACGGTAACGCTAAATTGCTCACGACAACCATTACACTGATAAGTTCCTTCTCTGTGTGCCTTGCCTGATAGTTTAGTTATTTCTACGCTATTGCAATGAGCGCAATGGACTCCATTATGCCATCTTAATCTTTCTAAATACTCCCTTGCTTCTGATTCGGTTAAAGAAGAGATTTGAGTTAGGTTCATTGCTAGAAAACTCCTTTTATCTTAGTTCAACGGTCATTATATGAATCCAGGATTTTGTAGGATGCTATTGGTTATATAGGACATCTTGAATATATTGTTTTCTGAACCCTATAAGGAATATAGGTAATTTCGAGGATTTTTTATTAGAAAAATTACTTGGAATATTAAATTTCTTAATTTATAGTGGGAGTATAGTAGAGGGTGCTTTGTTAAGTACATAGTTCCGAAACAATATATTAACACCTTCACCGCCTAAATTGTCAATGCTGACAAATATTGTTGCACTGAGACAAATTTAGCAAGTCCGAAGAATTCTTCAGATTATAACCTACTGTAAAGATTGACAAAAAATCCTGGCATAGAAGTTGCGACTTCTTATAGCTATGAGAAGCATAAATTATGGAGGGTTCAGATGATAGAATTTATGAAAAAACTTTTGTCTCCAGATACCCCAGAGTTGATGAGCCTATCAAATATGCCGGAATTGGAAGTGACAAAAAATAGACTCGTAAAACAAATGGAAGAGCGCGAACGGGTCGAGAGCAGGCTGCGCAAGTCACATTTCGAGTTACAGAAACAGGTTGAAGAATTAACTGCGGAACTGACAAAATGCAGAGAGTTCCTAAAGCACGAAATCAGTGAACGCAAGTGGGATGAACAGTTGATTCAAGACTATAAAGCTTACGCCAATTGCATTGTCGAAAACATGAGGGAACCCTTCGTCATACTTAACTCAGAAATGAAGGTCATCATGGCCAACCGGTCTTTCTATCGTACTTTCGGACAGTCCGCAGAGGAAACAGAAAACCGCGTTTTCTTCGACGCAAACGATAGTCAGTGGAATATCACGAACTTACGGAAAGCCATGGAGGAAGTCCTCTACGACAAGAGCGAACCCCAAGAGATCGAGGTCGCACACGAGTTTCTCCTCCTCGGGCGTAAAGTGATGAGAATAAATATCAGCCGAGTGCATAGAAAGGAGAATAGCATCGACATGCTCCTCCTAGTTATCGAGGATATAACCGCAGCCCAAGAAATGGAGGCGAACATCATAAGCCTCAGAGAAACCATAGTCAATCTCTACAAAAAGAACCGGCTCGAATCAATAATCAGCAAAATAACTCAATGCCTGCATCAGTCTATAAATCTCCAAGAAGTTCTCGACAACGCGGTTAATTCAATCGGCGAGAATATCGACAGTGCTGACTATATTGCAATCTATATGGTTGAAGGCAAAGAGGCGGTTATGAAATCCCATAAAGGCTTACCTGACTGGGCTATCGAAGAGTTGGAGAAAATAACGTATCCCAGAGGCTTTATTTGGAAAGCGATAGTAGAAGGAGTTCAGGTCTACTGTGCTGATACCGAGAATGCCAAGGGGATCGAACCTGTCGACAAAAAAATGGATATAAAGAGCTACATGTATATGCCCCTACAGTCTGAAGGAAGTACTATCGGCGCAATTAGTATTAAATCACTACAAGTAAATCCTATGGGCGATGAAGAGATCAACCTGGTCGAGACCGTTAAGAAAGAACTGGAGACGTCGATCAAGAATGCCCAGCAAGCCGAGACATTGAGGAAGGCGGACCAACACTATACAAGAACTAGCGGCAAACTGGAGACAAGAGTAAAAACTCTCACAGAAGAATTGAGAAAAGCAAATGAGAGAATTATATCAGAAACCAGAGAGAGAAAGCGGTTAGAAGAGGAGTTGAAATCATCGGCGACTGAACTTGAAAACAGCAAACATGAGCTCGAGAATTTGATCTATGTTTTGTCGCATGACTTAAAAGAGCCGCTGAAGAAGATTCAAGCATCATGCTCACACCTGGAGGAAAAGAACGGTAAAACACTTAAAAGCGACGCCTTCAAATACGTGAAGCAGATCGACAACGCTGTGAAAAAGATGCAGTCTCCAATTCATGATCTCGAAACCCGGTATGAAACTGTGTCCAAAAACCAGCACGGCAACGGGAATGGCCGAGATACCTCGCTGACCTCACCCTCACTAAAAATGAAAAAATGCAGCTGAAATTAAGACAAAACCAGGGGGCGATTAACAAGTCGCCCCAAAAATAAATCAAAGAATGGAGATCAAAGCAAATGACTGAAGAAAGAAACGACATAGATGTAAGATTAATGGATTACTACCTGGACTGGGACTTTTCACAGTCTAAAACCGAACCTGAAGAAAGCTAAATTCTACTCTCTCATTCTCAGACGCTCCTTCCAACTCTCTTCTTATTCAATCCTTGACTTTTTTTCAGATTTATTCTAGTTTGTATTCTATGCTCGACGAAAGAGCAGAAGAGATAAGGCTTCCCGACAAAATATACTTCAGAATTGGAGAAGTAAGCGAATTCACTGGAATTAAACCTTACGTTTTAAGGTACTGGGAGAGCGAATTCCAAGAAATAACTCCAATAAGAAGGAAATCCCAACGGCTCTATGATAGAGAGACGATACATACAATTATCAAAATCAAACAAATGCTCTACGATCAAAACTTCACTATAGCCGGCGCAAAGAAAAAGCTCAGGGAAGAAATGAATAAGAAACGCGTAAGCACTAAAGTAAATGAGCTGTTGCATGAAATCCTGAATGAGTTAAAATTTATAAGATCAGGTCTTGAATAATAGATTTAATCGATCATTCCCCCAAAATCGAGAATCAAACGGGGTGTGGCGCAGTTGGTAGCGCACCGGCATGGGGGGCCGGGGGTCACCGGTTCAAGTCCGGTCACCCCGACCATCTTTACCGAGAGCAAAGATTCATGATACAAGTCTCGTGAATCGCGCACCATTTGTCATACATTTTTTTACCCGGCTGGAGAAGCAGAGATTAGTAATCATATAACCGAATGCCCGTCAGAATCCTAATATCGAACGACGATGGAATAAACTCTGCAGGAATTTACGCGCTAAGCGAGGCTCTTGAAATGTTGGGCGAGATTATTATTGTCGCTCCCGACAGAGATCAGAGCGCTGTAAGCCATTCTCTAAGCCTTTACCGTCCGCTGCGAATAGATGAAATTGCAGAAAATGTTTACAGCGTCGATGGAACACCCACAGACTGCATCAACCTTGCCATAAATGGAATTCTGATTGATAAAAAACCGGACCTAATAGTCTCAGGGATAAACAAGGGTGAAAATCTGGGAGACGATATCACTTATTCAGGAACGGTTAGCGCAGCTATGGAAGGAACCCTTCTGGGAATTCCATCTATAGCGGTTTCACTGACCACTAAGAGCGACTTTTATTTTGATACCGCATCCTACTATGCCTTTATGATCGTAAAACACGTCTTGAGAAATGGGCTTCCTGAAGGGACTCTCCTCAACGTAAATATCCCAAACCTTCCGAAAGATAAAATCAGGGGAGTTAAAGTAACCAGACAGGGAAAACGGGTTTATGGAGAGCATATCGTCGAGAATACCGACCCAAGAGGAAGAAAATATTACTGGATAGGCGGAAACGACCTGGGCTCCGTAGAAATTGCAAATTCGGATATAGTCGCTGTCAGACAAGACTACGTTTCTGTAACCCCTATAAAACTCGACCTTACAGACTACGACTTTCTGAATAAACTAAAGCTGGATTAAAGACACAAAACATGCTGAGAAAACTATACAACTGGGTCCTCCACTGGGCAGAAACAAGATACGGCGTTCCCGCCCTGGCGTTGGTTGCATTCGCTGAATCGTCCTTTTTACCCATACCTCCGGACCCGCTCCTAATGGCGCTTTGCTTGGGAATTCCCAAGCGTGCCCTATGGTTCGCTTTATTATGTTCGGTTTTCTCTGTTATAGGGGGGTTATTCGGATATTTGATCGGCTGGGGTGTCTGGGAAGTGGTAAAGGATTTTTTCCTCACCTACGTTTTTAGCTTAGAGGCTTTCCACTATGTCAGCATTAAATACGAACAAAACGCCTTCCTGGCGATCCTGGGAGCAGCTTTCACGCCTATTCCGTATAAAGTTTTTACGATTGCGGCAGGAGTGTTCAAGATAGACCTTCCCACTTTTGTGCTTGCATCTGTCATAGGAAGATCGGCAAGGTTTTTCATAGAGGGCAGCTTGATCTATTTCTTTGGTCCGAGTATAAAAAACTTCATCGATAAATATTTCAATATCCTCGTTACGTTATTCTTTGTCCTCTTGGTTTTCGGGTTTGTCGTGGTCAAGTACTGGATGAAGTAGATTCCGCTATCCATTTATTATTCATTCACTCTCAAATTTTTTGACCTCATGGATAATTTTAGTTATACAGTAATTAGATACCCTTCACGTTATTTGTAGAGTGTCTTTACTACGTTACTTTTCAACGTATTAAGCTGAGAATCTACCATTAAAGGAGAGAAACATGAAAAGCTTGCTTAAACCCTCTTTGTTTACCGCGATAGCAATAATCGCGCTGATTTCAGGAGGCTGTGGAGGTGAGGACTTTTTGGTCGGAGACGAAGATGACATCACCTACCTTGCGATAGGAGCCAGCGACGCCCTTGGTGTGGGCGCAATACCTGAGGACGAAGGATACGTCTTTAGGATTGAGGATGAGCTGGATGAAGAGCTTGAGGAAGATGTGGAGTTGTGCGGATTATGCCTTGTAGCACTTCCCGCAGCAGAGCTAGACCAGATTAAAGATTTACTGGATGTGGCTTTAGACGCGGGGGTAGACCCCGACCTAGTCACTATTTTGGTTGGTGCTAACGACATACTTGAAGGCGTTGAACCGGAGGATTTTGGATCTGATTTAAGGGATGTTTTAAATCGGCTCCTTGACGAAGCCCCCGATGCAATCATTGTCATTGGAAATGTTCCCGACCTGACTCAGATTCCTCGTTTCATGGACGGTTCAGACGAGGACGTAACTTTAGAGCGCATAACGGCTTTTAATGAAGTTATCGAGAACTTGGCTCAAGAATTTAACTTGCCGCCTGTAGTCGACCTTTTCTCTGTAATGATAACAGACGACTTCGTAGCAGATGACGGTTTTCACCCTAGCGATGAGGGACACCAAATAATAGCTGAACTTTTCCTAGAGGTTATCCTTTCCGAATTCGGTGTCGTACCATAGAGATAATTCTCTAGCAACATTGAGTTTCGAATAGTTCAACTAGAATTCCTTCCTGAGTTCTTTCTACGGTGCAATGCCAAGCTACTCAACAAATAGATTTCAACAATACAGAAGTTAAGTGTAAACTAGACATACACATTTACCTGACTCGTATTTAATATCGAAAAGAATGCAAACCGTAATCGGTGTCATAGGTGTTGCCGAGGCTTCAGATGAAGAGTGCAAGATTGCCGAAAAGGTGGGAGGAGAAATAGCGCTCGGAGATGCCGTACTCATTTGCGGCGGACTTGGAGGAGTTATGGAGGCTGCCTGCCGAGGGGCAAAATCGGCAGGCGGAATTACAATAGGAATAATTCCCGGTTTTGAAAAGAGTGACGCCAATCCTTACGTTGACATACCCATAGTTACGGGAATGAGCCACGGAAGAAATATCATAGTCGTCCGCTCGAGCGATGCTATAATTGCGATAGGCGGGAGCTACGGGACGCTCTCGGAGGTCGCGTTTGCACTGAAGCTGGAAATTCCCATTATTGGAATAAACACCTGGGAGGTGTCGCCTGAAATTAGAAAAGTTGCAACTCCCAAAGAGGCTGTGGATTTGGCTCTTAGCCTTGCTCTTAATCGTATTTAGCGGGTCGTGCGCCAAGCGGCCTACCGAAGTTCCCCCAACTGCCATTCCCAAGAGCCTGGAGAAGTGTATAGAGAATAATCATTCATTCGCGACAAAAGAATCCTTCCACACGGTGCAAAAAGGGGAGACACTCTATAGAATATCTCAAATCTACGGCGTCGGTCTCGAAGAGATTTCTAGGATTAACGGTATTCTGGATCCGACGCAAATCTCAGTCGGGCAAAGGATAGCCATTCCCGGACGTAACATTTCAAGACTGATATGGCCCGTCAACGGTAAAATTTCCTCCAGGTTCGGGAAGAGAGGGTGGAGAGGTTTTCATTCGGGTATAGACATACCCGCTCGTAAGGGAACCCCGATCAGAGCAGCTTCTGACGGACTCGTTATCGTCAGTGGAAAAAGTCTCGACGGATATTCTAAATATGGAAGAGTCATTGTCGTCCAGCACGGAGACGGAATTAAAACCCTCTACGCGCACAATCACAAGAACCTCATAAAACCCTGGGAATGCGTGAAAGCGGGAGAAGTTATCGGAGAGGTGGGATCGACCGGAAACGCTACCGGATCACATCTACATTTTGAGATAAGAAGAAACGAGAGGCCAGTGAACCCATTGAAGTACCTGCCGTAACTATTCAGCCGCAGACTGCCTGAGCAGTTCGTAGATATCCTGTGGAATGTTTTTGACAGTAATGGTCGGCATGGGGACTCTCCAACTTGATTGCGATATGGAACCATTATGGTGTCCCCGCGAAAGATTATCAAGTACAGTTTAATCTGAAGGAGCATAATGCAAGCGTGAGCGGCGGGACGAGGCAAGACTTGATAAAGGAACAACTCAAGCACACATGAAATCACACCTACAGCCATGCCGTCGGCTCCACGTATTGTTAGGCAAAATTTATCTCTGGTTGTTATGCCGATTATACCCTTACTCAGACGGCTGAGCCTGCTCCGCTAATTTCTGCTGCAACCAGAGATTCACTAACGTCTCTACCTTCACTCCGCGTAAACGCGCTTGCTTCTCCAACAATGTAAGCAAGTCTAATTCAATCGGGATGGCGCACGAGATTTTGAACTCAACATCAGGCGCGTCTGGATTATCAAAATCCGTGAAGTCGTGTGTGTCCCAAAACTCTCCTATCTTCTCAAGCGTATCTGCTTTTGAAATACCGCTTAATTTATTTTCGCCCATAGGAATTTCGCTCCTTTGCGCTCATATCACGAGCGCTTATGATGATTGCTGTTTTTGTGGTGGGTTTATACACAAAGAACACGGCTAAATATCGCCCACCAAAAGTCTGACCAAATGCGCCATATACATCTTCTCCTTCCGTATAGCCCTTTTCAGCAAATCGAATACGAGGTTTACTGAGCAAAACTTGACGCGCTTCTTGTACCGTCACATGATGCTTAGATTCAAGTTTGCCCTCGATACTCTCTGGACAAACTATATAGTCAATTTGCATATCACATTAGCTTATTAATCCGTCGCGCAATCTCTAACATCCTTGCATCCTTGAATATAGCACGAATATCTTTTGATGCAAGGGTTACTTTACTTCCCTCAGTCACACCTTCTTTAACTCATGCAAAACTTATTAGCAGGGATGCCGGCAGGTCGCGTATTAGGCAAGCATTCATTGACTTTAACTCAAATTCGATTAACCATTACCTTGCTAGGTTGAAGAGTATTCGGATATTAAACCCCCCGAACGTTTAGCCGTTGATAAAGAACAAACAAAACCTTATATTTCAAGACCTGACCCCATTTTCCTAAGGTCGACGTACCCGTCCAGGGACTGATTCATGCCGAACACGAGCTTAGCCATACCACTTCCTTTCCTCACGCGGCACACCCGCGCGGCTTTTGAGCATCGTTGATGACTGAGACGTTGCGAGTTGTGCGGCCTAACGCCCGCGTTAAGCGGCGCCGAGGGCCGCAGGCCCGAGGGAACCCGAGCGCGCAGCGCGAGGGTGTCCGACTTGAACGCGTGGTTGGGCCTCAGGTCCCTTCATCGGCATGCTCCCGATTTCTTCTTCTCGGTGTTCAGTATCCCGAACATGGCCCTCTGAAATAGAACGCAGAAGGCGGTGGCGAGTGCGACAATACTAAGAAGCTGAACCCAGCGATACGCAGAAAAGAAATCGTGGGTGGTCATGAGGGCCCCACCAAACGTGCCCAGAAAGGCACCGCCCAAGGCGACTCCGATCTTCGTTGCGAGTGGCCATGGTTGTTTTGCTTTGACCTGATAGAGCGGCCCGGCAACTGCGGCGACGAGTGCAGTAATCGCCGCTGCCCATATGCCCATTTCCAGATCGCTCATGGGGCCCAACTATTGATTATACGGAATTAATTCCGCATATTCACCCCAATATGGGGTGTTATACTGAAATCCATGCACCTTTTTTCTTTTTCTAAGAGTATATTTTAATAGGTTCATTTAAGTCAATAGTTTATTTACGTTAGGAGAAAATTATGGAACAACGTCTCCTTCGACTTCGCTCAGGACAGGCCAAGAAGTACTTGATCGGGTTCGTGAGACCATAAGACGCAAGCACTACTCGAAGCGCACCGAACAAAGTTATGTAGGTTGGATCAGGCGGTACATCCTTTTTCATAACAAGCGTCATCCATTGGATATGGGACGTACTGAAATTGAGGCTTTTCTAACCTATCTCGCCGTAAACCGAAGGGTCTCGGCTTCCACTCAAAACCAGGCTTTTAGCGCCTTATTGCTCTTATATCGCGATGTGCTTAACAAAGATTTGGACTTCCCGATTGATTCGGTTCGCGCCAAAAGACCAAAACGACTACCCACTGTCTTGACAAAGGAAGAAGTGGGTAAGATTATTGGGTGCTTATCAGGCATGCCTCAGCTCATGGCGAAGTTGCTTTACGGTAGTGGATTACGGTTGATGGAATGCGTGCGGCTAAGGGTCAAAGACATTGATTTTGCCCAACATCAGATCATTGTGCGGGATGGTAAAGGAATGGAAGATCGAATCACCATGCTCCCCGGTAGCATTGTAACACTACTTAAAGAACACCTACAGCGAGTGAAACGGTTGCATGAAAGAGACTTGGCTAAGGGATGCGGTTCTGTCTATCTGCCTTTCGCACTAGAGCGAAAGTATCCGAATGCCAACCGGGAGTGGATTTGGCAGTACGTATTTCCCTCTGCCCGATTGGCTAAAGACACACGCACAGGAATTGTGCGCCGCTGGCACATGAGCGACAGCAGTTTGCAAAAAGCGGTAAAGATAGCGGTTCGTTTGGCAGGAATAAGCAAGCATGTAGGTTGCCATACCTTCCGTCATAGTTTTGCTACTCATCTGCTCCAAGCAGGCTACGACATTCGGACAGTGCAAGAGTTGCTTGGACATAAAGATGTGAAGACCACGATGATCCTTCGACTTCGCTCAGGACAGGTTTATACGCACGTTCTCAACCGAGGGGGGGCTGGCAGTGCGAAGCCCGATTGATATTCTATAACCACTTTCCAAGTTTATGTACTTAAGCAGGAAACTATAGAGAGCTAGATGGCGCTTAGAACTCGTGGAAAGCTCCAGTCTCTGTTCTCTATATATGAGAAAAACAAACTCTAATATTAAAGACATATTATCTTTGAGTAATAATCAAGATTAGATCCATCAGGCAGTGTCAGGAAAAGTTTCTCTTTTTAGACAAGATTACAAGGACTGTCGTTCCGAACCAACGTGAGGAATCTTGAAAAAATACAAGACCCTTCGATTCTCTCAGGGTGACAAATAGGAGATAGTTACCCTCCTGGAGGGTACAATTTAACACTGCGTTGTCCGTTAGTTCTAATCCTGCTTAGTGCACATCATTATTTATCCAACTAGGGTTAATATCAAAAGGTGTGTAAAAGTTAAGGAAGGCGGCGTATCCTATCATAGCGAAAGTTTCAAAAAAAAAGAAAGGAGACGCCACCCATGGGAAAGAATACCGATAAGAAGACAAGGA
>Ga0187893_10003600_pt1 | contig 31015 bp, 21 predicted proteins | sample MA1701074metaG_FD_139574 | JGI IMG/M metagenome (GOLD analysis project Ga0187893, IMG submission 139574) | White microbial mat communities from a basaltic lava cave in the Kipuka Kanohina Cave System on the Island of Hawaii, USA - MA170107-4 metaG ...
ATCGCGCGGTGGAAGCGCGCGAGCGGGTGCCCGGGGTCGAGCGCGCAGGCGGCGCCGTAGGCGGCGAGTGCCTCGTCGAACCGCCCGACCTCGTGCAGCGCGACGCCGTAGCCGGCGAACGTAGCGGCGTCCCGGAGCCCGAGCGCGAGCGCGCGCTCGAACGCGGGGAGCGCCGGCTCCGCGTCGAAGGTCCCGCGCAGGAGCAACCGGCCGAGCGCGGAGTGCGCGACCGCGTGGTCGGGAAAGCGCGCGACCGTCTCGCGCAGGAGCGCGATGTCCGCGCGCGGCACGGCATCGTCGGGCTGCCCGTCGGCGAGGTTCCGGATCGCCGGCACGGACCAGGGGTCGGCGCGCACGGCGCGGCGGAAGCAGTCGAGCGCGCCGGCGCGGTCGCCCTGCCGGGCGCGCAGCAGGCCGAGATTCGCGAGCGCCGGCGCGTGACCCGGCGCGAGCGCGAGCGCGGCCGCGTAGCACCGCGCCGCCGCGGCATCCTCGCCGAGGAGCAGGTGGACGTTGCCGAGGTCCGAATGCGCCCCGGGCGAATCGGGTTCGAGGGCGAGCGCCTGCTCGAAGAGCACGCGGGCGCGCGCCGCGTCCCCGCCTTCCGCCGCGCGCCGTGCGCGCCCGCGCAGCTCGGCGGGGTCCCTCCCCGCGCGGCCGCTCACCCGGTTCAGCAGACTGCGCAGCATTGCGGGAGCGGCCCCGGAATGTCGGAAGTCACCGTGATTTTTCCCATGGGCATCGCCCGCCGCACGGGCTTGCCCGCGCGGACCGGTGCTAGAATCGCCGCGACGATCGGAGGTCGAGTATGGGGCTGTTTTCGCTCTTTTCCAACGAGGAGATCGGCGTCTTCGCGAAGGATCTCGCGGCGAGCCTCGCGAAGCGCTATCCCGCGTCGCTCGACATCAGCCCCGACAAGCGCGTCTCGGAGAACCGCCTGACCAAGGTGCTCGAGGAGACGCTGTCGAAGGCCGCGGAATTCCAGCAGAAGCACAACCTCGGGATGATCGGCAAGGCGAAGCTCGGCAACGAGTTCAAGTGGCAGCTGAAGGAGCTCGGCTACACCGAGCGGTTCATCGAGCTCGCGACCGAGGGGCTGATGGTCTACATCACCCGCGGCTCGGCGACGGCGGAGGCTGGCGCCGGCAAGAAGTAGCACCGGCGCGGGCAGCCGCTCGCGCGCTACGGCACGTAGCCCGGGATCTTCGACTCGTCGATCGCATCGATCTGCTCCGCGTCGAGGAACTGCTCGGCGTACTTCAGGTAGACCCGCCGGCGGATGAAGACGTCGAAGAGATCCGGGTCGATGTGGCCGTTCAGGCGGAACTTCCCGAGGATGTGCAGCGACTCGGAGAGCGTCTTCCCCTTCTTGTACGGCCGGTCCTTCGCGGTCAGCGCCTCGAAGATGTCGGCGATCCCCATCACGCGCGCCTGCACCGACATCTGCGCGCGCGTGAGCCCGCGCGGGTAGCCCTTGCCGTCCATGCGCTCGTGGTGGCCGCCGGCGTACTCCGGCACGTTGCGCAGGTGCTTCGGCCACGGCAGCGCTTCCAGCATCTTGATGGTCGAGACGATGTGGTGGTTGATGATCTCGCGCTCCTCCTGGGTGAGCGTGCCGCGCGAGATGGTGAGGTTCTTCAGCTCGTCGTCGGTGAGGAAGTCGGCGGTGTTGCCGACCGTGTCGCGCCACTTGTAGCCGAGCCCGATCTGCGCGACGCGGTCCTGCTCCTCCTTCGACATCGACTCGGCGCCGATGTTGCAGCGGCGCAGGAACTTGCGGTCCTCCTCGATCTGGCGCTGCGTGTCGCGCAGCTCCTCGTCGATCGCGTAGGTCCGGTCGCGGCGGGTGATCTCGTCCAGCCCCTCGGCGCGCGCGAGCTCGAGCTTCTTCCCGAGCGCGTCGATCTCGGCGTCGCGCCTGAGCACCTCGAACCGGGTGTCGACGAGATGGATGCGGTCGAAGATGGTCTCGAGCTTGGTCGCCTTGTCGACGACGTGAACCGGCGTGGTGATCTTGCCGCAGTCGTGGAGGAGGCCGGCGATCCTCAGCTCGTAGCGGTCCTTCTCGGTCATGGTGAAGGCGGAGAGCGGGCCGTCGATGGTGTCGTTCACCGCCTCGGCGAGCATCATCGTGAGCTGCGGCACGCGCTGGCAGTGGCCGCCGGTGTAGGGCGACTTCTCGTCGATCGCCTCGTTGATCATGTTGATGAACGACTCGAACAGGTGCTCGAGCTGGTTGATCAGCGCGCGGTTGGTGAGCGCGATCGCCGCCTGCGAGGCGAGCGACTCCGCCAGCCGCTGGTCGGACGGCGAGAACGGCACGATCGCGCCGGAGTCGGCGTCGTGGCAGTTGATGAGCTGCAGCACGCCGATGATCTCGGCCTCGTGGTTCTTCATCGGCACCGTCAGGAACGACTGCGAACGGTAGCCGGTCTTGGCGTCGAACGCGCGCGTGCCGGAGAAGTCGAAGCCCTCCTCGGTGTAGGCATCCGCGATGTTCACCGTCTGGCCGGTGAGCGCGGCGAAGGCGGCGACCATCGAGGTGTTCGGGTCGCCGTTCTTGAAGAGGTGGATCGGGTAGAACGGGATCGGGTTGCCGGTCGTCCCGCCCATCGCGACGTCGAGCGAGGCGGTGCGCACGATCTCGAACCGCAGCACCTGCCCGGCGCCTTCGCCCTCGACCAGGTAGAGCGTGCCGCCGTCGGCCCGGGTGATCGTCTTCACCGCGAGCAGGATCTTCTCGAGCAGCGCGTTGAGGTTCTTCTCGAGCGAGAGGGCCGCGCCGATCTCGTTCAGCTGGTCGAGCCGGCGGAAGAGGTCGGCCGAGGAGTCGGGGGCGCGCCGCTCCGGGTCGCTCGGCACGGCGGCGAGGCCGGGCACGGTGCTCATCGCCGCGTGGCCGCCGGCGAAAGGGGCGTCGCCGCTCACTTGATGCAGACCGCGCGGACCTGGCCGATGTCGGTGATGCCCTGCATCACCTTCTCGATGCCGTCCATCTTCAGCGTTCGCATCCCTTCCTCGAGCGCGGTCGCGAGCATCTCGGCCACCCGCGCGTGCTCCTGGATCCCCTTCTTGATCGCGTCGGTGCCGACCAGGAGCTCGTGCAGGCCGAGCCGGCCCTTGTAGCCCGAGTTGCCGCAGGCGTCGCAGCCAGCCTTGCGGTAGAAGGTGAACTGCCCCTTGTCGTCGGCGTAGGTCTTGACGAGGTCCTTGTACACGCGCTCGTAGCCCGCCTTCGCGTCCTTCTTGAACTCACTGGTGTTGAGCAGTTCCTGGCAGTACTCCTGGAGCAGTCCCTTGATCTCGTCCGGCCCGGGGCTGTAGGGCTGCTTGCACTTCCCGCACAGACGCTTCGCGAGCCGCTGGGCAAGGATGCCGACCAGCGCATCGGCGAAGTTGAACGGGTCCATGCCCATGTCGAGCAGGCGGACGATCGATTCCGGCGCACTGTTCGTGTGCAGGGTGGCAAACACCAGGTGACCGGTGAGCGAGGCTTCGATGCCGATCGAGGTGGTTTCCTTGTCGCGCATCTCCCCGACCATGATGATGTCCGGGTCGGCGCGCAGGAACGCTTTCATGATCGTGGGGAAGTCCATCCCCGCCTTGCGGTTGATCTGCACCTGGCGCAGGCCCTTCTGCGTGATCTCGACCGGGTCCTCCGCGGTCCAGATCTTGGTGTCGGGGGTGTTGAGGTAGCCGAGCACCGAGTGGAGCGTGGTCGTCTTGCCGGAGCCGGTCGGACCGCAGCAGAAGAACAGGCCGTACGGATTCTCGATCACCTTCTTCAGCCGCGGCAGGTTGTGCGGCGTGAGGCCGAGCTTGTCGAGCGGGATGGGCTCGCCGGCGGCCAGGATCCGCATCACGATGTCCTCGACGCCGCCCTGCACCGGGATCGTCGCGACGCGCAGCTCGATGTCGAGCGGGCCGAACTTGCGGAACTTGATCTTGCCGTCCTGCGGCTTGCGGCGCTCGGAGATGTCGAGGTCGCACATGATCTTCAGGCGCGCGACGAGGGCGCTGCGGTAGGAGGCGGGCACCTCGATGTAGTTTGCGAGCGTCCCGTCCCGGCGGAACCTGATCTCGGTCTTCGCCTTGCCCGGGTAGGACTCGATGTGGATGTCGGACGCGCCCTGGTTGTACGCGTCGACGATGATCTTGTTGACCAGCTTCACCAGCTCGTTGTCGGCGGCGGCGGAGAGATCGTCGGTCGCGGCGGCGTCGTCGCCGCCCTCCTCCGAGCCGAGGCCCTCGAGGAGGTCGCCGATGTCGCCGAGGTCGGCCGCGGCGCCGAAGAAGGAGTCGAGGGTGTCCTTGAACTCCTTGAGCGTCGTCACGACGTACTTGACGCGTGCCCGCGGGAAGATGTTGTTGACGACCTTGGAGGCCTTGGTCCGCTCCGGGTCGAGGCTCATCACCAGCAGGCCCTGCGGGTTCTCCTCGAGCGGGCACCACTGGTGCTCGGCGACGTATTCCCGCTTGAGGTTCTTCAGGAGGTCCATCGGCTTGACGCGGTCGGGCTTGTACGGCTCGTACTTGACGCCGAAGAACTTCGCCAGCGCATCGCCGATCGCGGCGAGCTTGACGTTCGACTCCTCGACCAGCACCGACTCGATGTCCGTCGCCTGCTTGCGCGCGGTGCGCGCCGCGGTCTCGAGCTCGGCCGCCGAGATCACCGCGTCGGCGACGAGGAAGTCGTACTTCGACTTCGGCACGGCGAGCTTCGAGCGCTGCCTGAGCGCGATCGCGAGCGTCTTGCACAGCTCGACCATGCCCTCTTCGGCGAGCGGCCCGAACGGCGTGCCGGCCTTGTTGTTGATCAGCTGGACCACCCCGAGCAGCTCGTTTGCCTGCGCGTCGAGGATCGGCGACACCAGCATCTGCTTGGTGCGGTAGCCGGTCCGCTTGTCGACCTCCTGCAGGAAGCGCAGGTTCGCGTTGTGGCTCTTCAGCTCGGCGTCGTCGTAGACGTCGCGCAGGTTGAGCATCTTCTTCGACATCCCGCAGTAGCCGGCGAGCGAGTGCTCGGCGAGCGGGAGCTTGAGGTCGCGGAACGAGTTCAGGCCGGTCTTGACCTTGGAGATGATCGACGCCCGGTCCTCGGCGGTGACGTAGATCGTGAGCCGGTCGGCGTTGAACAGGCTGCAGACGTCGCTCGAGACCTCGAGCATGATCTCGTCGGCGTTGCTGGTGGCGTGGATGCGGTTGGTGACCGCCTGCAGGCTCTTCTGGAAGGCGAGCCGGCTGTTGACGTCGCCGGCTGCGGCCGGATGGGTGCTCAATACTGCGCTCATGGCGTCAAATCCTGTCGGAACACCGTCGATACCGTTGCCTGTTGGCCGGCGCCCGGATGCCGGCGCCGCCCGGGGAAAGTGCGGAATTCTGCGCCCGCACCCGGGGCCGGGCAACCGCGCCGGCGCCCGCGCTGCGGCATTTGCCAAGCGCGCCGGGTCGCCGGCCGCCCGCCGCGCGCCCGCCAACCGCGGAATCGCGAGCAAAACCCGGGCCGGGGGCTATTTTGCGTCCCTGCCGGCCGCCCCGCCCCGGATACCGCCCTCCAGGACGTACGCCTTGAAGCCGCGCTGCGCGAGCAGGAACGCCCCGGCGGAGCTGCGCCGGCCGCTCTGGCAGTAGAGGACGTATTCCCGCGCGCGGTCGAGGACCTTCACGGCGTTGCGGATCTCCGCGAGCGGGATGTTGATCGCGCCGGGGAGCTTGTCGTACTGGTATTCGGACGGGTAGCGGGTGTCGATCCACTGCCCGCCGGCGCCGACCTTCGAGCGCGCCTGCTCCATCGTCACCGACTGGAGCAGCGGCTTCTTGAGCAGCTCGTTGAAGTCCTCCTTGGCGAGCCGGAAGAGCGAGCCTTCCGCGAGCATCGTGACCGTGGCGTTGCGCTTCGCGTTGGCGACCAGCGCCTCCTCGCCGAAGGCGTCGCCGCCCTTCAGCTCGGCGAGCTTCATCGACACGCCGCCGACGTTGCGCTCGACCAGGCACTTGCCCGCTTCGACCACGTAGTAGAAGTCGCCGTCCTCGCCCTCGCGGACCACCACCTGGCCGCGCTTCGCGCCGACCCGCTGGAAGCGCTTGAGCATCTCGTTGATGTGCGCGGTCGGGAGCTGCGCGAAGGCGCCCGACTTGAGGTTGTTGATGCTGAAGACGCCCGACAGGATCGCCCAGTTCGCCATCGTCGGTACGCCGGTTTCGGCGGCGCGGCCGCCCGACCGGTCGTCGGCGGCGAGCTGGTCCCAGGTGAGCATGATGTCGAGGAGATCCTCGTCGATGCGCACCAGCTCGATGTCGGTGATCGCCTTCGCCGACGCGAACGGGGTCTTGCGCCCCAGCGGGTGGCGCGCCTCGGCGGTCGTCCCCACGACCACCGCCGAGCTGCCGTTGCCGAGGGTGAGCGCGAGCTCGCCGCGCAGCAGGAACACGAGCTGCCCCGCCACGCCCTTCACCCGGAACGGGTCGAGCGTCTTGCTCACCCGCTCGACCACGCACAGCCCGGCGAGCTCGGCGAGCCGCTGCGCCGAGAGCGCGGACAGCGGCTCGAGTGCCTTCAGGGTCTGGACGTTCACCTGTTCGCCCGGCATCTTCGCGCCCCGCGCTAGAACTCGATGACCTGGTTGTTCTGGAGCATCCGCGGCCGGTACTGGCCGGCGTACTCCTCGATCTCCTCCATCGTCAGCTCGATCTCGCCCGGCTTGAGATGGGTGATGAAGATCTCGCAGCTGCGCTCGAGCTTGGCGAGCTCCTCGGCGAGCATGCTCGGGCACAGGTGCTTCGACATGATCGCGAGCTGCTTCTCGCGGTTGCAGAACGCACACTCGATGATGAGGTGCTTCAGGTTCGCGATCTTGTTCACGAGCGCCCAGAGCTCGTCGTTGGTCGTCGTGTCGCCGGTGAAGACGAGGCTGCCCTTGCCGCTGTCGAGCTGGTAGCCGATCGCCGGCACGACGTGGTTCGCCGGGAGGGCGGTGATCGTGCGCCCCGCCCCGAGGTCGACCGATTGCCCGAGCTCGATCGCCTCGTAGCGCAGGAACGGGCGATCGGCGCTCGGGATCTGGGTGAAGTCCGGCCAGATCGACCAGTTGAAGAGGTGGTTCTTCAGGATCTCGATCGTCGCCGGGATCGCGTGCACGGTCAAAGGCTCGTCGCGCATCTGGCCGACGGTGTCGACCATGAACGGGATCGCCGCGACGTGGTCGAGGTGCGAGTGGGTGAGGAAGACGTGGTCGATCGGCGTCAGCTCGGCGAGCGTGAGGTCGCACACGCCGGTGCCGGCGTCGATCAGGATGTCGCGGTCGAGCAGCATCGAGGTGGTGCGCAGGTGCCGCCCACCGATCCCGCCGCTGCAGCCGAGTACCCTTATGCGCACCGCGTGTTTTCGTCCCGCGTCTTGTCGTCCCGCGTCACTTCGTCTCGAAGGTGGTCACGCCGTCCCAGCCGGGCGGCGGAGGATCGGCACGATACCGCGCAACCCGCTGAGAGTAAAAGGAATAAAGTGGTGCCCCCGGGTAGAGCCGCTGCAGGTTGAAGAGCATAAGTTCCGCCTGCTCCCAGGCCTGGCTGCGGTAGGCCTTCAGCGCCTGGGCCCACAGTTTCCCCTCTTCCGCCCGCGTCTTGCCGACCTCGGACTCGAGTCCGAGCGGCTCGTACACCGCCACCGGCTCGCCCTTGCCCTTGACGCGCACGCGGTCGACCTCGCGGAACACGACCTCGGGCGCCGCCTCGCGCGTCGCCTGGCCGACGAGGACGTCCACGCCGTACTGCCTGGTGAGGCCCTCGAGGCGCGCGGCGAGATTCACCGGGTCGCCCATCACGGTGTAGGCCTTGCGCAGCCGCGAGCCCATGTCGCCCACGCTCATCGGGCCGGTGTTCACGCCGATCCCGATCTGGATCGCGCGCCAGCCGCGCGCGCGGAAACGCTCGTTCAGCTGCACCAGCTCGGCCTGCATCGCGAGCGCGGCGGCCACCGCCTGGCGGGCGTGCTGCGGGTCGGCGACCGGCGCGCCCCAGAACGCCATGATCTGGTCGCCGACGTACTTGTCGAGGGTCCCGCGGTGGCTGCGGATGACGAGGCTCATCGCGGTCAGGAACTCGTTCATGAACGCCGAGAGCGCTTTCGGGTCGAGCCCCTCGGCGATCGAGGTGAAGTCCCGGATGTCGGTGAAGAGCACCGTGAGCACCTCGTTCTTGCCCTCCATGGTGTACTTCGCCGGGTCGCGCGCCATCTCGTCGACCAGCTCGGGCGGCACGTACTGGCCGAAGAGCTCGGTGAACTGGCGCTTGGACCGCGACTCGACGAAGAAGCCGTAGGACATGTTGAGCGCGATCAGCGCGATCGTCATCAGGAGGCTCGCGGCGAGCGGCAGCCAGAGATCGGCGTAAACCCACACCGCGACGTTGAGCCCGGAGATGAGCGCGAGCGCGACGAGCGACACCGCGCTCGCGCGGAGCGGGCTCAGCATCGGCAGCCAGATCGCGAGCACCAGCCCGCCGGCGAGGAGCAGGATCACCTCCGCGCCGAGCATGTAGGCGGGCTTCGCCTTCAGCTTGCCGTCGAGGATCCCGGAGATCAGGTTGGCGTGCACCTCGACCCCGGGATAGGCGCCGCCGACCGGCGTCGCGCGCAGATCGAACAACCCCGGGGCGGTCGTGCCGACGAGCGCGATCTTGCCCTTCAGCCGCTCGACCGGGACCTTGCCGTGGTAGACGTCGGCGAGCGAGACGTAGCGGAAGGTGCCCTGCGGCCCGCGGTAGGGCACGAGCGCGCAGGCGTTCTCGTCCACCGGGACGCGCAAGGGACCGACTTCCAGCCACTCGAGCCCGGCGTAGTGGCGGTTGAGCACGCTCCCCGGCGCGTAGCCGGGCTCGACCCTGGGAAACGACATCAGGGCGCGGATCACCGCGAGCGACAGCGGCTCGTAGTAGGCGCCCTCGAACTCGGCGAGCATCGGCACGCGGCGGTTGATGCCGTCCTCGTCGGCGAACGGGTTGAAGTGTCCGCTCGAGGCGGCGGCGGCCTGGAACTCGCGCAGGTTCGCGCCGTACCCGGTCCACGACGTGAACACGATCGGGCGGTTGGCGAACGTGCCCGGCCCGAGCACCGGCGGCGGCAGCGCGCCGGTGGTGCGCGCGTCCCGATCGCTCGTGAGGTAGTAGCCGAGCACGACCGGCCGGCCCTTCATCGTCGCGGCGAACTGCGCGTCGTGGTCGAGCCGCGGCCGGAGGCTCGCGAGCGCGGCCTGGAAGTCCGGGACGTCCTTCAGCGCGCCGCGCGCGAGGCCGTCGAGGACCCGGAGCGCGCTCGAGCGATCGGGCTCGGCGAACACCACGTCGAAGCCGAGGATCGCGACCCCGTAGCGGTCGAAGAGTTTCTCCACCAGGGCGGCGACGACGTCGCGGCCCCACGGCCACTGGCCGAGCTCGGGCGTCGCGAGGCTCTGCTCGTCGATGTCGAGGATGACGATGCGCTCGTCGGGCTCGCGCGACATCGTGAGCCGCAGCCGCGCGTCGTAGACGATGCGGTCGAGCTGGTCGAGGAACGGGACGCGGTAGAACTTGGCGGCGTAGCCGACGAACGCGGCAACGAGGACGAGGCCGAGCGCGATGCGCACCGCGTACTGCCTCACCGCACCACCCTGACCGCTCGCGTTCGCATCGGCTCGTCCGCTCGGGCCCCGCGCCGGAGGAGCGGGCCCGGGCGGCGCCCTCAGGTCTTGTAGAAGAACTCCATCTTCACCCCCGCGAGCTCGACGATGTCGTGGTCGCCGAGCGGGTGCGCCTGGGCATCCAGGAGCTTGCCGTTGAGGATCGGGAAGTTGGCGCCCTCGACGTGGGTGATGAAGTAGCCCTGCGGCCGCTTGGTGATGACCGCCACCTGCACGCCCGGCTTGCCGAGCGTGGTGAGCGCCTTGGTGAGCTCCATCTCCTTCCCGGCGTTCGCGCCGGAGAGGATCTGGATCGCCGCCACTTTCCCGCCGGCCGCGATCGGCTGCGACGCCGACAGCGGCTGCGAGGTCGCCATCGTCGGCACGGCCTGCGAGGTCGAGACCGGCTGCGAGACCGACTGCGAGACCGGCTGCGAAACGGAGGCCGGGGGCTGGGTGTGCGGCGCCGCGTGCGCGGGCGGGGGCGGCGGCGCCGGCCGCACCGGTTGCGACGTCGACATCGCCGGGGCGGGCTGCGAGGTCGACATCGTGGGCATGGCCTGCGACGTCGCCACGCCCGGCGCGCCGGGCTTGGGCGCCTGCCCCGGCCGCAGCACCATCGTCTTCTCGAAGTCCTGCGCTGCGGCGCCCTTCCCGGCCTGGTCGTTGATGTACTTGAGCTTGTACTTGCCGAGCTCGATCACGTCGTTCGACTGCAGGAAGTGCTTCTTGATCGGCTGCCCGTTCACCAGCGTGCCGTTGGTCGAGCCCAGGTCCTCGAGGAACGAGTCGTTGAGGATCGTCACGATCACCGCGTGCTCGCCCGACACCGCCAGATTGTCGATCTGGATGTCGTTGTGCGGTTTGCGCCCGATGGTCGTGCGCTCCTTGGCGAGGGTGATCTCCTTGAGCACCAACCCGTCCATACTGAGTATCAGCTTTGCAGGCATAGCCTTTTCCCCACGATCGATAACTGCGCGATTGCTCGAGTTCGCCTTCCTACCTCAGCCAGCCGAAGAACCGCGCGAGCCAGCCACGCGGCGCGGCGAAGTCCCGCACCACCCGGACCAGGATCACCGAAACGTTGTCGCGGCCGCCGTTGTCGTTCGCCATCTGCACGAGCTGCTGGGCGGCGAGGCGCAGGTTCGCCGACAGCGTCTGCAGCGTCATGCCGATGTCCTCGTCGCTCACCATGTCGTTCAGCCCGTCGGAGCAGAGGAGATACACGTCGCCCATCTCGACCGGGTAGACGTGGATCTCCGGCTCGACCGTCGGGTCGATGCCGAGCGCGCGCGTGACGAGGTTCTTGTTCTGCGAGAACTTCGCCTGCTCCGGGGTGATCATGCCGCTGTCGATCTGTTCCTGGAGGAGCGAGTGGTCGCGCGTGAGCTGCTCGAAAGTCTCGCCCCGGAGGCGGTAGGCGCGCGAGTCGCCGATGTGCGCGAGCGTGACCTGGTTGTCGTAGAACATCGCGGTGACGAGCGTCGTGCCCATCCCCGAGTACTGCGGCTGGCTCTGCGCCGCCTGGAAGATCGAGGTGTTCGCCTTGACGATCTGCTCCCGCAGCAGCCGGTCGGCGACCGGCTTGCCGGAGGCCGGGTCGATCCGGTACGGCGGGGTTTCCTCGAGGAGGTGCTGCAGCTCGGTGGTGATGACCGTCGTCGCCATCCCGCTCGCGACCTCGCCCGCGTTGTAGCCGCCCATCCCGTCGGCGAGCACGACCAGGCCCTTCGACGCGTCGGCCGCGATCGAGTCCTCGTTGTGCGAGCGCACGATGCCCGGGTCGGTGCAGCTCGCGATCTCGATTGCCTGGCTCAAATTCATCGCTCTAGAGTTGGGTAAGCGCTGCCCGCGGCATCGTCTTCAGATGGTGATATCCACTGCCGGTCTCTGCGCACCGCCGCCGGCCGTCGCGCGGAGCCGCTGGGCGAACTCCTCGCCGGTCTGGAACCGCTCGGCGGCTTCCTTCGCCAGCGCCCGGTCGAGGAACGCGACGAGCGGCGGCGGGACCCGGGGGTTGAACTGCCGGATGTCGGGCGCCGGCTCGTTCGCGATCTTGAACATGAGCTGCGCCATCGACTCGCCGTCGAACGGCAGCCGCCCGCACAGGAGCTGGTACAGGCTCACCGCGAGCGAGAAGAGGTCGGAGCGGCCGTCGATCTTGCGGCCGGCGAGCTGTTCGGGCGACATGTAGGACGGCGTGCCGAGCACCATCCCGGTCTTGGTCTTCGACGAGTCGGTGATCCGGGCAATGCCGAAGTCGGTCACCTTCACCGCGTCGGAATCGGGCTCGTACATCACGTTCGCCGGCTTGACGTCGCGGTGCACGACGTTCTGCCGGTGCGCGTAGCCGAGCGCCTCGGCCACCCGGGCGACGATCGACACCGCCCGATCGACCGGGAGCAGCGCGCCCGGCTTGGTGAACGGCACGAGGTCGCGTCCCTTGAGGAACTCCATGGCGATGTAGGCGAGGTCGTGCTCCTCGCCGGCGTCGAAGATGGTGACGATGTAAGGGTGGTTGAGCCGGCCGGCGGTCTCCGCCTCGCGGAAGAAGCGCTCCTTCACGTCGGCGAGCTCCTCGGCCTCGAACTCCTGCGCGAGCGCCATCGTCTTGATCGCGACGATCCGGCCGATCTTCGGGTCCTTGCCCTGATACACCACGCCCATCGCGCCCTTGCCGAGCTCCTTCTCCACCTGGTAGCGGCCGAGCATCGGCTTCTCGACCTCGCTCCCGGTGAGAATCCGGGTGTGCGTCTTCGCTCCGCCGCCGCCCAACATCACCGTCTCCGAGAGCTGCTTCGCGCGCGAAAGCCGCTCGCCGAGGTCGCGGAACTTCGGGTTGTGCTCGGCCATGTAGCGGAAGACGTTCTCGGCCTTGTTGAACTGGCGCTTGCGCTCGAAATCCAGGCCGAGGTTGTAGAGGTTGTCGAGGAGCTGGTCGTCGACCGGGCACTTGCGGAAGTAGTCGAGCGCCATGTCGAGCTGGCCCTGGCCCTGGTAGGCGAGCCCGAGCATGCGGTTCGACGCCGCCGAGTCGGCGTCCGAGCGCTCCTTGCCGCGCTCGGTGACGAGGAAGCGCTTGGTCGTCAGCAGCAGGTGCCCGACCAGGAGCAGCACCACCGGCAGCATGAGCTGGAGCCACGTCCCCTTCGCGGTCATGAGGCCGAAGTGCGTCGCCACGAGCGCGACGAGGATCGCGGCGGTGACCGCAGCCCCCATCCCCGCCTTCAGGCGCGGCAGCGCGAGGATCAGGTACAGCGCGACGAGGAGGTAAGCGGCGTACTCCGCCCACACGCCCCAGGCGGGCACGACGAAGAAATGCTCCTGCAGGATCGACGAGACGCCGTGGGCGAGCGTGTAGACCGGCGGCATGGCGGGCGACACCGGGGTCACCGACGCGGTGCCGAGGCCCGCCGCGGTGGGCCCGATCAGCACGATCTTGTCGCGGAACTTGTCGGCCGGCACCTTGCCCGAGTACAGGTCGAAGAACGAGTCGGTGGGGAATGCCGGCCGGCCGTCGCGGTCCTTGTAGAAGTAGGTGACCATCTGCAGCCGCGGATCGGTGGTGATGCGCAGGGTGCCGAGGCTCACCCGCTCCCCGAGGTCGACCTTGATGTCGGCGACGCCGAGATTCAGGCTCTTCGCGGCGAGCAGGAGCGAGAGCGCGGGATAGAACTTGTCGAAGTGGCCGAGCACGAGCGGCTCGCTGCGGACCCCGCCGTCGACGTCGACGCGCGCGTTGAGGTGGCCGATGCCGGCGGTGTGCCGGCCGAGGAGCTCGATCGGGTAGGTCACGCTCGCCGTGGTCGGGAACGGCAGCTCCGCCGGGGCGCCGGCCGACACCGCGAGCGCGTTGCGGGTCACGTAGTCGGGGAGCGGACGGTCGGGCTTGCCGCGCGGGTCGCCGAGCTCGAAGAGCATCGGCAGGAGGACGTTGCCCGCCTTCTGGTAGCTCGCCGCGAGCCGGCGGTCGGTGTTGAGCGCGGCCTCGGCCTCGCCGAGGAGCTGGCCGATCGCCGCGAGCGGGGAGCCCTGCTCGACCGCGGCCGGGTCGGGCACCGCCTTCTGGTACTCGGCGGCGAGCTTGTTGACGTACGCGAGGCCGGGGTCGAGCTGCGGCTCGTTGAAGAAGACGAGGTTGCCGACGACCTTCGCCCGGCCGGCCAGGAGATCGGTGACTTTCGCGTGCACGTCGCGCGGCCACGGCCAGCGGCCGATGTTCTGCAGGCTCGCCTCGTCGATCGCGACCACCGCGATGCGGTCCGACGGCGTGCGGTCGGTCGCGCGCACGCCCATGTCGTACGCCTTGCGCTCGAGGCTCTGGAGGAGGTCGGAGCCGGCGAAGAGGAAGAGGACGATCGCGACCGCGAGGCCGAGAAACCAATCCTTCGTCCAGAAACCTGCCGTCTTCACTTCGGGCGTCCCCTGAGCTTCTTGTCGTTGTCGCCGCGGCGTTCCAGCGTTCCAGCGTCTGGCGGGTGCCGGGGGATTCTACGCTCGCGTTTTGCGCACCCCGCGCGGCACGACGCGCGAGCGGCAGGAAGTCCGCGATCGCGAAGGTCCCGCCCGGCGAGTGATCCCGCGCGCGCCCCGGAACCCTCCCCGCGCCCGCGCCACAGCCCTCACCACAGCCCTAAGTTGCTGTAGAAACAGCAGCATAATCCCCATTCTTGCAGTCGGGTATGAATTCCGTCAACTTTTTTGCCGGGATCTCGTCACCCGGACGACAGGTGGTGGTTCAACGGGCGCGGGTCGTTCGGAACGAACGGCGGCCGGCAGGAGCGAAAAGGCCCCCGGAAAAGGGGGCCTCGACGGGCGGCGCGGGCGCGGGGGAAATCAGGTCCCGAGCATCGTCCCGGCGGCGATGCCGAGCGCGGCGGCGACTTCGGGCCCGGCGCCCTTCTTCCCGTCCTCGGCCTTCGCCTTCAGCACTTCGATGCGACCGCCCTGGGCGGTGACGAAGAAGCTTCCGGTGCCCACCTCCGAGACCTCGCCCGGCTTGCCCTTCACCGCGCCGAACGTGCGGAACGGGTGCTTGCGGGCGTCGAAGATCTGGAGCTTCTTCCCGTTCACTGTCGTCCAGGCGCCGGGCGCCGGATTGGTCCCGCGGACGAGGTCGTAGACGAAGTCGACGTGGCTCGCCCAGGCGATCTTCGCTTCGGCCGCGCGGCACCACCCTTCGTAGGAAGCCTCCGCCTCGTTCTGGACCACTTCCCGGTGCTTGCCGGCCGCGACGAGCTGGGCGGCTTCGACCATCGCCTGCACGCCGAGCGGGAAGAGGCGCTCGAAGTACACCGAGCCGAGCGTGTCGTCGGGCCCGATCGGCGTTTCCTTCTGCAGGATGACCGGGCCTTCGTCGAGGCCCTCGGTCGGGCGGAAGATCGTGAGCCCGGTCTTCGTCTCGCCCTTGATGATCGGCCAGTTGATCGAGCTCGGGCCCCGGTACTTCGGCAGGAGCGACGGGTGGTACTGGATCGTGCCCTGCCGGGGGATCTTCACCAGGGTGTCGGGCGCGAACTGGAGCACGAAGGCCATGACGCCGAGTTCGGCGTCGAGGCCCTCGAGCGCGGCGTGCGCCTCGGGCGAGCGCAACGACGGGAACTGGAAGACCCTGAGCCCCTTCTCCCCGGCGGCCGTGCGCAGCGGGTCGGCCTTCGCCCCCGGCTTCTCCGGCGCGCAGAACACCCCCGCCACCTCGTCGCCGCGCGCGACGAACGCGTCGAGCACCGCCTTGCCGAAGTCCTGCTGGCCGATGATCGCAATGCGCATGGCTCGTCCCCGGGCGTCCGCCTCAGGCCGCCTTCGCCTTCGCGGGCGCGCTGAAGGCGCCCGCCGCCTTGAGCGCGGCGACCTTCTCGGCGTCGTAGCCGAGCACCTCCTTCAGCACCTCCTCGGTATGCTCGCCGAGGAGCGGGCTGCGCCCGATCTTCGCCGGCGACGCGGAAAGCTTGATCGGCATGCCGACGTTGTACCACTTCCCGCGCTGCGGGTGATCGAGCTCGACCCACATGTCGCGTCCGCGCACGTGCTCGTCGTCCGCGAGGTCCGCGGTCGACATGATCGGCCCGCACGGGACGTCGAGCGGGTTCAGGATCGCCATGAACTCGCGCTTGGTGTGCTTTGCCGCGAACTTGTTGATGAGGGTCCACATCAGCGGCTGGTTCTTGCGCCGCTCGGCGATCGTCGCGAGCCGCGGGTCGGTGGCGAGGTCCGGCACGCCGAGGTCGGGCCCGATGCGCCTGGCGAGCGCGTCCCACACCGCCTCCTGCACCACGACGTACAGCCAGTCGTTGGCGCCGTGCGGCTTGCAGTGGATCGCGTTGCCGAGCTGGCCGCCGCCGGAGTCGTTGCCGGCGCGCGGCACGTCGCCCATGCCCTGGTAGGTGGGCACCGAGTACTCGGCGAGCGACTGGCGCGTGAGCCGCTGGTGGTCGCGGAATTTCACCCGGCAGAGGTTCATCACCCCGTCCATCATCGCCACCTCGACGTACTGCCCCTCCCCGGTGCGGTCGGCGTGGCGGAGCGCGGCGAGGAGGCCGATGGCGAGATGCAGGCCGGTGCCCGAATCGCCGATCTGCGCGCCGGTCACGAACGGCGGACCGTCGGGCACGCCGGTCGTGCTCATCGCCCCGCCCATCGCCTGCGCGACGTTCTCGTACGCCTTGAAATCCGCGTACGGCCCGCTCGAGCCGAAGCCCTTGATCGAGCCCACCACGATCTTCGGATTGATGCTGTGGATCTTTTCCCAGGTGAACCCGAGCCGCTCGAGCACGCCCGGGCCGAAGTTCTCCATCATGACGTCGCTCTTCTTCAGCAGGTCGACGAACACCTGCTTGCCTTCGGCCGACTTCATGTTCACCGTGATCGAGCGCTTGTTGCAGTTGAGCATCGTGAAGTACAGGCTGTCCGCGTTCGGCACGTCGCGCAGCTGCCCGCGCGTCGCGTCGCCCTGCGGCGGCTCGAACTTGATCACGTCCGCCCCCAGCCACGCGAGCAGCTGCGAGCACGTCGGCCCCGCCTGCACGTGGGTCATGTCGAGGATGCGTACGCCCTTCAGCGCTTCCATTCCGGCCTCCGGTTGCTCGGTTGCTCGCGCGCGGCTATTTCTTCTTCGCGCTCGGGTTCAGACTCGTGATGCGACCGCTCTCGGTGCCGGCGGTCTCGTCGATCACGGCGTTGATGAGCGTGGGCCGGCGCGAGCGGATGGCCTCCTCCAGCCCCGCGCGCAGCTCGGCCGGGGTCGTGGCGTTGACGCCGACGCCGCCGAACGCCTCGATCAGCTTGTCGTAACGCGCACCCTTGACGAACACGGTGGGCGCGACGTCGGGGCCGCCGGACGGGTTGACGTCGGTGCCCTTGTAGACGCCGTTGTTGTTGAGGACCACCACGCAGACCGGCAGGTTGTAGCGGCAGAGGGTCTCGACCTCCATGCCGGAGAAGCCGAAGGCGCTGTCGCCCTCGATCGCGATCACCGGCTGCCTGGTGGTCACGGCGGCGGCGACGCAGTAGCCCATGCCGATGCCCATGATTCCCCAGGTGCCGACGTCGATGCGCTTCCTCGGCTGGTACATGTCGACGATGCTGCGCGTGAAATCGAGCGCGTTGGCGCCCTCGTTGACGAACATCGCGTCCGGATTCGCCTTGACGATGTCGCGCACGACGTTCAGTGCGCTGTGGAAGTTCATCGGGCGCGGATCCTTCGCCAGGGTCTCGGCCATCTTGGCGACGTTGGCCGTCTTCTTCGCGCTGATCGCACCCACCCACTCCGCCGGCGGCTTGGCCCAGCCGGCGCCGATGCCGCTGAGCAGCGCGGCGACGCAGGATCCGATGTCGCCGACCAGCGGCGCGTCGATGCGGACGTTGCTGTCCGCCTCCTGCGGCGAGATGTCGATCTGGACGAACTTCTGGCCGCCCCAGCTCTTCGCGTCCTTGCCGCCCCAGGTCTTGCCCTTGCCGTGCGACAGCAGCCAGTTCAAGCGCGCGCCGATCAGCATCACCACGTCCGCCTCGGGGAGCACGAACGAGCGGGCGGCCGACGCGCACTGCTGGTGGGTGTCGGGCAGCAGGCCCTTCGCCATCGACATCGGCAGATACGGGATGCCGGTCTTCTCGACGAGCGCGCGGATGTCGGCGTCGGCCTGCGCGTAGGCCGCGCCCTTGCCGAGGACGATCAGCGGTTTGCTTGCGCCCTTGAGCAGGTCGAGCGCGCGCTTCACCGCGTCCGGCGCGGGGATCTGGCGCGGCGCGGGGTCCACGACCTTGATCAGCGAATTCCTCCCGGCCGCGGCGTCGATGCTCTGGGCGAAGAGCTTGGCCGGCAGATCGAGGTAGACGCCACCCGGGCGACCCGACACGGCGGCGCGGATTGCGCGCGCGATGCCGACGCCGATGTCCTCCGCGTGCAGCACGCGGAAGGCGGCCTTCGCGACCGGCTTGGCGATCGCGAGCTGGTCCATCTCCTCGTAGTCGCCCTGCTGCAGGTCGACGATCTCGCGCTCGCTCGAGCCGCTGATGAGGATCATCGGGAAGCAGTTGACCGTGGCATGCGCGAGCGCGTTCAGGCCGTTGAGGAAGCCGGGCGCGGATACCGTCAGGCAGATGCCGGGTGTCTTGGTCAGGAAGCCGGCGATCGAGGCGGCGTAGCCGGCGTTCTGCTCGTGGCGGAACGACAGCACGCGCAGGCCCGCGGCCTGCGCCCGCCGGGTCAGGTCGGTGATCGGGATGCCGGGCAGCCCGTAGATCGTGTCGAGGCCGTTCAGCTTGAGCGCGTCGATGACGAGCTGAAAGCCGTCGGCCGTGGCGGATTGCTGCGCTTCGCCGGCAGCGGAGATTTGAGGTTCGACGGTGCCCATCCGGGGACCTCCTCTAGGGAACGCGCGCGCCGGTCGCTGGCGCCGGGTTGGACGGCGAAAAACCCGCGTCTAATCGGGACCTTAGGATAGGCAATTGGGCCCTCCGGCCACCTTGACTGCGGTCAATCATTCCAGCTAACTTGACGCCATGTCCGGCGCGCGAGTGCCGCCGGCAGCGCCATGTCGCACATCGCCTCCCATCCGCAGCGCAACACCCTGCGCCTCGAGCTCAAGCAGAACGTGATTTTGGGGGAAATGAGCGCCGATGCCTGGGAGGCGCTCGAGCCGCGCCTGGAGATCGGCGAGTACCGCAAGAGCGAGCAGCTCGTCCATCAGGGCTCGACCGAGATGGAGCAGTTCTTCATCCTCGAGGGCATCCTCAAACGCGTGGTTGCCAACGCCGAGGGCAAGGAGATGATCCTCCGGTTCGCCGCCGAGACCGACATGGACACGTCGTACGCAGCCTGGCGGCTGAAGACGCCGGTCCCGTACAGCATCGTGGCGGTGACCCGGGTGCGGGCGGCGAAGCTCTCGATGCCGCAATGGGTCGCGTTCCTCGAGCGGCAGGCCGACGTCAAGGCGCGCTTCGAGTACGAGGTGATGAAGCTGATGAGCGAGGTGATGGCGCACACCATCACGCTGCACCTCCTCGACGCGCCCGGCCGCCTCGCGCGGTTCCAGCGCAAGCACCAGGACCTCGCCGGCCGCATCCCGAGCAAGGAGCTCGCGTCCTACCTCAACCTGACGCCGGAGACCCTCTCGCGCCTCAAGCAGCGCGTCGGCTCCCCTCCCTAGCGGGCCGGGCGCGGCCTACGCCGCCTTCGCCCGGCGCAGCCCGGCCTGGATCAGCGGCCAGAAGAGGAGGAAGAGCGCGAGCGTGGTGATCCCGCCGACCAGGGCGTTCGCGAACAGGATCGACGGGTTCCCCTGCGACATCAGCATCGACTGCCGGAACGCGCTCTCCGCGGCGTCGCCGAGGACGAGCGCGAGCACGAGCGGCGCGAGCGGGTAGTCGAGCTTGCGCAGCACGTAGCCCGCGATGCCGAACACCAGCATCAGGTACACGTCGAAGATGTTGTTGTGCACCGTGTAGGCGCCGATCGCGCATACCACCAGGATCACCGGCGCGATGATCGAGAACGGGATGCGCAGGATCGCCGCGAACAGCGGCACGCAGGTGAGCACGATGATCAGCCCGACGATGTTCCCGAGGTACATGCTCGCGATCAGGCCCCAGACGAACTCCTTCTGCTCCTGGAAGAGCAACGGCCCGGGCTGCAGGCCCCAGATCAGCAGCCCGCCGAGCAGCACCGCCGCGGTCGGCGAGCCGGGCACCCCGAGCGTGAGCATCGGCAGCAGCGCGCTCGTGCCGGCAGCGTGTGCTGCGGTCTCCGGCGCCACGATCCCCTCGATCTGACCGGTGCCGAACCTCTCGCCGTCCTTCGAGAAGCGCTTCGCCACGCCGTAGCTCATGAACGACGCCGGCGTCGCGCCGCCCGGGACGATCCCCATGAAGCACCCGACGGCGGAGGCGCGAACCGACGTGAGCCAGTAGCGCGGCAGCTGCCGCCACGTGTCGAGCACGACCTTGAGATTGAGCTTGGCCTTCGCGCCCTTGAACGCGAGCCCCTCCTCGAGCGTGAGCAGGATCTCGCCGATGCCGAACAGCCCGATCACCGCGATCAGGAAGTTGAAGCCCTTCAGCAGGTCGGTGAAGCCGAAGGTGAGCCGCAGCGACCCGGTCACGGTGTCCAGCCCGACCGCGGCGAGCGCGAACCCGACCATCATCGAGATGATCGTCTTCAGCGCCTGGCCCTTGCTCATCCCGACGAACGCGCAGAACGTGAGGAGGTACACCGAGAACAGCTCGGGCGGACCGAATTGCAGCGCGAAGCTCGCGACGACCGGCGAGAGGAAGGTGATCACCACGACCGCGATCAGCGCGCCGATGAACGACGAGGTGAACGCCGCGGTGAGCGCCTCGCCGGCACGCCCCTGCTGCGCGAGCGGGTAGCCGTCGAAGGTGGTGGCGACCGACCACGGCTCGCCCGGGATGTTGAACAGGATCGAGGTGATCGCCCCGCCGAAGAGGGCCCCCCAGTAGATGCAGGAGAGCATGATGATCGCCGAGGTCGGCGGCATGGTGAACGTGAGCGGCAGCAGGATCGCGACGCCGTTCGCGCCGCCCAGGCCCGGCAGGACGCCGATGATCACGCCGAGCACCACCCCGATGACCATCAGCATCAGGTTGAACGGCGTCAGCGCAATGCCGAAACCGTGGATCAGCGAGCCGATCTCTGCCAAGGCAGCCTCTGGTCAGGTTGTCCGGCGCGCCGCCGTCAGAGCAGCCCGAGCCAGCCTTCGAGCGGCCCCTTCGGCAGGGGCAGCCTGAACCAGGTCTCGAACAGCAGGAAGAACACCACGCTCACCCCGACCGAGACCGCCAGCGTGGCGGGCCACGAATAGCGGCCGAGGCGGCGCATGAAGAACCCGATGAAGACGGTCGATGCGACGTAGATGCCGACCGGCTTGATCAGCGCCACGTACACGATCGACGGGACCAGCATCCACAGGACCTGCTTGAGCGCCTTCCGCCCGACGAACGCCTTCGCCGCGCCGGCCTTGTCGCCGAGCGCACGCGCGAACACCACCGCCGCCGGGATGCAGATCAGCAGGCCGATGTAGAACGGGAAATAGCCCGCCTGGGGCCCGTCCTCGGCCCAGCGCGCCCCGAGCCGCAGACTGTCGGCGATGACGATCGCGCCGAGGACGAAGAGAGCCGCGGCGGCGACCAGCTCCAGCGTGCGGGTCGACGCTGCGGGACGGTCTTCGGTCTCGTGGCTCATGTCCGGGGCAGGGTGGGGCGTGCGCGGCCGGCGCGCCATCGCGCCGGCCCGCAGGTGGCGCCTACTTCGCGAGGAAGCCGGCTTCCTTCATCAGCTCGCGGTGGAGCTGCTCGTTCTTCGCCACCCAGTCGGAGTACTCCTTGCCGGACAGCGCGGTCTGGTTGAACGCGCCGCGCTCCATGAACTCCTTCCACTCGGGCGTCGCGCGGATCTTGTCGAACAGGCCGATGTAGTAGTCGCGCTGCGCGTCGGTGACGCCGCCCGGCATGAAGATCCCGCGCAGCATCAGGTAGCTCATGTCGACGCCCGCCTCCTTGCAGGTCGGGATGTCGCTCCACGCCATCGTGTCGGTGATCTTGGCCTTGTAGACGAGCCGCTTGTCGTCGAACACGCAGAGCGGCCGCAGCTTCCCGCCGCGCCACTGCGCCACCGCCTCGATCGGGTTGTTCACGGTCGAGTCGACGTGCTTGCCGACGAGCTGCGTCGCCACGTCGCCGCCGCCCTTGAACGGCACGTAGGTGAACTTCGTGCCGGTCTGCTTCTCGAGCGCGACGGTGATGATCTGGTCCTCCTGCCGCGATCCGGTGCCGGCCATCTTGAACTTGCCCGGCCCGGCCTGCTTGGCCGCATCGACGTATGCCTTGGCGGTCTTGTAGGGCGACTCGGCGTTCACCCACAGGACGAACTGGTCGAGGGCGAGCATCTGCACCGGAGTGAGATCGCGCCAGTTGAACGGCACCCCGGTGGCGAGCGGCGTGGTGAACAGGTTCGACAGGGTGATGATGATCTTGTGCGGCTCGCCCTTGGCACCCTTCACGTCCAGGAAGCCCTCGGCGCCCGCGCCTCCCGACTTGTTGATGACGACGATCGGCTGCTTCATCAGGTTGTGCTTCTGGATGATCCCCTGCATGAGGCGCGCCATCTGGTCGGCGCCGCCGCCGGTCCCGGCCGGGACGATGAACTCCACCGTCTTGGTGGGCTCCCAGGCCTGGGCGTGGATCGCGCTCGCGCCGAGCGCGGCGACCATCGCCGCCACGGCGCGCAACGAAGTCGAAGTACGGGTCATATGCTCCTCCTTGGATCCGGTCGAACGCTTCACATCGGTTCCGCCTTCGCACCCTCCCGTCGGTGCGGCCGGCGCGCGCTTCTGGCGGCGCGCACTATTCTGGCGCGAGATTGTCCGCGAATCGCTTGACTGGGGTCAAGAAAGCCCGCGGCGGGCGCCCGCGCCGGCCGCGGGCGGCGCTCGCCGCGCCCCGCGGCCGGGGACGATTCCCGGCGGTGGACCGGCGATCTCTAACGGTGGACCAGCACCGGGATCTTGGCGCGCGCGAGCACCTTCTGGGTCTCGCTGCCGAGCAGCACCGCAGCGATGCCGCGACGGCCGTGCGAGGCCATGCAGATCAGGTCGCACTTGCGCTTCCTGGCGAGGTCGAGGATCGCGTCGGCGGGGAATTCGCTCGTCACCGATACCGCTTCGCAGCGCACCCCCGCGCGCTTCGCGGCCTCCTCGATCGCGCCGAGGTACTGCGCCGCGGCGCGATCGATCGCCTGCGCATGCCGCTCCGGCGTCATGTAGCCGACCGGCAGGAAATTCTTGTACACGATCGGCGTGGCCGCCGGCGCGGCGTACATCCCGGTCACCTTCGCGCCGAGCTGTTTCGCCAGCTTGACGCCCGCGACGATCGCCTTGCGCGATGCGCCCGAGCCGTCGGTCGGAATGAGGATGTGTTTGTACATGTCGCACCCTATCGCACGTAAGGCAGCACCCAGATGAGCATGCCGAGCACGTAGCAGACCCCGGCGCAGACGAGGGTGAAGGGCACGCTCCAGGCGAGGAACTCGCGCAGGCTCACCTTGCGCCCCTCCTCCTTCTCGGCGAGCGAGAGCGCGACGTACAGCGCCGGCGCGCCGGCCACCGTCAGGTTGCTGCCGAGCGTCCCGGACCAGAGCAGCATCCAGTAGAGCGGCCAGGGCTCGATGCCCGCCTGCCCGAGGTCGCGGATCGTGTACAGGAAGGTGAGGATGTACGCGTCGTGCTCGACCAGCCCGACGATCGGGACCGTCACCCAGTAGAGCAGGGTAGCGCCGAGCGCGTAGTTCTCGGCGAAGATCGGCTTCATCGCCTCGGCGAGCTTGTCGAGGATGTGGGTCTTCTCCAGCCCGCCGACCAGCGCGAAGAGGGCGATGTAGAAGAAGATCGCCCGCCAGTCGAGCTCCTGGACCATCTCCTCGAACGACGGCGCCTTGACGCGCTCGCCGAGGAAGTGCAGGACGAGGACGAGCGACAGCGCGCCGGTGAGCGCGATGAAGCCGAGCTTCACGCCGAGCAGCTCGCGCATCGACATCGCGATCACGGTGCCGAAGAACCAGCCCACCACCACCCAGGCGAACAGCCGGTTGGGGATGCGGGCATCGACCCCGAGCGCGCCGATGTCGTGCACGCGCGCGAGGCCGCGGAAGCCATAGGCGTACATCGCGGCGAGCGTGACCACGAAGGTGACCAGCAGGATCGGGAACGACGACGGCCGGCCGTGCTGCCAGATGAAGTCGAAGAACTCCGCGCCGGCGACGCTGTGCAGCATCTGCGGCGGCAGGTCGCCGATGATCAGCGCGGTGCCCATGAAGTTGGCGCCGAAGCCGATCATCAGGATCACCGGCGCCGCGCTGAGCTTCATCGCGCGCGCGAGCGGCAGCGCGACCGGCGCCATCATCAGGATGGTCACGACGTTGTCGACGAACATCGAGATGACGCCGGCGAGGAAGGTGAGGATCATCACCAGCAGCCCCGGCCGCCCGCCCGACATCTTCAGCGCCTGCACCGAGAGCCAGCTCGGCACCCCGGTCTTGCCGAAGTAGCCCGCGATCAGCCAGATGCTGACCAGGATCGCCATCACGTTCCAGTCGACGTAGCCGAACGCGTCGACCTCGGTCATCACGCCGACCCAGATCATCACCGTCACGCCGATCAGCGCCGCGAGGGTGCTGTCGATGACGTTGCTGATCACGACCAGGATCGTGATCGCGAAGACGACGAGCGCGACCCACGCCATCGGTTCCATTGAAAGCGTCCCTCCCCTGTCGGCCGGCGCCGGCGACGGTACGCAGGCCGCGCCGGCTCGCCCGCCGTCGGCAGCGGCCCGGGCGTCGATCGCGCCCGGGCGCGCTCAGAACAGCCCGACCACCTTGCCGTCGACGATGTCTATTCTCTCCGCTGACGGCACCTTCGGCAAGCCCGGCATCGTCATGACGTCGCCGCAGATCATGACGATGAACTCCGCGCCGGCGGCGAGCCGCACCTCGCGCACGTTGACGACGTGCCCGCTCGGCGCCGCGCGCGCCAGCGGGTCGGTCGCGAACGAGTACTGGGTCTTGGCGACGCAGATCGGGTAGTGGCCGTAGCCGTCGTTCTGGAGCTTCTGGACCTGCGCGCGCACCTTGGCATCCGCGGTGACGTCGCCCGCGCGGTAGACGGTCTTCGCGATCTTGATCATCTTGTCCCAGAGCGGGTCGGCGTCCTCGTAGACGAACCGGAAGGACGACTTCTGCTCGCACAGGCCCACGACGATGCGCGCGAGCTCCGCCGCGCCCTTGCCGCCGTCGCCCCAGTGGGTGGCGAGCACCACCGGCACGCCGACCTTCGCCATGCGGCTCTGCAGGAGCTCGATCTCGGCCGGGGTGTCCTGGTTGAAGCGGTTGATCGAGACCACGCACGGGATGCCGTAGTTCTTCTGCACGTTCTCGACGTGGCGCTCGAGGTTCGCGAGCCCCTTCTCCAGCGCGGCGAGGTTCTCCTGGCCGATCGTCTTCAGGTCCTGCCCGCCGTGGTACTTGAGCGCGCGCACGGTCGCGACGATCACCGTCGCGTTCGGCCGCAGGCCCGACTTGCGGCACTTGATGTCCACGAACTTCTCCGCGCCGAGGTCGGCGCCGAAGCCGGCCTCGGTCACCACGTAGTCGGCGAGCTTGAGCGCGGACTTGGTCGCGATCACCGAGTTGCAGCCGTGCGCGATGTTCGCGAACGGCCCGCCGTGGATGAACGCCGGGTTGTTCTCGAGCGTCTGCACCAGGTTCGGCGCGAGCGCGTCCTTCAGCAGCACGGTCATCGCGCCGTGCGCCTTCAGGTCGCGCGCCGTGACGGCTTTCAGGTCCTTCGTGTAGCCGACCACGATGTTGCCGAGCCGCGTCTTGAGATCCTCGACCGAGGTCGCGAGGCAGAAGATCGCCATCACCTCGGAGGCGACGACGATGTCGAAGCCGTCCTCGCGCGGGTAGCCGTTCGCGGTGCCGCCGAGCGCGACGACGATCTCGCGCAGCGCCCGGTCGTTCATGTCGACCACGCGCTTCCACTGGATCCGGCGGACATCGATGCCGAGCTCGTTGCCGTGGTGGATGTGGTTGTCGAGCAGCGCCGCGAGCAGGTTGTTCGCGAGCGCGATCGCGCCGAAGTCGCCGGTGAAGTGGAGGTTGATGTCCTCCATCGGCACCACCTGCGCGTAGCCGCCGCCGGCCGCGCCGCCCTTCACGCCGAACACCGGCCCGAGCGAGGGCTCGCGCAGGCAGATCACCGCCTTCTTGCCGATGTGGTTGAGCGCGTCGCCGAGACCGACGGTGGTCGTCGTCTTGCCTTCGCCCGCCGGCGTCGGCGTCATCGCGGTGACGAGAACGAGCTTGCCGTCGGGCTTGCCCTTGAGCGAGTCGAGGTAGGCGAGCGAAACCTTCGCCTTGTAGTGGCCGTAGGGCTCGAGGTGGTCCTCGGCGATGCCGAGCCGCTCGCGCGCGACCTTGGCGATGCGCTCGAGCTTCGCGGCCTGGGCAATCTCGATGTCGGACGGCATGGGGCTCTCCTCGATTTTCGTTCGTCGGCTAGGGTAGGTGCGCCGGCCGACGGCCGACATTGATGCCCGTCAATGGATGAGTCAAGTTGCGTCGCGGAACCGCGCGAGCGCCGCACGTCCGGCGAAGCGGGCGTCCGCGCCCTCCGCCTCCTCGATCCGCAGCACCTCGTTCCACTTCGCCATCCGCTCGGACCGGGCGAACGAGCCGACCTTGAGCTGGCCCGCGTCCCAGCCGACCGCGAGGTGCGCGATCGCGACGTCCTCGGTCTCGCCGGAGCGCGCCGACACGATCGTGCCCCAGCCGGCGCGCTTGCCCGCGTCGAGCGCGGCCCGCGCCTCGGTCACAGTACCCGCCTGGTTCGGCTTCACCAGCACGGCATTGCAGGCGCCCTGCTTCGCCGCCGCGGCGACCCGCGCCGCGCTCGTCACCAGGAAGTCGTCGCCGATCACCTGCACCCGACCGCCGACCGCCCGGGTGAACCGCGCGAGCCCGCCGGCGTCGTCCTCGGCGAGCGGGTCCTCGATCGAGACGATCGGGTAGCGCGCGAGCCAGCGCTCGAGCATCTCGCACATGCCGTCGGTGTCGAGCTCGCGACCTTCGAGGCCGAGCCGGTAGCGGCCGCCCTTCCCGAACTCGGACGCCGCGATGTCGAGCGAGACCGCCACCTCGCCGCCCGGCGCGTAGCCCGCGCGCTCGATCGCGCGCACGAGCCAGTCGAGTGCCTCCTCGTTGGTGCCGAACGCCGGCCACCAGCCGCCCTCGTCGGCGACGCCGGCGAGCTTGCCGGCGTCGCGCATCAGCTCGCCCGCCGCGCGGTACACCTCCGCGGTCATCTCGAGCGCCTGCGCGAAGCTCGCCGCCCCGACCGGCATCACCATGAAGTCCTGGACATCGACCCGGCGCCCGGCGTGCGCGCCGCCGCCGAAGATCTGGATCTCGGGCAGCGGGATCCGGACCGGCCCCGGGCCGGCAAGCCGGCGATAGACCGGCACGCCGTCGGCCGCCGCGGCCGCGGCGAGCACCGCGAGCGAGACCGCGGTCGTCGCGTTGCCGCCGAGGCGCGAGCGATCGGGCGTGCCGTCGAGGACGACGAGCGCGGCATCGATCGCGCTTTGCCCGCGCGCGTCCATGCCGGCGAGCGCGCGCGCGATCGGGCCGTTTACCGCCGCCACCGCACCGGTGACATCCATCCCGCCGAGGCGCGCGCCACCGTCGCGAAGGTCGACCGCCTCGTGGCTCCCGCGCGAGGCGCCCGCCGGCGCGATCGCGCGGCCGCGCGCGCCGCCTGCGAGCGCGATCTCGGCCTCGACCGTCGGCCGCCCGCGCGAGTCCCAGACCCGGCGCCCCCTGACCGCGGTGATCGCTGCGTCGCTCACCGGTACTCCATCGAGCGGCGCCAGGCCTCGGCGATCTCGGCGAGCCGCGTCCGCGGTGCCATCAGGAGCGGCCGGGCGCACGCGCGCACGCGCTCGCGGTCGGCCTCGGCGTCGATGTATTCGACCGGCGACTTGCCGTCGATCCGCGCGAGGAGGAGCCCCGGAAGGAGGCGCGCGCACCGCGCCTCGAAAACATCGCGTGGCTCCCAGACGACGCCGGCGACGTAGGCGGTCGCGGCCGCCCGGAAAGCGGCGAGATAGCGCGTCCGCCACTCGCGCCGCCAGACGCACTTCAGCAGCAGGTGGTTGAGGAGGAAGGCGAGGTCGAACGCCGGGTCGCCGTACCAGGCGCACTCGGCGTCGAGGAACACCGGCCCGCGTGCGCCGAGGAGGATGTTCTTCGGGCTCACGTCGCCGTGCACCAGCGCGAGCCGCGTGTGCGAGGTCGTCTCGGCGAGCCGGCGGAGCGCGTTGGCGCAGTCGGGGTGCCGCTCGGCGGTCGCCAGCAGATAGGGCTCGAGGCGGATCGCGTGGAAGATGTCGTCGTTCGCGAACCGCGCGGCGACGTCCACGCGCCCCGCGGTTGCCGCGTGCACGAGGACGATGCGACGGCCGACTTCGGCGGCGACCGCCTCGTCGATGCGCCCGTCGGCGAGCTCCGTCTTCCACACCGGGTTCGCTTCCGGCGGCAGCCAGCTCATCGCAAAGAGCCCGGCCGCCCGGTCCTCGCCGATCAGGCGCGGCACCGCGTCGGGCGCGATCTCGCCCGCCACGCGGATCCACTCGGCCTCGCTGTGGTTGCGCGCGACCGGCGCGCGCCAGTCGGCGGCGACCTTGAGTCGCCCGAGCGCGCGCTTGACGCAGAAGCTGCGCCCGTCGACCTCGACGCGGGAGATGTCGGAGGAGACGCCGCCCGCGAGCGGCGTCACGACGACTCTGGCACCGGGCGGAACGAGCCCGAGGCGGTGGAGCGAATCGAGCAGGTCCTCGGGGTTCGGCGCGGGCGTCACGCGCCGATTTCACCATGAATCGCACCGGCGCTCGCGCGCGCGCGCGGGCGCGTCAGGGCGTCAGGAAGCGAGCCGGGGCTAGGCGGCGACCGAAGGCAGCGGCGCCCGCCCGCCGCCGTGGCTCATCCGCCGCGGCTCCGCCCCGCCGCGGGTGACCCGCACCGCGCAGTACTTGAACTCCGGGATCTTGCCGAACGGATCGAGCGCCGGGTTGGTGAGCTTGTTCGCCGCGGCCTCGTAGTAGCAGAACGGGATGAACACCGCGCCCGCCGGCGTTCCGTCGTCGACTCTCGCGTAGAGCGAGATCGCGCCGCGCCGCGATTCGACCGTCACGATCCCGCCCGGCTTCACCTTGAGCCGCGCGAGGTCGTCGGGGTGCAGGCTCGCCACCGGCTCCGGCTCGATCGCGTCGAGCACGCCGGCGCGGCGCGTGATCGCGCCGGTGTGCCAGTGCTCGAGCTGGCGTCCGGTGATCAGCACCATCGGGTACTCGTCGTCGGGCCGCTCGGCCGCGGGAATGATGTCGGCCGGCACGAACTTCGCGCGCCCGGTCGCAGTCGGGAAATGTTCGGTGAACACCACCGGCTGGCCGGGATCGCCCTCGTTCTCGCACGGGTAGGTCACCGACGAGTCGCGCTCGAGCCGGTCCCAGGTGATGCCGGCGATCGAGTCCATGCCCTTGCGCATCTCGTTGAAGACGTCGCGCGGGTGCGTGTACGCCCAGCCGAGCCCCATGCGGCGGGCGAGCTCCTGGAGGATCCAGAAATCCTCGCGCGCCTCGCCCGGCGGCTCGACCGCCTTGCGGCCGAGCTGCACCATGCGGTCGGTGTTGGTCACGGTGCCGGTCTTCTCCGGCCAGGCGGTCGCCGGCAGCACGACGTCGGCGAGATAGGCGGTCTCGGTGAGGAAGATGTCCTGCACCACCAGGTGCTCGAGCGCGGCGAGCGCCTCGCGCGCGTGATCGACGTCGGGGTCGGACATCGCCGGGTTCTCGCCCATGACGTACATGCCGCGGATGTCGCCCTTCTTCGCCGCGTTCATGATCTCGACCACGGTGAGCCCCGGCCTGGAATCGAGCTCTCGCCCCCACAGCTTCTCGAAGCGCGCCTTCGCCTCCGGGTCGTCGACCCGCTGGTAGTCCGGAAAGACCATCGGGATCAGGCCCGAGTCCGAGGCGCCCTGCACGTTGTTCTGCCCGCGCAAGGGGTGGAGCCCGGTGCCCGGCCGGCCGATCTGGCCGGTGACGAGCGTGAGCGCGATCAGGCAGCGCGCGTTGTCGGTGCCGTGGACGTGCTGCGAGATCCCCATGCCCCACAGGATCATCGAGGCCTTCGCGGTCGCGTACAGGCGCGCGACCTCGCGGATCGTCGCCGCGGGAATGCCGCAGATCGGCGCCATCTTCTCCGGCGAGTATTTCCGCACGTTCGCGCGCAGCGCCTCGTAGTTGGCGGTGCGGTCGCGGATGAACGCTTCGTTCGCGAGCCCCTCCTCGACGATCGTGTGCAGCATCGCGTTCAGCAGCGCGACGTCGGTGTCGGCGTTGAACTGGAGGAAACGGGTCGCGAGGCGCGCGAGCTCGGTGCGGCGCGGGTCGGCGACGACGAGCTTCACGCCGCGCTTCGCGGCGTTCTTCATCCAGGTCGCGGCGACCGGGTGGTTGCCGGTCGGGTTGGCGCCGATCAGGAACACCACCTCGGCCTTCATCACGTCGCGGACCTGGTTCGAGACCGCGCCGGAGTTGATCCCCTCCATCAGCGCGGCGACGCTGGAAGCGTGGCAGAGCCGGGTGCAGTGGTCGACGTTGTTCGAGCCGAAGCCGGTGCGCACGAGCTTCTGGAAGAGGTAGGCCTCCTCGTTGGTGCCCTTCGCCGAGCCGAAGCCGGCGAGCGAACGCGCGCCGCTCCGGTCGCGGATCGCGGCGAGGCCGTTCGCGGCGAGGTCGAGCGCCTCCTCCCAGGTCGCCTCGCGAAAGGCGTCCTGCCAGCGGTCGGGATCGACGGCGAAGTCCTTCGTCTTCGGCACGCCCGCCTTGCGCACGAGCGGCAGGGTGAGCCGCTGGCGGTGGTTCACGTAGTCGAAGCCGTAGCGGCCCTTCACGCAGAGGCGCCCGGCGTTCGCCGGCCCGTTCGCGCCCTCGACGTGGAGGATCCGGTTGTCCTTGACGTGATAGGTCAGCAGGCAGCCGACGCCGCAGTACGGGCACACCGAGTCGACCTTCCGGTCGACTTCCGCGAGTCCGACCTCGCGCGCCGGCATCAGCGCGCCGGTCGGGCAGACCTGCACGCACTCGCCGCACGCGACGCAGGTCGAGGCGCCCATCGGGTCGTCGAGGTCGAACACGATCTGCGAGTGCTCGCCGCGGAACGCGTAGCCGATCACGTCGTTCACCTGCTCCTCGCGGCAGGCGCGCACGCAGCGCGTGCACTGGATGCAGGCGTCGAG
>Ga0187893_10003602_pt1 | contig 30987 bp, 31 predicted proteins | sample MA1701074metaG_FD_139574 | JGI IMG/M metagenome (GOLD analysis project Ga0187893, IMG submission 139574) | White microbial mat communities from a basaltic lava cave in the Kipuka Kanohina Cave System on the Island of Hawaii, USA - MA170107-4 metaG ...
GGAACCGTGCGAAACATCGCGACTGCCGCGTATTTACTGGTGATTCAGCGATCTGCGCTGAATCCCCTTGACTCGTGGAGGATGCCGGAAAGGGGCCGGATCACCTTCACACGGTGGAAGTCGAAGGTTCGAATCCTTCAGCGCCCACCACTCGAGCAAAGCCTCGCGTTCGGGTCTCCCGCCCGGGTCGCGTCTGGGTGACGGAAGGACACGGGGTCGCAGTGCGACGAGTGCCGATCGAAGAATACGAGAAATGGTGCAAGGGCGTGGATGCGGGCCGGAAGGCCAGCTTCAAGAGCGTCGTGGACGAGTTGCGCGCCCGCCGGGCGCTCTTGGTGGTGAAGGCCGTGGCCGCGGCGCGCGAGGGCAGCAAGCTGCGGCCCGACGTCAGCGAGGAGCTGACGGAGATCATCGCGGAACAGGGCCGGGCCGCGAAGCCCTGGCGTGCCGAGCCGCAGTGGCAGGACGGCGACGTGCTGGCCTGGGCGCTACGCGAAGGCAACATCGGCGACCCCCGTGCCCAGGCCCTGGCGCTGGAGGTGCGGCGACTGTCCGGCCTGATCGCGAACCCCGTCGAGCGGCGCAAGCGCCACACCGTCTCCGGCGGCGCGCGACCCTGAAGGCACTCGCTTCCCCGAGATGAACGCCCCCGCCCGCACGTACCGCTACTACGAGTTCGTGATGGCGGCCTTCGTGACGGTGCTGCTGTGCGCCAACCTGATCGGCGCGTCGAAGCAGGCGACGCTGTTCGGGTACCGGTTCGGCGCGGGCGTGCTGTTCTTCCCGATCAGCTACATCTTCGGAGACATCCTTACCGAGGTCTACGGCTACGCCCGCGCCCGGCGCGTGGTGTGGGCGGGGTTCAGCGCGCAGATCTTCGCCGCCTTCATGAGCGCCACCATCCTTGCGTTCCCGCCCGCCGAAGGCTGGCCCCACCAGGCCGCCTTCGACACCGTCTTCGGCGGCACCCCTCGCATCGTGGCCGCGTCCCTGGTGGCCTACTTCTGCGGCGAGTTCTGCAACTCGTTCGTGCTGGCGAAGCTGAAGATCCTGACCTCAGGGCGCCTGCTCTGGATGCGCACCATCGGCTCCACGATCGCTGGCGAGCTGGTGGATTCCCTGGTCTTCTACCCGCTGGCGTTCTACGGCGTCTGGCCGGCCGACCAGGTCCTCCAGGTCCTGTTCACCAACTACGCGCTCAAGGTGGCCTGGGAGGCGGCGATGACGCCCTTCACCTACCGGATCGTGAACTTCCTGAAGCGGGCGGAGAACGAGGACTACTACGACCGCGACACCAACTTCACGCCCTTCTCGTTGGCCACGTAGGCGTGCGCCTCCCCGAGCGGAGCGCCATGGAATCTGCTAGCCGACCGCGGAGGGCGCGAGGCGTTGGATGCCGGGGATCCCTTCGAAGGCTCGGTCGACGCTGACGATCCTGGCGATGCCGTTCCTGAGCATCGTCGCCGCATGGACCGCATCGCGCACACTCAGTCCCGGATGCCGGTCCAGGAGCGCGCAGGTCTCGAGCATGTCCGCGCGGGTCACGGGCAGCAGGTCCGGGAACAGGGCAGCAACGTTCTGGGCGAGAAGCGCGCCGTCTGCTCGTCGTCCCCGCCTCGCGAGGACGTACAGGATCTCCTGAAGCACTTCGCTGTTCACGCTCGCGTCCAGGGAGCCGTCGGCACCCTTGAGCAACACTCGCGAATAAGCGTCCTTGAGGGCACCCTTAGGGCTTTCCCACCCGCGCCAATTCCTCGTCGATGATCTCGGCGAAGCGTTCGAAGGGTTGCGCGCCCGAGAGCAGGCGCCCGTTGATGTAGAACGCCGGCGTGCCGCTGATGCCCAGCTGCTGGCCGGCGTCGACGCTCCTGGCGATGTCGGCGGCCTTGCGACCGCTGTCGAGGCACTCGTAGAACGACGCCGAGTCCAGCTTCAGGTCGATGGCGTGGCGCTTGAGGTCCACTTCCTCGAGGCGGGCGCCAGCGGCGAACAGCTTGTCGTACATCTCCCAGAACTGCCCCTGATCGCCGGCGCAGGCGGCGGCTTCCGACGCTTTCGGCGCCTTGCTGTGGTTCGGAAGCGGGTAGTCGCGGAACACCAGCCGTACCTTGTCGCCGTAGGTGTCGACGACCTGCTTCAGCGTCGGCGCGACGCGGCCGCAGAACGGGCACTCGAAATCTGCGAACTCCACGATCGTGACGGGGGCGCTCTTGGGGCCCTTCGAAGGCGCGTCGCCCGCGTCCACCGCGAAGCGCGGGGGCTCGAGGCTCGTGCGCACGCCGGCCTTGGTGCGCAGCTCCTTGAGGTACGCGGCACGGCGTTCGGCGCGCCGCTGCTGGGCGAGGTTCTGCTCGACCAGCTTGCGGCCCTCGGCCTCGGGCCGCTGGCCCAGGCGCGCCCGCATCGCGGCGAACTGCGTGTCGACCTCGGCCGCGGTCACGGGCGCGGTCTTGGCCACGACCTCGGCCTCGACCAGCGCCTCGACGCTGAGGGTCCGGCGCGCGGCCTCCTTCTTCAGCAGCTCGTCGGCGATCAGGGCGTCCAAGGCCTGGCGCCGGGCCTCGTAGTCCATCTGCCGGAGCCGGGCCAGGTCGCCCTTGGCGCGGGCCTCCACCGCCTCCCGTGTGATGGGTGTGCCAAGGACGACGGCCAGCGTCTCGCCCTGGGGCGTCTGGGCGGCGGCGGCCAGGAACAGCAGCAGGAAGCGCATCGCCTCTCCTTGAAACTAGATTTCGATCGTCTCGCCGAGGCCGCGCCGGCGCGCCTCGAGCACCGCCAGGTTCGACACCGCCGCGTCCTGGATCCCCACCCCCGTGAGGTCGGCCACCGTGATCTCGTCCTCGCCCGTGCGGCCGGGCTTCGTCCCCGCCGCGATCTCGCCCAGCTCGGCGTAGACGCCCTCGCGCGTCATCAGGCCGCGCTCGACGGCGTGGTGGATCTCGCCCAGGCGCAGGCACTGGTCCAATCGGTCCGCGACGACCTTGTCGGCCCGCGCCAAGAGCGCGGGGTCGAGCTCGATCTTGTCGGGGCCGTCGGAGCCCACGGCGGTGACGTGACACCCCGGCGCGACCCAGCCGGACTCGACGACCGGCGCGCGGGCCGTCGTCACGGTCACCACGAGCTCCGCCCCCTCGACCGCCTCCCGGGCGCTCGGCGCGGTCGCGACCGGCACGCCGTGCCTGGCCGTCATCTCCTTCGCGTAGGCCTCGGCAGCTTCGCTGCGCCGCCCCCAGACGACGACGCGCTCGGGCCGGCGCACCAGGAGCAGCGACTCGAGCTGGTAGCGGGCCTGGCTGCCGCAGCCGACCATCGCCAGCTTGCGGATCCGGCGGCGCGCCAGCAGGTCGGCGGCGAGGGCCCCCGCCGAGGCGGTCCGCAGCTCGGTCAGGAACGCGTTGTCGAAGAGCAGCGCGCTCAGGAAGCCGGTCTGGGCGTCGAACACCAGGATCAGGCCGCTGCCGACGGGCAGCCCGCGTTTCGGGTTCCCGTAGAACCCCGCCGCCTCCTTGATGGAGTAGAACGGCGTGCCCAACAGGTGCGCGCCCTTGACGTGCACCTCGCCTTCGGCGCCGGGAATGTCGAGCCCGATCACGCCGGGAAGCACGGCCTCGCCCCGGGCCAGACGGGCAAAGGCGTCACGCACGGCGGAGAGGGCCGCCTCCGGCCGGACCAGCGAGCGGAGGTCCCGCTCTTTGAGGACGAGGACTTTCACGCGGCCAGAGCCACCTCCTAGGCGAACGGCGATTGTATGATCGGTGGCCATGGATTCGAAGCGCTTCACGATCGCACTCATCCTCTGCCTGCTCGGCGCGGCCGTGTCCGGCGTGCTCCTCTTGCAGCACCACGGCGAGCCCAGCGCGGTCTCGGCGGTCGCCGAGGTGTGCGGCGCCGGCGAGACGAGCGGCTGCGACGCCGTCAACCAAAGCGCGTGGTCGAATGTGGCGGGGGTCCCGCTGGCGGCCATCGGTGTCGCGTTCTATTTTTCTGTGGCCAGCGTGCTGCTGCTCGGGCTGCAAGCGGGCGACGCCGGGCCTGCCGGGGCGCGTGCGGCCGCCACGCTGCTGATGCTGGCGCTCGCTGCGGATGCGGTGCTGCTGGGGCTCCAGGCGCTCTCGATTGGGGCCTTCTGCAAGCTCTGCATCGCGACGTATGGGCTGAACGCCGCGGCGCTCTACGCGCTGTGGCCGTCGCGGCAGGCGGGACTCCTGTCGGCCTCGCCCACGGGCCGGCTGCTGGGCTACGGCTGGGGCGTCTCGACCCTGGTGGCTGTCATGTTCGCCCTGGCGTGGAACAGCGGGCTTCGGGAGCGAGCCGAACGCCGGGCCGGCGCCATCCTCGGTGCGCCCGTGGCCAAGCAAGCCACGCCCCCGCTGCCCGGCGGCGCCCAGTCCGAGGTCGCCCGGCTCAAGGCCATCCTCGACGATCCGCACAAGTACGAGGAGTACCAGCAGCAGAAGGCCGTCAGCGACTTCGAGACCGCCAAGGCCCAGGAGATCGCCATGAACGGCGTGCCGTTCACGGGGCCGGCCGATGCGCGGATCAAGGTGGTGGAGTACTCGGACTTCCTGTGTCCGTTTTGCAGGGCCATCGCCGGCGCCTTCCGGGACTTCATACCGCAGGCCCAGGGCCGCGTCTCGGTCCACTTCAAGAACTACCCCCTCGACAAGGCCTGCAGTTCGAGCCTCCAGCAGACGATCCATCGTGGCGCGTGCCTGCTCGCCAAGGGCGCCATCTGCGCCAACGTCCAGGGCCGCTTCTGGGAGTATCACGACAAGGTGTTCGCGGCGCCTCCGCCGAACCCGGACCGGAACAGGGTGATGGCGATCGGGGCCGCGGCCGGGCTGGACGCGGCGCGCCTGGGCGCGTGCCTGGACTCCCCGGAAACGGCCAGCAGGCTCGCGGCGGACATCGATGAAGCGCAGCGCCTCGGCGTGAACTCGACCCCCACCATCTTCATCAATGGGAAGCGCTTGACCCGCGTCAACGATTTCCTCCTGATGATGGACAAAGAGAGCCAGCGCCTCGGCCTGCCGCCGCTTCAGCCCCCCGCGAAACCTTGACGGCGTTCCGTGCGTAGACAAACTAGTGATTTGCCATGAGTAGTTTTGCCCTCCGAGGTGAGCTTCTGGACGTCCCTTCCCGCGTGGATCGCGCCAGCGAGGCGCGGAAGGCGCGACACCGGCTCTACCCCGTCAGCATCGTCTATACCGCGTATGCCCTGGCCCTGACGACTATTGCGTTGAGCCGCAAGGGCTTTCTCGTGGCGGCGGGCTCCTTCGTGCTCGGCGGCGTGGCCTGGACCGCCCTCGAGTACTGGGTCCATCGCTACATCCTTCACGGCCGGTTCCCCGACGGACCCGGCCCGAAGCAGCACCTGCTCCACAAGTTGTTCGACCACCTCCACGTCGAGCACCACAAGCGTCCCTGGGACGGGAACCACGTCAGCGGCACGCTGAAGGACACGGCGCCCTTCGCGGCGATCCTGGTGCTCCTGTCCTGGGCCTTCCCGCTCGTCACCCTGCCGATGTTCATCGCGGGGCTGTTGCAGGCCTACATCCTGGAAGAGTGGGTCCACCACACGGTGCACTTTTGCAACTTCAAGCTGCGCTACTTCCAGTACATCAAGCGGCACCACCTCTACCATCACAGCCCCAGGGGTTCCGAGGTCGGCTACGGCTTGACGAGCGGTGCCTGGGACATGGTGTGCCGCACCCGTATCCCCGAACCGGAGCGCCAGGCCCTCTACGGCGGACTGCGCTAAGCTCATCGCCGTGAGCGACGAGAGCTTCAGCGAGGTCGTCTACCGCTGGCACACGATCATGTTCCGGCTCGACGAGCTGGATGAAGCCGAGGCCACGGGCATGACCGAGGATGAGGCCCGGGCCCTCGAAGCGGAACACGTGGAGCTGCGCCGGGAACTCGCGGCGGTCGAGGCGAGCCTGGGTCAGGCTCGGGTGAGCGGCCTGCGTGCCGCCCACGAATCGGACCAGGCCTACGATCGCCAGCGGCGCCAGATCGAGGAGGAAGCCGAGGACTAGCCGGTCAGGCGTGGACGCCGGGTGCCTCGTGGCCGGCCTTCTCGACGTACTCCGCGTAGGAGCCCGGATACACGTGGGGCTGCGTCTCGGTCCCGCTCTCGCCCCCCAGCTCCAGCACGCGGTTGCTCAGGCCGCGCAAGAAGGCGCGGTCGTGCGAAACGAACAGCATGCTGCCCTCGAAGTCGCGCAGCGCCTCGACCAGCATCTCCTTGGTCTGCAGGTCGAGGTGGTTGGTGGGCTCGTCGAGCACCAGGAAGTTCGGCGGGTCGAACAGCATCCGCGCCATCACCAGGCGCGAGCGCTCGCCGCCGGAGAGAGCCCGGATCCGCTTGTCCACGTCGTCGCCCGAGAACTGGAAGGCGCCCAGCAGGCTGCGCAACGCGCCCACGCTCTCCTTGGGGAAGTCCTTCTGGATCTGCTCCCAGACCGTGAGCTCTGCGTCCAGCAGGTCCAGCGACTGCTGCGCGAAGTAGCCGAGCTTCAGGCTCGCGCCGAGCTTGACGGCGCCCGAGTCGGGGGCCAGGGCACCCGCCACCATCTTGAGCAGGGTGCTCTTGCCGGCGCCGTTCTTGCCCATCACGCACCAGCGCTCGCCCCGGCGGATGATGAGCCCCAGGCCGTCGTGGACGACGCGGGCGCCGTAGCGCTTGCCGACGCCCTCGAGCACGGCCACCTCGTCGCCTGAGCGCGGCGGCCGCCGGAAATCGAAGCTCACGAGCTTGCGCTGCTTGGGCGGCTCGACACGCGCGATCTTCTCGAGCGCCTTGACCCGGCTCTGCACCTGCGCGGCCTTGGCCGCGTGGGCCGCGAAGCGGTCGATGAAGCGCTGCTCTTTGGCGAGCATGGCCTGCTGGCGCGCGTAGGCGGCCTCCTGGTTGGTCTCGCGGATCCGGCGCTCGCGCTCGTAGAAGTCGTAGTCTCCCGTGTAGAGCGTGATCTCGCCCGCGTCGATCTCGGCGATCTTCGAGACCAGGCGGTTCATGAACTCTCGGTCGTGAGAGGTCATGAGCAACGCCCCCGGAAACGCCTTCAGGAAGCTCTCGAGCCACAGGATCGACTCGATGTCGAGGTGGTTGGTGGGCTCGTCGAGGAGCAGCACGTCGGGCCGGCCCAGCAGCACGCGGGCCATCGCCACCCGCATCTTCCAGCCCCCCGAGAGCGCGCCAACGTCGCCCTCGATGCGCTCGTCGTCGAAGCCCAGGCCGTGCAGCACCTCGCGGGCCTGCGACTCGAGGGCGTAGCCGCCCAGGTGGTCGTACTCTTCCTGGACCTCCCCGAAGCGGGCCAGGATCCTCTCCATCTCCGCCGCGCGCCCCGGATCCGCCATCGCGTGCTGCAAGTCCTCGAGCTCGTGGTGCAGGGCGCCCAGGCGCCCGCTGCCGGCGATCGCCTCGTCGATCACCGAGCGGCCCGACATCTCCTCGACGTCCTGCCGGAAGTAGCCGATCGTGAGCCGCTTCGGGACCGAGACCTCGCCCTCGTCGGCGGCTTCCTCGCCGACGATCATGCGGAACAGCGTCGTCTTGCCGGCGCCGTTCGGGCCCACGAGGCCGACCTTCTCGCCCGGGTTGAGCTGGAAGGAGGCCTCGACGAAGAGCACCTGGCGGCCGTACTGCTTGCTGATGCGCGCGAACGAGATCATGGCAAAGGGCCGAGGGTAACATGCGCCGATGTCGCGCCGCGAATCGCTGCTGCTGGCGAAGCGGTGATCGAGGTTCCGGGTACCATGCACGACGCTCGGGAGGCCACCATGCCGATTCGCCCCGCCCTCGTCCTCGTCCTGGCCGCGCTCGTCGTCCCGGCTGCGGCCCAGTCGGCGAAGCCGATAAGGACCCGCGAGCTCGCGCGCATCAACTGGATGGAGCTGCGCGAGTGGGTTCCCGGCCGCATCAAGACCGTGCTGCTGCCCCTGGGCACCCTCGAGCCCCATGGCGTCACCGCCAACGGCGCCGACATCCTGGCGCCCGAGGCGATCGCACGCGAGCTGGCTCCGCGCCTGGACGCGATGGTCGCGCCGTCCATCCCGTACGGCTTCACGGGCAGCATGGACTCCTACCCGGGCGCATTCACGGTGGCCGAGGCTCCCTACCGCGGCTACGTGCGCGAGGTGCTGCGGGGCTTGGCGAAGAACGGGTTCCGGAACGTCGTCCTGATCAACGGCCACGGCGGCGGGCAGACCGCGATCCTGCAGGACCTCGTGCAGGAGGTGGGTCGTGAGACGGGCGCGCGCCTGCTGACGATCAACTGGTGGTCCACCTGCGCCGACGTGACCCGGGAGGTTTTCGGCGAGGACGGCGGCCACGCCGGGGACAACGAGACCGCCTTCATCCAGGCGATCGATCCGTCCTCGGTGCTGGCCGAGCGCTACTCCCCCGACCTGGCCGCGCCCTACGCGGCGCCGAACACCTGGAGCGCCTATCCGCACCCGGTCACGATCGGGCTCTACACGGCCGGCCAGGGCGCGCCCAAGTTCGACGCGGCCAAGGCCCGGCTCTACTTCGAGAAGGTCAACGCCAGGCTCGAGGCGCTCGTCCGCGACACCATCGTCCGCTGGGACCGCGTCGGTCTGTGAACGCCAGCTACGCCCGCTACCTGCTGGGCGTGCTGGTCCTCGTCTACGTCTTCAACTTCGTGGACCGCCAGATCCCGGCGATCCTCGCCGAGCGCATCAAGGGCGACCTGGGCGCCAGCGATGCCCAGCTCGGCTATCTCTACGGGACCGCATTCGCGGTCTTCTACGCGCTCTTCGGCATCCCACTGGGCCGGCTCGCCGATGTCTGGGACCGGCGGAAGCTCATCGCGATCGGGCTCGGCTTCTGGAGCCTGATGACCGCCGTGTCGGGCTTCGCGAGCACTTTCACCCAGCTCGCCGTGGCGCGGGTCGGCGTCGGCATCGGCGAGGCCTCGGCGACGCCCGCGGCGTTCTCGCTCATCAGCGACTACTTCCCGAGGCAGAGGCGCGCTTCGGCCCTGGCGATCTACTCCAGCGGGATCTACATCGGCATCGGTCTCGGGCTGTTCATTGGCGGCGTCGTCGCCCAGAACTGGGGCTGGCGCGCCGCGTTCTTCGTCGTGGGCCCGCCCGGCCTGCTGCTGGCGGCCTGGGTCGCGACGCTGCGCGAGCCGCGACGCGGCGAGAGCGAAGGTCTCGCGAGCCCGGCGCATCCGCAGCCCTGGCGCGCCTTCCTGACTGAGCTCGCGGCCGTGCTGCCCCCCTTCACGTTCTTCCATCTGCTCCGCCTCGGCGCCTCACCTGGGGCCCTCGTCTCGAACCTCGCAGGCGCGGCTACTGCCGCGGCGTTGGCGTGGCTCCTGTCCGCGGCGCTCGGCACGCCCGCCCAGTGGTGGTCGCTCGTCGTGGGCGTCTACGCGGCGCTGTCGTGGGCGCAATCGATCGTGCTGCGCGACCGGCCCGCCGCCGTCCTCATCTTCGGCACGCGTTCGCTGCGCCTGGCGACCCTCGGCTTCGCCTGCGTCTCCTTCAGCGGCTACGGCCTGAGCTTCTGGCTGGCGCCGTTCTTCGCCCGCGTGCACGGCCTGCCCCTCGACCGCGTCGGGCTGCTGGTCGGCGGATCGGCGGCCATCGGAGGCTGGCTGGGGGTGATGCTGGGCGGGCTGCTGGCCGACCGTTGGCGTCGCACGTCGGCCACCGGCCGCCTGCGCGTGGGCCTGCTCAACGCGATCGTGCCGATTCCGCTGGCCCTCGCGACGCTGTGGGTGCCCGACACCCGCCTCGCGCTCGCCCTCAGCCTGCCGCTCAACGTCGCCGCGGCGCTGTGGCTCGGGCCCGGCGCCTCGACCGTTCAGGACCTCGTGCTGCCGCGTATGCGCGCCCTGGCTTCGGCCGCGTACCTGCTCGCGATCACGCTGATCAGCCTGGCGCTGGGACCGTACCTCATCGGCCGCATCAGCATGGCGACGGGCGACCTGCGTCTTGCGCTCTCGCTCGGCTTCGTCTCGAACCTCGCCGCGGTCGCCTGCTTCCTGTGGGCGGGCCGCACCCTGGAGCGGGACGAAGCCACACGCCTAGAGCGGGCGCGGGCCGCGGGCGAGGCCTGAGGACCGCTAGCCCCGCGCCTTCTTCAGCTTGCGGCTGAAGGTCAGGTGGAAGCCGTCCGGGTCGTCCACCGAGAAGTCGCGCGTGCCCCACGCCTGGTCCTTGGGTCCCTCGCTCAGGGCGTGGCCGGCAGCCCTGACGCGCGCGGCCAGCGCGTCGATGTCCTGCGTGGTATCGCACCAGATCCGCACGCCGACGCCCTTGGTGCGGTCGCGACCCTTCGCCCAGTCGTCCTGGCTCAGGCCCATCTCGCAGGTGCCGGCCCTCAACATCACGCCGACGAGCTTGCCGTCCTGGATCCAGCGATCGGACACGTGGAAGCGCAGCACGCCTTCGTAGAACGCCACGCTGCGGGCCAGGTCGTTCACGGTGATACCCGGCATGAACGCGCGCAGCCTCAGGTTCTCGGGGTCCTTGCGCACGGGCCTCTTCTGCGCCTTGGCCTTGCGGGCCGGGGCGGCCTTGCGCTTCTTGACGCTGCGAGTCTTCGATTTGCGGGTGGCCATGGCTCTCTTCCTCCTTGCGCTGCTACTGCGCGCGGTCGGAACCGCGGTTGTCTCCCTTGAATACGAACACGAAGCGTTCGCCCGGGGTTCCCGAGACCGTGAACACCACGCTCCCGGCGCTCACGAGGCTGGCGCGTCCGGCGATCACGTGCAGGCTTCCCGGCTCGTGGCCCGACTGCAGTTCGAAGCGCCACGTCCCCGGCTGGCCCTTGGCATCGACGACGACCGCCTCGATGCGGTTGGCGCCCTCCCAGGAGCGGCTCGACTGCTGCAACACATCGCCCTCTTGGAAGGTCAGGTGCTCGCCGTTCACGACGATCTGGCCGCTCGCGTCCGCCACGTCGAGCCGGCTCTCCCAGACGAGGGGCGCCGCGTCGCGCGCGTTGAGCGACGGCCCTTGAGTGACCGTGCACGACTCGCTCGTGTCCTGCTGCGATCGGATCTGGGCCGTACGCGTCCCAAGGCTGAGCGCGGCAACCGTGTAGCCGACCGAGGCGTCTCCGGTCCCGCTGGTCGGACCGGTGAAGCTGAGCCAGTTCGCGTTGCCAGGGATTCTCTGAACGTTCCACTGGCAGTTGTTCGGGGTCACGTTGACATTGCAGAAACCGTTGCCGCCGAACAGGCCGAAGTTGCTGTTGGCCGGTGTGAGGTTGTACTGACACGACGGCATCGTCGTGGTCGTGGTGGTGCTCGTCGTCGTCGTGGTCGAGCTGGTCGGAACCGTGGTGGTCGTAGTCGTGGTGGTCGTGCCCGGCTGCGTCGTGGTCGGCCCGCCGCCAGGCTGCGTCGTCGTAGTCGTCGTGCCCGTTCCGCCGCCCGGCTGGCTCGTGGCCGGCACCGTGGTCGTTGCGCCGGCCGTGGTCGTCGGTGGCGCGTCGCCTCCGCTGGCGGCGGCGATGCCTGCGGAGGCCGCTCCCCCGCCGGTGATCAGCAGCAGGGGCAGCAGCAGGCTCCGCTTCTTCTTGGGTTGCGCGAGCGCACGCTCGGACTCGAAGACGCGCAGCACCTGGCCCGAGAACTCGCGCGGCGACAGCTCCAGCTTCGGGTCGTTGCGCAAAGCCTCGCGGAACTTGCCGCGGGCCTCGACCTCCTGCCCCAGCTCCAGGTACGCGACGCCGAGGTAGAGATAGGCGCGCGCCAGCTCGGCGCTCCGCTTCAGGTCCGCGCCGAGCGTCTGGATCGCCGCCGAAAGCGGGGCCACGGCGTTCTCGAAATCGCCGTCCTTGACCATGGCGGCACCGCGGGCAAGATCCGCGTCGGCCGGGGGTGAGTCCGCGCGCAGCGGGGCCGCCACGAGTCCGGCCAGGAGTGCGGCAACAACCCTCAACGGGAGTGGGGCCACGACGCAAGGCTAGCCGGGCCGGGTGCCCGTAGCAAATCGACTAGCGGGACTTCTTGGGCGGCGTTTTCGGGATCCCCTTCTCCTGCAAGTCGAGGAGCAGGCTCAGGGTTTCGCCCGCGCGGATCGTGAACCGCCGCGGCAGCGGCTCGTAGTCGGGGTGCAGGATGCGCAGCGCGTGGGGTCCCGCGCGGAGCGTGATGTCGCGGCGCGACACGACACCGATCGCCTCGTCGTCGAGCACCACCGCGGCCTCGGGCACGAGGATCAGGGTCAGCGTGCCAGTGTCGGCAACGGGGACGGGGACTGGAGCCGCCGCCAGCGTGGTCGGGACCGGGGCGGGACCGCTCTGCGCGCGAGACGGTGTCGTCGAGGGCGGCGACGGGCGTGGCGTGGCGGTCGGGAGCGCGCCCTCCACGGCTGCTCGCGCCGTGGCCGTCGGCGTCGTCAATGTGGTGGGCACCGCGGCCGCAGGCGGCGAGGCTGGGGCTAGCGAAGGCACTGGCGTCGGAAGCACCGGCGGTGGGACCTGCCCGCCGGACGTGTCGCGCGACTCCGATGCTCTTGGCGACACGCCGCCCTGCAGGCTCACGCCCACGGCGAGGGCGACCGCGACCACGGCGCCCGCGACCCACGCCACGCGGCCCTTGCGCGCCCGCAGGGCGCGGAGCTGGAGCAGCGTGACCGTGTTGAGCGAGCGGCTCGAGAAGCGATCCCGGACGGGTTGCGGCACCGGCGCGGGCGGCGGCGCCGGAGGCGCCGGGTTCGTGGCGCCGAGCGCGTCCTCGCGCGCCAGAAGCAGGGCGGTAATGAAGGCCGTGGCCGAGGCATGGCGCCGCGCCGGGTGCTTGGCCAGGGCCTGCGACAGCGTCGCCAAGAGCCTCGCGGGCAGGCCCAGCACGGCCGGGTCGAGCTGCGGCGGCTCCTGGATGTGCTTCAGCAGCGTCGCGTAGGGCGTCTCGCCGATGAACGGCGGCCGCCCCGTGAAGATCTCGTACACCACGCAGCCCAGGGCGTAGATGTCGCTGCGCGAGTCCACCTTCTGTCCCTCGACCTGCTCGGGACTCATGTACTCGGGCGTGCCGAACACGTGGCCCCCGCCGGTCAGGCTCGTGGTGTTCTCGCCGACCCGCTTGGCGATCCCGAAGTCCAGGATCTTGGCGACGCCGCGGCCGTCCACCATGATGTTGCCGCTCTTGAAGTCGCGGTGGACGATGCCGTGCTCGTGGATCGCCGCCAGGCCTTCGGCGACCTGCAGGGCGAGGTCGAAGGCCTCGGGGTAGGCCGGGCGCCGAGCCAGCAAGAGCGCCTTCAGGCTGGGACCTTCGATGTACTCCATCGAGATGAACGCGACGCCCGCGTCTTCGTTGTATTCGTGGATGCGGCCGACGTTGCGGTGGCTGACCTTGCGCGCCAGCTTGATCTCCGAGAGGAAGCGCCGCGCCAGCTCGGGGTCGCGGGTCAGCTCGGCCCGCAGCACCTTGATGGCGACCGGCTCCTCGAGCACGCGGTCGAAGGCCTCGTAGACGCGCCCCATGCCTCCGGCGCCCACCGGTCGCCGCACTTCGTAGCGCCCCGAGAGCACGACGCCGCGCGTGAGCACGTCGAAGGCGCGGCCGCAGGTGAAACAGGCCTCCGCCGCCTCGTCGTTCTCGGACTCGCAGGTCGGGCAGCGCATCTCCCGCGATTACTACCGCCCGGGAGCCGCTGCGTCAATCGCTCAGGGACCCTCCACGCTGGCGACCCGGATCACCGCCCGCAGCGCCCAGACGTCCGTGGCGGTCTCGACAAACGACCTGTCCCCGTCGAACTCGAGGGTCAGGGTGGTGGTGGCGCCGGACGCCACGTCGAACTGGGCGGCGATGCGCACCTCGCCAGGGGGGACCGAGACCGATGCCGCCCGACCCCGCGGCGCTGGGATGCGCGGTGCGCACGCCGGCGGGTTCGCCTGGTTCGTGAAGTAGAGCGTGGCGCTCGAGATGACGACCCGGAGCTGGCCGTAGTGGCCCGGGGGAAGCGCGCTCGTGCCCAGCGTCTCGCTGCGACCGCGCGTGAGCTGGTTCAGATCGCAGGTACGAGGACTGCCATCCACGAGCGCCAGGGGCGTGAACTGGCCGTCCTGGCCGACGCTCAAGGCGGTGAACGTCACGAGAGCGGCTGTGCCGGGGGCCTCTCCCCTGAGCCGGACCACCAGCGTTCCAGGCGGGCCCGTGACGCCGCCCGAGTCGCCTCCACATCCCACTGCGAGGACCAGCGGCGCGAGCAGCGCGCGACGCGAACGCGAACGGAGCATACGTGTCTCCCTCGCTCGCCGACGTTCAAAGCTACGGCAACGCCGATTGGATTGTCAACGACGACCGTCTTCGAGCAGCTTCCGGAACAATGCGGGGTCCTCGATCATGCGTTCGCCATCGCGGCGCCAGAGCGTCGGATGGGCCGCGAGCACACCGCGATCGAGGCGGCCGCCCTGCGCGTCGCGCCACGTGACGTGGGGCTGGCGCGCGTCGTAGAGACGCGACAGGCCCCCGAGGTACCAGGACGCCGGGACCACGGAGTACACGAGCCGAGAGGGGTGCTCGAGGAAGAAGCGGCCCTCGATCTCGTACGAGCGCTTGTAGTCGTCCCAGTAAGCGCGCGTGCGCAGCGAGCCCGGGACCAGGGCGGCGACCGTCAGCAGCGCCGCCAGCGCGTGCACGCGGACGTCGCGCACGCGGGACAGGGCGACCCAGCCGAGCGTCCAGCCGATCGTATTGAGCGCGAAGGTTGCGCGGTACCAGGTGCCGGGCTCGTGCCACGTGGCCTGCAGGGCGATCGCCACGGGGTACACGACGAGCACCGAGCCGGCCAGCAGGCCGATCACGGCGACGACGGCACCGCGGCTCCAGGCCCGGGTGGCCCGGAAGATCGTCAGGGCCGCGATCCCGAGCGCCAGCAGGTACCCGCCGTGGTTCGCGGCCAGCATGTAGGGGAAGCGCAGGACCACGCCCACGAAGGGGATCGGCCACAGCAGCGGCATCCCGTAGCTGGCGCGCAGGCCGTGGGCCCACAGCCGATAGGCGCCGTAGAGCGCGCCGAGGAGCAGGACGGACAGCAGCGGGCCGCGCCTCTTCTGGAACAGGAAGAGCGCGGCCAGCCCAAACAACGCCGCGAAGGCGTAGGTCTCCTTGCAGAGGGCGGCCACAGCCGCAAACGCCAACGCGCCCATCCAGGCGGCGACTCCCCCGTCGCCTCGGGCGACACGGTGCCCGAGCGCCAGGGCGATCAGGCACGCCAGCAGGCCTTCCATGTAGTGGCGCGTCGAGAGGAACTCGTGGACGGCCTGGGTGGAGGGCAGGAACAACCAGGTCGCGGCGCAGCCGAAGGCCCAGCCGGGCCCGCTGAGCCGCGCGACGAGCGCCATCAGGGCGACGGCGGTCGCGGCCAGGGCCAGCGCGGAATGCAGGTAGGCGAGCCCCGCTTCGCGGGGCGCGAGGCGGCCGTCGATCCAAAACGAGACCATCTGGAACGGCGTCAGGGTGTTGCGGTTCAGCCGGCCATAGCCCAGCAGCTCCTTGTCGTGGAAGAACGACAGCGGGTCGTCCACGCGCAGTCCGAACGCGAACAGCGCGGGGTCGTCGTCGCACCACCAGTCGCGCTGGACCTCGAGGTACGCGAAGGAGCAGGCGGCGCTGAGCGCGACGAGCAGAGCGGCCAGGCTCGTGCCCCTCACAGCGGGCGCATGGTAACCCAGGGCCGCGGCGTAGCAGATGTTGCATAGTGTTGGCAACATCTGCTACATTCGGGACGGAGGCGTGCATGCCCCAGGTGCTCGAAGAGGTCCCGACGGCGAAGCAGGCTGCGAAGCTCGCGCGCGAGCTCGCGGAGCAGGTGGGAACGACGGTCGATACCCCGCAGGTCCAGGCCATGGCGCGGGTCGCGAGGACCCGCCACGCGGACGTGCTGGGCTTCCTCGAGGACTTCCTCACCGTAGCCGGAGCCAAGGGCACACGTCGCGAGGCCCTGGTGGCGGGCCTGTCGGAGGCATTGAAGGCGGTCGCGCAGGCGCCCGCGGAGGATCCGCTGCGCAGCGTGGACGAACCCCAGCCGACTTCGGACGCCGCCAGCAGCGTCGCCCTCGCGGAAGCACAGGCCACCGAGAACCGGCGCGCCGTCCTGCGGGAGTGCGTGAACGCGGAGGAGGCCGCCCGGCTGACGCGTCGCTCTCGCCAGTCGCTGGAGCGCTTCCGGCGCGCCGGCCGAGTGCTGGCGCTGCGCGAGGGCAACCAGTGGCTCTACCCGCGCTGGCAGCTGGCTCCCGACGCCCCGGGGGGCGTCGTCAGCGGCCTGCGCGACGTGATGACGCGCCTGGGCCTCTCCCCTGCCGGCGTCGCCTACTGGCTCACCCGCTCGCACGGGCGCCTGGGAGCCGCGCCGATCCGGCTGCTTCAGGGCGGCCAGCTCGAGCGGGTGCTTGCGGCGGCCCGTGAACACGGCGAGCGGGTCTGACGCTCCCGTCGCCGGGGTCACTGCCACCCAAGCCTCCGGTGGCCATCCTGCCCCGCGGAACGCGCCTCGTCCGCATCTACGCGCCGCCGCGACACTGGAACGGCCGCCGAAGCTGGGGGCCTCATCCGGAAGGGCGGTTCGATCACCACGAGCCGCCACCGGGGACAGCTTCCGATCGCTCGGTCTGGTACGCCTCGCGCTCGCTGCTGGGCGCCGTGGCCGAGGCCTTCGGCAAGAGGGGCTTCGTCGATCGCGCGGCGGGAGAGAAGGTGGCGCTTTGCAGGGTCGCCGCTCCGATCCGCCTCGTCGATCTCGTCGGAGTCGCGGCCCGGCGCGTCGGTCTCACCCAGGAGGTCGCGGCGACCACCGACTACGCCCCGACCCAGGAGTGGGCGCGGGCACTCTACGCCGCGTACGACGGCCTCTCGGGCATTCGCTGGCGAGGGCGCCAGTCGGGTTCGATCAGCATCGTCCTCACGGACCGCGCCGACATGCGACGCCTGGCCCTGGAGACGGACCTGGCAGTCACCGATCCACGAGTCTGGCCACGCATCGCGCGGGCGGCCCTGCGGTGTTCGCTGCAGGTCGTCTGAGGCTGCCCGCTGGCAGACTCCCGTCAGGGCGTGTCGGGCAGCGTGTGGTCGAACTCGTACGAGTGCTTGCCGTCCGCGATGATGATCGCCATCGAGCCCGCCAGGCCGGTGACCCCCTCGGTCCCGGAATCCGGAACCACGACGATCGACAGCTTGAAATCGCCGCCGCTCTTCATCGTTCCCTGGTGCAGCAGCACGAAGCTGCCGCTGCGGCCACCCAGGCTCCCGCTCACCCGTTCGATCGCGACGTAGCCCGCCGAGCCCTGGACGGTGGTGCCCGTGGTCGTCATCTCGCCCTTGCTGGTGCCTTCGAGGTCTCCCTTGAACTGCTTTGCGAGAGACAGCCGGCCGACGCTCAGGCCCTCTACCTTTTCGTCGCCGGGCAGCGGCTTCACCTGGACCTCGAACGTACCGCTCGCACGCGTCGCCATGGCTGCTCCCTTCGCCGCGGGCTTGAGCGCAGGTGTTTCCGCGCGTGCCGCCGAGCCCAGGCCCAGCGCCAGACACAGGAGCGTGGCGAGACTCGCCCGTTCTTTCATGCCGTCTCCGCTTCCCAGGTCAACCCCCAGGGTGCGGATGGTATGGTGCAGGCGGCCCCGGGCGGAAGAGCGGCGTCGATTTCCGCGCCGGTAAGGCTCCAGCTCCCACGGGGCAGGCCTCGAATCACGCTGCGCACGAACTGCTCGAGTGCGAGCTGGGCCGGAGCTCCGCGTCCCTCGTACCCCCAATCGAAAGCGGTGGACGACGCCTTTCGAAACTCGGTGCGGGCACGCAGGGGCATTCCGTTGACGGTGACGTGCGTACTCCCGTCCGCGTGGCGGGTTCCCGAATAGAGGTTCGTCATTCGTCCGCCCTAGTCGACTGCGCTCAGGAAAGCGAACTACCGAGCTATCACGGTGCGCCTACTCCACTGCCAATGGCAAAGAACAAACTGGACTGGCCAACGAAGGCCGCGAGGAAAGGCTAGCCTTGGGGGATCGGCGTGGGCCGGCGCCGAGGGGGCTTCGGCGCGTGCGCGTTGCGGTACTCGTCCAGGTCGTGGTCCGTCATCTTGACGTACGCCTCCGGCAGCTTGCCCTCGCAGCCCTCGAGCTCGCGCTGCAGGTTGAGGAAGCAGATCTCGGGCGCGTCCTGATAGCGAGCGCGGTGGGCGATGAAGGCTTCGAGGGGAATCGCGCGCACGAAGTCGTGAAACACGCCGCCGGCCTCCTGGGCGCGCAGGCGGTATTCGCGAGTTCGGCTGACCGTGGTGAAGCCCAAGTACTCCACGTGCATGCCCATCGGGTCCCTTCCCTTAAGCACGTGGAGCGGCCGGAAGGCCGCGCGGCTTCAGTTGTTTCGGGAACAGGCTACCACGTCTAGCTCGCGCGCGTTGGCAGCTGCGACTAGGGATCGTTGTCCGTGATCGTCCCGACCGCCTGGCCGTCGCCCAGGACCGCGTTCGTCACGCCCGTCAGCTCGACGAGGAGGGTCTCGGCGTTCTCGTGGAGCGTATCCCCCTTGATGGCGACGCTGAGCGTCCTGCTCTTCTGGCCGGGGTTGAAGGTCAGGCTTCCGGTCTTCGCCACGTAGTCGGTTCCGGCCGTGGCGAACGAGGGCCCGATGCCTGGCGTCGGCGGTGGCGTAGTTCACCGTCACCGTGTTGTACGTGGTCCCGGAGAGGGTCACGGTGAAGTTGAGGTTCTTCATTCCGGTGTTGCCTTCGACGATGGCCTTGTCGGCGATCGTCATGCTCGGTGGACCGTCGTCGTTCTGGATCGTGCCCTGCCCCTGCGTGTCGCCGATCGTGGCGTTCACGGGGAGGCTCAGGTTCAGGAATAGCGTCTCGTCCAGCTCCTGGTTGTCCTCTCCGGTCACTGGCACGGCCAGTGTCTTGCTCGTCTGGCCGGCGCCGAAGGTGAGGGTCCCGGACTTGGCCGTGTAGTCGCTGCCAGAGACGGCGCTGCCGTTCTGGGTGGCGTGGCTCAGCGTGACGCTGCGGCCGCTGGCCGGGCTGAGCGTGACGACGAATCCGAGGCTGACGCCCGCGGCATCGCTCTCCGCGACCGCGACGTCCTGGATCGAGAGCGCGGGCAGCGGGTCGTTGTCGAGGATCGTGGCAACGCCCTGCGCGTCGGCGATCGTCGCGCCGATCGCATTGCTCAAATTGACGAAGAAGGTCTCGTCGTCCTCGTCGAGCAGGTCGCCCTTCACCGCTATGTTGACGGTCTTGGCCGTTTCGCCGGAGGCGAACGAGAGGGTCGTGAGGGGCTTGCTCGTGTAGTCGGTGCCCGCCTTCGCGGTCCCCGGCGCCGTCTTGTACTGGACCGTGACCGTCTGGCTGCTGGGCGCCGACAGCGTCACGCTGAAGGCCGCGTTGACGGTTCCGGCATTGCCCTCGGTCACGGACGGGTCGCTGATCGCGATCGTGACCGGTACCTGGCACACCACCGGCGTCAGCGCGAGCGAGAACGCGCGGACGCTGCCCGTGTCGGTCTCGAAGTAGTCGGTGGCTTGGAGGCTCCAGGTCCCCTTGCCGTCCTCCCCGTCGAAGGCCGACAGCGGCGCCGCCGGGGTGAAGCTGCCGCTGAAGGGGCGTCCGGGGCGAGCAGCGACTGCACGGAGACCCCGACGCTCTCGTCGTCGAGCAGGGTCTGGCAGAAGTTGTGGCCGAACTCGCCGGTGCGGCTGATCAGTGGGACGACGGTCCCCGTTGGGGACCGCAGCTCGATCACGAGGTCTTCGACGAAGCTATGGTCGATCCCGACGGTCGTGGCGCCGGCGGCGGTGGTGCACGTGGACCCGTCGATCCGGAAATCCACGTCGCGCAGGGCGCCGGCCAGTCCGGACGCCGTCAGCGGCACCACGGCGCTGGGGCCGGGGATCTCGGGGCCGTCGGCGTCCGGGATCGCCACCGGCGGTCCGGTGTAGCTGAAGCTGATCGGCGTCCCGGGCTGGCCGGTGTCGAGGGTGAAGTCGAAGACGCCCGGCGTCCGCCCACTTAATATCTGGTTGTTTTTGAATCAGTTAACCGCTGATCGATTCCCTTGCCGACGCACACAGTCACACGTATCATGTGTTGATGAGAAACGTGACTATCGCGCTCGAGGAAAGGACGCTGCGCCAAGCGCGACAGATCGCTGCGGAGCGATCCACCTCGCTCAACGCGATGATCCGCGAGTTCCTGGAGCGGCTGACGACGCGCGAGTCGCAGTCAAGGACAGCCCGACGGCGCATCGCGGAACTCTGCAGCGAAACGGACGCGGAGGTCGGCGCACGTCGCTGGACGCGGGACGACCTGCATGAGCGTTGAGTGCTTCCTGGACACGAATGTGCTGGTCTACGCGGTTTCCTCGGCCAAGGCCGAGTCGGAAAAGAGGGCGAAGGCGCTCGAACTCGTGCAGGGGACTGACTTCGGGATCTCGGCCCAGGTGCTCCAGGAGTTCTACGTCACGGTCACTCGGAAGATTCGGCGGCCCCTGGCGCCCGAGATGGCAGTGGCGCTCATGGATGAATACCGGGTATTCCCCGTAGTGCCCACCGACTATCCGCTGATCGTCGCAGCCGTGGAGCGGTCGTTGAGGTTCGACGTCTCGTCCTGGGATGGCGCGATCCTCGCCGCGGCGGAGGTGCTCGAGGCGCCCATCCTCTACACCGAGGACCTGAATCACGGGCAAGAGTACGGCGCCGTTCGCGTGGTGAACCCGTTTCGCGCTGGCTGAGGCCAGATTCCATCAAGGGCCCGTCCCGGTCACACTCCCTGCCCGCACTCCCCGGATCTGTTGGCTACTGGAGGGGGACGCGAGCGCGAGGCAGCGGGCGAAGTCCGCGAGCGCTACCAGGAAGTGATCACTTTCACCGCCGACCAAGTTGGAGTCCTCCGGCACCTCAAGGACGTTGGGCCGACGCTCCCCACTGCCTGATCGGCGCCACTGCCATCGTCTGCCACATCGACCATGACGCGCCGCTGGTGCGAATTGGAGTTCGAAGCCGGGCTCTCGTGACCCCCACAGCGAAACTGGTCTCGACAATCGGGTCGCCCCCCGGCGTCTCCACGGTTGGCGATGGATCTGGAGCCGACGGTGGGACTTGAACCCACGACTGATTCCGCGGAGGTCGAATGCCCGTCGCGACGCTCACTGCCAGAGGCATCGAGGCGCTGAGCGCGAAGGCCTCGCGCGTCGATGTCTGGGACACCGAGGTCAAGGGTCTTCACCTGCGCGTGAGCCCGAACGGGGACAAGGTGTTCGCGGTCTGGTACCGAGTGCACCAGCAGCCTCACCGGCTCACGATCGGCCACTGGCCGGCCATGACGCTCAAGGCGGCTCGCGTGCGTGCGCTGGAGGTCCTTGCAGACGCTGGGAAGGGCATCGACGGCGTGGCAACGAAGAGGGCAGCCGCTGCAGACGAGCAGCAACGCAAGCTCCGCGGAGACAGCTTCCAGGCCCTTGCTGAGAAGTGCCCCTGAAAGAAAAGGCGGCTGCGCTTGCGGCCTGGGAGCGTGAGCTGCGGCGGCTGCTTGCCGTGGATAAGACGGGCCCGGAAGTGATCGCTTTCCCGAAGCAAGCCTCGGGATCCTCTCGCAACCGCTGAGCGCCGTGTGGGCGCGGGGGTAGGACCGAGGCCGCTCTGCCCTACAGCTCGCCCGCCAACTTGAGCACGGCCTGGCGCGTTGCCGAGTCGAGCCGGAAGCGCAGCTCCTCGAGCCGGTCGAGGACGGGCCCCACCGCCGGAAGCTGGCCCTCCTGCTTCGCTTTCAAGAGCACGCCGAGCGTTCCGGTGAACTTCAAGTTCAGCAACCGCGCATAGCGCCGTGCCAGGCCGTCGTCGAGGATGGCGAGCGAATCGGGCGTCTCGATCCCAAGGGCCAGAACCTCCCTCTCGCCCGGCCCGAGATCGGTGACCAGCGGGAGAATCGCGCGGTCCTGAGGTTGCCGAACCCGAAGCCAATCGAGCCCCTCGATCGCCGGCAGCTCGACGCCTCGTAGGATCCCGGTTCGAAGCTCCTTCGCCACCGCAGGCGGGATGGTCACGATCCCGTAGCGCAAGCGAAGGAGGTGGAGGAGCCCGGCTTGGTGGAGGTATTGGAGGGGTGAGACGTCGCAGATGACCTCAGGCACGCTGCGCGTCTTCGCGTAGCTCTGCCTCGTTCATCTGCAGGACCGAAACGCCGTAGTCGGCCAGCTTTCCCAGAAACACGGGAAGCGGTACGCCGGCAAGCTTGGCCGCCGCTCCGGAAGAGAGGCGTCCGAGCTCGAACAGCTTGGCGGCCGCCGCCATGCGAACCTCGTCGCCGAAACGCTCCGGCGTCAGCTTCAACGCCAGCAGCATGTCGTCCGGAACCTCGAGAGTGACCTCCGCCATGGCGCGCCTCGCATCGCAATTGTACGCCGCTGAAGGGCCTCACGGCTTGCCCGCGAGGCCGCCACTCACCGCCTTCTCCAGCCTCGTGATCCGCATCGCGAGATCCTGGATCGACCCCACGCGCGCCACCAGATCCCGGACCTGTCCGATCAGCACCGAGGTGTCGCGCGAATACGACCGAACCGCGTCCTCAAGGCCGCCCGCCTTGTCGAAGGCGCGCCCGGGGCTCCCCCGCTCACGCGGGGATCGCGCGCCCGATGTTCGGCCCCTGATTGCCCATGACGAGGCTCCCCCGCTCACGCGGGGATCGCCCGGCGATGCTGGAACTGACCGTCCCGCTGCACATGGTCGCCGCGGCGGTAGCACGAGTTAGGCGATCTTGTTGCCGTGTGACGGCCACTGAGAGGCTTTTCGCGCCGTCACTATAAGAAGCGCGCGGCGGGCCCGCGGTGCACGGGCGCCCGCCCCACGTCGCAACCGATCAGGCCCAACGCGAAGCTGTCGTGCTCCCCAGGGCGAGCACGCCAGTCCTCCGGCACCGTGGGAGTGGCGGGAGTCCATCCCTGACCGTCCCCGCTGGAGCGGCTCGAACGTGGGTGCCCTCCCAGCCTGTGCTTGTCGAGGAACAACAACCCTGTGGAACAGCCTGAAACAGGAACAGCTTCCGTAATCCCGCAAGTCCTTTGCGCACCGCGGAGTGGACACAGAGCGGCCTGACCGGCCGCATCGGTCCCTTATCTTGCCGACGTTACAGTTGCCGAGAATCCTCGTCCGTCTATCAGCGCCGCCATATTCAACGAACACTCTTTGATCCAACACACTTCACGCAGGAGCATCGACAAGCCGCAAGCTCCCACACCTGTGCGAGCCCCCCCGATGCGCGCATACGCCTATGCGATACTCGACCGTCTCCAATGGCAACCAAGAGGCCTGCTTCGGCCAAGCCGCCGAGCAAGGGGAGGAAGGCGGGCCAGAAGCGCGCCAGCTCCCCCGAGCCCCGCACGTACGAGCACCCCGAGGCGACCGCCCTGCTCCGGCCCGATGTCGGCACCCAGGCGAGCTTCAGGAAGAAGAGGGCTCCCCAGACCTACCGCTATGACTCATCCCTGTCCCCGGCACTCGCCTGGGATGGTCAGAACTCAGCGCGCGAGCTGGGGGAATGGCTCATCGCGCAGATCGAGCAAGCCGCGAGGCTGAAGCCGCCCAATGAGCTCCCCGAGCCAGCCCGAACGACTATCGGCGGTCGCTCCTTCGAGGTCCGCTCCCTGGCCGATGGCGTGGCTCAGCTCAAGGCGCTCAGCCGACCCTTCCTCGACTGGGCCGGGAAGGCGGAACGCGTCTCGTTCGACGTGCCGACGCTCCCCCTGTTCGTCCACGAGCGGCTCTCGACGAAGGCCATCCTCGAAACCCTGAAGGGCCACAAGCGCGACAAGCAGATCTCCATGTTCGAGCTGTTCGGGGACCCGCAACGCCCAATCGCGGATCAGATCCTCAAGGCCTACGAGTATCCCGACAAGTGGACGAACCGGATGATCCTGGGCGATTCCCTCGTCGTGATGAACTCCCTGCTCCACTACGAGGGCCTCGGCGGCCAAGTCCAGATGATCTACATGGACCCGCCCTACGGCGTGAAGTTCGGCTCCAACTTCCAGCCCTTCGTCCGCAAGCGCGACGTCAAGCACAATGACGACGAGGACCTAACCCGCGAGCCGGAGATGGTCAAGGCCTACCGGGACACCTGGGAGCTGGGCCTCCACTCGTACCTGACCTACATGCGCGACCGCCTCCTCCTGGCTCGTGACCTCCTCATCCCGTCAGGCAGCATCTTTGTGCAGATCAGCGATGAGAACGTCCATCATGTCAGAGAGCTCATGGACGAGGTGTTCGGAGCGGAGAACTTCTGCAGCCTGCTCGCATTCAAGACGACAACCAGCCAGACCGACGAACTGGTTGCGACGGTCACCGACTACCTGCTGTGGTACGCCCGGGACCGGGAGCGTGTGAAGTTTCACCGCCTCTTCCGCCCGCGGGGGTCGGAGGAGGGAATGTATGACTGGGTGGAGCTCCCTAACGGGACGATTGAGCCACTGAATGAGCGCCAGGGCGACCAGCTACCTGACCGTGCCCGCGTCTTCGCGCGAGACAATCTGACCTCTGCGCGCCCTCCCGGCAGCTTCCCTTTTGTGTACCAAGGCGAAACTTTCACACCGGGCAAGAGCTACTGGAAAACCAGCGAGTCGGGACTGAACCAATTGGCAAGGGCCGGACGACTCGTGGCAGCTGGACGTCGCCTCTACTACAAGCGCTATTCCCAAGACTTCCCGTTCATAGCCCTAACGAATACCTGGGCGGATACCCAATCCGGAGGTACCTACGCAGGTCGCGACGTCAAGGTATACGTCGTCCAAACCAACGTCAGGGTGGTTCAGCGGTGTCTGCTGATGACCACCGACCCGGGCGACCTCGTTCTTGACCCCACATGCGGAAGCGGGACAACTGCCTACGTAGCCGAGCAGTGGGGACGCCGCTGGGTCACGGTCGACACCAGTCGGGTTCCGTTGGCGCTGGCACGCCAGCGGTTGCTGACTGCAACGTTCCCGTACTATCAGCTCCAGGACGACAAACGAGGTCCCGTCGGAGGATTCGTCTACGTCCGGAAGCAGAACAACAAGGGCGAGGAGGTTGGCGGGATCGTGCCCCACGTCACGCTGAAGAGTCTCGCCAACAACGAGCCGGCACCGGAAGAAGTGCTCGTTGACCGACCTGAGGCCGATTCCAAGATCACGCGAGTGAGCGGCCCCTTCTGCGTGGAGGCGACGATCCCAACGCCGGTGGACTGGGAGGGGGATGGGGTCGAGGACTCCGGCGCTGGCGAAGCATACGGCTCGTTTGTCGAACGGATGCTCGAAGTCCTGCGCCAGTCGCCTGTGCTCCACGTGGGCGGCGGGCGGACGGTGACGTTGAGCCGGATCAGGCCGCCGGCCAAGTCCTTGTCGCTTTCCGCCGAGGCCGTCGTGGACGCCAGGGATCTGAAGGCGGCGCCTCAGCTCTCGGACATCACGCAGGAGGCGGACGAGAAGTCCCGTCACCTGCTCCCCTTCACTCAGCACGCCGTGGCGATCGTCTTCGGGCCGGAGAACGGTGCCATCAGCGAGAAGCTCGTCTACGAAGCCGCGCGCGAAGCCCACGCGAAGAGCTACTCGCACTTGTACGTGATCGGCTTCGCGATCCAGCCGGTGGCGCGGACTCTCGTCGACAACTGCGAAGCCGCGGCCGGGATTGCCGCGACGTATGTCCAGGCCACGCCGGACCTGATGATGGGCGAGCTGCTGAAGAACATGCGCTCGAGCCAGATCTTCAGCGTGTGCGGGTTGCCCGAGGTTCGGCTGCGCCGCGTGAAGGCCGCGAAGTCGGATGCCACCGAACGATACTCGGTGGAGCTAGTCGGTCTGGATGTGTTCGACCCCGTGACGATGGAGACCGAGCACCGCTCCGGGGCCGACGTGCCCGCGTGGCTCCTGGACACCGATTACAACGGGTTGTGCTTCCACGTCTGTCAGGCGTTCTTTCCGCGCACGGCCGCCTGGGACGACCTGAAGCGCTCGCTCAAGGGCGAGTTCGAGGATTCGGTCTGGGATCACCTAGCGGGGACGGCCAGTGAGCCGTTCGAGGCCGGGGAGAACCGGCAAGTCGCGGTCAAGGTCATCGACGATCGCGGCAACGAGCTGTTGGTGGTCAAGCGACTGGAGGACGCCGAAGCATGACGACCTGGACGCCTCCGACCTCGGCCGAACTCGAGGCGACAGTTGCGGAGATGGTCCGCCGGATTGTGGAGCGCTTCGATCCCGAGCGGGTGATCCTGTTCGGTTCGCGCGCGCGAGGGGACGCGAGGCCGGACAGTGACGTCGACCTCCTGGTGGTGATGCCGACGGACTCCCGCCGCCAGACGGCCGTGGAGATCCGTATGGCGCTCGACGGAATCCACGTGCCGAAGGACATCGCGGTCATGGCGCCCGATGAATTCGAACGCCGCCGCGACATTGTTGGAACGCTTGCCTACCCGGCGGTCCGTGAGGGGCGCTTGCTCTATGAGCGACCCCGCTGAAATCAAGGTCGTCGTCGGGGAGTGGCTGGAGAAGGCCGATGGGGACCTCGCGGCCGCCGAGACGCTCCTCCAGGCGTCCATGCCGACGTGGCTGCCCGGCTTCCACGCGCAGCAGTGCGTCGAGAAGTGCCTGAAGGCGTTGCTCGTCTCCCTGAACATTTCCTTCCCAAAGAGCCACGACATTCGCAGCATCGCCGGCCTTCTGCCTGCCGACCTGGGCCTGTCGATCGATCGGCGCCTGGCCGCGGAGCTGACTGAGAGCGCCGTTACGGCTCGCTATCCGGGCGAGGAGGCTCCCAGCGTCGAGGTAGCGCAGGAGCTCGTTCGGGAAGCCAGGCGCGTCAGGGATTGGGTCAGGGCACGCGTGGCTCAAGCTCCCTAGCAACGATGAGCGAATTCGAAGTCCCAGAGCCGATCCTGAACTCGCCGTTCGAGGAGCCTCGCGCGTACTGGATCCTCGAGGCGGGCAAGTCGGCCGAGAAGGGCGAGGGCCGACGCCCGGCCGAGTACTTCTACCGCCCGCCGTCCAACGGGGCCGACGCGGCGGTCGGCACCCGCATACCCCTCGACCTGGTCAACCTGGTTCGCGAACGCCTCAAGACATGGCGGACCAACCCCGGGGATCCTTACCCGGGCGTATCCCGCACGACGCGCGAGTTGCTGGAGTACTGGCGCCGCGAGGGCCGAGAGAAGCGCCTGTTCTTCGCGCAGATCGAGGCGGCGGAGACGATCGTGTTCCTGACCGAGGCGCGCAGCGACCTCCTGCAGGGCATCGATGTGCCGGCCGACGAGCCCAGCGACGAACGCCAAGCCGAGGGCTACCGTGCGTTTCGCCGCTATGCCTGCAAGATGGCGACGGGCTCGGGCAAGACGACTGTGATGGGAATGCTCGCGGCCTGGAGCATCCTCAACAAGCTGGCGGACCGCAGCAACCCCAGGTTCTCGGACACCGTCCTGGTCGTCTGCCCCAACGTCACGATTCGAAGCCGACTCCGCGAGCTCGACCCGAACGAGGGAGAAGCGAGCGTCTACCGCACTCGCGATCTCGTCCCAGAGAGACTCCTTCCGGAACTGCGGCGCGGTCGGGTGTTGGTGACGAACTGGCACGTGTTCGAGCCGCAGACCGTCCAGGTCGGTGGCGCGAGCGGGCGCGTCGTCAAAGCCGGGCGTCCCCAGGTCGGTCGTGAGGTCATCCAGATCGGCACCAAGACCACCTCCGCACGCGGGCTGCGTTACATGACGCCTGAGACCCTGAGCTCGTACATCGCGGCTGGGGGCATGCGCGTCCTTCACGAGGACCGCGACGAGACCGGCTCCCTCAGGCGTGTCGAAGTCGAATCGACGAAGTACGTCGAGAGCGACACCAGCCTGCTCAACCGGGTGCTGGGCCGGACGGGCGGCAAACAGAACGTCCTCGTCTTCAACGACGAGGCGCACCACGCGTACCGGATTCGCCGCGAAGAGGCCGACGAAGACGAGGAGGACCTCTACGGCGAGGACGAGGAAGCCCAGGAGTTCTACAAGGAGGCGACGGTCTGGGTGGACGGCCTCGACAGGATCCACAAGCAGCGAGGCATCAACTTCTGCGTCGACCTGTCGGCGACGCCGTACTTCCTGGGTCGGGCGGGCCAGTCTTCGAACCGTCCATTCCCCTGGGTTGTGAGCGACTTCAGCCTCACGGATGCCATCGAGTCCGGCCTCGTGAAGATCCCGCAGCTCGCCGTCCGCGACCCCAGCGGATCCGAGATCCCCGGCTACTTCAATGTCTGGAAGTGGATTCAGGAGAAGCTCACCTCGGCGGAACGCGGCGGCGCCAGGGGCTCCGTCAAGCCCGAGGCGATCCTGAAGTGGGCGAACACGCCGATCGTGATGCTCGGGGGGCTGTGGAACGAGCTGCGTGAAGAGTGGGAGAAGGACGGTCGGGACTCCCGTCCCCCCGTGTTCATCATCGTCTGCAAGAACACCAAGATCGCCAAGGTCATCTACGACTGGATCGCCGAGGACAAGCCGCCGTTGGGCGTCCCGCCGGCGAGGCTCGACGCGTTCCGCAACATCAACGGAGCGCTCAACACGATCCGCGTCGACACGCGTGTCGTGCACGAGACCGACGCCGGAGCGGCCAAGAGCGACGAGACCGCCTGGATGCGCTTCACCCTGGACACGGTGGGCCGAAGAGAGTGGCCCGCCGACCGACAGGGGCGACCGCTGTATCCGGAGGGCTTCGAAGCCTTAGCGGCCAAGCTCGGCCGGCCCCTTCACCCGCCCGGCCGCGACGTCCGCTGCATCGTCAGCGTCGCCATGCTGACTGAGGGCTGGGACTGCAACACGGTAACGCACATCATCGGCCTCCGGCCTTTCATGTCCCAGCTTCTCTGCGAGCAGGTCGTGGGCCGCGGGTTGCGCCGCCGCAGCTACGACGTCGACGCGAACGATCGGCTGTCGGAGGAGGTTGCGAAGGTCTTGGGCGTTCCCTTCGAGATCGTCCCGTTCAAGGCCAATTTGAAGGGCCCGCGGGTGGAGCGGCCAAAGCCCCATCACGTCCATGCCTTGCCCGAGAGGGCGGCCCTCAAGATCCGCTTCCCTCGCGTAGAAGGTTATCGGCAGGCGATTCGCAGCCGTATCGGGGTGGATTGGTCAGCCATGCCGCCGCTGCACCTTAATCCCCGCCAGATCCCCCCGGAGATCGAGATGAAGGCGGCGCTGCCCACCAACCAGGGACGCCACGGCCTCCTTGGCCCGGGTCGGATCGAGAACGTGAGCCTGAACCCGTACCGCGAGGGTCGAAGGCAGCAGCAGCTCGTGTTCGAGCTGGCTCGCGAGCTGACACGTGGCTACGCCGAGCGCGAGAAGGGCTCAGCCCCGGCCCACGTCCTCTTCCCCCAACTGGTTCGAATCGTCGAGCGATACCTCCGCGACTGCGTCGACCCGGTCCCTCCGGCTGAGCGCCTCGACGTGTTCCTAGCGCCTTACTACGGTTGGGTCATCGAGCGCCTGACCGAGTCCATTCGAGCCGAGGACGGCTCGGGGGCGGCCGAGCTTCCGCGGTACGAAGCAAGCCGCGGCCCCGGCTCGACGGCTGAGGTCGAGTTCTGGACGAGTCGACCTGTTCGGGAGGTCGTCAGGAGCCACCTGAATTACGTCGTCGCGGACACGCGAGCCTGGGAGCAGTCAGCGGCCTACTTCCTTGACACCCATCCGCGCGTCATCTCCTTCGTCAAGAACTCGGGGCTCGGGCTGGCCATCCCGTACCAGCACAATGGGGCCCCTCACGACTTCATCCCCGATTTCATCGCGCGCCTCAAGGGAGAACCTGAGATCAACTTGATTCTGGAGACGAAGGGCTTCGACCCCCTGGAGGACATCAAGGTCCAAGCCGCCCAACGGTGGGTGGAAGCGGTCAACGCAGACGGCCAGTTTGGGCAATGGGCCTTTGCGATCGCGAAGAGGCCCGAGGCTGTGCCCAGCATCCTGGACTCGCCGAAGTAGTCCTCACCCGGAACAGCACCGGGTTTCGTGGGGCACTCCGGGAGGCGAGGGCCTGGATTGGAGCTGGGCGGAGGGTCGACGTTTTTCGGATAGACTCGGCCTCCTGAGTGGCAGGGGGGCTCTTCCATGAACGTTGAGCGGCTCCATTCTCTGGCATTGGCAGTCCGAGAAGACCTTGAACAGACGAATCTCCCAGGCACCCTGAAGAGACTCCGTGACGCCCTCCAAAACCAGGTCAACTCACCACAGGAGCCCTCCCACGAACAGAACGTGAGCAAGACACGTGGGATGCTAGAGACAGCGCTCCATTCAGCCGGAAGCAACTCATTCCCGCCGGTCTGGAAGAAGCTCCTTCAGGACTTGAAGGTCGACGAACTGCTCGGCAACCGTGTACTGGAGACCGTTCGCGAGGTGTTCAGCCGAAACCAGATCACGCCATCGGTGGCCCTAACCGAGATCACGACGATCCAACAGCGATCAGAGAAGCTACAAGGCACTGTCAGCGCTCTGATTGAGGCGCTCCAGCACCTGAACGTCCCGCCTGAAGAGATCGACGCCGGGAAGGCAGAACTTGGGATTCTCATTCCCCGCTCCGCGGTCGACAACGACCTTCGTGAGCTTGGGAAGGAACTCAATCGGCTCGACAACATCTTCGGCCCCTTTTCTGAGCTCGCCAGCGGCAGCCGCCCTGGGTTTCCGGTGCGTTCCATCGCCTCTTCTGAACTGAACTTCTTCGTGGACCTACCGCCCAAAACCGCTGCGTGTATCGCGGTGGCGGTTGAACGGATCATCGCGCTTTACAAACAGCTGCTCGAGATTCGGAAGCTCAGAAGAGAGATGTCCCAACAAGGGGTACCCGATGAGCGGCTGGCCTCGATCGACGAGCATGCAGCGGACCACATGCGCAAGGGCGCTCGTGTCGTCCGAGTGGTGGAAAAGCGCAGGGCCTCACCATCCAGCGTGAGCACTCTACGCGATCATCCGTGCCGCAGCGCGCGGCATGTCTTCCCATCCATCCATCCTGCGGAGCTTGAC